>OGWU01001530.1_pt1 | contig 13081 bp, 12 predicted proteins | sample 1576071 | NCBI WGS metagenome assembly OGWU01 (sample SAMEA3541582, study PRJEB24748) | human gut metagenome | biome: human gut; feature: human-associated habitat; material: faeces | place: China | collected 2012
AGGTCTCCACATTGACGGTCACCCGGTCGCCGGGGCGCACGGTGGTGACGGCGGAGCCTACCTCCACCACCACGCCTACCATCTCGTGGCCTACGGTGATGCCGGGCACCGCCCGGGGCACCGAGCCATGCTTGATGTGCAGGTCACTGGTGCAGATGCTGGACAGGGTGACCCGGACGATGGCGTCCCGGTCGTCCTGTAAGGTGGGCTTGGGTTTTTCCAGCAGGGCAAAGGTGCCCTCTTTGATGTAGGTATAGGCCAGCATGGCGGGGTTCCTCCTTGCAGCATGGCGGCGGCCTTCCGGGCCGCCGTTGAGTTTGACACCAGTATACCACACAAAGGGAAAACTTGCACCTTCTTTGCCTTCGCTCTTGACAATATCGATATTCGAGCATATACTGAAGATGAAAATAACGATATTCGATATAAAGGAGGTGGGGGTGGTGCCCCGGGCAAAATTTCAGACCTTGACCGAGCAGATGTACTACATTCTCCTGTGCCTGAGCCGGGAGAACTGCGGCATGGATGTGATGGACCAGATCCCCGCCATGACCGGGGGGCGGGTCCGGGTGGGACCGGGCACCCTCTACAACTTACTGGAGCAGTTTGTGGAGGCGGAAATGATCCGGGAGACCCGCTGTGAGGGCCGCCGCCGCAGTTACATTTTAACGGAAAAGGGGCGGGCGCGGTTGGACGAGGAGTACCGCCGGATCTGCCAGCAGCAGAAGGACTATGAGGCCATGTTCCGAGAGGAGGGAACGCTATGAGAACCACCCGGAGAGATTTGATCCCCTTCTCCTTCTACGACCACACCGGAATGGAGAAGCACCTGGAGAAGATGGCACAAAAGGGGTGGATGCTGGAGGAACTGACCAACTGGGGGTGGAAGTACCGGGCAATCCAACCCCAGAAGCTCCACTTTTCGGTTTCCTTCGACACCCGGGCCTCTGACTTTGAGCCGGAGCCTACGGAGGAACAGATCATGTTCCAGGAGTTCTGCCGGCACTCGGGCTGGAAGCTGGCGGCCGCCTCGGGGTGGATGCAGGTGTTTTACAACGAGGAGGAGGATCCACTGCCCATCCAGACCGACCCGGAGCTGGAGGTGTGCATGGTGGGCAAGCGGGCCCGGCGCATGATACCCGCCTATGTGATCTTCTTGGTGCTGGGATTCCTGATTGGGGGAGGCTGGTGTTTCTCTCTGGTGACCAAGCCCATCCAAACATTGACCACGCCCAGTGGAGTTCTGCTTGGGCTGTGCTGGCTGTGCCTGTTTCTGTATAGTACTGTAGATTTGATTGCCTACTACGCCTGGCATAGGCGAGCTCTGGCCGCAGCCCAGCGAGGGGAATTTTTGCCCACCCGGGGCTGCCACGAACTTTTGTATGTCGCCTTGGTGGTGATTGCCCTGGGGCTGGTCTACTGGTTCGTCGTCGAACGCAGACCGGGAATGCGCTTATTGACGGGCGGGCTGCTGCTGGCCTACGTGGCGATGTTCTTGGCAGTGAACGGAACGAAACAGATCATGAAGCGGAAAAAGGCTCCAGCTACTCTGAATCGAACGATTACAATCTGTGTGGATGTTTTGCTGGCGGTGATCCTGGTAGGTGTGGTAAACGCTATGGTGATGAAAGGAATGCAGAACGGGGCCTTTTCCATAGAGAAGCAGATCAAAGCCTCCTTGTTGGCCAGTGATCTGACCGGGGTGGAGGAAGAGAAGTATACTACCACCGTTAGTACAGAGATGACCCCGTTCCTGGACCGGCAGGAAGTGTGGTGCCGGACGGGCTTTGACCAGGAGGAGCCGCTGCCCGGGATGGACTACACCCTGGTGAAGCTCCATGTACCCTTCCTCTATAACGCCTGCTTCCGGGAACTGTGCCGGCCGCTGGAGAAACGGATGGCCACCTATGTGGATGGGAGCATCGTCCATGCCCAGTATGTGGCGGTGGACCCCACCCCCTGGGGAGCTGAGAAAGCCTATCAACTTAATCTGGCCGGGGAATTTCGGCAGGAGTACATTTTATGCTGGAAGGACCGGATCGTCCAGCTGGGAGCGGACTGGGATCTGACGGGGGAACAGATGGCGATCGCCGGAGAAAAACTGACCAGTGCATAAGAAAAACAGGTGGAGTTTTCAAAACTCCACCTGTTTTTAATGTTTAGGTCGGGCTTTAAAGAGCAGAGCGGCCAGAAAGCCGAAAAAGATGGCGGCGGCCACACCGCCTGCCGTGGCGGCAGCTCCCCCGATAAAAGCCCCCAGCAGGCCGTGCTGCTGCACCGCCTCCCGGGCCCCCTTGGCCAAAGTATAGCCAAAGCCGGTGAGGGGGACGGTGGCTCCCGCACCGGCCCAGTCCACCAGGTACTGATAAACCCCCAGTCCGCCTAAAATCACCCCGGCGGTGACGTAGCAGACCAGGATTTTGGCGGGGGTGAGTTTTGTGCGGTCGATCAGGATCTGCCCCAGCGCGCACAGCAGTCCGCCGCACAAAAAGGCGTTGAAATATTCCATCAAAGGTCACCTCTTAATTCAGATTTGGACGCTGGGCGGACAGGGCCACGGCGTGGCAGATCCCTGGCACGCTCTCTCCCTGGAGGGAGGAGGTGGGGGAGTGAAGGGCACCGGTGGGGCAGAAGAGGATATTCTGCCATTTGCCGCTGCGTAGCCCATCCACCAAATATGCAGCCATGGGCGAAGCAGCTCTCATGCTCACAGGTACGGCACTGGCAGGAATCTGTGGTGGGGATTTCCTCCTCGTCATCCTGCCGAGCGTCCTTTTCCTGCTGATCCTGATACCAGCCGCAGCCGCGGAACGACTTGTTGCAGATTTCCCGGTTCATGTTTGGGTTATTGGTATCATCATCTCCAATAAGTTCCCATGCTTCATCAATGAAGATCGCCTTTTCTTTTGTGCGGTCTTCTTTGGCTTTATCCCAGACGTAGTCGAGTGCGACAAACATGCCTACAGGCAGAAGCTCTCCCGTTAACTCGGAAATATCAAGGACTGTGTAGAGATTGTCGAGCTGGACATTTGTGTGCTGATTGAAGGTTTTGGCGGATCCATTCACGAGACGATTCAGAATATTACCCATCCGCCTCGTCTCGGGAGATTCCATTAGAATCTCATAGATGTCACCAAGGAGCGGCATCTCCCGGTAGCGATCCGGATGCTCTGGATCAATCAGCGACTCATTATTGTGCGTGATTCCTTTCTTCGCATAGGTTCGAATTAGCGCTTCGTCAAGGAGCTGCCGTTCTTCATGGCTGATATCTGGAATTAGTAGTGAGAAGAAAATGTGCAGCTGCTGAATCTTCTTTGCCAAGATCGAGTTCTCGCTAATTACGCCATCGATCAACTGATTGGCGCTGAGATCCTGCTTGCGGATCTCGCAGACATTGATACATTGCTTCGATGCCGGACTAATGGAAATGAACTCACCGCCAATGTTATTACAGGCTCTCAGAAACTCATGGCCTTTGAGAGGTGCTATGATGAAGACCTGGGTACCTTTCCGACGCATGCGGAGAGCTATCAGCTGGAGCGTGAAGGTCTTACCTGCGCCGCTTGTTCCAAGAAGTACCATATTGGCGTTTTTGTAAACCCGGCTATTGAAGATATCCACGATGACCAGGCTGTTGTTATGCTGATTAACACCGAGCAAGATGCCATTCTCGTCACTCATCTCAAACGAGGTGAAGGGATAGCAACTGGCCGCAGAGGATGTCAGCATATTGCGCTTGCTGGCCTCGAACAACTTCTTATCCAGCTTACAGAACGGAAGGATCGAGAGAAGCGCCTGTTCCTGCCTGAAGCGGCAGATACGAATGTCCATATCCTGTGAGATCATAAGGCGACGCACTTCAGAGATGCGCCACTCCAGGTTCTCCAGAGTATCTGCAGTAACCGTGACCAGGGTGTTGCAGTAGTAGAAGTCCTCGTAGTTCGCAAGACCTTCTTTCAGGAAGTAGCCAGAACGGATTGCGCTTTCGAAATCATCAAAGTCCGAATTGGTATCCGAGGTGTCTTTCAAGCGACTGCGGTTGATTCGGATCTGTTGACCCAGCTTAGCCTGAATGCGTTCTTTTGGCTCGCGGGAAAAATAGAAATCGACATCGATCCCTTCGCCAGCATTGACGAGAATACTCGTCCACCCAGCCACAACGCGAGGATTATACCCATCTGAGGGAACAATGAGATATGCATGGTATACTCCATCCATTACTACATATGACCCATGAGTCAAGTCAATGGAATCGGGGGCCAGTACACTTTTAAGGGAGACTGGTACTGTGATGTCGGTATCCCTCCGAGCTAGCTGGAGCTCCCCGATGCGCTGCTCAACTGTTTTTACCTCACAAGTTGATCGGTTGAAAATGGTGTAGAGGATCTCCAACAAGAAGGCGTTTTCGTCATCATGGGTAACAACCGCATTGTCGCAGTGTAGGAAATACTGCCGCGCTGTCTGAACAGCCGTTTCCAGAGCCGAGACAATCTCCGAGTACTCCGGTTTGCGATTCGTGACAGCTTCATACTCAAAAATCACAAGGAATCTGCGGGTAATTGCTTCTCGCGAGCCAATTGTCTGAATAAGGCGATAGTAGTCCAGCTGCAATTCTCGGCACTTTGGATTACTCTCGGACTCCATATCCCGCTCGATGGTATTGAGGTGCTTTCCGATGTCGGCCTTCTTTGTCAACACTTTGATTTGGATTTTTATGGGGGAAATCTTCATCCAGCTTGCGAAGCTGGCAACGATATTCTTCTGCTCAGATGTACTGCGTAAAAGAAAGTTGATCGGTTCAACTTCGAGGACTTTGATGTAACGACCGTCCTCCATTTCAATAATGCCGTTGCGGATATCCTTTACTGGAACAAAGTCTTCCGAGTAAGTCACCTGCTTTTTATGACTTGGCACCATCTTGCGATTATTTTTGTTGAGCTGCTTTTCGGTTTTTGTAGGGCGTTTTCGTTTCTTGCGAGGCTGCTTGATCCGAATGCCTAACTGTTCGGGCGGCTTGGTAGCTTCTTGCTCCCATATCCTCTTTTTCTGCTTCCTAGCGGTTTCAGGTATAGTGACATCAGAGCGATAAAGGTTCCGCCGGTGAATGAACCAGCGAACCCAATTGATCGCAAATTCCGAAAGTGAATCGCCCTCAAAACCGATAATGCCAAAAATACCAAGCGGGAGTGGGAGCAGGCAAAGAATGATAATCCGCACAGTAAGCGACATAGGCAACTTGATGATGGGAATACCCGTCAACAAAACGAGCACGCAAGCTTCAATCGCATTGCGTGCTCGAATCATTCCGCCAAATAAGCGCCCACTTGCAAGAAAGTTTGGCGGGATATAGTAAATATCCCGTTCTTCGTTCGGTTTGCTCATGTTCTGCCTCTATTCTATTGTCAGTTTCCGATGATCCAAAACGGCCCACCGGATCCAGCGCGCTTACTAGCTTCGTTGAGGATAATGGACATATCCCAACTCTTCTCGGAGCGCTTATAACTGGAAGGATCTGCGACGAGTATCTTCCCATCGGATGTGCAGCCTCTCAGGACAATGAAATGGCCACTCGATGTAAAATGGCCTTTCGTCATGAGTGCAACGACTAACTTGCCCTCCGCAAGCGCATCAATGATACGCTGTGGTTCAGAAGCTGTGCAGCCATCGACACTCAGGCTCCACGCTTGCGCTGCTCCTGGTATCAAAGAACGATAAGAACCATTACCGCTGCACCAGTACCCGTGCTCGTATGCCCATTGTGCCATATGAGGTGGATCAATGGTTTCTGAGGTAAGACTGGATATCACTATGGCCATTGCAGTCGGGCCGCAGGCATAACCACCAATCGTATCTGTACCATAGGGCGAGTACTTCCACCGTTCATCTAACTGATTGTAATAGACAACCTGTGTTTCGCCGTCAGCAAAAACAACCCCGTCGTAGGATAGGTCCATTGCTGAGAACTCTGTTTCACTTAGACCTTGGTAAATTCCATCGCCCAAGAGGACAGTCAAGTTTTGCGCATATTGGCTTGCAAGGAGTTTCTGATCGTCTGACAGGTGGAAGACCTGATCGGCAAAATACGCTTCTCCATTATAGGAGATGGTATAGATCCGAATGGTCTCATGAATGGTTTCGCCCGAGTCTTCGTCACCTTGCTCAGGGGGAATTTCTCGCTCTTCATCCGTGAAAGCAAAAGAGTAGAGCTTATCCTTGTTAGCGGTGAGCAAAGCCTCCATATCTTCCTTGGAAATAGATGCAATATCTGTGTCCTTGTGTGCGCAATACTGGGAAACAAACGCATTTGCATTAAACACCACATCAGCGCCAAAGGGATTGTTGATCTCTTTTCCATCACAGCCGGACGATGCAAAATCAGAATCAATGCGTTCAAGAACATCCGTTAATCCTTCAGAGAGGATGGAACTGATGCCCTCGTTGATGGCTGTCATATTCTGGACTAACACTTCATCGTTCGAGATTCCATTCGGGGAGTCCGTTCCATCGCCCAATAATGATCCGAAGATGATAGAAGGAAGCATAGCTACAAGAATTAGAGGCAACAAAACTGCCGCGATCAACGGAATCAGCCATTTTGCAGAAGACTTCCCTGCTTCAATTGCCGCACCATGAGCACCACCTGCAGCTGCGCCCTTGGCAATATTGGAAATTGCTTTGCCAGTCTTTGCGGCACCCGCAACTGTGGATTCGGTCGATGTTTGCTGCTGGCTTTTTTCATCACTCATTAGATTTTGTCCTTTCTTTTGGGAACAGGCGGCATCTGAGAAACGATGCGTTCCTCATACCTAATCTTGTCACCTTCATCGGTATAGGGCGTTTTCTCAACTTTGGGCTGAGCATACTGCCGATACCACGAGGCACCGTCTACTGTTTGGACTGTATCATACGGGCCAGTTGGGGCCATGTATTGTTCTGTGCTGTACATAGCAAACTCCCTATCTGACTGCCTATCAGGTGAGACCTCAAGGCCCGTGATGCGTCCACCGCCGATTTCAACATTCTGAAATATGGGTGGCGCTCCAGAAATGCGTGCACTCTCAACCACAGAACCGTCATGCTCTCTAGCGCCAGATGGGATAGGTGTCCCATTTGCAGACGCAGTAGGAGAAGCTGTTCCTGCGGCTGTGCCGCCATCAAGCGTAACTACGTCTTCTGACGTAATGGGAGATGGAGGGATGAGGCCACCATCATCTGCAAGTGCGCTACCTGAGTCAACAGGCGAATAGCCCAAATAGCTTGTCAATGCCTCAGCCGCCTGATCACCGGTGATGGACCCGACTGAGGATATGCTGCCTTTTGCCACAGCTCCAACAACGCTCATTGCAAATTTGCCTCCATTTTGTAGGCTTGATTCGAACATAGCGCCACCCACAAGATTGCTGAGTCCTTTTGCATTGCCTGTAGCGCTTGCGGCTGCCGCGTTTCCAGCAGCACGTTTCGTAACGCCGACAAGGCCGTTTCCTCCACCTGTAAAAGCAGCGCCGGCGGCCTGTGCATTTGTGTGAGTGCTGTTACTTGAGGAATGATGGTTAAATACAGTTCCACCTACAGCCCCCGCAACAGCAGCAATGCCGCGTCCGGCAACCATGAGCTCAGTCAACATACTTCCACCGGTTCTGCCGACATTGATTCCCAAAGAAGCCATAAAACTATCAATTTTCTGGCTGACTTTAAGGAATCCAATGGCGCATAGAAACCAGATAAAAACATTGCCAGCAACTTCTTCCTTGCTCGATGCCGCAATGGCACTTTCTACTTCGCTCTCATCGATGGCAAAGGCGGTTGTCGAAAGTACGCATAAGAGCAGCAATACAAGCAGTATGATATGGACTTTTCTCTTCATCTTTACCTCCTCAAACGGATAACGGGTTGGCAAGAAAACTGCCAACCATACTCGTGAATAAGCGCAGGCACCATGCATTCATGATCAGCAAAAAAAGCTGGCCTCCAAGCATTCTGCACCATGCACTAAAGACATTTGATGTGTTTTCTGATGCCCCTGTAGCGAATGCGACTGGGGCTGTGTAGATCAGAACGCCGACGAGAATGTATCTCTCCGCTGCCTCGAATAGAAGCTTGATATAGTTCCATGCTACGATGAGCACCAAAATGAGTACAATCAAACTTACCGAGCCGGACACAAGGCTGCCCACCAAAACTGTTACTACGCTGGCAAAACTTGCAAACTCGATTGGGGGAAGTGCTGTGTCTACCACCCAGTCGTATGGCGTTCCTACGATTCCCAAAACGAGCACCATAATCTGATCCGCAAAAAGTGCTAAAAAGATAAAGAGAATGGATTTGATGGCGAGCTTGACTGGATCCTCCGCACTAAGGCCCAGTCCAAGCCCAAAGTTTCTGAATAGCTGCCACACAAGGTTCAGTAAGATGAAGCCTACACCAATCGCTACGAATATTTCATAGAGCGTTTCAGCGGCTGGGAAATAGCGTAGAAACGTGCTCATATCACAGCCTAGCGCACCGAGTACGGACCCTGTGATCAGATCCAGCAGATTCATGACCTGTGTGGCAATCCACTCAACAATACTGTCTAAGATTCCCATGCGGCTCCTCCTGCATCTGCTTAGAAGTGGCCTAACTCATCATCGAAGCTACTTTCAGGCAGGTAGTATGCTGCGGTGAGGCACATGGCAATGCCAGCGACAATACCGGATAAGAAACAGATAATATTCTTCATGTCTTGATTCTCCTTCGTAATTAGGGAGTCCAAGTGCCACCGGAAAAGAATGGTGTCACATAGGCCATGATAAAGCCAAGGCTATTGAGAATGGCCCAAGTAATAATGATCCGCTTTAACCATGCACGGGACTCATCAACCGTTCGTCCAGATCTGGAGAAGTTCATCAGAAGAAGCGCAATAGCCGCAGTAACAACAGCTGCGATGGTGCTGATGCCGAGGATTTGAGTGTACACATCCTGCATGATTGCACTCGCCTTCGTCCAAATGGTGTCAGCAGCAAAGGCGCGTGTGGAAAACATGGTCAGCATCGTAGGCACGAGAAAGGCAGTATATAGGCCTCGGCCTGCATTTACATTTCTGAATCGCTCCTGCAGCTTCTTGATGACGGCAGGTTTGTTTAGATTCATATTGGGAAGTCCTCCTTTCAAATAGAGCCGAAAAGAAAAGCCGGGAATTCGGGCAGTACGACCTGAGTTCCTGGCTTCACATGAAAAATGCCTCCCGATGAAAGGAGGCAGTCCATCAATGAATCTTTTCGACGCTATCATCTTACCATTTAGGGGATACAGATGCAATTAAGCAGAACTTCAAGTTTCGTTCGAAAACAGTTCAATAGTGGTTCAAGGTAAAAACTGCTTGATAATCTCCATGCAATCACGCGCCGTGTAACCCCACAGAATGCGGTCAATCGCACGAATTGCCATGTTGAGATAGCTATGATAGGTTACCATCGACATGGGGAATCCTTGCCGATCAAGTTCCGCTAGGATCACCTCACGATTCGCGGGCTTCTTTTTTGAGAAGTATGTGAGGTAGAGGACTTGATACATCAGCTCACCGTGGTCTGGATCCATTCGCACCGTATTAAGCGCGTTATCAATGATCTGGAGCATGTTCTTGCTCCGAATAACTGTTCTGGCGTACCCCTCCAGTTTAGAACCGGACAAATCCACGCCAGCCAATTCGGCATTGACTTCAAGTGTGGAAAGGCGGGTGCCATGCTCCATTTCCATTCGAACATTCATATCTGCTTCCGAGATTTGGATCGCATATGCTACTTTCCGGTACTGCTTGAGCAGATGCCTTGTGTTATGATACTTATCCGCATCCTTGCGTTTTGCGGTCTTCGCCTCTAAATGATCAACGCCGGATTGGATGCCGGTTTCGATCTCCGTTTTCAAAGCTTCCTTTTCTATCTCAAACGCGGGAGTGCTATCTGATGTCATTGTTTCATCTCCTTTCCTGATTGGGACTCAGACGGTGGATCGCGGCTATTCTTCTCCTGATTTGTTACCTCCCAGTCTAAAGCACTGTAGAAGACTAATGGAATTTGGCGAGCAAAAAAAGAACTTCGGATCACCAGAAACACTTGAATTTTCAAGGCTTTTCGGGGCTTCCCTATAGTGTGAGCGGGCGGGACGCGAGTTTCAATGCTGATATCCATCTTGCCTTCATCGGGATCGACCAAATCAGCAGCCTTTGTAATGCCAATGATCTCACCAATGCTGCTTAGCTCGAGCTCTTCGCAGGTATCGCCAAAAATCATTTCTCGATACCGACACATTGAAATGACAGAGCCGCGTGAGCTTGAGAAACTCACACGGCTGATAATTCCGTATTCGCCAGCTTTCAACATGAAGCGGCCAACGCGGGATTTTGACCAACCCCAGCGTTTTGCAAGGTAAGTATATGAGAGCAACGGCATACCTCGCATATTGGAGTAATACACAACCGGCATATACTCCGATCCTCGCACCTTGGGATCGTTTAAGATGGTGTGCAGCCACATGTCCATAATGGCGTCCAATTCACTAAATACGATCCCATCTGTTTTGAGAGCGACTCGTAGGAGCATTCGACCAACAGGTAATGGGAAGAAAAAGAATCCAGAGCCCTTATAGCTATAATAGTTATACTGTAGGCTCGTGCAATGCTCTTTCCAATTGGTGATAGAAAAGCGAATGATCTCATTCTCTTCATCGAGCCATTCATAGGTCAGGAACCCGTATTTCTCGTAATAGTCCAATTGCTCAAGAGCTTGTCTTTTGGAATGGACACGTAGAATCCTGGGTAACGATCCAAGCTTGCAGATCCATTGGCCAGGTGCCTCCATGTATCTCTCACCATTGATTACGCGCTCATTCGAGCGGAAGTTCGCATAGCTAAAGAGTGCCATGAGACTGAAAAGATGGACGGTTCCTTCATTTCGGAATTCCTTGTGGTTATTAAAGTAACGGAACCAAGATTTCCATATCCTGACCTTCGGAAAACTTACTAATTGCTGCTTTTGTGTGCAGTTCATCTCATACACCCCCTTTCCAGCAAAGTAATAGGTTTAAGATATCGATTCCAAGTCCCCTGGTCAGGGGGACACAGGCATTTCAGCCTCGGCCCATGCTTGTGGGTGCGTCGTCCCTCGGTTTGAGGCCTAGCCGGACGAGTGTACCATTGTTTTCCCGTGCAGTCGTCGCAATGAGGCTTGACCACGCCTCTTTCACTTGCTCATAGTGGCTCGGACACGGTGATGTCTTGGAATCGTATGCAGTTTTCAAGGTGCAGTACTGGGAAAACTGAGTGAGAAGATACAGTTGCCAAGAGATAAAACACCTCGCTTGCACTTCTCGTAATAAATGTAGAAAATGGCACCCTTTTGACCACCCACGGATTTGAAAAAACAAAAATGTCTCTGATACCGGCGTGGTATCAGAGACTAACAAAGAGAAGTGAGTGGAGATTGATTTCAGTTTAGCAGTTTCTCTTATGCCAAATGATACTGTTACAAACCATCAATTCTTTTTTTCTTCTGTATGTCTGTATGTATGATTTCATTTATTCAGGTAGGCTCCATTAAATCCCTCCCACGGACATGCCAATCCTTGCGCCCGATATACCGATGTGATAAGATGTCAACAAGTCGGGATTTGCAGGTGTGATTGATGAGAATTGTAGAAGTTACAGAAAACAAAAAACAATATCTTGATTTGCTCCTGTTGGCGGATGAGCAGGAAGATATGGTTGACCGTTATCTCTATAAAGGTAAAATGTATGTTCTTGATGATGACGGAGTGAAATGCGAGTGTGTCGTAACGGACGAAGGGAATGGAATACTTGAAATTAAGAATATCGCTACAGTTCCCCCATTTCAGCGAAAAGGCTATGCCAAAGCGCTGATTGAATTTCTTGTTGAAAAATACCACAGACAATTTTCGATACTGCAAGTGGGAACCGGCGACAGCCCGTTGACGATACCCTTTTATGAAAAATGTGGCTTTGTACGCTCGCATACCGTGCCAAATTTCTTTACGGATCATTATGATCACCCGATATATGAGTGTGGTGTACACCTTGTAGATATGGTGTATATGCAAAGACCTCTATAAAACCAATTCCGGTTTGTCGAGCTACAAGTAAATCATTTATACTCAACCACCAGGGAGAAATCCCCGGTGGTATTTTTATGCTCGTAGAAGGAAACAGCCGGAATATTCCGGCTGTTGTTATATAGCAATATCACATATTCTGCTGTTTCGGTAGCACAACAGTAAAGGTCGTTGTTCCGCTTTCGCTTTTTGCCGATACCGCACCGCCGTGCAACTCACATACTTTTTTCACGACGGCAAGACCAATGCCGTTTCCTTCCGACGAATGTGACTCATCCGCCTGATAGAACTTATTGAAGATATGGGCAATACGGTCCTTTGGGATGTCTTTGCCGTGGTTGGAAACAGAGATTGAAAGGCATTCGCTCCCGTCGGAAATATCGACAGATACCGTGCCGTTCGGATCCGAAAACTTGATTGCATTATCCAGCAGATTGATCCATACCTGCTTCAGCAGTTCTTCATTTGCACATATCATATGCTCACCGAACTGCATATCCATATACAGGTTCTTGGGCGTCCATTTTTCTGCAAGCAGCAGGACGGCTCCACGAATCTGTTCAGAAAGGTTAAATCTTGTAACCTCTGTCAGGATCGTCTGGTTTTCCACCCGAGTCAAATTCAATACATTGTTTGCCATGGCAGAAAGCCGAAGCGATTCCTCTTCAATGACTTCAAGGTATTCTTCTTTTTGTTCGTCCGTAAGGTTTCCGCGACGCAAAAGCTTTGCAAAGCCTGCGATAGAAACGATCGGTGTCTTAAATTCATGAGAGAAGTTGTTGATAAAATCACTGCGCAGCATTTCTGTGTAATCCAGTTCTTCTGCCGCCCGATTGAAACTTTTTTCTACCTGCTTGAAGGTGGGATGGTCGGCAATAGGCTTGCCGAAATGCAGTCTCGTCTTGAAGTCGCCGCTTGCCAGCCGGTCAAGCTGATCGATAATACGCTTGATTGGTTTTAGAATGATTTTTCCTGTCAA
>OGWU01001533.1_pt1 | contig 13071 bp, 14 predicted proteins | sample 1576071 | NCBI WGS metagenome assembly OGWU01 (sample SAMEA3541582, study PRJEB24748) | human gut metagenome | biome: human gut; feature: human-associated habitat; material: faeces | place: China | collected 2012
ATAAGCTGTACCAACAACTTTTCAGCCAATGTATTATCATTAATATTTCTTGTATTGAGAGTAAATGAAATGGTTCAGTATGTAATGTTTCTCTTATAGGAAGTATTAGTAACGAAAGATTAATTTGTTTGGATAAAGACCATTCAAATGGAAAAAATAACTTTAAAATAATAGCTACAATCAAAAATTGCAAATAATCAATTTTACATTTTTTTATAAAATCTTTTTTTGTTAATAAAAGGCTCAGAATCAATATTAAGAATGTAGAGAAGATTAAAGTAATCAGTAATGAAGAAATTGTAAGTTGTATTGACATAGCTAGAGTTCTTTCTTTTTAATTTTGATTAATTCTTCTAAAGAATCTAATTCTTGAATGTCGTTGCTTGTTTCGATAAAATTAGAAGCAAGTTCGTAGCTTGTTTTTTTATTTATAAAGCTTTTTATATAGTTTGTTTGTGTTAGAACTGGGGAATATATACGCATAAATGTTTTGTTTTTTTGAATGATTTGCGCAACTTTAATGAAGTCTTTTTTTAAAAGGCGCTGTAAAACTTGTTGAACGGTATATATACTTAGATCTTCATTCGATAGTTCTTTGATTTCTGAAGCAGATAAAGGAGATTCACTGTCCCATAATATACTCATAATTAATATCTCTTTTTTTGTTAATTTATCCAATAACATAATGTACCTTCTTTCATACTGATTTTAGCATAAGATCGATACAATTAACAAATGTTTATTATTTATACTTCTGTTGCTAAAAACAATAATCGATGTATAATATATATAGAAAGATGCTAAAACATAGATTCTAAAGGAGGTTGATCAAATGAGAAAAAGAAATCTATTATACGCTTCAATCGCTTTGATATGTGCTGTCTTATTAACGAATGTAAATGTAGATGCACGAGAAAATACCTATATTAATCAAAACTCTTCCAATCCGATAAACTTAGAAACGTATATTGATGATTTATTTTCAGAAATGGACGATGAAGATATTGTTTTTAAAGTAAATAATGGAGGCTATCTATATAGTACAAAAATAGATAGTAATCAGTTAAAAGATGATTTTTTACGACTTAATAAAGGTGTAAAGTTAAAGAAAATGACAGTTTTAGAAGCAAAAGAAGATATTAAAAATGATTTAATTGACGATTATTTAAGTGGACGAATTGAACTAACAGAGAATAGTGTTATAAAATATGTTAATAATGACTAGTAAAAAAGCAGAAACTCTTAATTGAGCTTCTGCTTTATTTTTAACTTAGGGATTTAATTAGTCGCGTTCAACGATTGTAGCGCAACCCATTCCACCACCGATGCAAAGAGTAGCTAAACCTTTCTTAGCATCGCGTTTCTGCATTTCATGTAGTAGGGTAACTAGGATACGGCATCCAGAAGCACCAACAGGGTGTCCTAATGCGATAGCTCCACCGTTTACGTTAACTTTGCTCATATCAAAGTTAAGGTCTTTAGCAACAGCAACGCTCTGAGCAGCGAAAGCTTCGTTTGCTTCAATTAGATCCATATCATCTACAGTTAAACCTGTACGTTCCATAACTTTTCTTGTAGCAGCAACTGGTCCGATACCCATGATTTCTGGTTCAACACCAGCAAGAGCACCATCTACCCAAGTAGCCATAGGTGTAACGCCTAATTCTTTAGCTTTTTCTTCGCTCATTACTACGATTGCAGCAGCTCCATCGTTAATACCTGAAGCATTACCAGCTGTAACCAATCCGCCTTCTTTACCAGAGCAGCAACGAAGTTTTGATAATGTTTCAACAGTTGATCCAGCACGAGGACCTTCGTCTTTCTTAAATTCAACGATTTCTTTTTTAACTTTTACTGGAACTGGAACGATTTCATCATCGAATTTTCCTTCATTCTGAGCTTTTTCAGTTTTCTGCTGAGAATTAGCAGCAAATTCGTCTAATTCTTCACGAGTTAAACCATATTTATCACAGATGTTTTCTGCTGTGATCATCATATGGTAATGATTGAATGCATCAGTTAATGCATCATTAGTCATTGTATCAATGATCTTAGCATCATTCATACGGTAACCGAAACGTGCTTTTGTAAGTGCATATGGAGCCATTGACATGTTTTCCATACCGCCAGCTACAACGATATCAGCCATACCAGCTTTGATCATAGCTGCAGCCTGGTTAACACAGTTAAGACCTGAACCACAAACAACGTTTAATGTAACAGCAGGTACTTCAATAGGTAAACCAGCTTTGATAGATGCCTGACGAGCAACGTTCTGTCCCTGTGCAGCCTGGATAACGCATCCCATCAAAACTTCATCAACTTGTTCTGGTTTAACACCAGCACGATTTAAAGCTTCTTTGATGACGATAGCACCAAGATCAGCTGCAGGTGTATTGCTTAGAGCACCGCCCATTTTACCGATAGCAGTACGACAAGCACCAGCTAAAACAATTTTTTTACTCATTTTTCATTTCCTCCATTATTGAGATAAGTAAATTATCTTACACACATGACTTTATCACAGGTAACTCTTAAAATCAATGAACAAATTATTTTTTTCACAAGTTAAAATCATCTTTTTTTTAACAACTTAATAATTTTATTTTACATAATATGTTTCTTAATAATAAAATGTTTATAGAAGGAATTTATTATGAAAATATTAATTATTGAAGATGATAAAGAATTGGCTTATACATTAAAAGATATCCTGGAACATAATGCTTTTGATGTCATGATATGTTTTACATTTGAACAAGCTTATCAAGAATTAAATAGAGCATATGACTGTTATCTAATAGATAATCGATTGCCGGATGGATGTGGATTAGATTTATGTAAATTAATTCGAGAAATTACCGATGATCCAATTGTCTTTATTTCTTCAGATACAAATGAATCAAGTATTTTAAAAAGTTATGAATTTGATGCAGATGATTATATTGAAAAACCATTTCGTATAAAGGTTCTTCTTGCAAAAATTCAATCGGTTTTAAAAAGAGCAGGGAAATGGAATCAAACAATCTCACTTAACGATTCAATATTAAACTTAAATCAGCAAACACTTACAATTGAGGAAACAACTTTTGTGTTATCTATTAGCGAAGTTGCTATCGTGGAAAGTTTATTTTCAAAATATCCTAATTATGTAAGTCGACAAGATTTAGCAAAAGCTATTTATTCAAAGACCAATCATGAAACATCTTTAGCTACTGTAAGTACACGAGTTTCTGAATTAAATAGCAAATTAAATGGTAAATATATTGAAAGTTCTAGAAACAAAGGATATAGGTGGATCTTATGAAAAAAAGCTATAAATTACTCATTCCTCTAGCTATCACACTTTTTTTGATTTTATTTTTTCTACTTCTTTTGGTGCATGATTATTTAAATCAGATGATAACGATTGCTACTGCCAAAGACCCTTTATATTCTCTTTTTAATAAGCCTGATCAAACAACAATTATTCATGCATATGATGAATTAGATAATCTTGGATATGGGCAAAGTGGAGTGACATATCTTTTTATATGTTTATTCAAAAATACATATTTTTGTTGCATTATGATCTTGATTTGTTTAATCTTTTTAGGCTTTTTATTCTATTTGATTCACCGGCAAAAGTTAATGAATGAAGATAAAGAAAAAACGATCCTGGCCATTCAGGGTCAGGAAGATCTTGAAAATGACATTGTATATGAGGTGAATAAAATTAAAAAGGAATATGAGGCTAGGATTGTATCGATGTCGTTGGATCAACAAAAACAAAATCAAGAATATGAAAATATGGCACATCAAATCAAATCTTCTCTATCTACATGATTTTTGAATATAGACTTATTAAATGATGATGAGGGAAATAAGGGATATATAGAAAGGATCGATCATCAATTAGAAAAAATAAATAAACTGACAAATGACTTTTTAAAAGGATATTCAATTCGACAAAACAATCTTCATTATCAATTTAAATCTTATAATTTAGAATCGTGTATTAAACAAGTTGTTTTGGATGTACAAGAACAGGCTTATCAGAAGAACATTCAATTTGAATTGAATACAAAAGAGTTTTATTTATTCATGGATCCATTTTGGATACAAGAAGCTCTTGAAAGTATTCTGATCAATTGTTTAGAATACGCCTTTGAAAATACTAAAATTTACGTTGATTTAAAAGAGGAAAAGAATCAAGCTATCATCCAAGTTCAGGATCACGGATATTCAGTTGATAAGCAAATAGATTTATTCAAGCGGTATGAAACATCAAATCATAATGATAACCATTATGGTATTGGTTTAAATATGACAAAGGAAATTATTGAACATCATTTTGGAAGTATCGATGTCTCATCCCAAGAAAATAAGACTACTTTTAGGATTTTTTTACCTGTCAACAAATTAGAAAGAATTAATATTTAAATCGTGATGCATTTGTAATCTTGCGTTTATTAAAATGGGATCGTAAGGAGACAGTATGAAAAGAAAATTCAAATACTATTCAAAAAATAAGAAATTATCTTTCTCACTTTCTTTGATCCTATTTGTATCTTTAATGATCATCCTTTTTTCTATATTCATGCAGATAAGAATTTTTGAAATAAAAAGAGAACAAAACCAGGCTGTTTATGGTGCATGGAATGCAGCAGTTTACGATATTTCTGAAACTTCTGAATCAAAGATTGTGTCCAATCAAATGATCAGCTCTATTGGAAACATGAACATTGTCGGAGAGGTTATAGAAGATACAGAATATAAAGGTTCAATTGGTTATGTAGATAAAGACTTTCTTGAAATGTCTAATATTTCTATGAAAGCAGGACATATGCCTGAAAATAAAAACGAAATTGCGATTGAAGCATATGTTTTGGATTTGCTGGGCATTGATTATGAATTAGATCAAAAAGTAAATTTAGACATACACATGAATGACTCTGTTATTCATAGAGAGTATGTACTTTCGGGTGTCATTAATAACTATTCGTCAAGTTGGACAACTGATGGAACGCTTGCATCATTCTTTATATTTCCTAGTGAAGATACAATTATATCTAAAAATTTGTTTTTAATTGCCAAAGAAGGATATATTGATTCGATTAATGAAATTCAAATTGATGATGATATTGTCATGAATGCATATGTTGAATTTACTTATGATCCTTTTTCAGATCAAAATATACCATTTACTCTATTAGGTATATTCACCGTTTGTTATTCTATTTTATTAATTGCCTATGTCTTTATTCATTGGGCAAATCAGCATACAAAAGAAATCCAAATCTTAAAATCATTAGGAACGGATAATAAGATGCTGGTTAAAGATTTTATTTCTTTATTATTTAAGTCGATTTGTCTTCCTTTATGTCTTTATTTGATCATTTGTATCGTTTTATCAATAAATATATGGGTATCTTTAATCAGTTTGATGGTTTATTTGTTTAGCTTAAGTATGATCGTTTTGATTTGTTATATTTATATTTCTTCTGTTTCAATCAATGTAAATTCCTTTGCAAGTCAAAAAACAATCATAAAGAAAACAATTAAAGTCCGATACAAGAAACAGACACCCTTTTCATTGTTTGTTCGTTCGTTTCGTTTTCATCACAAAAGAGAACTATTACGTATTTCCATTTCTGTAGTTTTATTAACTTTGTTGTATCACTCATTGACCTTACAAATTCATGAACAATATCAATTAAATGAAATTTATACACAACCGGATATTCAGATAGCTGGTAAAAATGTAACTTCTTTTAAATATGAAGTTGTTGATGATAATGGCGATCGAGTAACAGGTTATAGAACGAAGCAGCAAGATATTAGTGACCAGCTGGATGTCTTGCTTTCAAATCAATCCATTGAAAACTACTATAGTTCAAATTTGAATTACGATGTTGCTGTTACATGGCCTGAAATAGAACAATCTTTTTTATGGAACAAGAAAGGTATGGAAAACCATTTAATGCACTTTATGGATTATGATTGGCAGAATCAAAAGTGTTTATTTCCAAATGTATACAGTACAAAACAAACCGAGTATCTAAAATTTTTAAAAGACAACATAGATGATGGAGAGTTTAATGAAGAAGCTTTTTTAAAGGGAAAAGAAATTTATATTTATCTTCCTGAATATACAACAGAAAATTTATTCGATACACAGAATACGGCATACGTCAGTACTGATCCAAACACATTTTATGATTTAAATAAGGTTGTTCAAGAAGACACAATTAAGGTCGGAACAAAATTAACTTTACGAACAGCGGATGGCTTTCAAAAAGAAGCCAAAGTTGGAGGAATCATTCGTCATGTTTTTGAAGAATACGATCCATCATTAAATAACAAGACGCCTTATACTGTGTTCGTTTCTCCAACTTTCTTTGACTCAAAAGGACAGGTAAATCAACTTTACCTATATTTAGATAAAAACATACAGCAGGAACCAACGGAAGCTTTCTATGCTAGTATTTGCGCAAAAAATGATCTCAGTTTTTTTAACAATGCACAGAATAAAAGAATTCAGCAGGAAACGATTCAAAATAACATGGTCTTAAATTCTGTGATTCTGACAATTGTTATAGCTATTGTTTTATTTACACAGTATATCTTGTTTAGACAAAAAAATGCTGATGTCAAAGACAAGATAAAGATTTATCATCAATTAGGAATTGATAAATCAGTCCTTCATAAAATAAAAGTGTATGAAATACTAATAGAATCTCTGATCATAATTTCTATTTCTTTTGGGTTGTTTGTTTTTATTCAATATTTTGACTATTTACAAGCACCAAGTTTGATGTATCCTTTTACAAATCGATTTTCACAGGAATATTGGTCCTGGCCTTTATATTTCCTGGTTACTCTTGCATTTCTTACATTATATGTTCTATCCATCTTAAAAACAGGAGATGAATAAAATTTAGTAGTGAGATTTTTGAAAAGAGATCATTCTATATACATTTCTACAATATCATTAAGATCCAAAGTCTTTTTGACAATCTGGATCTTTTTGTTTTCAAGATCAAGTTTTGCTACTTTTCCTTTAAATTGTACATATTGACCTTTATCATAATAAATAACTTTAATCACCATACCAGGTTGTACTTGATGAACGGTTCTGTCTAAAAGTTCAAGATCATCGTTGGAAAGCTCTCTTTTTGGTACAATGATCCTTTCTGTTTGTTTGATGATTTCTCGAAATCCTCTTAAAGAATCAAACGATTGAAATATCTGTGCTCGTTGAGCCCGAACTCTAATCGGCATTGTGACCACCTACTAATGTATTTCTTTTTTTGGCTGTAGCTCTTTTTAAGTAATTCATTCCTTTTAAGACAGAATTCTTGCCATATTTATGATGAATTGACAGGATTGTTTGTTGGATTCTTTTTTCTTTTTCAATATCTTCAGGATCGGTAAATAAGTCAAATTGCTCATATAATTCACTTTTTACGTTGCCAAAACTGATGGCGATATGGCGGATGGGGTAGTTAGGATTCACACCTATTTTATATAATCGCTTAAATTCGTCTAATAAAACATGGCACGAATTTGTTGTGTTAGTTATTTGTCGACTCACTCGAGAAGGGGGAATGATATCTTTGGAATATCCGATGAAAAGGGAAATGTGATTTGTAACTAGATGTCGTTCTATTAAAGTTAAAACATTGATATCGACCATTTCTTTCATGACTAAATAAGCATCATCATAGGAATAGTCTTCAAAAAGGATTTGAGAATTGGAAATTGAATTGGCTTGTGGAACATAATTTTTGATATCTGCAATAGTTGTTGGTTCCTTGCCCCAGGAATGATCAATCAAGTATTCTGCATTGACACCAAAAGTTTTATATAAATCTTTTTCGGGATGATGAGCTACACCATATAGATCTTGTATTCCTAAAGCGTTCAATCGTTTTACGGTTCCTGGTCCAATCATCCAAAAATCCATTAAAGGTGTATGATACCATAATGTTTGTTTAAAGATATCCTCATCAAGATAAGCTATATAATCTGGAGCGTGTTTCGCCATGATGTCCAAGGCAATCTTGCTCAAGAACAAATTGGTTCCAATTCCAGCAGTTGCGGTTATGCCGGTTTCTTTAAAAATATCTTGAATGATCATAAAAGCAATTTGTTTTGGGTTCATTTTATATAGATTTAGATAGGAAGAGATATCTAAGAAAGATTCATCGATCGAATAAACATGGATATCTTCGCTGGATATATATTTTAAGAATATTTCATGGATCCTGGCCGCATATTCCATGTATAATTTCATTCTTGGCATGGCAATTTCATATTTGATGTGTTTGGGAATCTCAAAGATCCTTCCTCGACTTTTTATGCCAAGTTTTTTGATTGCAGGTGTGGCCGCTAAAGTAATAGCACCAGGCCCTCTTGTAGGGTCGGCAACGACTAAGTTTACTTTAAATGGATCTAGTCCTCTTTCTACACACTCTACTGAAGCATAAAAGGATTTAAGATCGATACATAAATAATATTTGTCCATCTATATCACTCCTCTGTGAATTCATATTATAACTATCCAATTCTTAAAACAAGATAGATTTGGGAATTTATAAATTATTTAATGTTTTAATTTTGCAAATAAAATTATATTTGTTATCATATGTGATATGGAGTGATGTATATGACCTTAAGAGAACTGCTGGTGCAATTTGAAATTCAAAATAATTTAAGTCATGCGGATGTAGCTAAAGAAGTTGGTGTATCTGTATCAACTTATTATCGATGGATCAATGGTGAAAGTACAAAGTTAAAAAAAACGACCATTCAAAAACTTTCAACTGTCTTAGATTGCGATGTTGAAAAAGTAATTGAAGAAACAGATCGTATCAAACCAATCTTGGGGAATGTAAAAGCAGGGTATGATCTTTGGGCAGATCAAGATATCGAAGGATATTTGGAACTTGGGCAATCAGATGCTCAGAAAGGTGATTACTTTTTAAGAGTTGTCGGAGATTCTATGGAAGGAGCACATATCTATGATGGTGATCTTGTATATGTTAAGAAGTGTGACACCGTTCAATCTGGACAAATTGCTATCGTAATGATCGAGGAAGAGGCAACGATCAAAAAAGTATATTTCAAAGATGATCTTATGATTTTAGAACCGGCTAACTCAAAGTATGAATCAAAGTTCTTTACAATGAAAGAGGTAGAGGAAACACCCGTTCGGATTATAGGGCTAGTTCGTTTTATTCGAAAAGATCTGGCATAGAAAAAAGCACAGAGAAATTTCCCCGCCTCCTAATAAGAAAACATGAGATAGTCCAGTAAAATCAATGTTTTCAGAGGCAAGGAACACGATGTGAAGTCAAAAAATCAAATACTGGCAGGATAAAGGGTGCTGATGTGAAATATCAGCACCCTTTTCCTGTCCCAAACGCCATAGGAAATCCTATGGCGTTTTTTACTTTCCATCAAGTACACGGAAACTGTATTGAAAGGGGTGAGAAATCGAAGGTATTTCTTCATGTAGGAAATGCAAATCAAGTGTCCATAGGTTTTCCCACATGGAGAAGCAAGTGGGCACAGAATTGAATTTTTTCCGAAAACGAACACTTTTCCAGACCGCCGGAGGGAGGTGAGATTATGGCGGTATTTCGCATTGAGAAAACCCGCGACTACACGGTGATGGCAAACCATCATCTGCGGAACACGGCACTGTCGCTGAAAGCGAAGGGGCTGCTGTCCCTCATGCTATCCTTGCCGGAGGATTGGGACTACACCACCAAAGGTCTTGCGCGGATATGCCGGGATGGAGTGGACAGCATTTGTGCTACGGTCCGGGAGCTGGAGGATGCGGGATACATTATCCGTGAAAGAGTCCGCAACGCCAACGGGCGGCTCGGCAGCATCGAGTACACGATTTTGGAGCAGCCCAGGCCGCCGGAACCTAAACCGGGAAAACCTGAACGGGAAAATCCAGTTCAGGTAAAACCAGTCTTGGATTCTCCTGTCTTGGGAAAACCTGAACAGGAAAAACCCGCACAATTAAATACTAAAGGATCAAGTAACCAAATATCAAATACTGATTCATCAAGTACGGAAGGATCAAATCCTATCCAATCAAGTCCCCAAACCCCCGCAGAGACCAAACGAACCGGACGGGACTGGATGCGGGAGCGAGAGAGCTATCGGGAACTGATTTTGGAGAATATCGAGTATGACTATCTATGCCGGGATGACCGGCTGGATCGGGATATGCTGAATGAGCTGGTGGAGCTCATGGTGGATACCGTCTGTTCCCGCAGGGAGACGATCCGCATTGCCGGGGACGACTATCCGGCGGAGGTGGTCAAATCCCGGTTCCTGAAGCTGAACAGTTCTCACATCGAGTATGTGTTGGACCGTATGCGGGAGAACACCACCTATGTCCGCAACATCAAGAAATATCTGCTGGCTGCCCTGTATAACGCCCCGGCCACCATCGAGAGCTACTATGCGTCCTTGGTGAACCACGACCTTTACTGCAGCGGAGAAAGGAGGTAATCACTCATGCAGGAAGAAGTCACCCAGCGCACCGTTGCCCTCTGCGTGGAGGCAACCAAACTCTCCGCCGGGATGCTGCAACAGGCCATGAAAAAAGTGCTGGACGAGATGCAGAAAGGAGTGACCGGCCACAAGACCAAGCTGCACCACGGAAAGCAGACCCTCCGGCAGCTTATGAAGCACAACACCGGCGTTTCCAACATCGAGATCACCGACCAGAACATCCGGGCCTTTTCCGCCACCGCCAAGAAATACGGCATTGACTTTGCGCTGAAAAAGGACACCAGCGGCGAGATACCCCGCTACCTGGTGTTCTTCAAGGGCCGGGATGCCGACGTTATCACGGCAGCCTTTCGGGAGTTCTCCGCAAAGAACCTGGAGAAAGAGAAAAAGCCCTCCATCCGCAAGGAGCTGGAGCAGGCGAAACAGCAGTCCAAAGCCCAGCACCGCCAGCGGGAGAAGGTCAAGACCAAAGACCGGGGTGTGGAATTATGACGGTTGACTGGAAGAAAAAGCTGATCCCCAACCTCCCGTATCTGCTGTTCGTGTATCTCTTTGACAAGCTCTGCCAGGCGGTGCGCCTTGCGCCCGGCCTTGACGCCTCTGAAAAGTTCCTGCATTTGAGCCAGGGCTTTACGGAGGCGTTTTCTTCTGGGCTGCCCAGCCTGCACCTATTAGACCTGCTGGCAGGTATCGCCGGGGCGGTCATCGTCCGGTTGGCGGTGTATGCCAAAGGAAAAAACGCCCGCAAATACCGCCGGGGCATTGAGTACGGCAGCGCCCGATGGGGCACGGCGGCCGATATTGCCCCCTATGTCGATCCGGTTCCCGACTGGAACATCCCTTTGACCCAGACGGAAAAGCTCACCATGTCCAGCCGCCCGAAAAATCCCAAGTACGCTCGGAACAAAAATATCCTGGTCATCGGCGGAAGCGGCAGCGGCAAGACCCGGTTTTTCGTCAAACCCTCCCTCATGCAGATGCACAGTTCCTATGTGGTCACCGATCCCAAAGGACAGCTTTTGTCCGAGGTGGGGACCATGCTGCGGCGGGGCGCCCCCAAGCTGGACGAGAACGGAAAGCCCATGCGGGATGCCCGCGGGAAGGTCATCTATGAGCCGTACCGCATCAAGGTCCTCAACACCATCAACTTCAAAAAGAGCATGAAATACAATCCCTTCGCCTACATCCGGTCGGAGAAAGACATCCTCAAACTGGTCAATGTCATCATTGCCAACACCAAAGGCGACGGGGAAAACTCTTCCGAGGATTTTTGGGTCAAGGCCGAACGGCTTTTGTACTGCGCCCTGATCGGGTACATCTGGTACGAGGCGGCGCCGGAGGAAAAGAACTTTCTCACGCTGCTGGAGCTCATCAACGCATCGGAGGCCAGAGAGGACGACGAGGAATTTCAGTCGCCCGTGGATATTCTGTTCGCCAAGCTGGAGAAGGAGCACCCGGACCACTTCGCTGTGAAGCAGTACCGCAAATTCAAATTGGCTGCCGGCAAGACCTTGAAATCCATCCTGATTAGCTGCGGCGCCCGCCTTGCCCCCTTCGATATTGCGGAGCTGCGGGAGATCATGTCGGACGACGAACTGGAGCTGGACACCCTGGGCGACCGGAAAACGGCGCTGTTCCTCATTATGAGCGACACGGACACCACCTTCAACTTCGTTATCGCCATGCTGCAAAGCCAGTTATTTAATCTTCTATGCGACAAGGCGGACGACGTGTACGGCGGCAATACACTTTTTGCCTTTGCCATATTGTAAACCTCTTTTGCTTTACTGCTACTGCTGTAAAAGACCGGACGCGATCACAACGGCCAGTCTTTGCTGATATTCGCCACTTTTCAAAAGCGCCGTTTCGTTTTCATTGCTCAAAAATCCGCACTCGATCAGGATCGCGGGCGCGGTGACGTTTTTCATCAGGAAGATCGACGCGTCGATGGCCTTCTCTGTCTTCTCATTGCCCGCATTGACAGTCTGATTCAGCGCGAGCTGCACCGCATTCGCGACCTCGGCACTCCCCTCTTTTTTGCCGTAAAACACCTGCGCGCCGTGCGTCTGCTTGGATGACGGAAGACTGTTCTGATGGATGCTGACAAGGATAGCACCTTGCGTGCTGTTGACCAGTCCCACGCGGTTTTCGAGGTCGGAGCGCTTCTTTTCCCGCAGCGTGGACGCACTGGCATCGTGGATGGAGATATCCTCTGTGCGCGTCATGCGCGTCTCCTCACCGAGAAAAACGAGCAGCGCGTCGAGCCGCCGCGCGATGGCGAGGTTCATGTCGCTTTCCTTGCTGCCGTCGGCGGCGACGGCCCTAATGCCAAGGCTTTGAGTGATGCCATTGCTATCGTAGTTCCGGGATTTGACAATAATCCTGCCGAAGCTCCTGAAACCATAGAATTGGAAGGCGTTACTTATAAGATATATAAAGCAACCAAAGGAGGAGAATTTATTGGTGCAGCCGTAGAGTCTTCTGCAAATGGTTTTGGTTCACTCATCTTATTATGTGCCGAAATCCGGCACATCCTCCGTCCTTAAATCTTCT
>OGWU01001535.1_pt1 | contig 13068 bp, 10 predicted proteins | sample 1576071 | NCBI WGS metagenome assembly OGWU01 (sample SAMEA3541582, study PRJEB24748) | human gut metagenome | biome: human gut; feature: human-associated habitat; material: faeces | place: China | collected 2012
AGCAATAGAATACTTTAAAAAATTAAAAGGTAATTTAAGAGAGTATACAACATCAGGATCAGGTCCTACAAATCTGCTAAAACAAGGAGAGATTGCTATAGCAATGGGTATGACTGCACAAGGTGTTGAAGCAATTAATGCTGGATATGATTTTAGTATTGTAGAATTAGAAACAGGTTCTCCATATAACACAACATCATGTGGTATTATAAAAGGAAGAGAAACAAACAAAAATGTTGAAAAAGTATTTAATTGGTTAATTAAAGATTTTGGTAAATATGATAAAGAAAACTATATGCCAGATAAAATATTAAAAGAACAAGAAAATAAAATGAAAAATTATCCAGAAAATTTAAAAGATGCTAATATGACTGGTATTGATAGTACTGAAACAAAAGAAAAACTAATTGAGAAATGGGGAGAAGTAAATGGTTAATCTTGAAATAAAAGATTTAACTAAAGTATATAATAAAAAGACGGTTTTAGATAATATAAGTTTTGAAGTAAAAGATGGGGAATTTTTATCAATATTGGGGCCTTCTGGATGCGGAAAAACAACACTATTAAAAATATTAATAGGAATAGAAAATCCAACTTCTGGAAGAATACTAAAAAAAGAAAAAGATATAACTAAACTTGATTCATCTAAAAGGGGAATGGGCATAGTTTTCCAAAACTATGCTCTGTTTCCTAATATGACCGTTTTAGATAATGTTATGTATGCGTTAAATTTAAAATTGAAAAATAAAGAAGAAGCAAAAAAAGAAGCATTAAAAATGATAAAAGTAGTAAATATGGAAGAACATATTAAAAAATATCCACACGAATTATCTGGTGGACAACAACAAAGAGTAGCTATAGCTAGAACATTAGCATTAAAACCAGATATAATACTTTTTGATGAGCCTATGAGTGCTTTAGATGCTGATAATAGATTAGGATTAAGAAAAGAATTAAAAGATATACAGAAAAAATTTAAAACTACTATGATATATATTACTCATGATCAAGAAGAAGCATTTTCTTTATCAGACAGAGTAATGGTAATGAATAATGGTAAAATAGAACAAATAGATGAACCAAATAAAATATTTAATCATCCAAAAAATGATTATGTGAGAAAGTTTGTAACAAATCATTTAATAGAAAAAGTATCATCAATTGAAAAATGTACAGGAATTGATTTATAATGAAAAAGAAAAGTAAAGTTAGTATTTTAGTTTTAATATTTCTTTTAATAACAGTCTTCTACCCATTAGTAGAAATGTTATTAAGAGTAGAATGGTCTGATTTTGGTAACTTAATATCATCAAGATCATTTAAAGAAGCTTTATCTAATTCATTATTTGTTACAAGTATATCTACTATTATATCAATATTGATAGCATATTTACTAGCTTATACATTAAATAGAACAAATATAAAACATAGAGCAGTATTAAAAGTGTTATTAACTATTCCTATGTTAATACCATCAATATCACATGGACTTGGATTAATTAATTTATTTGGAGCAAATGGAATAATATCTAAAATATTAGGATTTAATATTATAGGATGCCCTGGTATAATAATAGGCTCTATTTTATATTCATTTCCCGTAGCATTTTTAATGCTAGATGATGGATTTAATTATATCGATAATAATATGTATAATACAGCTAAAGTGCTAGGTTTGAACCAATGGCAAACATTTAAAAAAGTAACATTATGTTATTTAAAAAAACCATTATTATCGTCTATATTTGCTGTATTTACAATGATATTTACAGATTATGGTGTACCTCTAGCAGTAGGAGGAAAATTCTTAACATTACCAGTATTCTTATATAAAGAAGTAATAGGACTATTAGACTTTTCTAAAGGAACTATGATAGGGTTATTCCTATTAGTACCTGCTATTATATCATTCTTATTTGATAATTTTTCTAAAGATTATAGTAGTGGTGAATTTGAAGGAAAAGATTATAAAATAAGTAAAAGCAAAACAAGAGATATAATATTTACTACATTATTATATTTAATAATTATATTTGTTTTTATAGTAATAGGTTCGTTTGTTTATTATGCTTTCATAGATAATTTTATTATTAACAAAAGTTTTTCCTTAAAACATTTTGAATATGTATTATCTAATGATATTGGAAAATATATATTAAATTCACTTTTAATAGCAGTATCAGTAGCAGTAATAGGAACATTTATAACATATTTTACGGCATATGCAACCGCTAGAATAAAAGGAAAGATAGCTAAATTAATCCATATATTAACAATATCATCACTAGCTATACCTGGTATAGTACTTGGTTTATCATATACTATAGGATTTAAAGATACTTTTATATATAATACTTTTATTATAATGATTATTGTAAATATAATACATTTTATGGCTTCACCATATTTAATGGCCTATAATGCATTATTAAAAATAAATCCTAATTATGAAGTTGTAGCTAAAACTTGCAATATAAGTTCATTTAGAATAATAAAAGATGTAATAATACCATGTAGTAAGATAACAATAAGAGAAATGATAGCATATTTCTTTATAAATTCAATGGTAACAATATCTGCAGTAACATTCCTATTTAATACTGATACTATGCCTTTATCATTAATGATAAATACATATGAAGGTAATATGATGCTAGGAGAAGCTGCTATTGTATCGTTGATAATATTATTCTTTAATTTAATTGTAAAAGGAACTATATATATAATAAATAGAAAAGAAGACAGAAAGAAGTGGAATTATGAAATTAACATATAACGAATTTGAAATATTAGTTTGTATAGAAAAAGAAAAAAGAGAATTATCTCAAAGAGAAATATCAAAGACAACTAATCTTTCTTTGGGTACAGTAAATAAAACTATAACTAGTTTATTAGAAAAAAAGTTAATAAATGAAGATAATACTATAACAAAAAGAGGATTAAAAGAATTAGAACCATATAGAGTAAAAAGAGCTATCTTTTTAGCAGCAGGCTTTGGATCTAGACTAGTGCCAATTACTCTTAATACACCAAAACCATTAGTATTAGTAAATGGAAAAAAAATAATAGAAACATTATTAGATGCCGTTGTAAAAGCAGAAATACCAGAAATAATAATCGTAACAGGATATTTAAATGAACAATTTGAAATATTACTAAAAAAATATCCTAATATAAAATTTATATATAATAAAAAATATAATGAAGCAAATAATATTTCTTCAGCATATTTAGTAAGAGATAAATTTTCTAATTCATATGTATTAGAATCAGATTTATATTTATATAATCAAGATTTAATAAGAAAATATGAATATCATTCAAATTTCTTAGGATTTAAAGTAGATAGAACTGACGATTGGTGTTTAGAAACTAAAAATGGTATAATTACTAAAGAAAAAGTAGGCGGATTAGATTGTTATCAAATGTGTGGTATTTCTTATTATGATAAGGAAACTGGTAAACAAATGGAAAAAGATATAAAAGAAGTATTTATGTCTCCTGGTGGCAAAGAAAGATATTGGGAACAAGTAATGCTTGATATAAGAAAAAACAATTATAAAATATATTTAAGAGAATGTAAAAGTGAAGACATAATTGAAATAGATACATTTAACGAACTTAAAGCAATAGACAAAACTTATGATGTATAAAAAAAGAATATTATAATAAAATGTAATATTCTTTTCTATTACCTTGAAAACCCTATAAAAATATAGTATAATCAAATTAGGGTAGAGGTAGGAAATGAAAAAGAGAAATATAAATATAGATTTAATAAAATGTATAGCAGTATTTTCGGTAATATCTGTACATTATTTTGTTTGTGTGTACCATTAGTTTTAATATTATTAATAATATTAAATGTAATTTATAAACTAATTGATAAACTTATTGTAAAGAGAATGACAAAAGCCTTTATAAAATAATGAAAATATGATAAAATAATAATTACTGGAGGTAACAAAATGGCAAAGAAAAATACGTTATTTAAAAATACAATTTATAAGTCAATACTTAGTATAGTAAATATCGTGGTTCCAATAATAATAGGACCATATATAATGCGTCTTTTAGATGTTGATTTATATGGAATGTATAATAGAGTTTTTGCAGACTTTCAAATGTTCTTGGCGTTTGCTGGCTTTGGAGTATATACTTTGGGAGTTAGAGAAATTAGTAAAATTAGAGATGATAAAGAAAAAGTATCCAAGTTATTTACAAATTTATTTATGATATCAATGTTTTCTAATTTGTTGGTATTAATAATGTATATAGCTTATAGTTTATTAATATCAACTGGAATGGCAAGAACATTGTATTTAGTTATGACTATTCAAATATTTGCTAATATTTTTTATGTTGAATTTGTAAATGAAGCATTAGAAAATTATAAGTTTATAACAATAAAATCAGTGATTGTTAAAATTATATATTTCTTGTCAATTTTACTTGCCGTTAGAAATCCTGATGATATAGTAATTTATGCTATTGTTGTATCACTTACTAATTTTTTAAATAATATAATAAGTTTTATTTATGCTAAAAGAAGAATTAAATTTGATTTTTCTAAGATTGAAATAAAAAAATATATTAAACCGCTTATTGCTGTACTTGTTATTACCAATGTAGATTTATTATATAGCCAATTAGATAGAGTTATGTTAGGAAAATATGTGAATGACGTATCAGTAACAATTTATTATACGGCATTTTATCTTATTAGTACTCTTGCTTCAATACCTTATGCTATAATAAATGTATCAATACCAAGACTATCTTATTTATTAAAGAATAAAAACAAAGAAGTTTATGAAGAAAAGCTTAATAATTCAATTTCTTCATTACTATTTATAATAGTACCTATGTGTTTAGGAGTTTTTGTATTATCAAAAGAAATAATAATTTTATATGCTGGTAAAAAATATTTAGCAGCCATTGTACCATTAATGATAGCATGTATAACTAGAATTTTTATATCATTAGAGTCTGTCATGAATAATTTGGTAATGTATCCAAATAATAGAGAAGATAGAATTCTAAAAGTATCACTAATTTGTGGAACTAGTAACTTAATAATTAATTACTTATTAGTTACATTTAAAATATTCAGTCCAATAACTGCTTTGGCAACAACTGGACTAGTCGAATTAGCAGTATTCATTACACATTATATATATTCCAGAAGAAAAATGAATATTAATGTTCAAGTGTTTAGTAAAAAAAATATGACATATATAATTTTGAGTTTATTGTTTATACCAATATCATTGCTACTTAGAAAACTTAATTTAGGGTTCTATATAACTATGATATTAATAATAATTACTTGCATGTTATTATATTTTATAGTTTTATATATAAAGAAAGATAATAATTTAATGTTTATATTAGATAAATTTAAAAATAAATTAAAGGTAGGGAAAAAGTAATATGAAAAAAATAATAGTACCAACAGGGTATATGGGAAGCGGGTCATCCGCTATTACTGATTTGATATCAGAGTTTAGAGATTGCCAAAATGAGTTCAAGAGTTATGAGTATGTGCTATTGCATTGTCCAAATGGATTGTTTGATTTTGAAGATAAATTACTAATAGGCAATAATGCAATCAGAAGTGATGAAGCAATTAGAAGTTTTGAAACACAAATGAAGAAATTATATAATAAGAAGTTTTGGTGGGTAGGAAACTATCAAAAAATAATTAGTTCAAATTTTATGAAAATAACTGAGGAATACATAAATAATATTCAAGAATTTAATTTCCCAGGATATTGGTATACACATGAAGAAGTTAATACAAAAATGTTTTTTAAATTATTAGTTAGAAAACCATTAAAAATATTAACAGGAAATAAAGTTAGATTTAATAAAATTTTAAAATATTCAGATGGTATGCGTATATCGTATGTTGATTCAAATAAATTTTATGAAGAATCACATAAATATATTTATAAAATAATCGAAGAAATATCAAAAGGGAAAGAAAATATAATCCTAGATCAATTTTTATTACCATTTAATTTATTCAGAGTAGATAATTATTTTGATGATAAATTAAGAGTTATTGTAGTAGCAAGAGATCCAAGAGATGTATTTATAATAAATAAATATATTTGGCAACAAAAGCAAATCTGTGTACCATTCCCACTAGAAGTAAATGAATTTTGCAATTTTTATAAAAAAATGCGCGAAAGCGAAAAAGAGTGTACTTCAAATAAAGTATTAAGAATTAATTTTGAAGATTTAATTTATAACTATGATACTAAAATAAAAGAAATAACTAAATTTTTAGGTTTTAAGGAAAGTGATCATATAAATAAAAAAAATAGATTTATACCAGAAATGTCAATAAAAAATACTCAATTGTTTAGAAAAGAAGAATATAGAGAAGAATGTAAAGTTATAGAAAAAGAATTAAAAAAATATTTATATGAATTTCCATACGAAATTAATAATGATGTGAAGGAAACAGTAGAGTTTGATTAAAAGGAGTGTAGTAATAATGAAAAAAAATGTGTTATTTATAGTTATTGATTCTGTAACAAATGATATTTTATTTAATAAAAACACTTCATCATTATGTGCTCCTTTTTTGAATGAATTAAGAAAAAAGTCTATTTCAGGAGATAAAATGTTTTCTGAAGCTCCATATACAGAAGCAGCTTTGATGTGTTTACTTGGAGGTATTGATACAATGGATAATGGAGGCTATATGGAGCGATTTAAAGATAAAACTTGTGTTTTAGAAGTGTTTAGAAATAATGGTTATAAAGTTTTTCATAATAACTACTATCCAAGTATTTATCCGTCATATATGGCTCCTGGCTATGATGAAAGAAAATATATTGAAGGATTTCAGTTTTCACATATATGGGATTATAGATTAAAATATTATTCAGAAATTTTTGAAAAAAATGAAATAAACAACAAGGAATATAAAATATTAGCAAATATGTTAGACGATAATTTTAAAAATTGGATAATATATTTAGAAAAAATTAAAAATAACGATAATGAAACAAGTATGCTCAACGGGAATATAGATGTTAGTGACATTGATAATGACATAAAGCAAATTAAAGTTGAATATGAAAAATTTAGTAAAGATAATAAAAAATATTTAAATAGTTTGTTTGAACAAAAAGAAAATCATCAATTATTTAATATAAAAACATATATGATGAGTGATAAAGTACATGATAATATAGTTAGAAATAAAGTAATTGAAAAATACAAAACTACTTTCGATAGAATTAATAAAATGAATTTTGAAAATAATTTATTAAATAATAAATTGCCAATAAAAAACATTATAAAAAGTATAATAAATAAAGATTTTAAAACTGCAAAAGGTTTACTAGCTGGGTATAAAAATTCACTTTTCGATAAGGATTTATATGATAGGATATCAAATAATTATGACCAATTCAAAGTTCAAAGATCTTTTTATACAGTATCACAAGAACTATTTGTTTGGATAAAAGAAAATAAAGATAAAAAATGGATGAGTTATGTTCATATTGATGATGCGCATTTTCCAGAAAACTTCTTTACTTATGATACTAAGGATTTAAAATTAATTGAAGAAGATTTTAAAAGAATAAATACTTACTTAAACAATATTCCTAAAGGATATAAAGGAAGTATATCATATGATTTATCATTGATGTACTGTGACAATATTATTAAAAATATATTTAAGTTTTTAGAAAAAGAAAAAATTTTAAATGATACTAGCATAGTAATAACAGCAGACCATGGATTTTCGTATTATTTTTCTCCAGTAAGAGAAAAATATGTAATATCTAGTTATAGAGAAAATTATAATGTACCATTTATAGTTTGGAGCAAAGATATAAAAAATAAAATGATAAATAATTATTGTTCCACAAAAGATATTCCTGCAACATTATTAGATTTAGTTGATATTAAAATTCCAAAAGTTTTCAAAGGGCAAAGTCTTTTAGAATCAAAAGGACAGGATTACGCTTTATTAGAATATATGGGTGGTGGATGTCCAGACATTTATCGTAGGCCAATAATACTTGGAGTAAGAACAGATAATTACGATGTTGTGATGGAAGTATATATTAATAAAAAATTTATAGATAATGAAATAAAAGAAGTATACAATATAAGGAAAGATCCATTTGAATATGATAATTTATTTAAACAAGAAAATATTAAAGAAAAAATTAAAAAAGAGTTGCAAATTCTTGAAAATAGATATAATGAAATAATTAGTCAGTATGAGGTGAAATAATGAAAATTAAGGTTAGTGTAATTGTACCTGTATATAATGTCGAGAAGTTTATAGATAAATGTTTAAATTCATTAGTTAATCAAACGCTAAAAGAAATAGAAATAATTGTGGTAAATGATGGTAGTCCAGATAACAGTCAAAAGATAATAGATAAATATGTTAAAAAATATCCGGAAAAAGTACAATCATTTATTAAAGAAAATGGAGGGCAAGGCTCCGCTAGAAATTTAGGCATTGAAAAAGCTAAGGGTGAATATATCTCTTTTGTTGATAGTGATGATTGGCTTGACTTAGATGCCTTAGAAAAAATGTATTCTCTTGCAAAAAAAGATAATAGTGACATAGTAATATGTGATATGGTTGATCATTATGCTAATTATACTATATACCATAATTGTACAAAATATAATAGCGTATTTGAGGTGACTCCATCAGCTTGCAATAAAATATTTAAAAAAGAATTAATAAAAAATTTCAGATTTTTATCAAAATTGTGGTATGAAGATTTTAATTTTACTACAAAAATACTTTTTAATACTGATAAGATATCTAATATAAGTGAAGGATTTTATCATTGTAATTGCGGTCATGAATCTACAATGAATAATAATAATTCAAAGAAAAATTTAGATATGATAATAATTATGGATGATATAATTAATTATTTAAAAGAAAATAAAAAATATGATGAAAATATAGCTTCATATCTAATATTTGATCACATACTAATAACTACTATTAACAGACTTGCACTTCAAAAAAGCAAAGACAAAAAAGAAACAATAAATATATTTTTAAAATATTGTAAAGATAATATTAGTGGTTATACTAAAATGCCTTTTTATAATGAAATATCAAGAAATAGAAAAATTATTGCATGGTTAAACTATCATGATTTATATAATGCATCAAAAATAATATTATTACTAAAAGGTAAAATGAAAGGATAATAATTATGAACAAGTGTAAATTGAGTATAATAGTCCCTGTATATGGAGTAGAAAAGTATATAGATAAATGTTTAGATAGTTTAGTAAAACAATCATTAAAAGAAATAGAAATAATTGTAGTTAATGATGGTACAAAAGACAATAGTCAAAAAATAATAGATAAATATGTAAAAAAATATCCTGATAAAATCAAATCGTATATTAAAGAAAATGGTGGACAAGGATCTGCTAGAAACTATGGATTAGAAAAAGCAAATGGAGAATATATTGGATATGTTGATAGTGATGATTTTATAGAAAAAGATATGTATAAAAAACTATATAATAAAGCTAAAGAAGATAATTATGATATTGTAGTATGTGGTAATTATAATGTTAGTGAGGATTATAAAACTAAAAATATAGATACATTTATAAATAATTATAATACTGATTTAGAAAATATTATTTTTGGTAAAATGGCTGTGTGGAATAAAATATATAAAAAAGAAATTTTAGTAGAAAATAAATTAAAATTTAAAGAAAAGGTATGGTATGAAGATTTAGCTTTTACATTAAAGGCAATAATCAATTCTAATAGCTTTGCTTTTATTAATGAGCCATTATATGACTATTTAATAAGAGAAGGATCTACTATGAACAATTCTAATGTTAAAAGAAATTTAGAAATATTTGATGCTTTTGATGATATTTTATCTTATATTAAGCATAATAAAAAAGAAGAGTATTTTAATAAAATAGAATTTTTAGCTATAGATCATATATATATATCAGCTATTGTTAGAGTTTTAAAAGCTGATGCTGATAAGAAAATTAAGAGTGAAACAATTAATGAATTAATTTGCTATATGAATAAGAATTTTCCTGATTATAAAAATAATGAATATATAAATACTTTATCAAGAAACAGAAAGATAATATATAAATTAATAAATTTAAAAATGTATGGATTGATTAATTTAATATTTAAAATGAAGAAAGGATAATAATTATGAGAAGTAATAACAATAAGAAAATAGCAAATATATTTTATATATTTTTACTTATTCAACCAATATTAGATTTATTAACATCATTAATGGTTAGATTTACTACTTTACCATTAACTATTGGTATGATAATTAGAGGATTGTTCTTGTTTGGTATGATTATATATTTAGTATTTATAAATAAGTCTGTACATAAAAAGAAGAGTTTAATATATCTAGCAATACTTTGTATTTTTAGTATATTGTATATTATAACAAAAAATGGAATATTGAGCTTAGGTTTTCTCAAGACAGAAGTAATATATTTATTTAAGTATATGTATTTTCCTATAACAGCATTATGCTTAATAAATGTATTTGATGAAGTTAAATTAGAGAAAGAGAAAATATTTAAAATATGTATAATTGAAGCATTATTATACTCTATTTTAATAATAATGCCCGAAATAACAAATACAGCATTTTCATCATATTTAGATGATAATAAAGGAACTGTTGGTTGGTTTTATGCCGCTAATGAAATTGGCGCAATAATGGTAGCTTTATTTCCTTTCTTATATTATTTATTATTTGAAAGAGAAGGCATAATTAAGATAGCACTGATATTTACTATAGTAATACTTGCTATGACATTACTTGGAACAAAAACTTCATTTTTAGGAATGTTAATTACTGAAATAATTTATGCTTTATACTTTTTATTTAATTACAAAAAAAATAGGGCTTATGGTTTAAAATGGTCAATAGTAATTATAGTAATATCATTTGGATTGATACCTAATATTCCTGCAGTAAAAAATTTACAAAATGCTATATCAGAATCTAGTCATATCAAAGAAGAAGTAAAAGAAGACAATGAAAAAGAAAATAATAAATATGCTAGCAGTAGTCCAAGTGTACAAAGAATAATTAAAGTAGCCTTAAGTGGGAGAGATAAATTTTTCTATAATACTTTAGAAATATATGACAATGCTAATATTGATGATAAACTTTTAGGAATAGGTTTTGTAAATAGAAATGAAATAAATAATAAAAGAATAGAAAAACTAATTGAAATAGATCCATTAGATGTTTTCTTTCACTATGGAATAATAGGATTTATAATCTATTTTAGTCCATTAATATATATTGTATATAGAACTTTAAAATCTATATTTAAAAATAAATTTAGATTATCATTCTTTAAATTAACAAATATTTATGTAATTGGAATAATAACAATGATTTCTATGATGGCAGGTCATGTATATAGTGCTCCAGCAGTATCTATATATGTGTCATTTGCAATGGCAATGCTAGATAGTGCTTTGACAAAAGGTGAATTAGAAATAACAGAAGAGAGAGAAAGAAAAAAAATAACAATTTTTGCATTACATCTAGGATTTGGTGGTGTTGAAAAATATTTATCATCATTATGTAAAATGCTTGAAGATAAATATGAAATAGAAATTATATCAACATATAAAGTTTTAGATAAACCTGCATTTCCTTTTTCAGATAATATTAAAATTACATATTTAATAGATGATAAACCTAATAAAGAAGAATTAAAACAAGCTATAAGAAACAAGAATATTATAAATATATTCAAAGAAGGATTAAAATCTGTTAAAATATTGTGTCTTAAAAGAAGTAGAAATATTAAGGCAATAAGAAATACCTATAGTGATTATATAATAACTACTAGATATTTTCATAGTAGATTAGTAGGATATTATGCTTATAATAATATAATAAAAATAGCAACTGAACATAATTTTCATAATAATGATAAAAAGTATATAACTAAAGTAATAGATTCTATAAGGAGTTTTGATTACTTTGTTGTAGTATCTAATAATTTAAAAGAATTTTATGAGAATAAAATAGGTAAAACCAAATGTATATATATTCCTAATGTAATAGATAATCTTCCAGATAAAAGAAGCAAGTTAAATAATAAAAATATTATTACTATAGGAAGATTAAGTCCAGAAAAAGGTCAAAAAGATTTAATAGATGTATTTAAAATGGTTAATAAAGAATTACCAAAAACTAAACTATTTATTGTGGGAGACGGACCATTAAAAAAAGAATTAGAAAATTATACTAAAGAATTAAAACTAACTGATAAGATTATTTTCACTGGTTTTTTAGGAAATAAGGAAAAAGAAAAATATATTTTAGATTCTTCAATATTTATTTTACCATCTTATACTGAATCATTTGGTTTAGTATTAATTGAAGCTATGAGTTATGGATTACCATGTATTGCCTTTGATTCATCTGATGGTGCTAGAGAATTATTAAAAAATAATGTAGGGATTTTAGTAAAAGATAGAGATAAAGAAAAGATGGCTACGGAAATAATTAAAGAATTAAAAAATAAAAATGGTAGTGAATATAGTAATAAAGGAAATAAATATTGACAAAAATACTTGTCATAAGCTACAATAATGACAAAGATACTTGTCATTATTAAGTTAAAAAAGGAGGTATAGTATGCCATTAATAAATAAGCTAAAGGACTATAGGTCTAAAAAAGGCATTAACCAACAAGAGCTAGGTAGTATGGTAGGGGTATCTAGGCAGACAATAAGTCTAATAGAAAGAGGAGACTATAATCCATCTATTACCCTATGCCTAAAGATAGCTAAGTTATTTGAAGTAAGTGTAGAGGATATATTTGATTATGAGGAGGATGAGAGTGATGATGAAAAGTAAAAATACTAGAAAAATAAAAAATAAGAAGAGTGGTATCTGGATACTTGTATATATGTTTATAGGCGCTCTAGTAGGAATGAGCATTGCAGGATTTGGGGTATATAATATCCTAAATAACATTGTAGGTTTTATTGATTCAAGCATGAAGAGTAAGGCTTTT
>OGWU01001540.1_pt1 | contig 13046 bp, 10 predicted proteins | sample 1576071 | NCBI WGS metagenome assembly OGWU01 (sample SAMEA3541582, study PRJEB24748) | human gut metagenome | biome: human gut; feature: human-associated habitat; material: faeces | place: China | collected 2012
GTATTTTCAACATAAAGTCCCAGACTCCGGAACTCAGAAGTAAAGCACTGAAAATGGCGCAGAAGATACGCCACCGCGGACCGGACTGGAGTGGCATCTACGTAGGCGGCTCAGCAATCCTTGCGCACGAGCGTCTTTCCATCGTCGATCCCCAATCGGGCGGACAACCCCTGTACTCGCCCGACCGTAAACAAATCCTTGCCGTCAACGGCGAGATATACAATCACCGGGACATCCGTACGCGTTATGCCGGACAGTATGCCTTCCAAACCGGGAGCGACTGCGAGGTTATCCTTGCCCTGTACAAAGACAAGGGCATCCGCTTTCTCGAAGAACTGAACGGCATTTTCGCTTTCGCCCTCTACGATGAAGAAACGGACGACTATCTCATAGCCCGCGACCCTGTCGGAGTGATACCTCTCTACATAGGCAGGGATAAAGAAGGTCGCATCTACTTTGGCAGTGAGCTGAAAGCCCTTGAAGGCTTCTGCGACGAATACGAACCTTTTCTGCCCGGACATTATTACCGGGGAAGCGAGGGCGAAATGCGCCGCTGGTACACTCGCGACTGGATGCAATACGACGCCGTAAAAGACAACTATGCCACCGTCACATCCGGCTCCGCCCCTGCATCTGCCGGCATCAATGCCGCGGCATACCAAGCCCAGGTTTCCGCCGTACGCAACGCGCTCGAAGCCGCCGTACAACGCCAGTTGATGTCCGACGTACCTTACGGCGTACTGCTGTCCGGCGGCCTCGACTCTTCCGTCATTTCGGCCATCGCCAAAAAATATGCCGGAAAACGCATCGAAACGGACAACAAGTCAGATGCATGGTGGCCCCGGCTCCACTCCTTTGCGGTGGGGCTGAAAGGCGCTCCCGACCTACTCAAAGCTCGTGAAGTGGCGCAACACATCGGTACGGTTCATCACGAAATCAACTACACCGTTCAGGAAGGACTGGATGCCCTCCGCGATGTCATCTACTTCATCGAAACCTACGATGTGACAACAGTGCGCGCATCCACCCCCATGTACCTGCTGGCACGTGTCATCAAAAGCATGGGCATCAAAATGGTGCTCAGCGAAGGGGCAGACGAGGTGTTCGGCGGTTATCTGTACTTCCACAAAGCGCCCACACCACAGGCTTTCCATGAGGAAACGGTGCGCAAGCTCTCCAAACTGTATCTCTACGACTGCCTGCGCGCCAACAAGAGCCTCTCCGCATGGGGCGTGGAAGGACGCGTGCCCTTCCTCGACAAAGAGTTTCTGGATGTAGCCATGCGGCTGAATCCTGCCATAAAGATGTGTCCGGGCAGGGAGATTGAAAAGAAAGTGGTTCGCGACGCCTTTGCGGACATGCTGCCCGAAAGTGTTGCGTGGCGTCAGAAGGAACAGTTCTCCGACGGTGTGGGTTACAACTGGATTGATACGCTGAAAGCGGTGACCGCCGCTGCCGTCAGTGACGAACAAATGCGGAAAGCCGCCGAGCGCTTCCCCGTAAACACGCCGATGAACAAGGAAGAGTACTACTACCGCACCATCTTTGAGGAGCACTTCCCCGGTACGAGTGCGGCAAAAAGCGTACCCAGCGTACCGAGTGTAGCCTGTTCCACCGCCGAAGCCCTTGCATGGGATGCTTCGTTTCAGGGAAAGAACGACCCAAGCGGACGCGCAGTGGCCGGCGTACATACGGAAGCATACAAAGATTAAAAAAAGCAATCATACCGCAAATGCAACCGAATTTTAATATGCTTTCTATTTCATATTCGCAACGCTTATGCTATCTTTGAAAAGAATAATCAATTTCTAAAGCCAATGAAACTGAAAAGCCTTATTATCACTTCCGCCCTATTGCTCGCCGCCTGCGGCTGCATACAGGCACAGTCCACCCAAGTTATCGCCCACCGCGGCTTCTGGAAAACCAACGGCTCGGCACAGAACTCCATTGCCGCATTGGTGAAGGCGGACTCCATCGGTTGCTACGGCTCCGAGTTCGACGTATGGCTCACCGCCGACAACCAGCTGGTGGTAAACCACGACGCTACTTTCAAAGGAGTGAACATGCAGAAGTCCACCGCGCAGCAGTGCACCGCTGTGACATTGGACAACGGAGAACAACTCCCCACCCTGCAACAGTATCTGGAGAAAGCCGGGCAACTGAAAACGCGTCTCATCCTGGAGCTGAAAGCCCATAAAACACCCGAACAGGAAACACGCGCTGTGAAAAGCATCGTGAAGATGGTCAGCGATATGAAGCTGGACGACCGCATGGAATACATCACATTCTCGCGCCACGCAACCAAAGAGTTCATCCGCCTTGCTCCCAAAGGCACCCCGGTGTATTATCTGGAAGGAGATCTCTCCCCTAAGGAACTGAAAGAATGGGGCTGCGCCGGTCCCGACTACCACTTCAGCGTTTTCAAGAAACATCCCGAATGGATCAAAGAATCCCACGATTTAGGCATGAAAGTAAATGCCTGGACCGTAAACGATACCAAAGACATGAAGTGGCTGATAAGCCGGGGCATAGACTTCATCACCACCAATGAACCCGTAGAACTGCAGGAAATACTGCAATAAAAGTAGCAAGTAATAATACATATAGAAAGCCAATACAAACAAACCGCTTCATTTTGCAAACAATGAAGTGGTTTTCTTATTTCAAAAAGGCAGCGATAAGCTGATAATACAATCATTTTTATTATTTCCGCATAAGAAGAAACAACAGTTATATTACAATCCTTATGAATATAGTGCTGCATACTTTTAAATTGAAAGTGAAATCATGTATATTTGCACTGAATGAAAGTTGCAGCAGAAATAAATAGAAAACAGATGCCCATACTGATTAAATATCATCCAAAACGTCGTATATTTGCATTGAAATAAGACAAAAGGATATAATTAACCAACAAAGTGAGTACAAAATGACAAGAATCATAAAGTTTACCAAAATGCATGGCGCAGGCAACGACTACATATATGTAGACACCACCCGCTATCCCATCGGAAATCCGGAGAAGCTCTCGAAAGAGTGGAGCGCACTGCATACGGGAATCGGCAGTGACGGTCTGGTACTTATAGGGCGTTCCGGTAAAGCCGATTTCAGCATGCGTATATTCAATGCGGACGGCTCGGAAGCAAAGATGTGCGGAAACGCCAGCCGGTGCATCGGCAAATATCTTTATGACTACAAGCTGACCTCCAAAACGGAGATAACACTCGATACCTTGTCCGGCATCAAAACCCTAAAGCTGCATGTGGAAGACAACAAAGTGGACACCGTAACCGTCGACATGGGTATTCCTGCCTGCGAACCTGCCCGCTATGACGGCAAGGAAGGCAAACCGATGAAAGAGCACCCCATTGAAATAGACGGGGTGCGATATACGGGTACTACCGTATCTATGGGCAACCCCCATCTGGTGATCTTCGTAAACGATATCACCAAGGTAGACCTTCCCGTCATCGGCCCGAAACTGGAAAACCACCCCTTCTTTCCCGGACGCATCAATGTGGAGTTTGCCCAAGTATTGGGAGAAGGAAGAATAAGGATGCGGGTATGGGAACGCGGTTCGGGCATCACACAAGCCTGTGGAACAGGGGCATGCGCCACCGCCGTAGCCGCTTTTCTCACAGGACGCTCCGGAAGAAAAGCAACCGTCATCATGGATGGAGGAGCGCTTACCATTGAATGGGATGTAGCCACCGGGCACGTCTTCATGACAGGAAACGCAATCCGGGTGTTCGACGGAGAGGCGGAAACGAATGATGAATAAAATGGCTCACACTTAAAACAACAGAGATATGGCATTAGTGAACGAACATTTTTTAAAGCTGCCGGGCAGTTATCTGTTCTCGGACATAGCCAAAAAGATCAATACTTTCAGGATAACGCACCCCAAGCAAGACGTCATCCGTCTGGGTATCGGAGACGTTACCCGCCCACTGCCGCAAGCCTGTATCCAAGCGATGCACAAGGCAGTGGACGAGATGGCCGACGCCAAGACATTTCATGGATACGGCCCCGAACAGGGATACGATTTTCTGATTGATGCCGTCATTAAACACGATTACGCACCGCGCGGCATTCATTTCATGATCCATGCGCTGGAAGATATTGACGCAGCGCTGGGCGGCGATGGCGCAGCCCGGCTGCCGGAGGCCGTGGAACGGCTGTCAAGATTTGGTAGAACTAGAAATTGGGGAAAACGATAAATTTTAAGATTAAAATAGTTATGTTATTTTTTTTGCTAAATTTTGAAATATAAATGAATTAAAGTTAGGATATTGATATAATAAAGAATATGTGATAAGACAGTATATTATGATTTGGGTTGAAATGAGCAGAGATAATATTCATGGTGGAGGTGAGTGGGGATTTACTAAATGCCTCTGGTCCCCTACATACAAATTCTGCTCGAATAAAAGTCGAAAAATTTCTTGGCTTTATTGGAATAATATATTGAACGTCCGGCAAGGCGATATTGTTTTACATTTGCGAGGTAAAAAACATTTAGCCTCATTTGTTGGATATTCTATAGCTGCTACTGATGGTCATGAAACATTGGAAAGGCCTCCTCAAGGGGGAAAATGGAATTATGCGACCAGTTATTTTCGTGTATTGCTTAAAGACTACCACCCTTTCAAAACACCTATTCTTTTAGACGATTTTTTTTCTATCCATAAAAATGAGTTGATAAAATATCTCAAAGAGCTTACTGAAATACCAATCAATCGATTTTTTGTACATCAAAACGGGAGGTTACAATGTTTGAATGGTGCATATCTTTCCAAGTGTGACAAAAAATTACTATCCTTAATCTTAAGGGAAAATAATGAGCCAGATACTTCAAGTGGTGTAAAAAAAGCAACTCCTGCATCTGAAGTATGGAGGAGTGTAAAACAACGCATTGGACAAATTCAATTTTCTGAGGGCGTTAAGAAAAATTATGGATATAAATGCTGTTTTCCTGATTGTGAAATGGATGATCCCAAATTTTTAATTGGTTCTCATATTGCGCGATGGGTCGATAATTCTGAAAAACGTGGTAACGTCTCTAATGGGCTGTGCTTATGTGTTTTACACGATAAAGCTTTTGAAAACGGATACTTTGCATTAGATGATGAATATTGTGTAATGCCTAGCCAAAAATCAGAAATTCAGAATAGTAAAATATTTAAAGAATATATTTTGCCATGTGGTGGCAAAAAAATCAATTGTTCCAAAATTCTCCCGGATAAAGACTCCTTAAAGGAGCACCGCTGTAGATGTAGGTTCTAGAAATTATTAAAAAATAAAAATTATTCAAAATATTTTTTATTTTAACACATTTATTTTCATTCATAAAAGAATCTACGTTTCTTCATCCGTTTGTTTCTCTTTTTCCTGTTTGGAGGCCAGATGGCGCAGGGCGCTGGCGGCCTTTTTGTTGCCGTGCCGGACGGCTTTCTGATACCATTCTTCCGCCTGTTTATCGTCCTGCTCAATGCCGTAGCCGTGGGCGTAGCAGTTGCCCACATTGAACATGGCTGTGGCGTTGCCCTGTTCCGCCGCCTTAAGGTACCATTTCAGGGCTTCTTCCCGGTTGACGGGCGTTCCTTTTCCGTTCAGATGGCACCACCCCAGGTTGAGCTGGGCTGTTGTATGCCCCTGTTCTGCGGCTTTGGTGTACCAGTGGACGGCTTTGGCCATGTCCACTTCCATGCCCCGGCCGTTGCCGTAGCACCATCCCAGCGTGTATTGGGCCGTAATCTGGCCCTGAAGGGCTGATTTGTGATACCATACCAGCGCTTTGTCCAGATCCGGCTCCACGCCGAAACCGTTTTCATAGCACCATCCCAGATTGTACTGGGCCGTAGCATGGTTCTGCATGGCGGCTTCTTCGTACCAGTAAGCGGCTTTCCGCGGGTTTTTGGGGGTTCCGCTTCCGTTGCCATAGCACCAGGCCAGGTTATACTGGGCGCGGGGGTCTCCCTGTTCCGCGGCCTGCTTGTACCAGTATACGGCCTGTTCCCAGTTTTTCCGGCTGGGGCTGTTGGCATAAATCCAGCCGAGGTTGAGCTGGGCTACCGCGTGGCCCTGTTCCGCCGCTTTTTTGTACCAGCCGATGGCCTGGTGTTCGTCTTTTTCCACTCCCAGGCCATTGACATAGCAGAACCCAAGGTCAAATTGCGCGGTGGGGTGCCCCTGTTCGGCGGCTTTCCGGTACCAGTAAAAGGCCTTGTCGTTGTCCTGAGGGGCGCCGATGCCGTTGGAATAAGCCCATCCCAGGTTGAGCTGGGCTGTAACGTGGCCCAGTTCCGCCGCCTGCTGGTAGCAGTAGAAGGCTTCCTGCTGGTTTTCCGCCACCCCGCGACCCTGTTCGTAGTTGATTGCCAGCTGGAACAGCGCCTGGGCGTCTCCTTTCAGAGCTATTTGCTGAAGGGTTTCTACGTCGACGGAATAGGTGGAGACGGTGTTTTCCTGCTCGCCGTGGTTGTGGGAAGCGTCATTCATTTCACAGGTAACCGCACTGGGGAACACTGGGACAATTTTTGCTCTCCTGAACTTGTGCGCTCGCCGATTCTGCACATTTCCCCCATAAGAATCAAGACCCGTTTTTATTGGGGCCGGAGTTCGGAAAGCTTTACCGTCCAGCGCGCCTGCGGCGGGACAGGGCGAGGAATGAACCGCCAAGGAATAGGATTCCGGCGCCGGGTTCCGGGATTCTCAGATCTCCCAGCGGAGCGGTGAAGCTCTGTATTTCCCCCAGGCGGATGCCCGTCAGTCCCGCTTCTTCGTAATTATAACTGTACACGTCGTTTTCTCCATCCATGCTGGTCAGATAAATGTCGCAGTGGGAAAGGCCGTATTCATCCGTATAGTCGTTCACGACTACTTTCTGGCGGAACATTCCCACCGCATAGTCGTCCGAGTCCGTCAGGTAGATAACCAGATTGTCGTCTTCGTCCGTGTCGTAGCCCCACATGGTGATGGCGTGGCCTCTCCCTTCTTCGCCGACGGTCAGAGTGGTTCCCCAGTTGTTGTTGATGCTGTTTGTCAGCTTCTGGTAAACGCCGCTTCTGGTGTCTCCGTCCCAGAAGCTGTATGCGGAAAATAAGGGGTTGTCAACAGCTCCTCCGCTTGAAGACTGCGGGACTGTCAGTCCCAGCTCTTTCCAGTATCCTCCGGAAGCCGTCGTCGTAGAAAGGCTCGGATAGGCGGTGGTATCCAGCATTCCGCCGTTGATCCACCAGTTGTAGGCTTGTTCCACGGAGCCTCCGCTGTTTGTCCAGTTCGTGGAGATGGTCTGGTAAATAGCCAGCTGGGCGACCTGCGGCATGACATCGTAAGTGGCGGATTTCCCGTTGGGCGTGGCGGATTTCAGGTCGCTTCTGGTATCCTGCCACCATTGGAGAACGTTGGAGGCCGCCGCCGCCCAGCAGATATTCTGATCATAAGGAAGGTACAGCCATTCATTGGGCCGTGCGGAAACCGGAGGATTTAGCGGATTGGTGGGGTGGGGCTTGGTCCCCCATGTCCATTTGGTTTTTTTATTGCAATCATACCATCCGCCGGATTCGGAGACGTTTTCAAGGAATACGGGCGCGGCATGAAGCGCTCCGGGAAAGAGCAGTGCCGCCAGAGCCGGAGAGAGGGAGCGGAGAGTCATAGGAAAAAAGGAATATGTGTAATTCCTTTTTTGTTAAAAAAAGCCCGGGAGGGTCGTCAAGATAATAAATAGGGGAAGGAGGCGAATAAACCCCGGAGAGGCAGATTTTTTTCCGAAGACGCCGGGAACGGGATGTCCGGGGGACAGGACAGATGAATGATTTTCAGGGGCTGCCGTTGTTAACGGGGGACGAGCCAGGGAGAAGTGGGCGCTTCCGGATTGGACGCTACATCTGCGGGGGAGCCCTCGGCCACGATATTGCCGCCGTGCCTGCCGGCTCCGGGGCCCATGTCCACCAGGTAGTCCGCGGCATTGAGCAGGTCCTTGTGGTGTTCCACGCAGAGGATGGTGTGTCCGGCATCCCTCAGGCGGAAAAGGGCTGCCAGGAGAAGGGCCACTTCATTGAAGTGGAGGCCGCTGGTGGGTTCGTCCAGAATGAACAGGGCCCGTTTTCCGTCTTCCTCCAGTTTCCAGGCCGGGGCTTTGGCCAGTTCCGCAGCTATTTTTATGCGCTGGGATTCTCCGCCGGAAAGGGTGTCCGCCCTGCGGTTGAGACTGAGGTATCCCAGCCCTACGTCCTGCATGCTTTTCAGGATGGCGGCGGCTCTGGGCAGGGAGGAAAAGAATTCCGCCGCTTCGTCCACGGTCAGGGCCAGCGCCTGGGCAATGGATTTCCCTTTCCAGGTGACTTCCAGCGTTTCCCTGTTGTAGCACTGCCCCTGGCAGGCGTCGCAGGGCATTGCCACGTTTCCCAGAAAGTTCATGTCCACTTCAATCATGCCCGTTCCCTGGCAACGTTCACAGCGGCCTCCGCGAATGTTGGGGGAAAAGCGCGCCGCCGTATATCCCCTCTGCTTGGAAAGGGGGAGCTGTGCGTAAAGGGGGCGCAGCACCTGGAGCAGGCCGGTAGCGGTGGCCGGTGTGGAGCGCGGCGTTTTGCCGATGGGCGACTGGTCGATGACGACGAGGCGGTTGAAGTGTTCCGTTCCCTGCACGCGGCGCGGAATACCCTTTTTCCCGGAGAGGTCTTGCCTGACTGCGGGGATGAGGCAGTCCCGGACAAGGGTGGATTTTCCTGAACCGGAAGGGCCGGAGATGCAGGTTAGTGTGCCGACCGGGATATTCAGAGTGACGTTGTTGAGGTTGTGCTTGTCCGCACCGGTCAGTACCAGACGCCCCGCAGGAGCCGTCTTGCGTCCGGAGGCGGGCATATTTCGCTTGCCTGAAAGCCATTCTCCGGTGGGGCTTTCGGCATTTTCCAGTATCTCCGCAAGGGAGCCCTGTGCCAGAATACGGCCTCCGTTGGTTCCGGAGCCGGGGCCCATGTCCACCAGGTGATCCGCCGCGGTTAGAATTTGTTCATCATGCTCTACGACCAGTACTGTGTTGCCCTGGTTCCGGAGCGTCCGGAGAGCGCGGAGCAGGCGGTCCGTATCGGCGGGGTGCAGTCCGGCCGTGGGTTCGTCCAGGATGTAAAGGACTCCGGAAAGGCCGCCTCCCAGCTGGGAAGCCAGGCGCGCCCTCTGCAGTTCGCCTCCGGAGAGGGTGTTTGCCTGGCGGTCCAGGGACAGGTAGGAGAGTCCCAGCTCATTCAGGAAGCGCACGCGTTTGTTGATTTCCTCCATGAGCGGGGTCAATGCCGCCGCCAGGGAGGAGGGCGTTTTCAGTCGTTCCAGTTCTCCTGCCATATCTTCCAGAGGAAGAGCCGTCAGTTCCGCGAGATTGTAGGCCCGGTCCGGCGCAGGCATGGTGACGGCCAGGGCCAGAGGGGAAAGACGCTGGCCTCCGCAGGCGCGGCACGGACCGTTTTCCTGTTCATTCAGGCCGGTTCCCCGGCAGGAGGGGCATGCCCCCAGCGGGGAGTTGAAGGAAAAATGGCGGGGCGTAAGCTGGGGTAGAAGGAAGCCTGTTTCCGGATTGCGGTAGCGGGTGTGGAAGGCCCGGATTGAGGCTTCCTCTCCCGGTATGGTGATGATGGCCCGCACTTCGTCCGGATTGATACGGAGAGCCGTTTGCAGGGAATCCGCAATGCGCGAGGCCGTATTTTCCCCTCTGACGATGAGGCGGTCAATGACCAGGGCCGCGTCCGGAGGCGGGGGGACGGGGGAACTTATTTCTTCAATATCCCGCATTTCTCCGTTCCAGTAAACCCGGAGGAAGCCCTGCCGCTGGAAGTCGCCCAGCGTCGCTGCGGGATCCTGGGCCAGCAGGTTTTCCGCCGGAGCGGCCAGAATCAGGCGCGTGTGTTCCGGCAGGGAAACGAGTTCCTCTGTAATCCGGTCCGGGCTCTTGCGTTCCAGTTCCTTTCCTGTTTCCGGGTCATGGGGCGTGCCGGCAGCCGCGTAAAGGATGCGCAGGTAGTCCAGAATTTCCGTGATGCTCCCCAGCAGGGTGCGGGAACTCTGCTGCCTGGCGGATTGCTCCAGGCACAGGGCCGGGGGCAGCCCGGTAATGCTGTCCACTTCCGGTTTTTCCGGTTGATCCATGCCCTGCCTGGAGCGTGCCGACAGGCAGTCCAGAAAACGCCTGCGGGATTCGGAAAAAAGCGTATCGAACGCCAGGGAAGATTTTCCGGAGCCGGAAGGGCCGCAGAATACGATGAGCTTGTTGGACGGAAGGTCCAGATCCAGGTTCCGGAGGTTGTGCTGGCGCGCGCCGCGGATGGAAATGGGAAGATTCATGTCACGTAAGGCGGGTAAAGGCTCCCTGGTGCGTGCCGCCTTCCTCAATGATGAGGCGGCGCGCCGTGATATCTCCCAGGAATTTGGCGTGCCGGTGGATGGTGACGGTTTCATCCGCCGTAAGCGTTCCTTCCAGAGACCCCTGTATCCAGATGTTTTCCACGCGGATGGTTCCTGTGACCAGCACCGTCGTCTTTTTTTCCACCACCATCCTGTGGGCGCAGATAGAGCCGGAGATGTGCTGGTCCGTTTTGATTTTGCAAACGCCGCGGCACAGGAAGTCGCCGGAAGCCCTGCCGTATAAGACCAGGTCACGGCATTCGATGTTCAGCCCCTTCAGGTCTGCATTGGCCTGCACGGTAACGCTTCCGCAGGTCTGCACCTTGGTCCGGTGCGTTCTGCTGTGTAAAATGACGTCGTCCAGTTTGATATACGCGGAGCAATGGCCGCACCTGGCGGAAACTGCCGTGGCGGGGACGGAGGTGCTTTTGCGGCAGGAGAAGCATTCCACCTCCCGGGCAGGCGCCGGGCTGTTTTCCGTAGTTGGCGGGAGTGTCCAGGGCGGTGCCGGGGAGGGGTGGCTGATTTTCCCGGAGGGCGCGGTGCTGATCCGGGGGATGGGATGGAAGGTGGGGTTCATGGAACAAAGAGGGCGGCAAAAGAACGGTTCGTTCTTTTGCCGCCCCTGAAAGTAGCAGGCGGAGAGTTTTTTATTCCGCGTCAATATCCAGCGTGCTCTGGCTGGCCGGAGCATGGGTTTCCGGCTCCGGAGCGAAGGCATGGACGGAAGCCGCCTTCTTGGCGGCGGAAGCCCCTGTGGTTCCTACCGTGGGGGCGCCTACGGTAGAATGGCCGATGAAGATTGCTCCGCCTTCAATAGCCAGGGAGGCGGCCTGGATGTCACCTACGAGTTCCGCCGTGCTTTTCAGTTCCACGCGGTCCGTGACTGTTACATTGCCGATGACCTTGCCGTGGATGATGACGGATTTGGTGTTGATTTCCGCCCGGATGACGGCGTTCTGGCCTACGGAAAGCACCCCTTCGGAGGAAATGTCGCCTTCCACGGTGCCGTCAATCAGCAGGTCATCGGAAAAACGCAGGGAACCGATTACCTCCACATCGGAGTTCAGCACATTGCGGGTCAGCTGCTGGACACGGGTGGTGGGAGCGTAGGAAGGCGCGGCTTCCGCAACCGGTTCGGGGATGTCCTGGCTCTTGGCTACATCCATCCAGCTGGGGGTGGATTCAGGATTTTTATTGCCCTTGGGGGCGGGAACGGTAGTGAATGATCCAAACATGGCGTTAAAAAGAGGGGGTGAAAGGTAAGATGGGAGCTCTTGAAACTCGTCCGGTTTAATGTACATCACCCGCATGTGGATGTGAAACAATTTTCTCCGGCAGGGATAAAAAAATGTGTCTGTTTTTTATCGTTGCGCTGCCTTGGGCGTTCCGGTAGTGTGTGACCGTCTTTCCGCGATTGTTTTCTGTGGATATTTTCGTTTTGAAATGAGTGATTTATTTGAAAAAAAGCTGTTCCTTTCCCCGGCCGCGCGCAGGCACGGCGGAAAAGCGGGCTTTGCGCTGGGCCGCATTCTTTCCGTCATCTTTTTCGTGATCGCGCTGGGAATGTTTTTCGGCGGTCTTTTCTTCTGGCTCCAGAAGCGCCAGGCATCCCTGGATTCCGGAGCGGCCGCGCGGATTTGCGCCACGCCGGAGATGTTGTCCGGAGAATTGAAAGCCGCTCTGAAAGACAGGGTGGACTATAGTTTCTGGCCTCCTTATCACATTTCTCCGATGGAAAAGCAGGACCTGCTGCGCAACTGCCTGGCGGAGGCACAGAAATATCTGAGCGCCGCGGATGTGGTTCAAAAATCCTCTTTTGTGTGGAAGTCCCTGCAATCGCTTCCTTTAATGGTCAGGCATTACGCCATGTCTCCGCCTGAGGCGATTGTCAGCAGGCCTAAGGGGCCTAAAAGCTTTGCCGTGTTTGAGGTGGAGGGGCATCCCTGCGCCCAGCTCCTGGTTGGTTTTGAAAAGACTCCCGATATGGAATTCTGTTTTTTCAAGGATGAACAGGATGGTTCCTGGAAGCTGGACTGGCAGCAGTTTGCCCGCTTTCAGCCGATGAACTGGGAGGATTTTGTACGGGGAAAAGGGGAGGATATTGCGGAATTCCGCGTATGGATGGTTCGGGAGCGCATGTCGGAAAATAAGGATGACTATGCATTTAAGCTGATTGCTCCCGGGATGAACGGTTCCGAAGAGCGCAGCATTGCCCGTCCCATGGTGTATGTCCCCAGAAAATCGGAAATGGGCAAGCGTTTGTTCATGTTGTTTAAGATTAATGAGGAGATGGAACATTCCCCATACCGGGTGTTGAACGCCAATGACGAGGCTGACATGCTCCGCGCGCGGGTTCTTCTTTCCCGCAGCAAAGAGCCCAACCGCAAGGGGGAATATTCCTTTACGCTGGTCAGGCTGCTGGGGGAAGGCTGGTACGGCCTTTCTTTCCCAGAATAAAAAGGAAGGATTGGGCCGGCCTCTTGCTTTGCGGGGGATGGGGATGCGTTTTACCGGCGATGGAAACGGGGAGGGGGCCCTTCATGTGGGCGCCTGGGGCGGTGGGGCCGGAAAGGGGGCGGGCATGGCGTAAGGCGTGCGGCATGATGTCTGCGGCAGACGCCCGCCGGCCAGAAAGGGCCGTGGTA
>OGWU01001541.1_pt1 | contig 13030 bp, 9 predicted proteins | sample 1576071 | NCBI WGS metagenome assembly OGWU01 (sample SAMEA3541582, study PRJEB24748) | human gut metagenome | biome: human gut; feature: human-associated habitat; material: faeces | place: China | collected 2012
CCACGACGCGCACCTGACCGGGATATTCCATTTCCTCCTCGATCTGATGGGCGATATCATGAGCAAGAACCGTGGACTGCGCGTCAGAAATCTTGTCGGGCTGAACCATGACGTGAACCTCACGGCCGGCCTGCATCGCATACGTACGCTCGACGCCTTCGTGAGCGTTAGCGATCTCCTCGAGCTTCTCAAGACGCTTAATGTAGTTTTCGGCAGACTCGCGACGAGCACCGGGGCGAGATGCAGAAACAGCGTCGGCAGCCTGCACCAGCACAGCGAGAACCGAGTTAGGCTCAACGTCGGCATGGTGAGCCTCAATGGCGTGGACGATGGCGGGCTTTTCGCCATAACGGCGGGCAAGATCGGCACCGATCACAGCGTGGGGACCCTCGACATCATGATCGATTGCCTTGCCAAGGTCGTGCAGAAGGCCTGCGCGCTTGGCAGCATAGGGGTCAACGCCAAGCTCGGACGCCATGATCGAGCACATGTCGGATACCTCGAGCGAATGCTGAAGGACGTTTTGACCAAACGAAGTACGATAGCGCAGGGCGCCGAGCGTCTTGATGAGCTCAGGGTGCAGATCGTGGATACCGGCATCAAAAGCAGCCTGCTCGCCAGCCTCGCGCACACGCTGCTGAACCAGATCTGCGGCCTTGTTGTACATCTCCTCGATACGCGCAGGATGGATACGACCATCTGCAATCAAATTCTCGAGAGCGACACGAGCGGTCTCGCGTCGAACCGGATCAAAGCTCGAAAGAACAACGGTCTCAGGAGTGTCATCGATGACAAGATTGACACCAGAAACCTGCTCAAACGTACGGATGTTGCGGCCTTCGCGACCGATAATCCTGCCTTTAAGATCATCGGAAGGAATGTGCACCGAAGTAACGGTGACCTCCGCCGTATGGTCGGCAGCGCAACGCTGGATAGCAAGAGAGATAATCTCCTGAGCGGTCTTGTGACATTCTGCGCGGACCTGCTGCTCGGACTCACGGATAATGGTTGCCGCCTCATGGGTAACCTCACCGCGAACCTTGTCGAGAAGCTCACGATGCGCATCGTCGCGCGTCAGCTCGGAGATACGCTCAAGCTCGGTTGTTTGCTTGGCAACCAGATCATCTAGCTCACGAGAGCGCTTTTCAATTTGACCAGCCTGGCTTGAAAGTTGATGCTCGCGCTTATCAAGAGCATCATTACGACGATCGAGAGATTCCTCACGCTGCATCACGCGGTTCTCAAGCGTACGAAGCTCGCGCTTGCGCTGCTTTTCTTCGTTTTCCGCTGTCTGCTTATGCTGAATAATCTCCTCTTTAGCCTCGAGAAGAGCTTCTTTCTTCAGCGTCTCTGCCGTGCGCTTCGCATCGCTGATGACGGTTTTTGCCTCTTCGTGAGCAGACTGAATCTTTGAGTCCGCCTCTCGAAGGCTTCCGTTTTTAGCGCTGCGCATGGCGACCGTGGCAATTACCGCACCGATAACAAGGCAAGCGATGCCAACGATAACCTCCATGCCCATTTCAACTCCTTCAATTAACTTTTCTACATAAGGAAAGGCACTGCCCCGAAGAGCAGCGCCGACATTTGCTAGGGAGAATCCACCCAGTAGGAACTATGAAAATTGCCGTATACAATCTCATCAAAGATGAGTGAGCATCACATAACAAATGACCATATAATCCTACGTTTTCACGTGGATTATGTCAACGTGGCCCAACGTAAAACTAGCAAAGGATGCATCGATCGGCATCGCCTAGGAAGCACTCTCCCCTTCCAGTCTTGCAGACGTCGCAGCTCGCGCAACCTGATACGAAAACCCACGTGAAACAAGGAACCGAGTGAGCTTTTCTTGCGGGCGGACATCGGGAACACGCTTTTTTTCGAGAGTTTCTAGAGCGCGTTGGAAATCTTCGTCCTCGTCAAAAAAAGCCTCGGGATATCCTTCGATATCGTTGACATCTATCTGGCGGCGTCGGAGTTCAAGCTCGATCTTGCGCCTCCCCCACCCGCGGGCAATTCGCTGCTGAATGAATGTGGTCGTGAAACGCATGTCATCCAGATATCGTTTATCACGTGCGACACGAAGAGCACGATCGATCTCGATAACACGATAACCGTAGGCTTTCAGCTTGCTATCGAGCTCACCTGATGAATAGTCCCTTCGAGAAAGCATGTCGGTGAGCTGAGCAAAGCAGACGCGATATTCAAGTTCATGAATCGTGTCAAAGGCATCCTCCTCGGGAAGGGGAAGCGAAAACCCATCTTTAATCAAGAGCTTGCCAACGCGCTCGGGCACGACGATTTCACGACAGGAACCGTTATCCAATAAAAGGGAAACCGAAGCCATGGGCTTTTTTGAGCTAAAAGCCGCAAGACGTTTTTTCTCCTCCCGATCGGGTAAAACGGTATCAATTTCGATAACTTCTGACACCTTGGGATCCCTGGGCTATTCCACATCGGGGGCAGAAGAACCCGCATTTGTATCGCCAACAATGCCCTCGTCCAATTCCGAAGGGTCAACGGCCTCACCAGTAGGCTCATCATCGAATTCGAGACCACAGGCAACACGAACTTTATGCTCAATCTCCTCAGACAGAGCAGGATTCTTGCGCAAGAAATCCTTTGCCGCCTCACGGCCTTGACCCAAACGATCAGCTTCATAGGCATACCAGGCGCCGGACTTTCTCACGATGCCGTACTCAACGCCCATATCGAGAATCGAGCCCTCTTTGGAGATGCCCGTACCGTACATGATGTCAAACTCAGCAGACTTAAAAGGAGCCGCGACCTTATTCTTTACAATCTTGGTGCGCACGCGGTTGCCGATAATCTCGTTACCATCTTTGATGCTATCGATGCGTCGAATATCGATACGAACGGAAGAGAAGAACTTCAGAGCTCGGCCGCCCGTCGTTGTTTCGGGGTTACCGAACATGACACCGATCTTCTCGCGAAGCTGATTGATGAAAATGCAGGTCGTATTAGATTTAGCAAGCGAGCCGGCAAGCTTGCGAAGTGCCTGACTCATTAAGCGAGCCTGAAGGCCCACAGAAGAATCGCCGATCTCGCCTTCGATTTCCGCGCGGGGGACAAGAGCTGCTACGGAGTCGATAACGACGACGTCGATAGCGCCGGAGCGAACGAGCATATCGCAGATTTCGAGAGCCTGCTCACCGGTATCGGGCTGAGAAATCAAGACTTCGTCGATATCGACTCCAATACGGGCGGCATAGGTTGGATCCAAAGCGTGCTCGGCATCGATGAATGCAACGACACCGCCGGCAGCTTGAGCCTCTGCAAGAATCTCAAGAGAAAGGGTGGTCTTACCAGAAGACTCGGGACCGTAAATCTCTACGATACGGCCGCGAGGAACACCGCCAATGCCCAAGGCCGCATCCAATGCAAGTGAACCCGTCGGAATGGCCTCCACCTCGAGCTGGGGGCCCCCATCGCCATAGCGCATAATAGAACCAGTCCCGAACTTCTTTTCGATCTCGGCCTTTGTAACCTCGACCATCTTATCGCGCTCGACTCCATAGGTACGCTCATGCACGGTGCGTACGGGACCAGAATTCTTTGCCATGGGGACTCCTTACTGCATTTTTTGCCGTTAATGACTATATCCGAACAGCTGTTCGTGGTCAAGCCACTCTACAACGCATGCTAGGAGGTGACATTCCCCATCTTTTCCGCAATCTCCAACAAATATGCCGCGAAAAATCCCTAATCTCAAACAGAATTCTTACAGATGCACCAAAAGCTTCTCATAACAGCCAAAACACCAGCTTAATTGGCTAATTCAAAGATACGAAAAGCGGAATAACAAAGCGACGCCACATACGTGACGCCGCTTTGTTCTCATATGCAATGCAAAATCTGACGAAAGAATCAAATAGCTATCGTTCAAGCACATCAGCCAGCATGCGTAGAGCCTCTAAGCAGGCCCGAAAACGAACCTCTTGACGATTGCCGGAAAAGACGAAACGCTTGGAAGATACGGCCTGGGGGGAGCAAAGACCAATATAAACGGTGCCCACCGGATTCGTATCCGTGCCGCCGCCGGGACCGGCATAGCCTGTGAGACTTACAGCATAATCAGAGCTAAAAAGCGAACGGGCCCCCGAAGCCATCTGCTGGGCAACCTCAAAAGAAACCTCTGTGACCTCTTGAATCGTCTTTTCGGAAACCGAAAGCAAGTGCTCTTTAATCTGATTGGTATACGTTACCGCGCCGCCTAAAAGCACAGCGGAGGCACCAGGGACGGAAGCGATGTTCGAAGAAACCATACCGGCCGTCAGGGACTCGGCACAGCAGAGGGTGACGCCGCGCTCTGCGGCTAAACGAACAAGCCGAAGCGCAACGTCATCGATATCAAGCTGAAGTTGTTCCAGAGCAATTGAGGCGCACACGGCGCATCAGGTCCCCTCTAAACTCGAAAAACGACCTTGCGACAATTCCAAAAATACTGCAGGCCAGAAACCACAGTCAAAAAGACCGCGATAACCATGAGCGCCTGCGAAAGGATCAAAAGCATGGATGCAAAGGAGACGCCGTAGGCAAACAGTACGAAGGAAAGGAGGTATCCGCACAACGACACCATAGTAGTGGCAGTCTTCCACTTGCCAAGCTTGTCTGCGGCGACAACCACTCCATTGGCGCTCGCAACCATTCGAAGCGCACTCACGAGAAACTCGCGCAGCAAAATAATAAAAACGAACCAGATATTCACTGTGTTTTGCTGCAGCAAAATGAGCAATGCGGAGAAAACCAGCAGCTTATCTGCAATGGGGTCAAGAAACTTGCCAAAATCGGTAACCTCATTGCGGGAGCGGGCAAGATAGCCATCCACCTTGTCGGTAAGACTCAAAAGCATGTAGAGCACGAACGCCGCAAGGGATAGAGCCGGATCGAAATCCAAGGCTCCGTGATGCGAAAGCAGCGCGAGAGCCATAAAAAGCGGAATAAAGAGAATTCGAACGCACGTAATGACATTTGCCGGCGTCCAAATGCTGTTCAGTTGCTTGTTAGATGCATCGGCCATGATATTTCTACTCAACTACCTCTCCAACGAGCTCATAACAGAAGCTATCGACAAAACGGACGTTCAAAACATCGCCAACAGTGGCATCGGTGATATCCAGATGGACGGCGCCATCGCAATCGGGAGCCTGAAACCATGCGTGTCCGATAAGCTCGGGGCCATCCTCGCCCTCTTCGACACCATCGACGATAACCAGCGAAGTCTCGCCCACATGAGATGCAGTAGCGGCAAATCCAAGAGATTCGGCAAGGTCGATTGCGCGCTGGGTACGCTCCACCTTCGTGGTCTCGTCAATTTGATCGGGCATCTCGCACGCACGCGTTCCCTCCTCGGGAGAATACGGGAAAACGCTCGTGTAATCAAAGCCAACGCGATCCATAAAGTCAAGCATCGTATCGACCTCGTCCTCGGTCTCACCGGGGAATGCCGTGAGATACGTGGTCCTAATGACCATATCGGGAATCTCGCGGCGCAGGCGCGCAAAGAGCGCCTCGAGCTCTTCTTCAGAACCAGAACGATTCATGGCAGAAAGAACACGCTCACAGCAGTGCTGAACAGGAATATCAATATAGGGCAGCACTTCGGGCGTATCGCGAATCGTCGCGATTAGCTCATCGGTCATACCTTCGGGCTGAAGATAGAGGACACGAATCCAAACGGGCTCCGGACGAACCGCCTCTGCAAGCTCAATTAAAAGCTCGGCAAGGGTATGAGGTCCTTCGACCGTCTGATCGAAATCCTCACCCCAAATGCCTGTATCCTGACCGATAAGGACAAGCTCGCGAACGCCGCCGGCGACAAGCGACTTGGCCTCCTCGAGAATCGATGCAGCCGAACGGGAATGATAACGTCCTCGAATATAGGGAATGGCGCAAAAGCTGCAGAAACGGTCGCAGCCATCGGAAATCTTAAGGTAAGCAACAGTTCCTTCCACTGTACGCTTAATGGAAGGAAGCATAGCCGTACCCGAGCGGACCGTTCCGGTCACCTCATCGATAACCGCAACGATGCCATCCTCCTCATCGGTGCGAACAAATGCCGCTACCTCGGGAAGCTCGTTGGGAAGATCGCTTCCATAACGTGATGGGACGCAGCCGCACATTACGATAGGCGCATTGCGGATACCATCGGACACTTCCTCCGCCAGCTGCAGCGTCGTCTCGATGCTCTCGGAAGTCGCAGAAGCAAGAAATGAGCACGTATTGATGATGACAACGTCGGCAGATTGCGCATCCGTCGCTTCACCGTATCCGGCAGCACTCAGCAGCGAGCGCATGCGGTCGGTATCGACTTCGTTTTTGGCGCAACCCAACGTCACGTAAAGAACGGATGTATCAAAAGACTCAGTAGACAAGAAAACCCCTCTTAGCGGTCATTAGCGATAATTGGTGAACTGCAAAGGCTGACCATAGTCCTGATCACGAAGGAAAGCAATGACTTCTTGCAGGGCATCTTTCGAGGCAGAGGTCACACGCAACTTATCGGCATCGATAACGACTTTGACCTTAAGTTTGCGATCCTTAATGTCCTTGTTGATCTTCTTGGCCGTAGGCTGATCGATGCCTTCGACGATATGGCCGAGCACGCGCACCGAACCGCCCGAAGCCGCCAGGGGGGTATCCCACGAAATGCTCTTCAAGTCGATGCCACGCTTAATGAGTTTCGAGTTAAGCACGTCGGTAATCTGACGGGCAACAAAATCGGCGGGAGCGACGATCGTAAAGAGCTTATCGCCCTTCGACAAATCGATAGTGGCGCCGGAATCCTTAAGGTCATAGCGCTGCGTGATCTCGCGGGCACATTGCTGATAAGCGTTATCCACTTCCTGCATATTTACTTCGGAAACAACATCGAAGCTCGAATCTTTAGCCATTGTTCAACCTTTCAATCAGATGCTAGTTAGAGGTATCAGAATCGGAGGAGGAGTCGTCGGAATCGGAAGAGGTGGTCTCATCGGTTGCGGCAGAAGGCGAGGGGGTTTGAGGAACCGTGATAGTCACACGGCCAACACCGGAAGTCTTGCTGTCCCAACGGACCTTATCGCCATTTTCGGTAACCTGAACATCACTCGGGTTATCGACGGTAATTTCAATCGACTTAGTAGGAGTGTATTCCGCCTCGTAGGGACCAACGGGAGTATCGGCATATTGAGAAACGCCGTCGACCTTAACCTCAATCCAAGAGGTCTTCCCCTTTGCAAGAGAAATCTTGACGACCTTTTGCTCTACGACGCTCGATGCACTGCCGGTCTTGTCATCATCGGTCACATCTGACGATGCATCGTCAGCAGGAGAATCGGTGTCGGAACCCTTCGAATCGGAGTCTGCTGCATCGACCTTCTTCTTGGTGGAAGAAGCAGAAGACGCAGAACCCGCATCGACCGAAGCCGCCGGAAGCGAAGACACCGGCTGATCCGACCGCGATGTACATCCGCGAATCAAAGAAACCAGCAGCACGATAATAAGCAGGGCCGCAACACCAAGAACCGCCATCAACATGCGGGGATTGGACATCAGCGCCTCAAGCGGAGACGAAGGACGCCTCTCGTACCCTCGGCGCTGCCCGCGTCCGTAACCAGAACGCGAGGGAGAAGCAGTGGAGGAGTAGCCGCGACGACCATTTGAGGCCGCTCCCCTCCCCTGGCCCCGTTGATTGAGCGAGCGAGGGTCACGGTTGCGCCCCGTCGGACGCCGTGAGTCGGAGCGCTGCCCACGAGAGCGAGAGGAATGAGAGGTGCGATATCCAGAACGGGAGTTGACGGGTATGCGAGCCGTTACCGAAGGATCAGATGAATAGTCATCGCGCTCGCCATAACCAGCTGCATTCGAAGGCGGAAGAGCGCGTCTGCGACGGCTGTTTCCGCCCACGCGAAGAGATTGATGCCCCGTTGTGGTATCGGAAACATACCCTGCTTGCGGCGGACGCTGTCCAAAACGCGAAGACGAAGAAGAAGGCGCGGGAGAACCATCGACAACCATGAAACGCGTGGATACGGGGTTGCTTCTTGTGGAAACAAGCGCAGGGGGCTCATGATATGAGCCTGCACGACCCTCGTCGGAATTCTCGAAAATATAGAGCTCGTCAAAATAAGCGTTCACAACGTCACGGGGATTGAGACCCAAATAACGTGCATAACTCGAAATCATACCCTGGGCATATCCGCGTGGCGGCATGGAGGTAAAGTCCCCGTTCTCAAAAAACTCAATGATTTGAGGACGGATTTTGATTGTATTGGCAACCTGTTGAATGGAGAGACCCAACGAACGGCGACGCTCGCGAAGCATCCCTCCAAATCGACTCGACATTAGAAGCCCTCCAAATCAGTGTCCATGCTCATGCGAGCTTCGACCGATTCAAGTTCGGCAAGGCCTTCCTCGTCAAGAAGGACCTCGCGCGGTTTAGACCCATCGGGGGGACCGACAACGCCTTTTTCTTCAAGCATATCCATAATACGACCCGCGCGCGCATACCCGACCTTAAGCCTGCGTTGCAATCCCGAGGTGGAGCCAAGCTGAGACTCGACGACGATATGCGCCGCCTCCCAGATAAGCGGATCGTCGTCAGAGGGCTCATGGGAAGCTCCGCCCACCACGGTCGCCGGCGTCACAGCAGAGAGAATCTCCTCGTGATAGTCGGCCTCGCCCTGGCTTTTAACGAATTCAACAACCTGGTTGATCTCGTCATCGGATACAAAGCAGCCCTGGATACGTTTGGGCTTGCCCCAATCGACCTTAGAAAAAAGCATGTCGCCATAACCGGTAAGTTTCTCGGCGCCCGTCTGATCGATAATGACGCGTGAGTCGATACCGGTTGCCACGTTAAAGGCAATTCGATTCGTGATATTAGCCTTGATCAGACCGGTGACGACATTAGACGAGGGGCGCTGCGTAGCAACGATAAGGTGGATACCGGCAGCGCGCCCAAGCTGAGCAATGCGAACAATGGAAGCCTCGACGTCTTTTCCAGCAACCATCATAAGGTCAGAGAGCTCGTCGATGATGATAACGAGATACGGCATCATGGCAGGCGGATTGTCGTAGTGCTCGAACTCGCCCGCAGCCTGTTTCTCATTAAAGGTAGAGATCTTGCGAACTCCGATGCGCTCAAAGACCTTAAGGCGGCGTTCCATCTCAGAAACCGCCCACTGGAGGGCACTCGCAGCCTGCTTGGGCTCGGTCACAACAGGGACATACAGATGCGGCAAACCGTTATAGCCCGCAAGCTCAACGCGCTTAGGATCGACCATGATCAAGCGAACATCCTCGGGAAACGTCCGCATAAGAAGACTCATGACGATGGAGTTGATCATGACCGACTTACCCGAGCCAGTGGTGCCTGCGATAAGCAGATGCGGCATCTTGGCCAAATCTGCCACGATAGGAGCACCCTCAGCATCGCGGCCGATAGCGAGCTCAAGCGGTCCGCCCGTAACATAAGGCAAAACATCGCCCAAATTGACATTTTGACGCGTGCGATTGGGGATCTCGATTCCGACAAGCGACGTACCCGGAATAGGAGCGAAAATACGCACAGCAGTAGATGCAAGAGAAAGCGCGATATCGTCTTCCAGATTGGAAATTCGGCTCACGCGCTCACCCTCACCGGGCTGCACCTTAAATGTCGTGACTGTTGGTCCGGAAATCCAGCCAACTACACGCGAATGAAGACCAAACTCGCCCAACGTCGACTGAAGCGCCGCCGCAGTCTGCTCAAGCTCCTTCGCCGAGGAAGCAGAGGTGGCAGATGCCGGGTTATGGCGAAGTATAGACACCGAAGGAAGCTGACGCTCGCCATCAGTACCGGCAGAAACAGTAGCCTCCTGGCTTACTGCAGCAGAAAGCAATGGCTTTGAAGCGGCTTTTGCAGCCGGCATGTCCGATGGGACCTCTTCGACAGGGCCAGATGGCGCAGAAGAAGCATGGGGGCCAGAAACGCCCGCAGCCATCAAGAAATCGGGTATGGGCTTGCTGCCTTCGGGGGTCACAACAGTGGCAACGGAAGCTGCAGACGGCTCAGCAGCCGTGACGCTGTGCTCAGAGGGCTCATCAGACTTAGGGGAATCGGCAAGCTTGGCGGCAGCGTCCGAAATAACATCGACCGCCGTCATAGGGGCAATAGGCGACACAGGAGCAGGAGGCATGGCCTCGACCTCGTCGGCGGCATCGATAAAACGCTCTTTCACGGGAATGAGCGTTGTTTGGGCGCGCTCGGCAGCGAGCTGTTCAGACAGGTCGACAAAAGGATCTTCATCCACATCATCGGGCTCGCCCGAAAGCAACGTCGTCTTAGCACGATCGCCTAGGAAGGTTGTTTCCGCCGCTCCAGCTGCATCAAAAAGCTTCGATGCAGGAGCAGGCTCGCTTGCTGCAGCTGCGCCCCCGCGATTGGCCGCAGCCTGGGAAACACGCTGTGCTGCAGCAGCATCACCCCAGGGGGTCTCGTTAGCGTTAACATGTTTGCTCTGGACAAACTCCTGCGCACGCTCGGAAGCGCCACGCACGAGCGAGCTAATCGAAAAGCCCAGGATAACAAAGCCCAACATCAAAACACCGACAAGCACAACATAGCCGATGGTCTTTCCCACCGACATCTGCAGCGCACTTGCCACAAACGCACCAACATAGCCACCCGAGGATGCCAAGACGTCCGGCTCAAACATGCCTGCCGTGGAAAGTGAGGCATGCGGCACAGCTAGGGAAAGCATGGAGATGACAGAGACGAAGATCAAGACAAGACCGACGCACGTCCTCGCGGGAACAACCGTATGATCGCGCAAAAAGACAAAAGCAGATGCGGCCAGAAGGGCAAGCGGCAGCACATATGCGCCCAGGCCAAAGCCCAGGTGATAGAACGCTGCAACGGCCTGCGTAACAGGAGCCGTTGCAGGAGTCACCACAGCGATAAACGAAGCGATGGCGACAATTGCCAAGATAACGCCCGCGATATCGCGATTTGCGCCATCGCCTGCAAGGGGCTCAGCCTCGACATAGACCTCTTCGCGCTGCTCATTTGCGCGAAGCGAGGCCTTCTTCGAAGCATTGCCCTTCGCCGTATTTGTCTTGCTGCCGGAACGAGCCAACCTAGACCTCCATGACAACCGGAATAATCATCGGACGGGTCTTGGTGCGGTTCCAAATGAAGTTGGAGATGGAGTCTCGGACAGCCTTACGAAGCGCATCGGTACCGCTGCTCGTAAAGTTGAACGAACCCTTTTCGACCATCTTCAAAATGGCGTCGGTGGCGTCGGCGGTAAATTCGTCATCAATCGTGAACGAAACGCCACGAGCGGAAAGCTCGACGCCCTCGATCCTCTTATGTTTTTGAGACATGGTCGCAACGATGGTGACCATACCGTCGTTAGCAAGCTTTTGGCGGTCGCGAAGGACAATCGGGTCGGTATCGCCAATACGAAGACCGTCAACGTATACAACGCCAGACTCGACAGAACGGCCGCGCTTTACCTTGCCGTCACGCATCTCGAGCGTATCACCGTTATCCATGATGAAAATGCGCTCATCGGGGATACCCATTTTCCTAGCGAGACCGGCATGGGCGCGAAGGTGAACTGCCTCACCGTGGACAGGCATGAAATAGCTAGGATGCGTCATGGCAAGCATGAGCTTGAGCTCCTCCTGGCTACCGTGTCCGGAGACGTGAACAAGACGACGAGACTTGTCGTAAACATCGCAGCCAAGCTTGGCCAAGCTGTTGATGACCTGCTGAACGGCCTTCTCGTTGCCGGGAACGGGAGTAGCCGAGATGATGACGGTATCGCCCTCATGAATAGAAAGCGTCTTATGCTCGCCGTTCGCCATGCGCGAAAGAGCGGAAAGCGGCTCCCCCTGAGAACCAGTGCACATAACGAGGACCTGACGATCGGGTACGCCAGAGAGCTCATAGGCGTCGATGAGGTCTTTCTCCTCAATATCGAGATAGCCAAGCTCACGAGCAACACGCGTGTTCGTAAGCATTGAGCGCCCCGTCACCACGATCTTTCGGCGACAGGCGCGAGCGGCGTTGCAGATCTGCTGCAAACGATGGATATGGCTGGAGAAAGAAGCCACGAATACGCGGCCCTTGGCGTTTTTAATAACCTCATAGAGAGAGGGTCCGACTTCGGCCTCGGACTTCGTGAATCCAGGAACGGTGGCGTTGGTCGAGTCCGAAAGAAGCAGGTCGATACCGCTTTTGGCAAAACGGGTGATAGCGCCGTAATTGGGCCTGACACCGTCGATGGGCGTCTGATCGAGCTTAAAGTCTCCCGTATGAAGCACTGTACCCTGCGGAGTTTTGATAAAAACGCCAAGAGCACCCGGAATCGAGTGGGTCATAGAGAAGAAATCGATTGTCATGCACCCGAGCGTGATATGAGAGCCGTCGTTCACCTCGCGGAACTTAGGAGCGCGAATGCGGAACTCGGAAAGCTTGCCCTCCACAAAGCCCAAAGTAAGCTTGCTGGAGAAAATAGGAACCTTATTGTTAAGATCTTGCAGCAAATAGGGCAAGGAGCCGGTGTGGTCCTCATGGCCATGGGTGATGATGATGCCACGAAGCTTATCCTCGTTTTCGAGGACGTAGGTATAGTCGGGAAGAACAAGGTCGATACCGGGCTGAGAATCATCGGGGAACATCAAACCCGCATCGACAAGAACCATGTCGGAACCGCACTCGAAAACGGTCATGTTCTTGCCGATACCGTCAAGGCCGCCCAAGGGAATGATCTTGAGCGGAGCTGCATTCTTTTTTGTTGTCGTCATGTGTTTTGCGAAATCCTTTCTTCGAAAACGAAATAAAAACTCGACAGCAATGCCGTCGTACCTTGCAGATAAAAACGAAATGAGAAATAAAGAGACGAAGTCGACATTCCAGTATACCAACAGGCAGCCGCTTTCATGCCTCATACACCACATTGCTATATGAACTGTTCAACAAAAAAGGCATCCGCACGTAGCGGATGCCTTGAATAAATCAGAGAGAAGGTTAACTACT
>OGWU01001552.1_pt1 | contig 12956 bp, 12 predicted proteins | sample 1576071 | NCBI WGS metagenome assembly OGWU01 (sample SAMEA3541582, study PRJEB24748) | human gut metagenome | biome: human gut; feature: human-associated habitat; material: faeces | place: China | collected 2012
GCTTCCATCGCGTGATCGGGCAGCGTGCGGGTGAGGCAGACGGTTTTTCCCTCTGCCCAGGCGGCGCGGATGAGGGCGTCGGTGTTCCACTCGCTCGCAAAGCTCAGAAAAAGCAGCACGGTTTCTGCGCGGATCATGCGCGGATCGGCGCAGATCATACGCACGAGCGCCTGCGATTGCCAGTCACGCTCGGCGGCAGAAAGCGCCTGTCGGCGCGATTTTCCGATGTCTCGCCATTCGTTTTTCGTCATAGTCATCCCTCCTTGCTCCCAGTATAGCAATACAGGCGGAAAATTGCACGCAGAGGGTGGAGAAATGGTGAAAAATCACAATTCCCCCCTTGAAATTTTCGGCGAGTGTGGTATGATAATAACAGTGATTAGCACTCGAACATTTAGAGTGCTAACAGAACCGGGAATTTTTAAGGAGGCTCTTATTTATGAATATCAAACCATTGGGCGACAAGGTTGTCGTTAAACCAGCTAAAGCAGAAGAAAAAACCGAAAGCGGCATCATCCTGCCAGGTTCTGCTCAGGAAAAACCACATCAGGGCACAGTCATTGCTGTCGGCCCTGGCGCAAGAGACGACAAAGGCAACCACATTCCGCTGGATGTCAAGGAAGGCGATCGCGTCATCTACGGCAAGTTCGGCGGCGTGGATCTGAAATACGATAACGAAGAATACGTTGTGCTGTCTGAAAAAGACATCCTCGTTGTTTTAGACTGATCATTTTAGGAGGCAACTATAAAAATGGCAAAAGAAATCCGTTTTGATGCAGAAGCACGTGCTGCTCTTGAAACTGGCGTCAACGCTGTCGCTGACGCTGTCCGCGTGACCCTTGGGCCTAAAGGCCGCAATGTTGTATTGTCCCGTCCATACGGCGCACCAACCATCACCAACGATGGTGTGACGATTGCGCGTGAGATCGATCTCGAAGATCCATTCGAAAACATGGGCGCTCAGCTTCTCAAGGAAGTATCCATCAAGACCAACGACGTCGCCGGCGACGGCACCACCACCGCCACTGTGCTGGCTCAGGCAATGGTCCGCGAAGGCTTGAAGAACATCGCTGCCGGCGCCAACCCAATGATCCTGCGCAAAGGCATGCAGACGGCTTGCGACACTGCTGTAGAAGAGATCCACAAGATCAGCCAGCCAATCCAGAGCAAGGAAGCCATCGCTCAGGTTGCAGCCATCTCCTCTGCTGACGAAGAAATCGGCAAGCTCATCGCCGACGCTATGGAAGTCGTCGGCAACGACGGCGTCATCACCGTTGAAGATTCCAAGACCTTCGGCACCTCCATGGAAGTGGTTGAAGGGATGCAGTTTGACCGTGGCTACATTTCCCCATACATGGTCACCAACACCGAAAAGATGGTCGCTACCCTCGACGAGCCATATATCCTCGTCACCGACAAGAAGATCTCCAACATTCAGGACATCCTGCCAATCCTTGAACAGATCGTCAAGACCGGCAAGGCTCTCCTGATCATCGCTGAGGATGTCGAAGGCGAAGCCCTCACCACCATGATCCTCAACCGTCTGCGTGGCACCTTCACCTGCGTTGCTGTCAAGGCGCCTGGCTTTGGCGATCGCCGCAAGGAAATGCTCAAGGACATCGCTGCCCTCACCGGCGCCACTGTTGTCACCGACGAGCTCGGCTACAGCCTCGAAGAAACCACCCTCGGCATGCTCGGCAGCGCGCGTCAGGTCACCGTTGACAAGGACAACACCACCATCGTCGACGGCCGTGGCGACAAGGCAGACATCGAAGCCCGCGTGGAACAGATCCGCCGCCTCATCGAAGAAACCACCAGCGATTTCGACCGCGAAAAATATCAGGAACGACTCGCCAAGCTCGCTGGCGGCGTAGCCGTTCTCCAGGTTGGCGCAGCCACCGAGACCGAGCTCACCGAAAAGAAACACCGCATCGAAGACGCCCTCTCTGCAACCAAGGCTGCAGTTGAAGAAGGCATCGTCGCCGGCGGCGGCACCGCTCTCCTCAACATCCTGCCAGCCCTCGAAGCCATCGATATGGGCGAAGCAGACGCCCAGACCGGTGTCAACATCGTCAAGAAAGCCCTCGAAGCGCCAGTGCGCCAGATCGCTGAAAACGCCGGCGTAGAAGGCAGCGTTGTCTGCGAACACGTCAAGGCCCTGCCAGTTGGCGAAGGCTACAACGCTCGCAAGGATATCTACGAAAACATGATCGACGCCGGTATCCTCGACCCAGCCAAGGTAACGAGAAGCGCTCTCCAGAACGCCGTTTCCATCGCCAGCATGATCCTCACCACCGAGACCCTCGTGGCCGACGTGACCAAGGAAGATCCAAACGCAGCAGCTGCAGCAGCTGGCGGCATGGGTATGATGTAATTTTATAGATCGCATAGGACGGGCAATCCCCTAGAGCCTATGGTATAATAATCCTGCAGCAAGCGGAGGTCCTTGAGGCTGCCGCTTGTTGTGTTTTATCCACTGTTTCCTATGAAAGGGGTATGAGTTTTATGAGTCAATGTGAAGGCTGCGCATCCGCCAGCTCCTGCGGCGGTTCCTGCCCAAGCGGTCAGGAGCAACAGCTGACGGAAGCCCAGAAACATACCAATATCAAAAACATCATCGTTGTCATGAGCGGCAAAGGCGGCGTTGGGAAATCCAGCTTCTCCTCCGTGCTCGCCATGGCACTGAAAAAACGCGGCTTTGAAGTCGGCCTTATGGACGCCGACATCACCGGCCCAAGTATTCCAAAGCTTTTCGGCGTCAGCCACCAGCCAGCAATGGGTGAGTACGGCATCGAGCCGATCAAGAGCAAATCCGGCATCTCCCTCATGAGCATGAACTTCCTCCTGCCACACGACGACGATCCTGTCGTTTGGCGCGGCGCCCTCATCACCGGCGTTGTACAGCAGTTCATCACCGACGTTTGCTGGGGCGATCTCGACTATCTCGTTGTCGACCTGCCACCAGGAACCGGCGATGTGCCACTGACTATCATGCAGAGCATGAAAGTTGGCGGCGTGCTCATGGTCACCACGCCGCAGGGCCTGTCCAACATGGTCGTGCGCAAGGGCCTGAAGATGATCGATCTGATGAACGTGCCAGCCCTCGGCATCGCTGAGAACATGAGCTACGTCCGCTGCCCAAATTGCGACGAACGCATCAATGTTTTCGGCGAAAGCCACGTGCAGGAAACCTGCGACGCCTTCCAGGTACCGCTCATCGGTCAGTTCCCGCTGGACCCACGCCTCGCTGAAATGGGCGACGCCGGCGAGATCGAAGCCTACGACGGCGAAGTGCTCTCCCTCATGACCGAAAACCTCGACCGCCTGCTGAAAGGCCTCGGCGAAGGTCAGATGGAGTAAAAGTCGGTCGCCGTTGACGGATGCGCTTTTTTGTGATAAATTGTATGTAAGAGCAGAGAAATCTGTTTCGAAAATATTGTTCGCCACTTGGAGTGCGACGAATAAATATCCAATTCGAAAATATTGTTCGCCAACTGGAGCGCGACGAATAAATATCCAGTTAGAAAATCAAGCCCTATCGCAAGGTAGGGCTCTTTTTATAGGCGGTGGTGTGCGATGACAGCTCAAAAAGGATTGCTTTATCACATAAAGGATGCATATTTTGATAAAGTTCAAGACGAAAAACTTATGCAAAATAAAGAAGGTGGGGCTTTTCGACCGACGTTTTATTGCTACAAAGATCCGGATTCTTCTATCATGTGGATGATTCCGCTTAGTAGTCGAGTGGAAAAATATCGGACGATTCGTGATAAACAGGTGAAAAAATATGGTCGTTGCTTTACGATTGTAATAGGAATATATTCTGGTCGTGAAGCAGCCTTTCTGTTGCAAAATATGTTTCCGATAACAGAGCGCTACATTGACCATGTTCATATGAGTCGTGGACGAATCGTTCCGGTAAGTGCTAATCTCCAGAAAAAGATCGAAAACAATTTGAGACGTATTCTGAGACTGCGGAAAAAGGGGATCAAGACTGTATATCCGGACATTGATCGCTTGGAACAAATGATGCGAGGAGAACTGGAGATCGGCGCAAACGATTAGCGCCATGAAATATGTGCTGGACTTCTTGACAAGGAAAAGCGTTAATGATAAAATATTTGATTTTTCTTTTGCAGCGTCCTCAGATTTGTGCTATAATTGAAATACTAGAGAGGATGATGCATATGACGAAGATGACGATCGACCGCGTGAAACGATCGCTGCAGCCGTTTGTGGGCTGTGAGATCGAGCTCGATGTGAACATCGGGCGCAACCGTGTCGTCAACCACAAGGGCGAGCTGGAGGCCACCTATCGCAATGTGTTTGTCGTCAAAGCAGACGACGAAAGCGAGCGACGGCTCTCGTTCAACTATGTGGACCTGGTCACCGGGAACGTCGTGGTCGCTCTTCACAAAAACGGCCACATCTATCGCCTGGCAAATCGCACAGAGTCGTGAGCCAGGCGATCGCCTTATCTGGCGGGCATCCTTTCTTGTGAAGAAATATGGAGCTAGACACTACGAATCGCAAAAATTGGAGGAAACCCATGAAAGATCTTAAAGGAACTAAGACAGAGAAAAACCTGCAGGAAGCTTTTGCCGGTGAATCCCAGGCGCGTAACAAATACACCTACTATGCCTCCCAGGCAAAGAAGGATGGTTATGTGCAGATCCAGATGCTGTTTGAAGAAACGGCGAAAAATGAAATGGAACACGCAAAGCTCTGGTTCAAGTATCTCCAGGGCGGCGCCATCAAGAGTACGCCGGAAAATCTCAAGGATGCAGCTGCCGGCGAAAACTACGAATGGACGGACATGTACAAGCGCATGGCGGAAGAAGCGCGCGAAGAAGGCTTCGACGAGATCGCTACACGCATGGAGCTGATCGCTCAGGTTGAGGCTGCGCACGAAAAACGCTACCTGGCGCTTTTGGCTGGCATCGAAGGCGGCACGACCTTCAAGAAGGATGAAGCTGTGAAGTGGAAATGCAACAACTGCGGCTACATTTTTGAAGGCAAGGAACCACCACAGATCTGCCCAGCCTGCAGCCATCCGCAGGCATATTTCGAAGTGCTCGCTGAAAATTATTGAGAATCGCCATCACCCCGCGCGCAGCGGGGTGCTTTTTTCTTGTGGGGCGGCGGAATCGGCGCTGGTGGCGGTTGACAAGGATTCCGTATTGAATTAGTATTGTATGTAACTATTGCGCAACTGTTTATCTGTGCGCAAAAAGGAGGAGTGGCTTGTGGCAAATGAAAAGGAAAAAATTCGCCAGACAAGTCTGACGGCGGTCAACAACTCATTTTTTCTGACAGCGATCCTGCTGATCCTGCAGGTGGTGGCGTGGAGCGCGTTTTATTTTCTCATCACCAACAAGCTGGGCCAGCATTACGCAGTGGCGTTTCAGTTTGTGTTGGTGGCGCTGACGGTGCTGATGATCAGCTATATCGTGCTGCGCTGTCCGCACAATTCTTACCAGATCGCCTGGCTGACGCTGTTGGCGTTGATGCCGGCGGTGGCGCTGATCATGTACATTGTCATCCGGCTTGTGCCGGGAACGGCGCATCTGACGGCGCAGGTGCATGAAAAGGAGCTGCTGACAGAGCTGCATCTGGTGGACAACGAGGATGCGCGGCGGGATCTGGCGCAGATGGACAACAAATACGTGGGGCTTTTCCGCTATCTGGCGACGACGTGTCGCTATCCGACGTATTACGGCAAGGATGTGACCTATTTCAGCACCGGGGAAGAAGCCATCGAGGCGCTGTTTGCCGATCTTGAGAAGGCGGAGAAATTTATTTTCATGGAATATTTCATCGTGCACGAGGGGAAGGTCATGGAGCAGCTCTTGGATATTCTCAGCCGCAAGGCGGCAGAGGGCGTGGAGGTCCGCTTCATGTACGACGGGCTCTGCGGGCTCAAGCTGCCGAAGCATTACGCCGAGCGCATCAGCGAGCTGGGGATCCAGTGCTGTGTGTTCTCGCCGATCCGGCCGATCCTGTCGTCGTACCAGAACAACCGCGACCACCGCAAGATCACCGTCATTGACGGCAAGGTGGGCTACACAGGCGGGTTCAATCTCGCAGACGAATACGCGAATCTGATCAACCGCTTCGGCTATTGGAAGGACGCAGGCCTGCGCATCACAGGAAACGGCGTGCAGTCGCTGACGGCGATGTTCATGCAGGTGTGGGACGTGGCCGCCGACTGGAAAACCGACGCCTACGGCAATTATATGCACATCGACCCGCAGCAGCCGCCGAGCGACAGCATTCTTGCACCGTATGCCGACGCGCCGGAAAACAACCACGACACAGCCTCGAATGTGTACTGCCAGCTCTTGGATCTGGCGGAGGATTATGTCCACATCATGACGCCGTATCTGATCCTGGACGAACGCCTGCGCAAATCGCTGGAATTTGCCGCGCAACGCGGGATCGAAGTGGTGCTGATGCTGCCGCATATCCCGGATAAAAAGATCGTCTTCATGATCGCGCGCAGCTACTATCCAGAGCTGTTGCGGGCAGGGATCAAGATCTACGAATTTACGCCGGGATTTCTGCACTCAAAGATGTTTGTGAGCGACGACTGCGTGGCGACAGTGGGCTCGGTGAATCTGGATTTCCGCAGCCTGTTTTTGCATTTTGAAAACGGCGTGCTCCTTTACGATCGCGAGATCGCCGCTGCTGCCGAGGAGGATTTCCAGCAGACGCTGGCCAAAAGCGAACGCATTTATCTCAAAACGTACGGCGCCTTTCCGCTCTACAAGCGCGCCTTCGGGCGGCTGATGCGCGTGTTTGGGCCGTTGATGTAAGGGGAGAGGACCATGGTTTCAAAGAATATGCTGCGTGTGATCATCATTCTGCTGGGGATCCTGATCGCGCTGCCGGTGTGGCAGCTTTCGGGGATGCTCCTCTGGGGGCTGCTCTGCGGCGTGACGACAATGCTGGTGCTGGATATCTGCCTGCTGCGGCCGTATCCCGTGAAGGCCAAGCTGGTGTTTCTGGCAATCTATGTGATCACAATGCTCTGCGTGGTGATCTGGATCTTTACGATGTGACGCATGGCGGCGCGTTGTGCTCAATATTTGAGGACGACGCGCCGCTTTTTTGCGCGCATTTTTCAGGAAATGTGCAAAACTGCCGAGCACCATCCGAGATGTCGAGCCGAATGGCGCAGACTGATCGGCTAATGGTGCCGGGGCAAGGCCGGTCCAAGAGAGCGAGACGTCAGGCGAAGCTCGATTGGCTACCGGCTACTGCCCGAGGGTTGAAAAATGCAAAACTGGTCGAAATAATGCAAAACTGGTAATTTTCTCCTGTGCTTTCTATGATAAAATGGTTATAGCAATGAACAGTCATCTGGAAAAATGGAAGGAAGTGTAGAAAATGAAAAAGATGAGACGACAATTGCTGAGCGGGCTCTGCGCGACGGCGCTCGTTGTTGGGATGATGCCTGGTGCGATCTGGGCATCGGATGCGGTGACGTATCTGTACATGGGCGAACTGAAGACCTGAGAATCTGCCACGTTGGTGACGGCGGAGGACACCGTCTGGGGCGCAAATGACGGCGCTGAGCACTGGCTTGTCGCTGAAGGCGACGTGACGATCGACGGTCGCGTGGCGGTTGCTGGCGATGTCTCCCTGATCCTCGCAGACGGAGCCATGCTGGTCGTCGATGGCGGCATTGATGTGCCGGCAGGCGCAGGATTTACGATCTACGCGCAGAGCGACGGCGACAACCAGGGAATACTCGAAGCCTACGGCGAAGAATTTAGCGGAGAAGGCTCAGCTGGGATCGGCGGCAATGAAGAGGATGTCAACTTCGGCGACATCGTGATCTGCGGCGGACTGATCTACGCAGAGGGCGGCTCGCGCGCAGCTGGTATTGGCGGCGGCGGGCTCTACCTCAACGACGATGTGGTCGACGGCGCTGTCTCGATCGTAGACGGCGATGTCTACGCGCTCGGCGGCCAGTATGCAGCCGGGATCGGCAGTGGAGCCGACAGCACGAACGGAAGCGTCTGCGCGATCACGATCACAGGCGGCACAATTGCAGCAACTGGCGGCGTCCAGGCAGACGACATCGGCAATGGCTACGACACGACAGGCTCGAGCTTTACGACTGGCGAAAATGGTCACGCGCTGATCACCGCCGAGACGGTGCTGGGCGGTTCTGTGACGGTGGTGCCGTTTGTGGATGTGCAGCCGGACGACTGGTACATCGACGTTGTGAAATACGCGCTGGAAAATGGCCTCATGACAGGCGTCAGCGAGACGGAATTTGCGCCGGATCTGGCGACGACGCGCGGCATGGTGGCGAGTGTGCTCTATCGCCTGGAAGGCGGTCCGGAAGCAGAGGATGCAGGATTTTCTGATGTTTCTGCAGACGCCTGGTATGCGGACGCTGCGAACTGGGCAGCGAGCGTTGGCGTTGTGGCCGGCTACGGCGATGCCTTTGGCGCAAACGATGCGATCACCCGCGAACAGCTCGCGGCGATCCTCTGCAATTATGCGGCGTACAAGGGCGAGGATGTCTCGTCTGGCGCTGCGCTGGATGGTTACAGCGATGCCGCAAGTGTTTCCGACTGGGCTGGCGAGAGCGTAGAGTGGGCAGTCGCTGAAGGATTGCTCTCCGGCGTTACGAACAATGAACTGGCGCCACAAGGCAGCGCTACCCGCGCACAGGTGGCTGCGATGCTGCAGCGCTTTAATGCCAGGTAGGAGGGAGGAGGTAGCCGCTGCGCGGACGGACTCGTAGACTCGTCCGCAGGTAGGAGGTTACCATTCTTCTGTTGAAAAAATATGCGTCAGTCGAAGGATTTTACCCCGAACTGACGCATTTTTATTTGGAAAAGTGTGGCGGAGTGCGGCAAATTGATGCGAAAACCTCCTACCGAAAAACAAAAAACCGCTCGCAGATTTTCTGCAAGCGGCTGTGATGCCAGCGGTGGGATTCGAACCCACACGGGTGTTAGCCCAACGGATTTTGAGTCCGTCACGTCTGCCAGTTCCATCACGCTGGCTGGTTTGTTGTTACTAGATTATCTTACACAGATTTGCAGAAATTGTCAAGCATTAAAATAATCCTGACGCGGCTTTTACGCGGGCTTTACGTTTCTCTTGTAGCGAGCGAAAAAATGCGCGCCGAAGGGCGGAAAGGGGGCAGAAAGCTTTGCGGCTGGGCGATGGTCATGCTATAATGAGGACAGATTCTACCAATAAAAATGACGATTAAAAACAATGAAGGATGACAGATATGCAATTTTTAGAACATGATGCTGAGGTCCTGATGCTTTGCGAGGACCTGCAGGAGGTATTGAACAAGTTCAAGGACGAGATGCACTGGTCAGACGACGAAGACCTGGCGCTGCAGAAGCGCCTGGCGCAGATCGCCGGCGCGATCGATTCGGAGCGTCGGCTGATCGAGGAGATCGGGCTGCCTGGGCGATTTGTGGTGGAGCATTTCACGCAGATCCTGGGCGAGGTCAACTATTCGATGGGCTTGCAGTATCGCGATCTGAAAAGCAGCCGCGGTCCGCTGAATGCGCTGAGTGTTGGCCAGTGGGGAACAATCACTGCCAAGATCGGCAACGTCGAGGTTTCCTGGCGCGATCAGGATGTGCAGTATATGTTTTATCCGGATCAGGTTGTGGTGCGTCCGAAGGATTCTGTGGAGGACGAGATCACGTTTTTCTTCAGCCTGTCGTTCAAGTATGCGCCGGTGCGCCTGAAAAAATTCCAGGCTGTGAAGGACGATCCGCAGACGGCGTATTGGCATGAAAGTTTGACGATCTAATCTATAGAGAAAAGAGCGAGTGACAGTGAAGTATGGTTTAATTGATATTGGTTCCAACACGATGCGTGCGGTGGTCTATCAGATCGATCCGGACAATTCGTTTCGCGCGCTGGTCAACGAGAAGGAATTTGCCGAGATCCTGAGCTACATTGAGGACGGCGTGCTGACGGCAGAAGGGATCAGCCGCCTCTGCTCAGTCCTGGGACGCATGAAGACGATGTGCGACGAGACAGGCTGCGACGGTTTTTCCTGCTTTGCGACGGCGTCGCTGCGCAGCATCGGTAACCAGAATCAGGTGCTCTCGGAGGTCAAGAAGGCGACAGGGATCGACATCCGGCTGCTTTCTGGCTGCGAGGAGGCCTACTACGATTACATCGGCCTGCAGAGCTGCATCAAGGACGACAAGGCCGCTGGGTTCGACCTTGGCGGCGGCAGCGCGCAGGTGTTCTACTACGACGACTATGGTCTGGTCTCGAGCACGTCCAAGGAGATCGGGGCGCTGGCGATGTACAACAAATTCGTCAAGGGGCTCTTCCCGAATTCCAAGCAGCGCGCCAAGATCGCCAAATATGTAGCGGCAGAGCTTGAAGGCACGATGAACATCGCCGAAAAAGGCTTCCGTCGCATCTACGGCATGGGCGGCACAGCGCGCGCGCTGACGAAGGTGCATCGTCACATCCTCGGCAAGGACGGCGAGACGATGGGCTACACGATGACGATGGACGAGATCGAGGAGCTGGACCGCATGATCTCGATGCTGGGCATGGACGGGATCAAGATCCTGAACCGCGTCATCCCTGAGCGTCTCGTGACGTTTATTCCTGGGCTGATCGTGATCAAGTCGATCATGAATTTTGTTGGCGCAACAGAGCTGACCGTCGTCAGCCACGGTGTGCGCGAAGGATATATGATAGAAAATGGTATTTTGAGAGGGAGCGGAATCGATGAATTCAGAGATGAACAACAATCCTTATGTAAATAGGGAGTTAAGCTGGCTGCGTTTTAACGAACGCGTGCTGGAAGAAGCAGAAGACACCAGATTGCCTTTGTTTGAACGCATGCGCTTTATGTCCATCTTTGGCTCAAATCTGGATGAGTTTTTCATGGTGCGCGTCGGCGGGCTGTCGGATGCTGCCGAGCTGACGCCAGACGAGATCGACAAAAAATCTCGCATGACGGCCTCTGAGCAGCTGGATATGATCTACGACGAGGTCAAGCGCGTGATCCCGCGCGCCGAGAAATGCTACGTGGAGCTCATGCGCCAGCTGCGCCAGCACGGGATCTACGAGGTCTCGCCTGACCATGTCACCGATTATCAGGAGGAAATGCTGGAGAAATACTTCACCCAGGCAGTGAAGCCGTATCTCTCGCCGCAGGTGGTCGATTCTCACCATCCATTCCCATACCTGAGCAACAAGGAGCAGTATGTCTGCATCGCCTTCGAGAATTCTGACAAGAAATCGAACGTCGCAGTCATCCCGATCCTCAACACCAATTTCCCACGTTATTTTATCTTCCCAGATGAATCCGGCCGCGGATTTTGCTTTGTCACAGCGGCGAACCTCGTCTATCATTTCGCCGACCAGCTCATCTTAAAGAGCCACATCACCGACAAATTCATCTTCCGCCTCACGCGCAACGGCGACCTGCGCGTCGACGAAGCGCGCTACGACGAAGAGATGGACTGGCGCGAGCAGATGGAGCAGCTGATCAAAACGCGCAAGCATTCGTCCGTTGTGCGCGTGCAGCTTTCCAAGCAGATCTCGCCAGAGCTTTTGCGCTATCTTTTGAAACGCGTCAAGGCCAAGCAGAAGAGCGTCATCGTCACGCCGGAGCTGCCGCTGTCGCTGAACTTTATCTACGGCCTCTTCGGCGATCTCACCGACGATTTCCCAACCCTCAACTACGAGCCGATGCCACCGCTCATGCCAGCGTGCATCGCGCCAGGGGATTCGATCATTCGCTATCTCGACCGCTGCAACTGCGACATCCTGCTCGCCTATCCGTACCATTCCATGAAGACCTTCCTCGATCTTCTCGATGAAGCAGCCGTCGATCCAACCGTAAAATCCATCAACATCACCCTCTACCGCATCGCCAACGGCAGCAAGGTTGCACAGGCGCTCGCCAAGGCCGCCGAGAACGGCAAGAACGTCATGGTCCTCGTCGAGCTCAAAGCCCGCTTTGACGAAGAGCACAATATCATCTGGTCCAAGCGCCTCGAGGAAGCAGGCTGTCAGGTCATCTACGGCTTCGACCAGTACAAAGTTCACTCCAAGCTCTGCGTCATCACCCGCAATGTCAACGGTCAGGTCAAGCACATCGTGCAGATCGGCACCGGCAACTACAACGAAAAGACTGCGCGCCAGTACACAGACTTTTCCCTCATCACCACCAACAAAGACATCGCCGCCGAAGCCGTCAACGTCTTTGAATGCCTCAGCCTCGGCCAGTTTGTCGAGCAGAGCCAGTATCTTCTCGTCGCGCCGCTCGAGATGAAAAACCATTTCCTCGAGCTCATCGATCGCGAGATCGCAGCCGCCAAAGCCGGCCAGCCAGCGCGCGTCATCGCCAAGATCAACGGCCTCTCCGATAAGAACATCATCGACAAGCTCATCGAAGCCAGCCAGGCCGGCGTGCAGATCACCCTTTACATCCGCGGCATCTGCTGCATGCGTGCCGGCGTGCCAGGCCTCACCGAGAACATCACCATCAAAAGCATGGTCGGCCGCTTCCTTGAGCATCCGCGCATCTTCCTCTTCGGCTACGGCGAGCGTCAGCATCTGTACATCGGCAGCGCCGACTGGATGACCAGAAACCTCAACTTCCGCGTCGAAGTCGCCGTCGAGATCCTCGATGACGAAGTCAAGGCCACCATTTTTGACGTTCTCGAGATCCTCGCCAAGGACAACATGCTCGCCCGCGTACAGCAGCCAGACGGCACCTACAAGCGCCTCTATCCTGCAGAAGGCGAGAAAAAGATCGACAGCCAGACCGAGCAGTACGAGCTCTTCAAATGGCTGCGCGAATCCACCTCCTGCATCGACGTCGAAGAAACGCATCTCTCCGGCCGCACCGTCATCGACGAAGAAAACGCGCCAGCAAAGCTCACCGCCCAGCAGGCGCCAGCCGTCAGCAAGGTCAAACTTGGAACAAT
>OGWU01001556.1_pt1 | contig 12926 bp, 9 predicted proteins | sample 1576071 | NCBI WGS metagenome assembly OGWU01 (sample SAMEA3541582, study PRJEB24748) | human gut metagenome | biome: human gut; feature: human-associated habitat; material: faeces | place: China | collected 2012
ACAAAGGTACTTCATTTTTCTCAATTATCCGCCGACGAAAAAATCTCTAAAAAGACCGGTTTCCCTTTCGGCACCAAATTGTACTACATTCAACGTCTGCGTTACTTGGATGGAATTCCGCTCATTCTGGATCACAATTATTTCAGCATGGAGCAGGTAAGAGATCTGACCCCGGAAATCGCCCGCAATTCCGTCTATGATTATCTGGAAAATGATCTGGGGATCTCCATCTCCACAAGTAAGCGAACCATTACAGTGGAGCGCATGACCCAGGCGGACGAAACGTACCTGGATCTGAAAGATTATACCTGTCTTGCCGTCATCACCAATCAAACCTTTGACGACAACGGGATTCAATTTGAGTATACCCAGTCCCGCCACCGCCCAGACTACTTCCAGTTCCAAGATATTGCCGTCCGCAAAAAAAAGTAGAGCCGCCCGGATCTTTTCCGGACGGCTCCTGCCTTTTCCACATTCTTCCTTTAATTATTGACCTGGTGGTGCGGCGCATACGAATCCACTGTCAGCGCCCTAAATGCATAGCCTTGTTTCCGGTAATGCTCAATGATCTTTGGCAGTGCTTCCACCGTGGCGCAGATACTGCCCGATCACCCCTTCGTCCACCGGCAAATCCAGTTTGTCGGCGGCCTGCAAAAAGGCGGAAAGATCTTCCCAGCCGCGGGCGGTTACAAACTGGGGGCCGTCCACGTCGTTTTCGATCTTGTAAAAATGCTGGGGGCGCAATTCCAGGTAGGCCATCACGGCAGGGTGCAGGCGATGGGCGCGGGCATAGCTTTGCCACACACTGAGCTTGGGCTCAATGTCGATGCGGCGCACACGGTCCAGCGTGACCAGGTCAAAGTCCCGCACGCTCTTGTTGTATTCCGGCGGGTTGCCGGCGGCCACAATCACCCAGCCGCCCGGCACCGCCTGGTTGCCGAAAGTCTTGCACTGCAAAAACTGCAGCATGGTGGGGGCCAGCGTTTCACTGACGCAGTTGATCTCGTCAATGAACAGGATGCCGTTTTTCTTGCCGGTGCGTTCCATGGCGGCGTAAACGCTGGCAATGATCTCGCTCATGGTATATTCTGTCACGCTGCGGGTCTTGCCGCCGAAGTTGCGCTCCCGGATGAAGGGCAGGCCCACGGCGCTCTGGCGCGTATGGTGGGTGATGGTGTAGGCCACCAGAGCAATATCGCACTCCTGGGCGATCTGCTCCATGATCTGGGTTTTGCCCACGCCCGGCGGGCCCATCAGCAAAATAGGGCGCTGGCGCACCGGCGGAATCAGCGGGCAGCCGGTGTCGTCACAGGCCAGGTAGGCCTGTACGGTATGTTTGATTTCCCCTTTGGCACGTTGGATGTCCATGTGCTCTCTCATCCTTTCGGTTGGCTTAAAAACTCCTCGGGCTGCAATACCAGCCGCATGGCCCAGGCGGGAACTTCCGGCGGCGTTTCTCCGTTTTCCAGGAACAGGAACGCCACATCAAAGGGCGGGCGTTTGGCCGGGTAGGTGCCCTTGCCGTCGGTAAAATACAAAACACCCTGCATGTCCCGAAGCGGTCCCTCCGCCCGCAGCTGCTCGATGCGGGCAAAGGCGGGGCGGAAATCCGTTCCACCGCCGCCCACCAGGGTGAAGGCTTCGGTGTAGCGGTCCAGGGCTTCCAGGTCGTAAAGCCAGGTTTCGTCCCGCACGGCATTGTCCGCCTGCATGACCAAAATCCGGCACTGCCGGAAAAAACTGTCCTGACTTTTCAGCAGGGTAAAGGTCTCCCGCAGAAAATTCTTGACCAGGTCCCCGGCGGTGGATTCGCTGGTATCCAGCACGATCACAAAATCACGGATTTTTTTGCTCTCCCGGCTTTCCAGCGGCTCAATCAGCGGCATCTTGCCGTAGGTGCGCAGGCCGTAGGTATAATATCCCAGATCGAATTCGTCGGGGTCCAGGTGCGGCTCTTCGCGCCAGACGGCGAACCGGCGCAGAAAGTCCTTGTAGCTGCGTCGGCTGCGGCTGGCCTGTACCTGGGCTTGCAAGGCACGGGCGCCGTCCGTCTCACCGGCCTGCTGGCCGGATTCTTCCATACTCAGCTGGGTCTGTCGGCCCATCTGCTCCCACTGTTTGCCGCGCACCTGTGCCGAAGGACTGTCCGGGTCTGCGGGCCACAGGCGATGGCTGTCGCAATAAAATTCCTGCTGGTATTTTTGCAGGGTGGCAGCATCGGCACTGCATAAGGCGCGGTAGATCGGCCCGGCGGCCAGCAGCTTGCACTCGTCTTTCAGTTTGGCGTAGGCTTGCTGGCGTACCCAGCCCACCGGGCGTGTGGTGGCGGGTGTTTGCAGCGAATCCAGTACATTTTCCACGGCGATATCGCAGGCCAGCCCCCACAGATCGGGGTCACGGCGATCCCGCAGCCACAGGTGGCGCAGGATGCAGTGCAGCAGGCTGTGCAGGTAGGCGCGCAGCAGATACTTGCGGTTCTTGCGGTAGGTGGCCAGTACCCACTGGGGTGGGTAATACAGCTGGCCTCCATCGGTGGCAAGGGCGGTCTGGGTGCTGTTCAGCGGGGCAGGGGGCAGGGCACCCAGGGCAGCATTCAGGTACCGCTGGTCCAGATACAGCTCCCCGCGGATCTGCTCCATCACGCGGCGCGCCATTGTCTGTTCCCATTCAGTTTGGGTTTCAGTATGCGGCATGGTGCCCTCCGTTACAAGTCGTCAAAATTGTATTGCTTGGCTGCGCGCTTGGGGCGTGCCAGCAAAATTGTTGCCCCCGCACTCCACCCGGCTTTGGCACACTGGGCGGCAGCATCCCGCACGGCCAGCCCCAACCCGGCCAGCAGGCGCAGGGCGGCCTCGTTGCGTTCGGCAATGGCCAATTTGAAAGCCGCCTCCGGGTGGGCGGTCAGATAAAACTCATAGTCGGTGCGGGCGGTGTCACCCAGGGCAAAGGGGGAGAGCAGCCGGCTTACTGCCATACGGCAGAGCTTTTCTTCGCTTTCGCCCACGCAAGCCTGGGCAAAGGTGGCGTCATAAGCGGCATAATCCACCGCACCACCGGCAAAGCACTGGCGCATGCGGTAGCCTTCGCCTTCAATGCTGTGGTTGAAGATATGGGCGGGGGTGTTCTCGTCCAGCCATTCAAAGTATTCGGGATAAAACAGCTGTGCCCCCGGCGCGCCGAGAAACTCTGCGCTCACATCGGCGCTTACGGCACCCAGCAGTTTTTTCAGGCCGGTGCCGGCATCGGGGGCGGCACGCAGCGCAAAAGTGTGCAGGGCCCGGCAGTTGGTGAACAGATCACTGCCGAGGCTTTCCAGATACGGCCCCGCCTCCACCCGGCGCAGCCGGTGGCAGTTGTAAAAGGCGGCACTGTGCAGTATACGCACCGAATCCGGCAAAACTACTTCCTCCAGAAAATCCCCGGTCACCTCATGGGTTTCGCCGGAATCGGCAGGCCAAAGGGCACCGCCCTCCACGGGGCGTGCGGCAAAGCAGTAGGGGCCCACCTCGGTGACGGGGCGACCGTCCACAAAAGCGGGTACAACGGGGCAGGGGGAATCCCCCAAAACACGCAAAATGCGCACCCCGTCCCCGCAGGGCTGCCATACGACTGCCATATTCTTTCCCCCTCTTTACATTATCGCCATTATAGCATAAAATAGGTGCGCAAGGAATACAAAAGAGGAGAAAAACAGGTTTCATTATGCGTACTGTCAAACAAACGGACATCCTGACCGGCAGCATTCCCCGCCAGTTGCTGGTCTTTTTTTTGCCTATCTGGTTCGGCACGCTGTTCCAGCAGTTGTACAACACCGCCGATACACTGATCGTCGGCAACTTCGTCGGCACCAATGCTCTGGCGGCCGTCGGTGCTACCGGCGCGTTTGTCAATCTGCTGGTGGGTCTTTTTGTCGGCCTGTGCAGCGGCGCGGGCGTTGTGGTGGCACAAAGTTACGGCGCCCGTGATGTGGACGCCGTAGACCGCCAGGTACATACAGCGCTGGTGTTCAGCGTCGTCATCGGTGCGTTGCTCACGGTGGTGGGGCTGCTCTCGGCCGAGCCGGTACTGCGTTTGATGGGAACACCCGATGAAATTTTGGGGGATGCGGCGCTGTATCTGCGCATCTACTTTCTGGGCATGATTCCCCAGATTTTGTACAATATGGGCACCAATATCCTGCGCGCGGCGGGTGATTCCAAACGTCCGCTGTATTTCCTGATTGTGGCCTCTCTCGTCAACATCGTGCTGGACGTGGTCTTTATCGCGGTGTTCCACTGGGGTGTAGCGGGCGCAGCGCTGGCCACCATCATCAGCCAGTTGGCCAGTGCGGTGCTTACGCTGCGCTGCCTGGCAGGGTCCCAGGGTATGCCGTGGCATCTGTCGGCGACCAAACTGCGGATGGAAAAGGCAATTCTTGTGGCCATCTGCACCATCGGCATCCCGGCGGCGGCCCAGAGTGCGCTGTACAACGTCAGCAACATGATGATCCAAAGCTGCATGAACGGTTTCGGTACCGATACCATTGCCGCCTGGGGCGTCTACGGCAAGATCGATTTCATCTTCTGGATGACCATCAACTCCCTGGGCATTGCCATCACCACCTTTGCGGGGCAGAACTTCGGCGCCCAGCAATATGACCGTGTACGTCGCGGTACCCGCATCTGCCTGGAAATGGCGGCAGGCATCACCCTTTTTATCAGTGTGGTATTCTATTTCGCGGCGGGACCGCTGTTCCGGCTGTTCAGCCAGGACCCCGAAGTGATTGCCGTGGGTGTGGAAATGATGCATGTGCTGGTTCCCGCTTATGTGACTTATGTCTGCATCGAAATTTTGTCCGGCGCACTGCGCGGCTGCGGCGACGTCCGGGTCCCCACCCTGATCACGGTGTTCTGCGTCTGCGGACTGCGTATCCTGTGGCTGCTCACGGCGGTGCCGGTATGGCATTCGGTGGCAACGGTGGAACTCAGCTATCCCATTACCTGGACACTGGCCTCGCTGTTGTTTGTGATCTATTACAAAAAGGGCGGTTGGCTCAAACGCTGCATTGCAGCCCGCCATGAAGCCTGAAAAACGACAGAAAAAAGACCGGCGCATCTGCGCCGGTCTTTTGTTGTGGCTATTACAGTTTGAAGCTGTCTTTCAGCGTTACAATGCGGTTGTACACGCCGGGGTTCTTGCTGTCGGGCGTGAAGTAACCGGTGCGCACGAACTGGAAGCGTTCGCCGGGCTTGGCGTCCTGCAGGCTCTCCTCCAGTTTGGCGTGGGCAATCACGGTCACGCTGTCGGGGTTCAGGTAATCCTTGAAATCCGCGTCATCGGGAATGCTGTTCATATTGGCTTCGGTGAACAGCTTGTCGTACAGGCGGACTTCCGCCTCCACGCAGTGCTCGCAGCTGACCCAGTGGATGGTGCCGCGTACCTTGCGGCCGTCGGCGGGGTTGCCGTTCTTGGTCTCCAGGTCGGCATTGGCGTGGACAGCAATGATATTGCCGGCTTCGTCCTTGTCCACACCGGTGCAGCGCACCAGGTAGGCGCCCATCAGGCGGACTTCACTGCCCAGGGTCAGGCGCTTGAACTTCGGCGGCGGCACTTCAAAGAAGTCGCTGCGGTCAATCCAGACCTCCTTGGTGAAAGCAACCTTGCGGGTGGTGGTGTCGTTGGCATCCCGGTTCGGGTTGTTGGGCAGGTCAAAGTACTCGCAGGCATCGGCAGGGTAGTTGTCGATGATCAGCTTTACGGGGTCCAGCACGGCCACGCGGCGCTGGGCGTTCAGCTCCAGTTCAGCACGCAGCACAGCTTCCAGCTGGCGCATGTCCACCAGGCTGTCCGCCTTGGAGATACCGGCCTCCTTGACGAAGGTGAAGATGCTGGTGGGGGTGTAGCCGCGGCGGCGCAGACCGCTCAGCGTCGGCATACGGGGATCGTCCCAGCCGTCCACAATGTTCTTTTCCACCAGCTCACGCAGGTAGCGCTTGCTCATGACGGTGTTGGTCACATTCAGGCGGGCAAACTCGCGCTGCTTCGGGAATTCGGTACCAAACAGGTTGGTGATGACCCACTCGTACAGCGGGCGATGATTCTCGAACTCCAGGCTGCACATGCTGAAGGTGATGCCTTCGATGGCGTCCTGAATCGGGTGGGCAAAGTCGTACAGGGGATAGATGCACCATTTGTCACCCTGGCGATGATGGCTCACATGCTTGATACGGTAGATCGCGGGGTCGCGCATATTCATGTTGGGGCTGGCCAGGTCGATCTTGGCACGCAGCGTTTTTTCGCCGTCGGCAAATTCGCCGGCGCGCATGCGGCGGAACAGGTCCAGGTTTTCCTCCGGTGTACGGTCGCGGTAGGGGCTGGGACGGCTGGGCTTGCCGGCATCGTTGCCGCGGTACTCCTGCATCTCTTCACGGGTCAGGTCGTCCACATAGGCTTTGCCTTCCCGGATGAGCTGCTCGGCGTACTCATAGCAGCGCTCAAAGTAATCGCTGCCGTAGAAGATGCCGCCGTTGGGGTCGGCACCCAGCCAGTGCAGGTCCTGCAGGATGCTCTGCACATATTCGTCGCCTTCGCGGGCGGGGTTGGTATCGTCAAAGCGGAGGTTGAATTTGCCGCCGTAATGCTTGGCGATGGTATAGTTGATGAAAATTGCCTTGGCCGAACCGATATGCAGGTAACCGTTGGGCTCCGGCGGAAAACGGGTATGCACGGTATCGACCTTGCCCTCGGCAAGGTCGGCGTCGATGATATCCGTCAAAAAGTTGGAAAATTTTTCTTCTGCCATAAATTGCACCCCAAATTTTTAGTGTCTCTTTATTGTACACTACTTCGTATAAAATGGCAAGTGCAGTGTATTGAAAAACAAAGCTTTACAAAATGGTGACAAGGGTGTACAATGTCGATAGAAACGCACAAAAATGTGCGAAAATTTTATTGCATATATCCAAAAACCGCTGCATAAAAGGAGAAAACTGTTATGGTATCTCGCATTGTTTTGAACACCATTTCCTACCACGGCCACGGCGCTATCGAAAACATCGTCCCCGAGCTGACCTCCCGCGGCTACAAAAAAGCCTTTGTCTGCTCCGACCCAGATCTGGTGAAGTTCGGCGTCACCAAGAAGGTCACCGACCTGCTGGAAGCGGTGGGTTTTGCTTACGCCCTCTACAGCGAGATCAAGCCCAACCCCACCATCCAGAACGTGCAGGACGGTGTGAAGGCCTTCCAGGAAGCCGAGGCGGACTGCATCGTCACCATCGGCGGCGGCTCCTCCATGGACACGGCCAAGGCCATCGGCATCATCATCAATAACCCTGAGTTTGTCGATGTCCGCAGCCTGGAAGGCGTGGCCCCCACTAAGAAGCATGCGGTGTTCACCATCGCCGTGCCCACCACCGCCGGCACCGCGGCCGAAGTCACCATCAACTACGTCATCACCGACGTGGAGAAGAAGCGCAAGTTCGTCTGCGTGGACACCAACGACATCCCCGAAGTGGCTGTTGTCGACCCCGATATGATGTCCTCCATGCCCAAGGGCCTGACCGCCGCCACCGGCATGGACGCCCTGACCCACGCCATTGAGGGCTACATCACCAAGGGCCACTGCACCATTTCCGACATGTTCCATCTGGAAGCCATCCGCCTGATCTCCGAGAACCTGCGCGGCGCCGTCCAGAACACGCCGGAAGGCCGTGAGGGCATGGCTCTTGGTCAGTACATTGCCGGTATGGGCTTCTCCAATGTTGGCCTGGGCATTGTACACAGCATGGCCCACGGCCTGTCTGCGCTGTATGATACCCCCCACGGCGTGGCCTGCGCCATCATCCTGCCCACGGGTCTGGAGTACAACAAGACCGTGGCCGGTGCCCGTTACCGCGCCGTGGGCAAAGCCATGGGTGTGGAAGGCATTGACGCCATGAGCGAGGCAGAGGCCGCTGACGCCACCATCGCTGCCGTCAAGAAGCTGAGCGCCGATGTGGGTATCCCCGCCGACCTCAAGGGCATCCTGAAAGAGGAGGATGTGCAGTTCCTGGCCGAGTCCGCTTTTGCCGATGCCTGCTGCCCGGGCAACCCCCGCGACACCAGCGTGGAAGAAATCAAGGAACTCTACCGCAGCCTGCTGTAATTTCCTGAATATTGAAAAAACGGAGGACCGTGTACACGGTCCTCCGTTTTTTGTTATGGATAAAATCAGGAATCCGAATCCAGTTTCAGGACGGCGGTGAAAGCCTCACTGGGCAGGGTCACGCTGCCCAGCTGGCGCATCTTCTTTTTGCCTTCCTTTTGCTTTTCCAGCAGCTTTTTCTTACGGGTGATGTCGCCGCCGTAGCACTTGGCCAGCACGTCTTTGCGCATGGCCTTGACGGTTTCACGGGCGATGATCTTGCCGCCCACCGCAGCCTGAATGGGAATTTCAAACAAGGCGCGGGGGATGTTCTCCTTGAGCTTTTCGCAGATGCGGCGGCCCTTGGCGTAGGCGTTGTCGGCAAAAACAATCATGGATAGTGCATCAACCGCATCGCCGTTGAGCAGGAAGTCCAGACGCACCAGCTTGCTCTCGTGCCAGCCTTCCCATTCGTAGTCGTAGCTGGCGTAGCCGCGGCTGCGGGATTTGATGGCGTCAAAGAAATCGTAGACGATCTCCCCCAAAGGCAGCTGGTAATGCAGGTCGACACGGGTCTCGTCCATATATTTCATGTCAATCATAACGCCGCGCTTGGTCTGGCAGAGATCCATCAGCGGGCCCACGTAATCGTTGGGGGTATAGATGTGGGCGTTGACGAAAGGCTCTTCCTGCTTAACGATGCGAGTGGGGTCCGGGTAGGCGGCGGGGTTGTCGATGATTTCCACCGTGCCGTCGGTCAGCGTCAGGCGGTACTGAACGCCGGGCGTCGTCGTGATCAGGTCAAGGTCGAACTCCCGTTCCAGTCGCTCGGTGATGATCTCCATGTGCAGCAGCCCCAGGAAGCCGCAGCGGAAACCAAAGCCCAGTGCCGCACTGGTTTCCGGCTCAAAACTCAGGGAAGCATCGTTCAGCTGCAATTTTTCCAGCGCGTCTTTCAGGTCGGGATAGTCGGCACCGTCGGCAGGGTAGATGCCGCAGAACACCATCGGCGTTACGGTACGGAACCCGGGCAGAGGCTCCGCGGTGGGGTTGGTTGCCAGCGTTACGGTATCGCCCACGCGGGTGTCGCGCACCGTCTTGATGCTGGCCGTCAGGTAACCGACCTCGCCGGCCTCCAGCTTGTCGCAGGGGGTCAGGCTGGTGGCGCCCATGTGGCCCACTTCCACCAGCTGGAACTCGGCACCGGTGCTCATCAGGCGGATGGTGTCGCCGGGCTTGACAGAACCCTCGAACACACGCACATAGACGATAACGCCCTTGTAGCTGTCATAGATGGAGTCGAAAATCAGGGCTTTCAGCGGCTTGTCCGCATCCCCGGTGGGGGCGGGAATCTGGTTGACCACACATTCCAGCACATCCTTTATGCCCACACCCAGCTTGGCCGAAACGCGAGGGGCCTCCATGCAGGGCAGACCGATGACGTCCTCGACTTCTTTGGCTACGGTGTCGGGGTCGGCACTGGGCAGGTCGATCTTGTTCAGGATGGGCACAACCTCCAGGTTGTGGTCCAGCGCCAGGTAACAGTTGGCCAGCGTCTGGGCCTCCACACCCTGGCTGGCATCCACCACCAGCACGGCACCCTCGCAGGCGGCCAGGCTGCGGCTGACTTCGTACTGGAAGTCCACGTGGCCCGGGGTGTCGATGAGGTTGAGTTCATAGGTCTTGCCGTCATCGGCCTTGTAGCGCATGGTCACAGCGCGGGCTTTGATGGTGATGCCGCGCTCCTTCTCGATGTCCATATCATCAAGAACCTGATCGGTCATGGTGCGCTTGTCAACACTGTCGGTCAGCTCCAGCATACGGTCGGACAAGGTAGACTTGCCGTGGTCGATGTGGGCGATGATACAAAAGTTGCGGATCGTATCGCGAGCCATCAATTTTCCTCCAAATCGTTCCAGATCTTGCAGATTTTACCGTTCTCGATATATACGCGCGGTACGCGGCGGGCAATGCCGCACACGACCTCGTAGGAAATGGTATCGGTTTTCCGGGCAATGGTATCGGCTGTGTCCGGGGCGCCGGGACCAAATACCGTTACCTCATCTCCCATTTGCACGCCGGGAATGTTCGTTACATCCAACAGCGTCTGATCCATGCAGACGCGCCCCAGCACGGGCGCCGGGCGGCCGTTGACCATCATCAGCCCCTGCCCCTGGGTGCCGGACAGCATCCGCGGATAACCGTCGGCATACCCCACGCAGACGGTGGCTACCCGCATGGGGGACTGGGCCGTAAAGGTGCGCCCGTAACTTACACTCTGGCCGGGCAGCAGGTCCTTGACAAAGGTGACAATGCACTTCAGGGTCATGACAGGTTTCAGAACAGGGAAGTGCAGCTCGTCGCTGGGGTCCAGGCCGTACAGGATGATGCCGGCGCGGGTCATATCGTTGCGCCATTCAGGGTGACGCAGCTGGGCGGCGGAGTTGGCGCAATGTACCGTGCCGGTAGCGTATCCGTCCGCCTGCAGCTGGTCCACAACCTTGCGGAACAGGGTGTACTGGGCGTCGGTGTAGGCCTGGGCGTCAGGGGTCAGGCTGTCGGCCACGGCAAAATGCTGGAAGACACCGCAGATGTCCAGCCCCGGCAAGGTGTACAGCGATTCCAGCTCTTTCACAACCCCCTGCCAGTCGCTCTGCGCAGCAAACCCGATGCGGCCCATACCGGTGTCAATTTTCAGGTGAACCTTCACCTTGACCCCGGCGGCCACGGCCGCGGAGGAAAGCGCCTGGGCGTATTCGGTGGAAAAACAGGCGGTGGCAATATCCTCCTGGGCCAGCACGGCGGCTTCCGCCGGGTCGGCGTAGCCGAGAATCAGTACCGGCACCGTAATATCATGGCGGCGCAGCCGTTTGGCCTCGGCCAGGCAGCTTACCGCAAAAGCCGCGGCGCCTTCCTCCTGCAGAACCCGGGCCACCACGATATCGCCGTGGCCGTAGGCATCAGCCTTGACGACGGCACATACCGGCCCGCCGATGGTGCGCTTGATAAATGCAAAATTATGTCGCAGGGCATCAAGATCAATCTCCGCCCAGCAGTGCTTCTCCAAAATCAGATTGTCCTTCATTTGGCCCACTCCTTCTTACGACCAGTATGCAGTGGTTTCCATCCGTCGATGCCGCTCTCCTGCAGGGCATGCAGGGTCTTTTGACGGAACGCCGGGTCCTTGCGGCTGAATTCGCGGACGAATTGTTTGGTCTCTTCCCGCGTGGTCACGCCGTCAGCCGGGCAGCGGCTTTTGATGACGGGCAGCCCGGCGCGCTTGACGGCGGAAGTTACTTCGCTTTCGGTGGCCAGCAGCAGCGGGCGGATCATTGTCAGATTACGGCGGGAGAGGTAGGTCACCGGCGAAAAGCAGCCGATGCGTCCTTCCCGCCAGAGATTCATATAAAAGGTCTCGACGGCATCGTCCAGATGATGCCCCAAAGCCACCTTGTTGCAGCCCAGCTGCTGGGCTGCGGTGTGCAGCGTGCCGCGGCGCAGCTTGGCGCACAGGGCACAGGGGTTGGATTCCTTGCGGTAATCAAAGACCACGGGGCCGATGTCGGTGCGGCGCACTTCGTAAGGAATATGCTCTGCCGCAAACAGTTCAGCCAGCGGGGTGTAATCGGTTTCCACGCCGCCGAAACAGGGGTCCAGCGTGACCGCCTGTACCTCGAACGGAACGCCGAGATAGGCGCGCAGCCGGGCCAGTGCAATGGTCAGCACAACGCTGTCTTTGCCGCCCGAAACACCGATGAGGACCCGGTCACCGGGAGCGATCATTTCATAATCCTGCACAGCCTTGCGCACAAGGCCGGTGATATGCTGCATAGCGTCCATGACCGCCCTCCTTTTCTCATTCTTAACGCTTCATTATACCACGTTCGTGGTAGTCATACAACTTAATTTTCCTCGTCCGGGTCAGTTTCTGCCCAATGTCCCTGCAGGAACTGCACGCTGCCGATGCGCAGCTTGGAGTGCAGGAAATGCTGCTCGTGGTACAGGCTGAAATAGCTGGACAGCATGTAGGCAACCGCACACACCAGAGCAAACAGCGGCAGGCACTGGCCGCCGAACACTTCCAGCCCCAGGCAGATGGAGGCCAGCGGGCTGTTGGTGCAGCCGCAGAACAGGGCCACCATGCCCAGCGCCGCACCCAAAGGCGCCGGCAGACCCAGCAGCGGGGCAACCACACAGCCAAAGGTGGCGCCGGTGAAGAAGATGGGGACAATTTCGCCGCCCTTGTATCCGGAACCCAGCGTCAGGGCCGTAAAAAGCATTTTCAGCGCAAAAGCCCAGGGCAGTGCCTGGCCGGCCATGGCAGCAGCGATGACAGCACTGCCTGCACCGTTGTAGTCGGTCGTGCCCAACAGCTTGGTCAGGGCAATGATCAGCAGGCCGCCGACCGCCACACGCAGATACGGGTTGGGAAAGAATTTGGCATACAGTTTGGGGGCGGTGTGCAGCAGTTCGCAGAATACTATGCTCAGCCCGGCCAGCAGTATACCCAGCACCAGTACCTGCAAAATGGTCACGGGGGTAAGCTCGGCAGTGGCACCCAGGGTAAAAGCAGTGGGGGCCAGGCCCAGCTGCCCGCTGATCCAGACGCCCATCAATGCAGAGATCAGGCAGGGCAGCAGCGCCGCATACTGCATGGAACCTACATTGACGACCTCGATGGTGAAGATGGTGGCTGCCAGCGGGGTGCCGAAAATCGCCGAAAAGGCACCGGCCATACCGCACATGGTCATCAGACGACAGTCGTGCCGGTCAAGGCGCAGCAGACGCCCGAACTGACCCGAAACCGAACCGCCCAGCAGCAGGG
>OGWU01001559.1_pt1 | contig 12913 bp, 12 predicted proteins | sample 1576071 | NCBI WGS metagenome assembly OGWU01 (sample SAMEA3541582, study PRJEB24748) | human gut metagenome | biome: human gut; feature: human-associated habitat; material: faeces | place: China | collected 2012
CATTCAGCACAAACCGGCCGTCAAGATCTGTAAAGCTCTGCTCAAATGTGTTCCGCTGTCTCGACCATCCGAACGGCATCCTCAGCGGAGATGGCCATGGGCTTTTCGCACAGCACATGCTTTCTTGCGCGCAGGGCTGCCAGGGCAATTTCTGCATGGCTGTTGTTCGGCGTACAGATACAGACGGCATCAACGTCTTCACGGGCCAAAAATTCCGCCAGATCTCGACAGACTGCGGAGCCCGGAGCACCGTATTGCTGCTGGAACTCCTCAGCCCGGCCACCATAGAAGGCCCGAAGAGAGACGCCTGACATCTCTGCCAGGTTTTTAACATATTTCCATCTGGCAACGCTGCCGCATCCGATGATGCCGACTCCGATTTCTGAGCGCATAGAAGCCTCCTGTCGTAAGCTGCAAATTTGAGACACAGGCAAGTCAATGGAATATCTTGTACAAATCTTAGGATGATTTTGGGCGGCAGGTCACTGCTTCGTGGGGAATGAGCCGAGAGATGCCTGCCCGGCCCGTCCAGCCAGATCACCGTTGTCAAGCCGTCTACCAGGATGGCGAAGGTGATCACGCCGTTCCTGGAGGCGGTGCTGGTGGTACTGCCCCGGCTCGTCAACCGCACAAAGATCGGTATGGATATGCGGGCTGCCTCCTGGAATTTTGAGGCCACGCAGCTGATGGCATCAAGATCAACAACATCATCTGCTCTTCACCCAACAGTGTTATACAGTTTCTTACCAGCATAAGCCGAATATAGAAACGAATTACTCTGGTGACTCTTTCTGGCCAAGTTGCCGGTAATTATTTGCGGCAAAAATAGCCCCCACAGACTGCGGAATGTCCTATCCGGAGAAATTTCGGAAGGCTTCCCCCCATTCGGCTCTGGTTTGGTTATAATTGCAACGCCCCTGAAAAACCGCTGCAAGGAGGAAACAACAATGCCTGCTCTTGACAAATTCGGCAAGGGCAGGCATTGTATTTTTCTGGAAGAGATTTTATACTGCCGGCTTGGGGCATGCCAAAGCCCACTTCGGTGGGCAGGGAGGGGCTGCAGTCATGAAGACAGTGGTCTGGAATGTCAACGGCTTTGCGCCTGCAAGCGCAAAAGCTTTTGCGCATCCCCGCCAAGTCCAAAGCAGACATTTTCTGCTGTCAGGAAATCAAGATCCGGTGTCCGCTTTCCGCTCCAGGGCGTCTCTGGTTCTGGAACCCGGCCAAACGCCCGGGGGACGCGGGCGCACTTGACACTGGCACGGAGGGAGCCAAGCCCCATGCGCTACGGCATGGGCATCGGTCCCTTTGACGATGAGGGGAGGCTGATCCTGCTTGAGTATAATGTAGCCACCTTCTGTTTTTAGGGATAGAGAAGCTGACTAACAATTATTTAAAATGAAACAAGGGAGACGCCTCCAATCCTTTATGAATTTGGCTCTGGCAGTGTGTTTACCAAGCATATTCCGGATTATTTCAGCATCTCCACGCCATAATCTGCATATGAAGCCAAAATTCTACTGCATGGGATCAGTTAAAGTGGATTCCAAAAGACAGCACACCGGATGGGAAGATATCCTCCATCATCCGGTGTACTGTGTTTTTTAACCGGATGGTAATATGAAGACCTGCTTGAACAGTCGGGTATCCCCATAAACAAGAAAATCTTCGCAGAAAATGTCTCCATAAAACATTGTTTTCAAGGGCTTCCCCTTGTTAATGGAGTACCCAATTCTTCCGAGAGGTCATTTCGACCTGCCCATCTGTGCACAGGGCAAGGTTAAAAATATAACCGCTACTGTAAAACAGTTCATCATAGGTGCCAGAATAGATATCAATGTTTTTCTGGTGACTCCTTAAAATCCATTTACCTATTCGCCTAACAGATCCCAAATATCTCCATCATAAGGCTTGAAATCCTGTATTTTCTTTGAGCTTTCCAAGAAGGCCAGGGCATATCCGATGTGTGCCGCGACACCGGTTTTGAACTGCGATTCATCTACATCGAATTTGGCCGTATGATGACCGGATCCAGTACCCAATGTGGGATCTTTAATACCCAAATTCAAATACATACCCGGCCAAAAGCTCATTACATAGGAAAGTGTCTCTGATCCAAACTTCAATGGCCCCTGCACTACACGATCTTCTCCAAAAATCTCCGTCAATGTCTGCTTTGCAATTTCATAACAATCAGATTGATTGATAAGAGGGACTGCAATACACTCAAACTGATTATATACTGCTTCGCATTCAAAAGCATCGGCAATATTATCAATAATTCGCCGCATTGCCTTGCTGAAAGGACGGTATGCTCTTTCCAAATCAAAGTAACGAACTGTACCGGCAAAATTTAAAGTTCGTCCAATAATATTGGGCCGCTGGGACTCCGTTGACACCCTGCAAATCGAAAAGGTAATTGCATCATTTGGATCTACCGCGCGCATACGAATTTTATCCAATGCTGTTTGAATCGTCTGAAAGCAATCCACAGGATTATTGGCCCAATCCGGCCTTGAACCATGTCCGTCCTTACCCACCAATGTGATGTCAAACATCAGTCCCCCAGCCATCAACGGTCCACTTCGAATCGCAAATTTTCCTGCGGGAATATCACTGTTTAGGTGCATGCCCCAAACTCCATCAATGTCCCAATGGTTCTTTTGCAGATAATCAATGAGATACCGGAGATTGCCGCCCCCTTCTTCACCGCGTTCAAACATGAGCACAATTCGCCCAGGAAAATCCCGACGGGCTGCAAGAATCTTCCCCACAGTGACCAGCATGGCTGCATGGCAGTCATGGCCGCACACATGGGACACGCCGGGGATCTTGCTGACACATTCTTTCTTGCGCAAAAGATTGCACGGATCCTCCTGAACAGGAAGTGCATCCACGTCCGCCCGCAAAAGCACGGTTTTGCCAGGAGCATCTCCCTCGATTACCGCTAAAACACCACCATCTTGCACTTCGATGGGAGAGAGTCCCACAGCACGTAACTCAGTACAAATACGAGCAATTGTTTGAGTTTCCTGCCCGGACAATTCAGGGGATTCATGGAAATCCCTGCGCAGAGCGATGCAAAAATCTTCCCATTTTTTTGCAGCATTCAGAATTTCTTCTTTTGACATCTCTGACACTGCCTTTGGTGTACTGTACTCAACTTCCTCATACTCTCCGTCATTTTCAATCACAATGCTGTTGACTTTGGAGCCAGCCGGAGTGAAACGCGGTTCATTAACTGTGCAATAAAAAGAAGCGCCATGGCCAAGGCATTCCAAAGCAGGAATAGCTTCCAGAAGTATTTAAACCATTTTCCGTAGGAGATGCTGGTAGCACCAATAAATCCCATCAGCGGAGCAGAATGCGGAAGGATCCAGTTGGAAAAGCCATCGCCGAAATTGAAGGCCAGCACAGCGGTTTGACGAGTCAGCCCCACCAAATCCGCAACAGGGATGAACACCGGCATAACTGCGGCAGCCTGCCCGCTTCCAGAAATAATGAAAACATTGACAACCGTATTGGCAATCAGCATAGCCGGCCCCCGCAGCAACGTGGGAAGCCCGTTCAAAATCGCAGCGCAGCCGTAAATAACGGTGTCCAGAACCAGCGCCTCATCCAGAATCATGCTAATACTGCGGGAAAGCCCCAGTACCAGAGCTGCGGCCAGCATCCCCTTGGCTCCTCGCACAAAGACCCGGACTGTCTCATTGGGATTGAACTTACCAACAATCGCAAGAATCACGCTCATGCACAGATAGATCTGCATATGAACTCGATTGCCCCAGTTCAGGCGAAGGCTGCCATAGATGATCAGGCACAAGCCTAAAATAAAAATCACCAGAATAGCGATCTGTTGAGCCGAAAGATCGGTGTCATAGTGCTTTTCTACTTCTTGATTCTTCTGCACCTGCTCAAGATCGTAAACATAGCTCTTTGAGGGATCCAACCGAACTTTTTTAGCATACCGAGCAATAAAGAGGGCTGTAACAATCCACAAAACAAGCATGCAGATTATCCGGTAAGACAGGCCGGAATACAGCGGCAGTTCTGCAATTCCCTGGGCAACGCCTGTGGTAAAGGGAGTGATCGGTCCAGCAGCAGCACCCACAGCACCTCCTAGCAGCACCAGAGAGACGCCCACAAGCGCATCATAGCCCATGGCCCGGGCGATCATGACAAAAATGGGCGCAAATCCGATGAAAGACACTACACCGCCAGCAGGAGCTGCGATCACGGCAAACACCAGCGTAAAGACCAGTATAAACGCCATGTCCCGCACTTTCCATTTGGCCATTCTGGCTATGATCGCCTGAAGCACTCCGGTGTGCATTACGATTTCATAGCAGCCACCGATCGTCAGCAGGAAGAAAATCATTTCCGCTTGTGCAATCGTACCCTCTACAATAAAGTGTGGAATACGCAGGAGACTGATTTTTTCGCTTTCAATATAATGGAAAGAGTTTGGATCAACGATCTGCCGTCCGCTGGCATCTAAAATACGGTCGTATTGACCCGAAGGAATAAACCAAGTCACGATGACACACAGTATGATGACTCCAAGGACGATCAACATGCCGTCCGGAAAAGCAGGCTTTCGACGAATGGAATTTTTGGGTTGCATAGTGAATCTCCTTTCTTTTATCTCATCCGTTTACGGAACAGGAAATCGTGGAGAAACACCGTTCAGAACGGCGAAAAGATCTTCCACTACCGTAATCCCCATACGATAAAGCGCCTCCTCCGTATTGGCTCCTATATGCGGAGTGGGCAGAAAATTGGGTAAAGACATCAGCGGCATATCCACACCGGGAGGCTCGACGGCAAAAACATCACTTGCTGCCGCAGCCAGCTCATTACGGGACAGCGCTTCATAGAGCGCCACCTCATCTACAATCCCGCCACGTGCCGTATTGACCAGAATTGCAGTGGGGCGACAGACGCCCAGTTCCGCGGAGCCGATCATACCACGGGTGCTGTCATTGAGGGGCACGCTGATGTTGATCAAATCTCCCGCCCTCAGCGCTTCTTTCAAACAATCTGCTTTCTCAATGTCGAGCGTAGCCATTTTTTCCCGGGAAACATATGGGTCATATCCCACAAGGTGGCAGTGAAAACCGACTCCTAGAATCTGTGCAACCTGCTGTGCAATGTGTCCAAGGCCGATCAGGGCCACTGTCTTTCCGCTCAACTCAGTGCCCGTCAGCTCAGGGGGCGCGATCCTGGTGCACTCTCCGGAACGTATCAATTTTTGAGCGGAAACCAGCTTTCGGGCCAACGCAAGGAAAAGAGATACCGCCAGTTCAGCCACCGAGTTGACATTCGCCAAAGGAGTATAGACAACAGCAATCCCTCTCTCCTTCGCAGATGCAATGTCAATATTGTCGTACCCGATCCCGTGCTTTCCGATCACGCGCAGCTGCTTCGCTCGATTTAAAAAATCAGGTCCAATTTTTGTTGTCCGCACCAATGCCGCGCTGACAGCCGGGACATCCTCCCATTCGGAGACAACTTCAGCCCGTGACCGCAGCAGTTCCATTGCTGCCGGATGTATGGGTTCGTTGACAAAAATTTTCATTTGGATACCTCATAAATATTCACATTTCAATTCTGCCAGCTTCTCGTCCACCCAGGGGCGGATATATGTACTATGCTGCTTCATCTCACTGAGAGTGCGGGACTCGTTGGCCATGAGCTTTTCGACCTGCTCCAAAATCTCCTCCGCATCCTCCGGACGTATTACAACAATTCCGTCGCCGTCTCCTGCAAGAATATCACCAGGACGAATAACCTGTCCACCTACAACAACTGCTCCACCGATTTCACCTGGCCCGTTCTTGTAGGGGCCATTGGGCGTAACTCCCCTTGCATATATGGGGAAATTCATCGCCCGAATGGCGTCTGCGTCCCGGATACAGCCGTCCACCACAATGCCGGAAGCACCCCGTATTTTACAGTAACTTACCATCAGCTCCCCCAATATAGAGCGTTCTTCGCAGCCGAAAGCATCAATCACAAAAACGTCTCCTGGCTGAGCCATATCCATGGCCTTATGGAACATCAGATTGTCCCCCGCCGGGACTCTTACAGTAAATGCCTGCCCTAACAGCCGGCGCGGGCCATAGGGCCTGATGGCGGAGGAGAGCGCTGCTGTACGTCCCATGCAGTCGTCAAGATTCGCAACCGGGATATTGCGAAACCGTTCCACCAGACCGGGATCTGTACGTGCGGGATGCGTGTGGATTCTGCAACCAACGGATACCATGAAAATTCCCCCTTTTCTTCAAAGCAATTCACAATCGCTTTAAACAAGTATAAAGCAATTTACATGCCATATCCATATAAGAAAATCCAGCCGATTTCTACCGAAAAAAGGCAAAAATCGGCTGGAACAGTTGCATCATGCAATGGGGACTGTGCATTATGCAATCATCAAAGAGGAATTTCTGTATCAAAATCCCGTAGTTTCCGCCACAAAGTTGAGGGGTGAATACCCAGCAGCTGCGCAGCAGCTGTACGGCTGCCTCCCGTCTGATCCAATGCCTTTCGAATCAGATTGGATTCCGCTTCCTCCAGGGTAGGGAAATGGCCCTCCCTAGAAACAGGCAGCTCTTTTGTGGCCTCATTCTGCGCAAGGGCGCGGGCGTTCTCCCCCGTAATAAGCGGCGGATCAGACAAAATCATCAGGCGTTCAATAAAGTTGGACAGCTGACGAATATTCCCCGGCCATTCTAGGCTTTGGAGAACTTCCAGCGCCTCAGGAGCAAATCCCGTAACGTGTGTATTCAGGGCCTTGTTCTTGTTCTGTAAAAGGGACTGTGCCAGTAGCGGAATATCCTCTCTGCGCCAGGACAAAGCCAAAGAAGGCGTCAACCTGCACGGGGTTCACGTTCTCATACCCCTTTACCTGCGCCGTTACGCGCTGCCATGTATCGTAAAGATTGCATAAGGCCACAAGCGTCTCGAATCTCCCTCGGTGTCGCAGGGGCAATTATAGCCTCGCCGCCCGCTCCATCGTCCCATCTGCGGCGCATCTACGCCTTTTTATCGTTCCCGCGCGTAGCGCGGCTGTCATCTCGTGTTTCGTAGACCCCGTTGCGTCCATGCTTCCCTTTCCGTTTGTCGCTGCGAGGGGTCTTTGCCAGGGGTCCAGTTCGGTCCCTGTTGACCCCCTCCTGCATGCTGTACGGGAGAGGAGCCCTTCCGGTCGAACCGCCTTGCTCTCGTGTCCGTGCGTGGCAATGCGGTTCGGCCCCATCGCTAGAACAGCTGGTCGGCAACCTGGCTGCCGAAATCCGTCAGCACGCGCATTTTGCCGGCCGACTCGATGATGCCCTGCTCTTCCAGCTTTCCGAGGATCCGGTGCACGGTCGAGGGGCTTAGCCCCAGCTCGTCTTTGATGTCGGTCAGGCGCAGCGTATGCTCCTGCATGAACAGGAACAGCACGTCTTTCTCGCGATCGGTAAGCGCGGGGATGATAACGCCGCGCTTCTTCTGCGAGATAGGACGACGGTCTTCTTCCTCGGGTGATACGCTAATGGTTACCACGGCGCCGCTTTTGAGGTTGTCCTCGATGGTGATGCGGCCGTGCTTGAACGAAAGATACTCTTTGACCAGGGGTAACCCCGACCCGACGCCGCGGATGTAGCGTTTCATGGGCTCCGTTGCAGAGGAGAATCCCGGCATCTGCGCTTTTTCCTTGTGGGGAATGCCGGGGCCTTGGTCGGAGAAGCGAATCGTGTTGCCGTGATCCAGGATGGACACGATGATTTCGCGGAACTGGGCGTGGATGAAGTTTTCGCTCACCTCGCGAATTGCGGTGTAGGGAATGCTTCCGCCCGCCTGCTGGGCCTGGGTGTAGGTGGTTGACGCGAGTGCCTCGATGAACTCCGCCGTGGTGTTCGGCGGAATCTCAGTGATACGCGGCGCGCTCATAAGGTCGTCGTAACATGCGATGCGCGCGGATGTGAGCGCACGCGTGTAGTCGGCGCTGAGCGTAGCGTCTTGATCCGGGGCGTTTTGTGGTGTGTTTGATGTGTGTTCCAACGCTTTTCCCAAATTTTCTGATTTTTCCAATATGGTTTTTTCTATCGGAAAAAGGAAAAAATCTTTTCCCGAATGGATTTCTCAATTCTATAGGCGCAGCGCAAGTTTTCCAAGGGTTTTTCAACCAAACGTGGAAAATTTCATAGCTATCCACCGGAGCTTTTCCGAGTTTTCCACTTTTTATTCAACGAATGTGGAAAACATTGAAAACGTCGGAAAGAAAAAGCGGAAAACTTGAAATTCCGGGTTGACATATGGGAAAAACTGGAAAACAAGAGCGAATAATCGAGGGTTTGTACGCTTTTCAGCCATGGTTGCGCTTTATTGGGTTTCATGTGATGGAAAAACTTGACACTTTTATAAAACACCAGGTCAATCGCTATATATAAGAATTTTTCACCAGGTTTTTTCCTTGGCGTTCGCATTGGAAATTCCGCCTGTAAAACGTTTTCCAGAGGTTTTTCCACCGAAAAACACGCTTAAATCCTGGGTTTTCCTCATTTTCCACTTTTTTAGGCCTGGGTTTACGAAGATTCTTTCCACAAGGGGCATTCCGCGATGAAAAAACGCGTTTATTCAACCCTGTCTTGGTTCTGTGGAGATTGGAAAAGAGAAAAGTTTTCAACATCTATTGTTCTCATAGAAGAATAATCTATCTCTTGTCGATAAGGGGCTTGCCGAGGGTTTAAAACATGCGTTTCAGCACTTCAGAGCGTCTTCACACCTTGAAAATAGTTCTTTACATCGCAATGCGTTGGGGTATACTTATCCGGCTATTCACTTTAGGATGATTTTGTCAGACCGTGAAAGGGAGAAGATATGAAGCGCACCTATCAGCCCAATAAGCGCAAGCGCGCCAAGACCCATGGCTTCCGTGCCCGTATGGCTACCAAGGGTGGTCGTGCCGTCCTCGCTGCTCGCCGCGCTAAGGGCCGCAAGCGTCTTTGCGTGTAAAGCCGAGGTGTCGGTGTGAAATCGACCATCAAGTCGAGCGCCGACATATCACTGCTTTTTTCGCAGGGCAAAAGAATCAGCACTCCGTTTATTACTGTGCTAGCCATGAAGCGGAGCGATCGACACGACCATGACCGCAATCATGGTCGTGTTGCTTTTATTGCGGGAAAAAAGCTTGGATGTGCGGTGTGGCGCAATAGCGCCAAGAGACGCATGCGCGCCATTGTGTGCGATCTCGGTGGGCCTTGGGATGGATATGACATCGCCTTTATGGCACGATCTCCCATTCTGAAGGCATCGTATGGCAAAGTGCGATCCGCATGCGCGAAGGCACTGGCCAAGGCGGATATCATCGATCCCGCTTCGCGATAATGCTCCGGGCGGGAACGAATCGAGGGAATGTGGCATGAATTCGGTGGCTTCCTCATTGCGAGCGCTTCCCGCGCGAGCGGCTCTGGCGGCCATCCGATTCTATCGGCGCGCAATTTCGCCGATGTTTCCTCCAGCATGCAGGTATATCCCCACTTGTTCAGAGTATGGGCTCATAGCCATTCAGCGGTTCGGGCTCATAAAGGGCGGGTGGCTTACCCTGCGACGCGTCAGCCGATGCCATCCCTTCCGCAAGGGCGGGTATGACCCCGTTCCTGAAGACCGGAGGCGGCGTTAGGCGAACTACTCGGCGCTCGTTGTCTTTTCGACGGCGGATACGCTCTGAAATATGCCGCTTATGCGGTTGGCAGTCCCATACAAGAGAGGAAAGTCTATGTGGGAAGCAATCAAAGACTGGATATTTAGCTGTATTCAGTTCTTCCAGGGTGTCGTGGGCGACTGGGGCCTCGCGATTATCATCATCACGATTATCTTCCGCTTGATCTTGGCACCCATCATGCACAAGCAGATCAAGTCGAGTTTCCAGATGCAGAAGGTCCAGCCTCTGATGAAGGAGATTCAGACTAAATACGCCAACGATCCCATGCGTCAGCAGGAGGAGATGCAGAAGCTGTACGCCGAAACCAAGTTCAACCCCTTGGCCGGCTGCCTGCCTATGCTGCTCCAGATGCCTATCTTCATCGCCATGTTCCAAACGTTGCGTGAGATTGGCGCATCGCACCCCGATATTCAGTACACGTTCTACGGCCTGGTGTCCGACCTCACCAAGACTCCGGCAGACATGTTCTCCCAGGGCTTCTTGGCCTTCCTGCCGTATCTGGTTTTGATGCTGGTCTTTGCGTTCGCCACGTTCTTGCCCATGATTCTGCAGAATCTCAAGAGCGATTCCCAGCAGCGTAACCAGATGATCATCATGGGCGCCATCATGACGCTGATGATGCTCTGGATTTCCTGGGGCTCTCCCGCCGGCGTTCTGCTGTTCTGGGGTGCGTCTTCCATCATCGGTATCGCTCAGCAGCAGATTACCATGGGTATTCTCCGTAAGGAGGAGGCTGCCAAGGAGGCCGAGACCATCGATGTGAAGCCTGTGAAGGTTGATGTCGAGCGTCGCGTGAAGAAGAAGCGTCCTACCAAGAAGCGTTAAAAGCCGCGCGTCTGTCGGCTAACCATGCGTCGCGGAGTTCTTGAAAGGGGTCCGCGACGATGCTGGCCAATTTGATGTGCCAGCAAGGGGCAATACAACGCGTGCTTCGTCATGGGGCGAGGCATTGGGAGAAAGGAAGAGTCATGGCCGAGGAAGAGATCATGACTGAGGAATCCGGAATCCAGGAAGAAACGTCTCGTGGCGATGCGCCTCATACCGAGACGGTTGAACTCACCGAGGAGGAGCTGGATAAGGTTGCCGATACCGCTATCGATGCGCTCCAGGGTATTCTGAAGCACTTTGATGTGGGCGAGGTTACCATTGACGAGTATGAAGGCGACGAAGGCGAGTTGATTCTGGATATCACCGGTGACAACTTGGCTATCCTTATCGGTCGTCACGGCAAGACGCTCGATGCATTGCAATTCATTATTTCCGCCATCACTACGCGCACTCTCGGTTTCCGCTATCCCGTTGTGGTTGATGTTGAGGGGTATAAGAACCGTCAGCGCCAAAAGCTCGAGAGTATCGCTCAGTCTGCCGCCAATCGTGCGGTCAATCAGCAGCGTAGCATTAAGTTTCGACCGATGACGCCGTACGAGCGTCGCATCGTTCATCTGGCCCTGCGCAACGATCCTGATGTGGAGACCGCATCTGAGGGCGAAGGCAGCGCTCGCCATGTTGTGGTGATTCCTCGACGCTAGATAATCATCCGCTGGTTTTAATGCGGATGCTGCAAATGCAGCGATAGTTCTTTCAAAGGCTCCGACATCGCGTCGGAGCCTTTTTGTATCCAGGGGGTCATGGGCCGTTATTGCTTCGACCCCCCATGCTTGCAATCCGATTCGGCCGACGGCATGCTGTTTGTTTTGGAATATAGATAGGCAGATTCGATGCTTTACGCCTAGTGCGTTGGGGCGTGGTAATCTAGGCGACACGCAATGGGACAGGACAATGACTGTCATCAAATTATGCAAAGAGGTATTAATGAGCTCGTTTACTAATCTAATGGAGTCCCGTTACGGCATTTCGGTGTCGGATAGCCAAGAGGCACTTCTCGTGAAAGACCTAAGGGCGATCATGGAAGTCAATCAAGTGATGAACCTGACTCGCATCACTTCTGAAGAAGAGGGAACGGTTCTTCATCTGGAGGATAGTCTTACGGGGCTTCCCTATGTGAACGAAGCTCCTGAAGGCTTGTATGGCGATCTTGGGACCGGTGGCGGATTCCCCGGCATTCCTCTCTGCATTATGACGGGAAGAAAGACGGTTCTCGTTGACTCGGTGAAAAAGAAAGTACGCGCCCTAGAGAACGTTGCGGCTGATTTAGGCTTGAGCGATTTGGTTGAAGGATATGACGGGCGTATCGAGGATCTTGCTCTGGAGCGAAAAGGCGAGTTCTCGGTCGTGACGGCGCGCGCTCTTAGCTCCCTTCCATCTCTGATGGAATTGGCATGTCCGCTGCTTTGCAAGCAGGGTCGTCTTGTGTGCTATAAGGCTCAGCCCTCTCATAAGGAGTTGTCGATGGCGGATGACATTGAAGAGCTTCTGGGGCTGAAGAAAGTGGTTCATGATGCTTTCGAATTAAGCGATGGGTCACAGCGCTGCATTATTGTTTATGAAAAGGTGTCCAAGCCGCATATTCGACTCCCGAGACGAGTAGGCTTGGCGCAAAAGACGCCATTGACCCGTCCGAAGAAATAAAGGCCAGCAGTTTTGATGTATTGAGTCCGGGAGCGTGATCTGGGGCGATTCTCTCTGGATGTTCTCAACGAATGCATTTGAGCCACCGCTTAATTATTGATAGTGTGAGGCGAAAGGGGATGTTTCACGTGAAACATCCCCTTTCTGATAAACGGCTGATTAATAGCATGGCGGATTGGTTGTCGTCGGTATGCTTCTCTGCGGAGAAATCAATGATGCCTGCGTGTTTGATGCCTGTTAGGTCAGCATGGATATTACGGATGGGTAGTCGGACATCTGTCCACCGTGACGGCTGTACATGCAGGATGTTTATCTAATTTTTCTCACTGCTGCCTCAATCTCATAAGGGGTTTGTTCCGTATGGGATGTTGTTCATTGGTTTTGGGAAACGGTTCATGTTGAGGGGGTGGGACTTGTTTATGCCGAGCGGTTTACTTTCCCTGATTCTTTCACTTAGTAAGGCTGACAATGCGCTCATTGATTACGTCTTGATATTTGTTTCACGTGAAACATCCCGTTCAGACAAAGCGTGGTCTTTATCTCGGTTCACTTCATCTGCTTGGCTGCAGAAGAGAAATTGCTATGGTTTGAGGCTGTCATAGGTCTGGTTGGTTTGACAAAAGTTCTTGGTTCGAGAACTTTTGTCAAACCAACCAGGAAACCAACCAGGAAACC
>OGWU01001560.1_pt1 | contig 12912 bp, 15 predicted proteins | sample 1576071 | NCBI WGS metagenome assembly OGWU01 (sample SAMEA3541582, study PRJEB24748) | human gut metagenome | biome: human gut; feature: human-associated habitat; material: faeces | place: China | collected 2012
AACCCCAACCAAAAGCCGGCCAAGATTTTTATGAAAGATGGTTCCGCATTGCCGATTACGGTTTTAAACGGTAAGCCTGGATATATCAATTTTTTAGACGCGTTTAACAGCTGGCAATTGGTAAAAGAGTTAAAAGAGGCAACAGGATTACCTGCGGCAGCTTTGCCGGTGGAACCAGCAGACCAAGCAGGAAGAAAATCATCATCTGGCAGACACCGGTAACCACGTCGAAAAAGTGTACCAGATCCCGTTTTCCCGGAAGATAGGAGTTCCCCAACTAAATACCGCACAGGTAAACGCTCAAATATCCATTTCCCCCAAGCAGCCCCGGCAGAGTGTAAGCAAGGGTTGCAACCGCAAACACCAGGATAGTTTCCCCCTGCTCCAGTTCGATGGAAAGATTGTTTAACAGCCAGACTGTTACCTTTCCTAAAACAAATCCGCACAAAACACCAATCGCAATCTGTTTGAGCAGCAGCATTCCAACCGATATTTCCTGACCGCTCAGCAGGCTGACCATCACTACCGTCAACATATAGGACATCGGGTCATTAGAACCGGATTCCAGCTCCAGCAATGACGCGGTATTATCTTTCAGATTCAGTTTTTTGGAACGCAGAATATTAAAAACCGACGCAGCATCGGTCGAAGATACCACCGAACCGATCAGCATACTTTCCAGCCAACCGGCTCCCAGTGCGATATGTACAAACACTCCTACCATTCCTGCGGTCAGCACCACTCCCAGTGTGGAGAGAAGAAATGATTGAACCGCTACTGATTTTGCTTCCTTGATATTGGTGCCAAAGCCACCATAAAACATAACAAAAATCAAGCAAACCGAACAGATCATCTCGGAAAGAGCATAATCATCAAACGAGATTCGAAAAATTCCATTTTCACCAAAACACATTCCCAAACCAATAAAAAACAAAAGGGACGGTACCTTTAAGTGGCTGGTAAATTTGTGCGTCAGAACGCAAATCACGATCACTGTTCCCATCAAAAAAAGCGCTGTGTTCAAATCAGTTCCTCCTTTTTCAGTTTAAAGCGTTTTATTTTAGTATAGCATATCCTCCTTTTGCCTGCAAACAACAAAGGTGTGGGTATTTATCCCACACCTTTGTTATCCTATTTAAAGTATCCGTTGATGGTTTCCTCTGCACGGTTCATCTCACCGTCAAATCCATCCTTGGCATCTGCGTTTCCGCCAATAACCAGGAACAGGTAGTTGCCCTTTTGAATGATGCGTCCTGCCTGTGCCTTCTCGTACTGATCTGGCAGATATTCCTCGAAATTCTTAACAATCTCGTTCTTACGGTTTTCCAGTGCAGTGCGCACCTCATCGACCTTACCATCCTTTACCTTTAAGCCAATCAGATGGTCCGCAGAGGTATTCACTGCAGAATATTCACCATAATATTCCTCGATGTTTGCCGGATCAATTCCAAAGACATCCTTCAGGGCAGTTTCATCCAGTTTCTGCGGCATGGTAATGCCAAATGTTTCTCCCAGCTTCATCACAACATCCTGAATCCTTGTTCCGGCTGCCATGATCATGCCTTCCTCGTTCTGCATTGCTTCATCCACCGAGTTGATTCCATTTTCCGCGCTGTCCTTTGCTCGCTGTGCTTCTTTTGTCATGTCATTCTTCATGTCGTTTGCGCCCTGTTCAATCATACCGGTAGTGTTGTTCTGGTCCACTGTTCCGTTTTCGCCACAGCCTGCCAGCATCGATACCATCAGCATTGCTGCAAGGGCAAGTCCGGTTATTCTTCTCATTATCATCATTCCTCGCTTTGTTTCGGTCAAAATTCCTGCGCCATTACCGCACAAGGAATGTGAAATAATGACGCAATATTATTGTATGTGAAAAAAGCGCATTTCATCAAAAACAAAGTCTGGAAGAAAAGTTAAAAATTTTCATTTTTCATTTAGGTCGCTTTCGTGTTCTGTACACCCCATGGATAAATAGAGGGCACCTCTCCGGCAATCATCCGTTCTTCCAGCAAAAAGGTTGTATCCACTTCCGGGACAATCTGATCATTTCCTGCATACAAAATCATCTGTGCCTGTACCCGAAGTTGTACCCGATAAACTGTCTGGTTAATCCCTGCCTGCGAAAACTCCTGCACAAAGTTTACCTGTGCTGCACCATACGGTTCCAGATGGAAGGAAAGATCTGGATGCCCACCAGTGAACTGACTGAGGCAGACTTTACCGATGGTAAGATTGATATTCTCAGTGTCCTGGTGAAATCCGGACTGTCTGCATCCCGCAGCGAAGCAAGACGTGCCGTAGAACAGGGCGGTGTTGTCGTAGCGGATGAAAAGGTTACAGATGTGAAGACCGCTTACGATCCCGAGCAGTTTGACGGAGAGGGTCTGGTAGTCCGCAGAGGTAAGAAAAACTTCAAGAGAGTCGTTATGAAGTAAAAGATTAAAAATTCAAGGATGGGGTCTTTCACGAAAAACAGTGAAGGATCCTATTTTTATTGTGATTTTTCTTGCATTTACAGGTGCGGTATGGTTTAATATGATTAGTATGTTAAAAAAATATCAAAAGGCGGTAATGTGATATGAGCAGCATGAGAGGGATCGATACTCCGGTAAGACAGCGGAGAAGAAGGGTATTTAAGGAAGTGGCTAATCTGGCTTACAATTCCACGAATCTGAAAGATGATATGGAGGCGCTGCCTTATAAGATCGTAGACTATGAAGAGTCGGAGTTCTGGGAGAGCGTTTATCGTGACAGAGCGATCATTCGTGAGCGCATCCGTCTGGCCATGGGTATGAGCTTACGCCCGGAGAATCGTGAACATCCCGGCCATCTGACACAGGGTCTGGAGGAGAGTAATATTGATGAAAAATATTACGAACCCCCTCTGATGCAGGTCATTCCGTCGGCGTGTAATGCCTGCCCGGAGAACCGTTATGAAGTGACCAGCTCATGCATGGGATGCCTGGCACATCCCTGCCAGAGTGTCTGTCCCAAGGGCGCGATCTCTATGAAAAATGGCAAGTCTGTTATTGATCAGGAGAAATGCATCAAGTGCGGAAAGTGTCGTGAAATCTGCCCTTATGATGCAATTTGTCACAAAGAGCGTCCCTGTAAGGCTGCCTGCGGTATTGGAGCTATCACATCTGATCATTTGGGAAGAGCCGTGATCGACAATGAGAAATGTGTATCCTGCGGTCAGTGTATGGTAAGCTGTCCTTTCGGAGCGATTGCTGACAAGTCACAGATCTTCCAGCTGATCCGTGCCATGCAGTCCGGACGGAAGATCATAGCCCAGGTAGCACCTGCATTTGCCGGACAATTCGGTCCGAAGGTGACACCGGAGATGTTTAAGACAGCTTTGAAGGAATTGGGGTTTGCGGATGTCTATGAGACAGCACTGGGCGCTGACATGGGATGTATGGCGGAAGCGGAGCACTACGTGAAGGAGGTTGCTACCGGTAAGCAGCAGTTTGCCCTGACATCCTGTTGTCCTTCCTGGTCTGTGATGGCGAAGAATCTGTTTCCTGAGACCATTGATAAGATCAGTAATGAATTGACACCCATGGTGGCAACAGCCCGTCTGATCAAACAGGAACATCCGGATGCGTCCGTAGTATTCATTGGCCCCTGCGCTTCCAAAAAGCTGGAAGCCAGCAGACGTACCGTTCGTTCCGATGTAGACTTTGTTATCACTTTTGAGGAACTGACCGGTATGTTCGAAGCTAAGGGAATCCTGTTAGATGAGATCAAGGCCATGGATGAGATGAAGGATGCTACCGCAGCCGGAAGAGGTTACGGCGTGGCAGGCGGCGTTGCCAATGCTATCAAGGAGTGTATCGAACAGTAAATGTAATGAACACCGGTGAACATTCAGCATGCGGAGAGCCTGGCAGAATGTAAGAAAGCCCTGCTCCTTGCCAAAGCCGGTAAGATGAACGGCTGCCTGATCGAGGGTATGGCCTGCCCCGGAGGCTGTATTGCCGGAGCCGGCACCAACATTGCTATTCCCGTAGCAGCCAGAGCCGTGGACAAGTTCAAGAACGAAGCAGAGAAGAAAGTACCTGATGAAAGTGTGGATCAGGAAATGGTGGAACTGGAAAAAGAATAAACATAGGATAGAAATTTTGTCGGGAAAGGGAATCATCACAGAAGCGTGATGGTTCCTTTTTTATGGTCTGTAAATTAGCTATTGTTATTTTAACAAAGATACTATAAAATATCGTGGAGAACTTTTAGGAGAAACAGATTATGAACATTCAGGATAGTATTATTTTTTTCATGGAAATCTTAGGAACCATCGCTTTCGCCGCGTCAGGCGCCATGGTGGGGATCCGAAAACGAATGGATATTTTCGGGATCTGCGTGTTGGGCGTGGTGACGGCAGTGGGAGGAGGTATGACCAGGGATGTGATCCTGGGGAAATTGCCTTCGGCTCTGGAAAAGCCTGTGTATGTCGTGGTATCAGTGATTACGTCACTGGCGATTTTTGTACTGCTGTATATCAAACATGATCTTCTGAGTGGCAGACTGGGAACTTTTTATGACAAGGCTATGCTGATCATGGATTCTGTAGGCCTGGGAATCTTTACATCCCTGGGTGTGATGTCGGGAATTGATAATGGATATCCTGATAATTCCTTCCTGCTGGTGTTTATAGGAATGCTTACCGGTGTAGGCGGCGGTCTGATGCGTGACATGATGGCAGGGGAGGAACCCTACATCTTCGTGAAACATATTTATGCCTGTGCATCCCTCGTGGGAGCACTGGGCTGCGTGTGGATATACAGAGAATGGGGAAGACTGACGGCGGTATTTATCGGAGCTTTCATTGTCATGGCGATCCGTTTCCTGGCTGCACATTACAGATGGAATCTTCCCCATCCGAAATCAACGTCTTAACTGTTGCAGTTTTTGAAAAAAGGCGGTAGAATAAGAAAGTAGTCTGCCCGGGAGATGGTGGACAGGAATATATAAGCAGGAAAAGCTATGCCGGAAGACCGTAGCCCGGATATGCACAGATTCCCTGCGGAAATGAGGAGAAAATGACAAAGATCAGAACAAGATACGCACCCAGCCCTACCGGTAAAATGCATGTAGGTAATCTGCGGTCCGCATTATATGAATTTTTGATTGCAAAGCATGCCGGTGGAGATTTCATGCTCCGTATCGAAGATACCGACCAGGAGCGCTATGTGGAAGGAGCTACCGAGATCATCTACCGTACCCTGGAGAAGACCGGACTGGTACATGATGAGGGGCCCGATAAGGACGGCGGCTACGGCCCTTACGTACAGAGTGAGCGTATGAAGACCGGTATCTATATGAAATATGCCAAGGAGCTGATCGACAAGGGCGAGGCATATTATTGCTTCTGTGATAAGGAGAGACTGGCTTCCCTGAAGACCGAGGTGGTGGACGGCAAGGAGATCACTGTATATGACAAGCACTGCCTGTCTCTGTCCAAGGAAGAGATTGAGGCAAATCTTGCTGCAGGCAAGCCTTTTGTCATCCGTCAGAATAATCCAAAGGAAGGAACTACAACATTCCATGATGAGTTATACGGAGACATTACCGTAGATAATTCCCAGCTGGATGATATGATCCTGATCAAATCCGACGGCTATCCAACTTACAATTTTGCTAACGTAGTAGATGATCATACCATGAATATCACTCATGTAGTACGAGGCAACGAATATCTGTCCTCCTCCCCGAAGTATGTGCGTCTGTATGATGCTTTCGGCTGGCAGGTACCGGTATATATTCATCTGCCTCTGATCACCGATGAGAACCATAAAAAGCTGTCTAAGAGAAGCGGACATGCTTCCTTCGAGGATCTGATCGATCAGGGATTCATTACAGAGGCAATCGTCAACTATGTGGCACTGTTGGGATGGAGCCCGGAGGATAATCGCGAGATTTTCTCTCTTGATGAACTGATCAAAGAGTTTGATTACCATCGTATCAGTAAGTCTCCCGCAGTCTTCGATATTGTAAAACTGCGCTGGATGAACGGCGAGTACCTGAAAGCTATGGACTTCGATAAATTCTACGAGATGGCAGAACCTTATCTGAAGAAAGCGATCAGTAAGCCATTAGATCTTAAGAAGATCGCAGCCATGGTAAAGACCCGGATTGAAGTATTCCCGGATATCGCCGGATTGGTAGATTTCTTCGAGGAACTTCCGGAGTATGATGTGGCAATGAAAACACATAAGAAGATGAAGACTACCGCAGAGAGTTCTCTGGAGGTATTAAAAGACCTGCTTCCGATCCTGGAGGCACAGGAGGATTACAGCAATGACGGGCTGTATCAGGCTCTTGTAAAATATGTGGAGGAAAAAGGCTGCAAGAACGGTTATGTGATGTGGCCGATCCGTACCGCTGTATCCGGCAAGCAGATGACACCTGCGGGTGCTACGGAGATCATGGAAGTCCTGGGCAAAGAGGAATCCCTGAACAGAATTCGTAAAGGTATTGAATTACTGAAGGCGAATGTTTAATCTTACGGACTGCAATCCCTCCCAAAGGGAGGCTGTAACTTTCGGAGAGGGCCCGCTTTTATTATTGGCGGGTCGCCGCTCCGGCAAGACGTTTACTATTACGAAGAGAATCCTCTGGCTGATTCATGAGAAAGAGGTCGCTCCCGAACAGATTCTGGTGATTACATTTACCAGAGAAGCGGCACTTTCTATGCAACAGCGCTTTGCACAGACTTCTTCGTTTGCCGGTTCCGTTAATTTCGGAACATTTCATTCGATTTTTTATCAAATCCTGCTCCGGTCGGGCAGAGTACAACCGGGCAATCTCTTTTGAAGAAGACAAAAATTAAATCTGATTTATCCCATTTTAAAAAAGAACAAAGAATGCAGTGCGGAAATTGCCAAAAGCTTCCTGGATGCGATCGCGTATTACAAAAATACCGGAGAAAAGGAAAAAACACTGGAAAAAATCCCGGAGGAATGGAAAAATTGCTTTCCTCAGATATATCGGGAATATGAGTCTGCAAGGACAAAAGTCCGAGGTGTTGATTTTGATGATATGCTGAAAGAGTGTGAGGAACTGTTGCAAAATAATACTCCACAGAGGGAATACTGGCAGAAACGTTTTTCACATATTCTGATCGATGAATTTCAGGATATTAACTATAGGCAGTATTGTATTGTACGGTTGCTGGCGGAAAGACATAAAAATGTATTCGCAGTGGGAGATGATGACCAGGCAATTTACAGTTTTCGTGGAGCCAGACCGGCCTGTATGCAGATGTTTGTACGGGAATTTGCGGCAACACAGATACTGCTTCGCACCAACTACCGTAGTCATCAGGACATTGTGGAGGCTTCCCTTCTGGTGATCAATGAGAACCTGGATCGCTTCCCTAAAATATTGGAAGCCAGCGAGTTGAATCAGCGGAAGGAAGAAACATACAGAGAAACCGCCTGCAGGGTAAGAATAAAAGAATTCAGGGATGCACCGGAGCAGATGCAATATTTATTACATCGCCTGAAGGGACGTTCCACACAGGAGACCTGTGCAATATTGTTCCGAACAAACCTGGCTATGCAGAGCGTGGCGGCAAGACTTGGCAGAGAAGGAATTCCCTATGTTATGAAGGAAAAAACACGAAATATATATGAACACTTCATTGTACAGGATATTATGTCATATCTGCGTATTGCAGCAGGAACTGCAGAGAGAATAGATTTTCTGAGAGTGATCAACAAACCGTTTCGTAATATATCCAGGGAAGCTTTTGGAAAGCATGTTTCATTGCAAGCACTGGAAGATTATTACTCCATGAAAAATAATGATTATTCTGCAGACTGTAATCGTAAAGCGCGTGAGGCGATCAGATTGTGGAAACGTCAGATGGAATTTGTAAAAAATGCAGAACCAAAGCTTGCAGTGACCTTTGTATGCAAAGCTTGCGGATATGAAAGGTATCTGCGTCAGAGAGCAAATGTTGAAAATAATGAGAAAACACAGGAATGGGAAGAAATTTTGAACTATATTGTGGAAGAAGCCGGTCATTTTAAAACAGCAAAAGAGTGGCAGGAAGCACAGGAGACTTTCGGAGAACAACTGTGGAAAGGCGTGGCACGGGAATCCGGAGACAATGCGCAGGCGGCAGACGGAGCGGTAAGACTGCTTACGGTACATGCTTCGAAAGGACTGGAGTTTGACAGTGTATGGATTCCAGACTGCAATGAAAAGAATTTTCCCCATGGGAACGGACTGGATCCTGAGCACATTGAAGAGGAACGCCGTATCTTCTATGTGGCTATGACAAGGGCAAAAAAAGACCTGGAACTTCTCTGCCTTACAGGCACAGCAGAGCGTCCCAGGTTCCCATCCAGATTCCTTATTCCTCTGAATCGTTATCGTCGATGATCTCATCGAATTCACAACTGTCCAGATACTCGTCAAAAGCATCGGCAACTTTTTCGTAGACATCATCATCTTCAATGTATTCGAGAACAGGCTCTTCATTCGGGTCATCCGGATTCTCGGCATATCCGTAGAACCATACTTCTCCGTCTTCGTTTTCGCCGTCTTCATCCAGAGGCAGAAGCACGATATAATCCTTAGCCTCTACGGTGAGAATGGTGATGACCGCACAGTTTACGACAGTGCCATCTTCCAACTCCAGCTCAACGGTCATTTCTTCATCTTCATAGCTTTCATTTTTACCCATGGGAATCCTCCTGTGAAATGTTATTGGGTGTAACAGTATTTTGTTTCCTTATTATAACCGTTTACGGATATTCTTGCAATGCTTGTTTTTATTAAGGTTACCGACTATAATAAAATAGTGAAAAAAGACAAATCAGCCAGAAGATGGAGTGTAGCAATGACAGAAAAAAAGCATGCAATAAAGCCGTATCCGTTAGGAGCTCATGTGGAGGACGGAGCGATACGTTTCGCTTATGCGTCCGGGAAAAAGGATTGCGGCATTATCCTATATGACAGAGAGAGCGGTAAAAAATTACACAAAATCCCGTTCCGCCGGGAAGAGCGGATGGGAAATGTCTACTGCAAATACCTGGAACTGGATCCACAGCAGATCGGATATCAGTTCTATGAAGAGGAACGGATCGTGCCGGATCTGCATGCGCGGGGCTTCTTAAGTAAGCCTGTTTACGGAAAAACGCGAAAAAATGTCAATCGCATTGCGGTATTTCCCGGAGAGGATTTCGACTGGGAGCAGGATGAACATCCGATGCTTTCCTATCGTGAGAGCGTATGTTATTGCATGCACGTCCGTGGCTTTACCATGCATGCTTCCTCCAAGGTGACACACAGAGGCACCTTTGCGGGAATTGCGGAGAAACTGGATTATCTGCAGGAAATCGGCATCACGACGGTGGAATTGCAGCCTGTTTATGAATTTGATGAGACTCCGGAAGAGGTGAACACGAAGACATCCGCAGACATTGCAGCCACAGCAGGGGAAAATGGTGGAGAACTCCCCGGTTACCTTGTACTGAACTACTGGGGCTACCGGGAAGGCTTTTATTATGCACCAAAAGCTGCCTATGCGGCAGAAGAAGATGCAGCGTTGGAATTCAGACAACTGGTGAAGGAATTCCATAAGCGCAGGATGGAAGTGATCTTACAGTTTTATTTCCCAAAAGGGATGGATGTGACAGAGATTGGGAATATTTTACGCTTCTGGGTATTAACTTATCATGTGGATGGGTTTCATCTGATGGGAGAGGTGCCGGCACAGGCGCTGGCAGGAGACCCTGCACTGACAGACACCAAGCTTTGGTATTACGATTTTGATGCAGCGAAGCTCTACGATCCGGCACAGAAGCCGGAGTATCACAATCTTGCGGAATACCGGGACGATTATCTGTACACCATGCGTAGATTTTTAAAAGGCGATGATAACATGCTTTCGGGAGTATTGTACGAGATGCGTCATATTCCCGCCAATATGGGACGGATCCATTATCTGTCTAATTATTACGGATTTACCCTGATGGATATGGTGTCTTATGACCATAAGCATAACGAAGCCAACGGCGAGGGCAACCGGGACGGTAACGATTATAATTGCAGCTGGAACTGTGGTGAGGAAGGTACCTCCCGACGCAAAAAAGTGCTGGCTCTCCGGCAAAAACAGTTACAGAATGCATTTTGTATGCTGTTATTGACCCAGTCCACGCCGCTGATCTTCATGGGAGACGAATTCGGTAATTCCCAACAGGGAAATAACAATCCCTACTGTCAGGATAATAAAATTACCTGGCTAAACTGGCAGGATAAGGAGAAAAATGCCGGACTGCTGGCTTTCTGGAAACAGATGATCGCTTTCCGTAAGGCACATCCGATCCTGCATCCGGAGGAAGAGCTTCGGATCCTGGATACGTTATCCTGTGGTTATCCGGATCTGTCCTACCACGGACAAAATGCATGGAGACCTCAGACAGAGAGTTATAACAGGCACGTGGGAATGATGTATTGCGGAAAATATGCAAAGACCAAGGCAGGTGCAGATGATTCTTTTCTCTATGTTGCCATGAATATGCATTGGGAACCTCAGAAGCTGGCATTTCCCAAGCTTCCGAAGGGTATGGAATGGAAATTGGTTTTAGCGACGGAAGAAGCAGGGAATAACCTGACAGTGCAGGAGAGAGAAGAACAGATGGCTGATCAGACGAGGACCGTAGCCCCCAGGAGCATTGCCGTCTACGAAGGCGTGATGGGAATATCACAGGATAAGGGAAAAAGTATCGGTAAGAGCCGGAAAAAGAAATCGGAAGCTTCTGAAGAAAGATGATAGAACGAAATGAATATCTGGAAACATTTTAAAACGATCACACACCATAAGGTTCTGGTGGCAAAGGGCTGCTTTAAGGTAGGTCTGTATAAACAGGGACTGTTACACGATATGTCGAAATACAGCCCCACAGAGTTCTGGGTAGGAGCAAAGTATTACCAGGGTGACCGCAGCCCCAACAACGCGGAGAGAGAGGATATCGGTTATTCCAGCGCCTGGCTGCACCACAAGGGCAGGAACAAGCACCATTACGAATACTGGATTGATTACAGTATGCAGGCATTGCCGGGCGGAATGGCACCGGTACCCATGCCGGATCGTTATATTGCGGAGATGATTATGGACCGGATCGCCGCCAGTAAGGTTTACATGGGAGACAAATATACGGACAGATCACCGTTAGATTACTATTATCGGGGCACAGATAAGGCACCTATCCATCCTAAGACAAAGGCAAAGCTTCTGTATGTGCTGGAAATGCTGGCAGAACAGGGCGAAGAGAAAACCTTTCAATTTATCAAAGAGGAACTGGTACAGCATAAACGATGTATGGACTGGCACCAGCTGGAAAAAGCGGAATAGAATAGTAAATAAACAGTGGTAAGTAGAGGATCCTATGAACTGTATCATTCTGTTATTATTACTATTTTGTGGTGGAAATTCCTGTGGTAACAACAATTCCTGTGGCAGTTCGAATGCCTGCGGCGCCCGCCGCCTGGAAGATGCGGGGTGCTGTGAAGACAGAGACTGCAGACCGCTAAGACCGGATTTCCCGAATTTTACACCGGTGGATGATCCGGCATTTTCCAGAAGAAGTGATGGGAAATGTGAGACCTGCGGATGTGAACAGAATTCCTGAAATATGGGAAGATCAAAAGCCCTCAGGCTGTTTTGACAGCTTGAGGGCTTTTGCTTTGCCTTATATAGAATTATTTGGACATAACTTCTTTCCAGTATTTGTTGAAAAGCTCTTCGCCATCCTCACCGAGGTACAGGAAGGTCTCCAGATTGTTATACTGTGTCAGATCCGGGAAAGCGATGGGAGAGTTCTTCAGGTCCTCATCCTCGATCAGCTCTCTTGCAGCGGTATTGGGGGTACCGTAGGTAATGTACTCGAAATTCTTCAGAGCTACATCCGGACGGCACATGAAATCAATGAATTTCTCTGCATTTTCCTTGTTAGGAGCATTCTTGGGAATAACCCAGCCGTCAATCCATACATTTGTACCTTCCTCAGGAATGACATAATCGAGATCCGGATTTTCCCCGATCACATAAATGGCATCACCGGAGAACATTACACCGATTGCAGCCTCGCCGCCGATCATTTTGTCACGTACCTGATCTACAACATATGCCTGTACCAGAGGCTTCTGGGCGATGAGATCATTGGTAGCTATCTGGAGCTCGGATTCGTCCAGACTGTTAGAAGAGAAGCCGTTTTTCTTCAGAGCAACCATAAAGCTGTCTTTAATAGAATCCATCATGAGAATATTATCAGCATATTTTTCATCCCACAGGTCTGCCCATTTGGTGGGAGGAGTATCTACCATTGTTTTATTGTAGATGATTCCAACAGTTCCCCAGCAATAAGGAACACAATATTTGTTACCGGGATCGTAAGCAGCAGCCTGCTCGTAGTACTGGGCACCGATGTTTTCTTTGGCATTGGGAATCTTATCGTAATCCAGTTCCTGAATCAGATCATTTTCGATCATTTTCTGTACCATGTAATCGGAAGGACATACCACATCATAAGCGGATGAACCGGCTTCCACCTTTGGATACATGATCTCGTTGGTCTCAAATTCGTCATAGACCACCTTGATACCGGTCTCTTCCTCAAACATAGTGAGAGTCTCCGGATCGATATATTCTCCCCAGTTGTAGACGATGACTTCACCGTTTTCACCGGCAGAGGAAGAGGATCCGCAGCCGGTCAGAGCAGTTGCGGTAAGGATGCCGCACAGAAACAGTGCAATAAATTTTTTCATTTATTTTCCTCCTAAAATATATGTAGAAAAAGTTATTTCTTTTTCTTTCCTTTGGGTGTGTAGTTTACTAACAAAAGTAAAATCAATACAGTTACGAATATAATGGTGGATAGTGCGTACATTTCCGGTTTG
>OGWU01001561.1_pt1 | contig 12899 bp, 9 predicted proteins | sample 1576071 | NCBI WGS metagenome assembly OGWU01 (sample SAMEA3541582, study PRJEB24748) | human gut metagenome | biome: human gut; feature: human-associated habitat; material: faeces | place: China | collected 2012
CACATACTCACCTGATTTCTCTTGTCCATAGGAAGCTGGCCTTTTTCTCCTTCTTCCTGAGGATTGTAATATTCATAACGGGCAAACGGATAGATGACAGGCACTTTCTTACTGTCGTTGCAAATAGAACGGAGATTGATGCCGACTTCACCGGCATAGCTCACAGCCCTCTTGGCAACTTGTACCACGCGTGTATAAGGAGAAGAATTGGACAAACCTTTATTCTTATTGCTGATAGCGGTAGCCCCTGTCAGATTACCGAACACAAAGTTCGTGCGAGCCGTTACATACTTATTCTTGTACTGACCGTCGACGGTATAAATGCGCAACGGTGCTTTTACCCCGGCATAAGTAGCAACTTTATCGGAATTGGATGCTGTATTGACACAATAATAGAAAGAACCGCCTATGCGCAAACCCGGTACACCTCTATAATCCAAACGAGCAACATAAGCGGGAGAAGTAAAATTATCCACCTCAAAGAAACCCTGTTTTCCACCTGCAACCCAATTATTTCGGTCAAAACCATTCGCATTCAGTCCCACCACAACCAATGCCTGATAATCGAATGTAGCATATCCTCTGCCGAAAGAACCGAAGAACTCGATACCCGTTTCATGCCAGGTGGAAGGAAGAATGGTTGTCTCACCTTCCGGACGATAAGTTCCGAAAAAGTTGACAGGCTCATGGTGTGCATTAGTGAGGCCTACCGGCACAATCAAGTGTCCGGCACGAACATTAAAAGCAGGATGTATCAGACGTGTTATATGGAATTGTTCCAAAGCGACCTCACCGCCTTTCTCTATCTCCGTTTCATACTCTCCATTTTCGGAATTTTCCAATTCTACAGCCGTACCGGTACCACCGGATTCAAATTCTATTTCAGCTCCCAGTATCCATTTGGAATTGAACTTATAATCGAATGCCAATACAAAACGCGGGATAGCAATCGTATTACGATGATCGTCCGAATTGCCTCTATTGCCACCAAAGAAACGGTTGATGCCGTAATCTTTAAAACTGGCTACCATTTCTCCATATCCACCGAAACGGAATTTCTTGTAGCTGTCACCATCCGGAGCACTTGTCGCTTTTTTCTTCAGTGTACTCTCGGCAGTATCACCTTTTGCGCTTGCTTCATCGGGTTCCCCTGCCCATAAAGCATTGGCCGATAACACAAGACACAATGCTAATAAACTCGTTAATTTTCCCATCTTTTATCTTAATTTTTGTTGGGACAAAGGTAGGGGTAGTTAAAAACGGTAACAATACCTAAAACGGAGTATAACTTAAAGATGAGATAATTATAATTAGGTATGTCTAATTAAGACAAAAAAATCCCTACTGCGCTCTGCAATAGGGATTAACAATCTGAGAAAACGATTTAAGCCTTATATCCTTGCCTTCTCTTCTTTAACCGCTGCGGACAATTGCCGCAAGGCCGTTTGCAAAACAGAACGAGGACAACCGACATTCAGCCGCATAAAGCCTTCTCCCGGTTTACCGAACATTGCTCCACGAGAGTCGCGCAGCGCAACGCACAGAAACGCACCCGTTGCCGGAAGCGTCACCGCATAGGCAGCCCGCTCGAGCAGGCGCCCGCGCATGAGCAGGTAGCCGAGAAGCGCCAACATCGCCGCAACCATGACCCACAACACCAAGCGCTCCCCGCGGCGAGATGACAGGGCAAAAGCCGTGACAACGACGGCGCACGTCAGCGCAAGATTAGCCACCGCGACTGGTTGGGACACATAGTGCAACCGAGCCACTATAGTGGCAACCGGATTCTCAAGAAGCTGGTCAACGGGTTCTGAGTTGTGGCTATTGATGTATGCGAGAGCCTCGGGATTCACGCGCTCATCCATCATGAACCAGTAGTCGCCCGCCAGCTGCAAGAGCTCCCTATCCCACCCTACGGCCTCGTAAAGCTCAGGGTCCTGGTCATAGGGCGTACGAGGATAGTCCGTAAGGATGTTCATTGCCGCCTCGGGGGGATCATCGCTCGCCATGCCCTCGGCGACCATACCCAAGCTGTGAGCCACCATAAGCACGAGGATGACAGCTGCTGCCAACCCAAGGCCGGCAAGAGAGCGCCAGAGCTCCCGAAGACGTTCCCGCAGAACACCCTCCCCTCGGGCGACAAGGGCGACAATCGTTAGCGCCCAGAAAAAGAGCCCGAGGTAGCCCGACTGGGAGCGCATCGCATAGCCGACGATAGCCAGGCAGGCGGGCAGAGCAATTTGCGAGCCCACCTTTCGAGAAGCCCCACCTTCATCCTGGGGGGAGCATGAAGAGACGATTGCGGCGGTCATGAGGAGGGACGCGGTGTTGGTAAAGTGCATGCGTCCCACGAAGTACGCCACGAGAGCAAAGTCAAGGATGGTCAGGCACGCAAGCTCACAGACGGCATGCCACGGTCTCCCCCACTCGCGACGGGCGATGACAAGGGCACGACCGATGACAGCAAGTGACAGGGCAAGCATGACGAGCTGGAAGATGGGCCACCATGGAACGTCCACCGCCAGCATGTACAGCCGAGAGATTGCCCAGCACAGGACATAGTTAATGAACCCCACGCAGGGCAGAGGTTCGGCGGCCACACCCCCGCCACCTGAGAAAACCTGAATCGCATACGCATCGTCGTTCGTGGGGAAGTACATAGGGATAACGAGAGCGGCCGCCGCAACCGCCGCAAAGGCGGAAAGCGCCCATGTGTTCCAGCCGAGCCGATGCTCTTTCGCTAAGGGTTCGATAGCTGAACTCATGCACGCCCCCTCAGAGACTCTTCGCGGATGCGTATTGTCAGTGTACTAAATGGTGTGCAAACAGCATCCGTTACCCCTGAGAGAATGAGTTTTGCCCACCGCCAATTGCGTCGATACGATATATAGGAGTCCTTGTATGATGAGACGCGCCGCCATAATCTCGATGCTGTTTTAGCGATTCCTAACGTACACGACAGCCGTATCCCAGCTAAAGCTCTTTCGTTCGACCTCCGTATACATGTTCTGAAGCAGACGTTGGAATTGAGCATTATCCAGGTCGTTTCCGCTAAGAATCATTACATCGGGATATATATCGAACGTATCAAAGTACTCTAGCGTCATGTCCCACTTAAGCTCCCCGTTCTCGTAGTATGTGGGCGACTCAACACTGGGTACGGCTGGGAGCATGTCCGTCATCAAGTAAATCGGATTGAACGCAAACGAAACGAGGATTGTTTCATTGCTCTCGGCATACTTCATCAGCCAAGGTTTAACGCTCTCCCATTCAATCATATTGTCCTTTACCCTGATTCCGGCATAAACACCATAACGGGAAACCGGATCATCAAGAGTAACTGCCGAAGCGTTCAGGTAATAATATGAGTACGAATTGACCAAAAGGGCTCCTGAGAACAGAAGCGCGGGGAGATTCCTACGAACATCAGAGAATTGCCTGACGATTCGGCTCTGGGACGCTGAGGCACCTTCGCCGCGTCGCAGTCTGATCGCGAGAGGCAAACGGAACCTCGTCGCACTATGTTGCCCATCGTCTTGCTGGGAATCAAACCACAAGAGCGTAATCATAACGAGAGAAACAAGGGCGGCAGCAAACATCCCCTCCCACGCTTTTACCGGCCCCGCCTCTGCGTACACCGTTGACATAGCAACCGATAGCACCGATGCGCATGAGGGCAGCCACACAATTGGGATTATCAAGCCCGCCCTCTTTACTAGCTCGGTCCTCTCATCCTGTTGCGAATAAAGAAAGAAGAGCAGGGGGGCCCAAAGACCAACGAAAGAGGCGTAGTTTAGAAGCCCCTTGTACTGGTCCTCCACGAATAGGCTACAAACCAGAGGGAGGGCAACAATCGCAATCAGATATGCGCGCTTGAATCGATTTGCGATGAACACAAAGTACCCTGCTACCAAGAGGACAGCCCCGACCGCCACAGAGTACTTATTTACTTTTACATACGCCTTAATTACATCGTAGGCTATATTAGATGCCGTATTTACAGCGTTCCTATACGAAGTAATTATCTTGATTGTTTGAGTGAAGTTGTCGACGCTTATGTAAAGAATAATCGCTATGCCTATGGTCAGGGCGATTAATGATCCTATAATATGCCTCACCAGAACATTAACCTTATGCCGCCTGAAGCAAACAAGCACCACAATGATGAAGCTTAGGATTGTAATAAGAATCATCGATGGGTACGCTAGGACCATCAGACCATGCAGCGACGCTCCAAACGTCGCCCAACCCCCGCCCATCGAGCCTGACACAGCGCCATAGATTGAGAAGCATCCCGCCAGCAAAAGGATTACAGCAACGGTGTCATACCACAGGTAAAAGAGGCTGTGTATGCTAAATAACACACAGGAGGCCGAGATGGCCAATGCCGAGGACGGGCCAAGCAACGGCTTAATAGCCTTATAGACGATGCATGCACATCCAGCCAACCAAAGTAAGTAGATAAACCTACTATACAGGATAATCCCGCTACTTGTACCAACTAACTTAATGTAGACCCACAGGAACGGAGCAAGAAATAGGTCTCCGCCCTGATATGCTTCCCAACACTCATAGAATGGAATCTGGCCAAGAGCAACTCGATAGCTTACGCTTAAATTAAATATTTCATCATATACGTCTGCATGTAGGGTGACTCGAAACACCCCCAACAGCATAAACACGAAGATTATGGCTCCGAGCGCCCCATGCCTACGGGCCAGCTCAACGATTTGCTTCATATCTCCCCCTTGTCCATATCAGTGAGCTGGCTGAGAGCTCACGTTGAGGGATGGGTGAACTAGCTATGCGGCCCAATACCTGATGATCCAGCTCCCAGCAAAAGAGCCGCACGATGGGACACAATTCGAACCCGCCCAACTGCAGCCGAGGAATCATTCGTCGTCCTCCTCAAGCTCTACCACGGCGGGCTTCTTCGTAACCTTCCTCAAAACAACGGAAAGATATTCACCTACCACGCCAACACCTAGCATCAATAGAAAAACTACCGCAAGCAATAGAATAAGGAGCACATATACTGGTGGGAGGAAAAACGCGCTCACTATACAAGCAATAGTTCCGCATATAGTTCCAAACAAACCGGTCAGCGTTATTATGCGCAGCGGCTTGGTTGACGTCGTACACAACGAGCTAATAGCGAATGTCAGATATGAACCGAGCGTGTAGCTTGAATGCCCATGCAAACGGTGTCCGTGTTTGTACGGTATGAGGAGCACTCTAATGCCATATTCTGGGAGGATGTGTCGTGCACTAATGTATGGGTCATACTGCAGGATATCTATCATCAAATCGACTATTCTTCGGTCATAAATACCGAAGCCGGTAACCTGCGGAATTTGGTCGTAGTCAGAAAACCAGTTGATAATTCGATAGTATAGACCGCGCAGGGCGTAGCGAAGACGCCTCTCGTCCGAGGACGTCTTCTGTCCGAGCACAACCTGATGGCCCTGCGCCCACGCATCAATAAACGCCGGAATCATCTCAGGCGGCTCTTCAAAGTCGCACGGAATGCTTAGAAATGCGTCACCTGTCGCGCTGCGCATGCAGTTAAAGCACGATCGCTCAACTCCGAAGTTCGCCATGTTGAGAATCACTTGTACATGAGAATCTCTCTTGGCGACTCGTCGCAGTATATGCTGCGAACCATCAGTCGAAGCATTATCCTCAAAGATAATCTCATAGTCAAAATCGGGGAATTTTTTGAGCTCATGTGTAACCGCCTGGTACATGGGCTCTATATTTTCTTCTTCATTATAGCAGCAAATTCCGACAGAAATCTTTTTCACACATGCTCCTCCCACGTCAATCTGTGCTGCACCACTTTCCGAGGAAGATTCTAGCTGAGCCACTGCTTCTCTCCGCCGTCAAACAGCAGGTCTCATTGTGTCCCATATTCAACGATTGCCGCATCTTCGTCATATTGTCTTCGTAATGTTACAGTGTTTTTTTACTACCACTCTCCCTGCCCCTGGTACCAGGGGCAGGGAGAAGTAGTGCATGGCTAGATGACTATTAATTGCTTCTTTAAGTATAATCGAGATGTCGTCTACCGAGACATCATCTGTATGTCAACTCTTAATACGCATCTTTGCAAAAACTATACCATGTCCCACGTAAGAATCGTGTCCTCAGCAAGATCGGATTTCACAGCGCGTCCAATCACAACCTCGGAATAGCGGGGGCTGATTCCCGTACCAGGTCGCTTGGGCATTATATCGGTCTCCGTGATGACCTCTCCCGCCTTCATATCGCGCGTGAGGACCAGGGATCGCCTCGCCTCGCGACGCGGGACCTGCTCGCACTCAAGCACGGTCTTCTCGGCATCGCCCAGAACACGGTCAATCCAACGGAAGTTAGAAACCGCGCGGGCAAAGTCCTCAGGATCGCCCGAGTGGTAGTGGTCGTTCCCGGGCAGGGACTTATCAAGAGTAAAGTGCTTCTCGATAACCTCCGAACCAAGGAGGTACGCAGTTGCCAACGTCATCATCGACGGATCCGGTGCCACGTGGTCACTAAAGCCCACCTTAAGCCCGGGATAGACGCGCCTGAGAGTCTCGATAACACGCAGGTTGGCATCGTCCGGACTAGTGGGATAACTAAGGACGCAGTGCAGAAGCGTAATGTCAGTGCACCCTGAGTCCTGCAGCGCTCGGACTGCCTCGTCAACCTCCGAGAGGTATGACGCGCCCACGCTCAGCACCACCGGCTTGCCCTTTGCGCCAATGTGGGAGATAAACGGAAGGTTCGAAAGGTCGGATGAGCTGATCTTATAGAAGTCAACCATCGGCTCGAGATAATCGGCGCTTGCATAGTCGAACGGGGTCGACGTGAAGTCCATGCCCTTTGCGTGCGTGTATTCGCAGAGCTCGCGAAACTCGGGCTCGCCGAACGAGTCGTGCTTCTTAAAGAGGTCGTACTGCGTCTTCGTGGGCTCCTTGGTGAGGTCCCAGTAGGCCGGCGAGTTCTTGGAAACTATGGTGCCAGCCTTGTACGACTGAAACTTCGCACAATCGCACCCGGCAGCCGCCGCCCCGTCGACATACAGTTTCGCCGCCTCAAGAGGAGAGATCCCCTTGGCCTCGGCAGTGTCATAGAAGTTGACGCCCATCTCAGCAATCAGGTACGGCTTCGTCGTTCTCATAGTTCATCTCTCCTTTCGCGTTGCCCGTTACTATCCTACAGGCTTCTAATGAGATTCATGACGCGCTTTCTTCCATGCCTCAAGTCGTGACTCAGAAGCATGTCCTGGAACCTCTGACGCGCAGCTTGGGACAGATTGAGGTACATATCCAGATTGGACTCAATTATCTCATCCGGGGGGTTCAGCCCAATATATGTAAAACCATTTTCGTTGCAGACGAATCCGTGCTTCTCTTCACGTCGATTCTGGGCCATAGAAATGGACGGGATGCCCAGAATCGCCAGCTCGTATCCAGTTCGTCCGCGAGAAGTCATGGCAACATCGCACGAGCTCATTATCTCAGGCATGTTTGACACGTCATAGAGCACTTCAATGTTGTCATATGCGTTGTACTTCAACAAATCGTCAACGTTAAGCTTCGCGCGTCCTAAGACGCACACAAACTGGAACTGGTCATACTTTTTGTTGCCCGCGACAATGTTGAGCAGACGGTCGGAATAGTTCTGGGGATCGGCACCCCCAAAGGAAAGAAAGACCTTCTTGACCGACTTCTTAATCTTGATTGGGCTGTAGAACAGGAAAGGCTTTGAAGAGATGTAATACCGCTCCCCTGCCTTTACCTGAGGAAGCTCATCGTCTGCATACAGGGCATTAAAAACTAGGTCGGCCTTGATTTGCCCCTCTCCATCGTCCTCAAAATTGACTATTTTTGCTTCAGGAACCACGGATCGCAAACCGATCATATAGTCGATTGACGTGGTGAGGATGTCATTGATGAAGATTGTGTAGCGCTTCTTCCTGCACCTCTCAAAGAGGTCGGCGATTCCATCCACGGGAATAAGACGATGGCTCGTTTTGCCAAAGACCTTGGGGTCGGTCTGATTGGTGTCGTAATAAATGTCTGGCTTTGAGTAGAACTCGTCCGCTATCTCAAGGGCCCTATAAATGTGCCCGATGCCGCGCTTGTTGTTGCCGTTAACGTAAATTGCAACTCGCTCATGCTCCAGCCTTCGTGAGGCGATATACAGGTCGTTAAAGTTGCTTACGTCTAAGGATTCGGATTCGGGCAGTTCATAGACATCAACCCGTTCTCCGATTCGGCTGGTCTCGGAGATAACGGTCTCCTTAGAAATCATGAATGCCCCAACCTCGATATAGCGAGGAGGTAGATGCTGGCTATTCTCGCGCTTCTCATACTCTGGGATGCGCGACCCTCGTCCGCCCTTCCAGGACAGGCGAGGTACGTTCGTCACCGAGATGAGCGTATCCAGATTGTCTTCCCGCGCCCTTCTTATCGCATCGTCGAGCGTGGCAACCGTGAGAAGAGGTGCGGTAGGCTGCATCGTAACAACATAGTCGACACCCTCAAGTTCTTTCACGACATCGTAGACAACGGGGTCCAGGGAGATATCGTCGCCACACAAAGCCTCGTCTCGCCAATGGACCTCTGCTCCAAGCTGCTGGGCAATAATTCGAACCTCAGACGAGTTCGTTGTGACGATCACTCGATCGACGAGCTCTGAGTCAAGGGCGTTTCGAATCGAATAGTAAACGAGCGGCCTGTCTGCAACCAGGCGAATGTTCTTGTTCGGAACACGCTTTGACGCCGCTCGTGCGGGAATTACGGCAACGACGCTCACCTGCAATCCTCCTTATCCTGTGAAGGGGACATCGCCCACTCCAGCGTCTTCTTATCAACAAATGGGCTCATGTCCTGCAGCCTTGGCTCGGTAAAGCCCCCTGTCTCATTCAGCTTGGAAACGAGCTTCGGGACAACGGGGTCATCGTCCGTCTCGCTTACCTCAAGGAGCGCTGGCCCTTCGACGGCAAAAAGCCAATCAACTGACGCTGAAATGCTGTCATTCGTCTCGCACTTCTTGTATTTCAAATCGAAGGCATACGCGATTCTTTCAAATGAGGGGAATGTCACGCCAGATTCAGGCCCATCACCAAACGAAAAAGACTCAAAATAGTTGCTCCAAGTCTGACGGATCCCGCCATATCCCCCATTCTCGAAGACAACAACCTTGACGGGCCATTCGAGATGACGGATGGTCTGCAGCTCCTGAAGGTTCATCATGAACGACCCATCGCCAGTAATGCATACAACGGGTCGACGCGCGGCGACAGCCGCCCCCACCGCTGCCGGCAGGTCATATCCCATGGATCCACAAATCAGGTTGGATATGATTCTCTGGTCGTCATGTGGCTTGCCAATCTGGTTGAACACAAGGCCAACCTGGCTGTTTCCGAGGACGGTCACCTGGTCATGAGGGGCAAACTCGTTGTAGCGCTGCGCGAAGCAGTACTTGTTCACGCGCTCTGATCCCTTTGCCGACGCGCCGCCCTCGTACAGCGAGAAACGTGCACGCAGCTCATCGCAGTACGCAACCCAATCGTTAGGGGCAGATACTACTTCGTCAACCAGAGATGCCTGTCCAAAGAAGCTTTCGAGGGATGCGTGGATGAAACGGTTGATTCTACCGCCCAGCTTCTTCTCCTCGTTCTCGTCGACTTCCACCATAGTGATGCGAGCATCAGGCGCAAAGGTCTCGAGTTTGTACCCTGTCTGCTTGTATGAGAGGCTGTTCCCAAGAACAAGTATATAATCAGCGTTCTGTAGGATGAGATTTCCCACGCGAGGGCCAACGTTGCCCGAAGTCCCATAGTAGAGAGGATGGCTCAGGGCAAGGCTATCTCCCAGCCAAGCACCGCCCACCACGGGAACGCGAGCCTTCTTGAGGAACTCTTCGAACTCCCCATATAGTCCCGATGTGGTAACCCCCGAGCCAAAGAGAACACACGGGCGTCTGGCAGTCTTGATTTCCTCAAACACCGCAGCAACATCAGAGCCCGAACACAAGGGTCCCTGAGCGAGGCTGGCAGGACTGTGCAGACTGCCTTCGTCAATGGTCGCGCTCTGGATATCTAGAGGCACGTCAATCCAGACGGGGCCCCTTCGTCCCGTTGTCGCAAGCTCATAAGCCTCAATGACCGAAGCTCTTGCGTCCTTTGGGTCCAAAAGCACCTTGGCACTCTTGGTCATATTCCGCACAGAGGTTATGATGTCAAATTCCTGAATGCCCCTGTAGCGCAAGGGGAGCCCGGTCGATGCAACTGAGACATTACTGCGCACGTTGCCCGAAATAACAATGAGTGGAATGCTGTCAACCCACGCCCCCATAACGCCCGTCAGGGCATTTGTTGCTCCTGGGCCGCTCGTTACGCACACAACGGCAGGCGTGCCTTTGAATCGCCCGTATGCCTCTCCCGCCATGGCACACGCCTGCTCATGATGGTTAAAGTGCACGTCCATCCCCGCGGTTGTTCCCAGAGCGTGGTCCAGGTGCATAGCTCCGCCGCCGACAACACAAAAGCAATCGGTCACACCAAGCTCGACAAGAGTGTTGAATATAATTTCAGATACTGTCCGCTTTGCCAAAGCTAGCTCCTCTTCTATGGATACAACAGGCGCTCTCGGTCGATCTCGTCAAGATGCTCCTTGTAGTACAAGATTAGTCGGTCGACTGACTCAACCAGGGGCCGAGGCGTAAATCCGCCCAGCTCATCCGATATTGCACGATTGATAGACGTATACTCGGGCGAAAGGCCTCCACGGGCAACGAAAATGGGCAGGTCCTCCCTCTGGGTCCTCTCGAGCACCGTCTGAGCAATCGTTGCAAGCGACACCGGACGACCTGAGGTTGCGTTGTACGTATGTCCTTGTGGCTCGCCATCTATCATCCGCTCAACCAGAAGCGCCAGATCGGCAACGTCCAAATAGTCCATAATCCGGTCTTGGCGCAGTGTAAGTGGGTATCCATACAGGGCTTTACAGATGCAGTTTGAGATAAAGCGTCTGGACCAGTCCTCTTGCTCGCCAAAAATGCCGAACAGCCTCAAGTTATAGATATTCAAGCTTGACAGCGTATGGAGCGACATTTGGTATAGCGCAAAACCATACGAATCGGCGGGCACACATCGCCCAAAGTCACCTTCGGAAACGCTGCAGACTGGGAGCTGTCGTCCATACTCGGCGCCGCTTCCAAACCAGATCATCTTCCCAAAGAGATCAGAATGAGCGGCGAGGTTAAAGTACATGCGAAGCCGTTGCTCGGCATATGCCGAGTCCGTTGCCGCATGTCGGTCAAGACAGTTCAGAACAACGTCATATGATGTCTCTCGCAGCACGCTGACAATCGCTGCCTCATCGAGGGCATCCAGCTCGTCATGGGAGGGAGCGTGAATGGCATAGTCCGTGCGACGTCCCAAGCGGGTGCGTAGGTTGCTTCCAACAAAGCCCCTAGCGCCGAGCAGCAGAATCCTAGTAGATGGGGACATCCTTACCCAACCGCCTTCTTGATCGTCTCGGCCATGTACGCGAGCTTCTCGTCGGTCATGCCAGGGTAGACGCCAATCCAGAAGGTGTCGTTCATGATCCGGTCGGTCTCGTCCAGCGATCCGCACACGCGATAAGCACCCGTTCCGCGAATCGAGTCGAAGCACGGATGCTTGGTGAGGTTGCCAGCAAAGAGCATGCGAGTCTGCACGCCCGCCTCCTCAACGGCTCTGACGATGGGCTCTCGCTCGACCCCCTCACGACAGGTGAGCACAAAGCCAAACCAGCTCGGATTGGAGTTGGGCGCCGGCTCGGGCATGATGAACTTGTCCTCGAGGGGCTTCAGCGCCTCACGCAGATACTGCCAGTTATGGCGACGGCGCTCGACGAAAGACGGGAACTTCTCGAGCTGGGCGCACCCGACTGACGCCTGGAGGTCGGTTGCCTTGAGGTTGTAGCCAAAGTGGCCATACACGTACTTGTGGTCATAACCGCGCGGAAGTTCGCCAAACTGCCCGTCAAAGCGATGTCCGCAGCGATTGTCCTGGCCAGACTTGCAGACGCAGTCGCGTCCCCAGTCACGGAAGGACAGCATGATGCGCGCAAGCTTGGGGTTGTCGGTGTACACGGCTCCACCCTCGCCCATGGTCATGTGGTGCGGGGGGTAAAAGCTGGAGGTCCCGAGATCTCCGACCGTACCCGTCTTGCGGACCGTTCCGTCCAACGTATACTCGCTGCCCAGCGCATCGCAGTTGTCCTCGATGAGCCAGAGGTCGTGCTCGTCGCAGAACGCCTTCACGGCGGCAAGGTCAAACGGGTTACCCAGGGTGTGGGCTATCATGACCGCCTTGGTCTTTTCGGGATCATAGGCCTCCTCGAGGCGCGTGACGTCGATGTTGTACTGCGGGATGGTCACATCCACAAAAACAGGGACGGCGCCGTACTGCAGGATGGGGGTAACGGTGGTCGGGAAGCCTGCGGCAACGGTAATGACCTCGTCACCGCGCTTGATGGCACGGTCACCAAGCTCCGGAGCGGTAAGCGTCATAAACGCGAGGAGGTTGGCACTGGAACCGGAGTTGACAAGCGCGCAGTGCCTGACGCCAAGATAGCTGGCGAGGCTCTCCTCAAACCGGTCCGTCCAGCGTCCGGCGGTAAGCCAGAACTCGAGCGAGGCATCCACGAGGTTGACCATCTCGTTGCGGTCGTACACTCGAGAGGCGTAGGGGATTCTGTCGCCGGGGGTAAAGGTGTCGTTCTGAGCGCGATACCTGTCCGCGAACTCCCCCACAAGCGCGAGGATCTCCTCGCGCGCCTGCTCCTCTGTCTTGTCCTCAAATGCCATTTAGCTCAGAGCTCCTAGGTAGTCGCTGATCTGCCCGTCCATGCAGGAGATTGCCG
>OGWU01001564.1_pt1 | contig 12886 bp, 9 predicted proteins | sample 1576071 | NCBI WGS metagenome assembly OGWU01 (sample SAMEA3541582, study PRJEB24748) | human gut metagenome | biome: human gut; feature: human-associated habitat; material: faeces | place: China | collected 2012
ACTCGAAAGGAATCGATTAATACAAGGATGCAGGATTTAGTTTCGCAATTAGGAATATCAGAATGTTTAATTCAAGAAAATGGTAAAAGCAAGTTAAAGATGATAGACTATAAAATTGTAGAAAAACAATTAAGTAAAGAAGTGTCTAATTCAAAAGCTTATATTATGGAAGTATTAAACAGTAAAAAAATAGACTAATTGTGGAATTAAAAAGAGGAAGATTTGACATTATCTAGAATTTCAGGAGTATGTGTAAAAATGAAGAAGAAAATTTTATTTGTGATTAATTCATTAGGATTAGGAGGGGCAGAGAAAAGTTTGACTTCCTTATTGTCGACGTTTGATTATAGCCAATACGAAGTTGATTTATTGATGTTTCGACCAAACGGAATGTTTTTAAGCTTATTGCCAAAAGAAGTTAATATATTGCCGCAACCTAAATTCTTAAAGATGAACTCTTTTAAGGAGCAATTAAAGAATCCTAAATATTTAATAACGCATATTCAAGCATCCATTGGTTTAAGAAAAAATGCTAAACATCGAACTTTACATGATGCGCAATGTTATTGGAAATATGCTGGGAAAGCATTTGATAATTTGAAAGAGAAATATGATGTAGCTATAGCATGGGGACAAGGAAATCCAACACATTATGTGGCTGAAAAAGTAAATGCGAATAAAAAAATTGCTTTTATTAATGTGAATTATGAGGCAGCGGGTCACAATAAAGAATATGATTATCCTTATTATTTAAAGTATCAATATATTGCGGCAGTTTCTGATGAACTGACGAAACTAATCATAGAAGCTTTTCCAGAAATGAAAGAAAAGATTAGAACACTTTATGATATAAATAATGCATCCGCAGTCCATTTGTGGGGAGAGGAGACTTCTATCGTCGTGCTGACCTTTCCGGAAGCGTTCAAGGATTGGGTAGTGACAGCTTTATTCTGGGCATCCAATAGTTCAAGCTCTACTGTACCTTTACCCTTCATGGTCAGGTTGACTGCCAACGAGCCATTTTGGTATTGAGCGTCCAGATCCGGAGTCACACGTATATCGGCGATCTGTTGCTTTGGGTTACGGGCGTATAAATAACAATCACGTCCGACACCGCTGTAACGGAAGAAATCTTGGTCTTCCAGATAAGTGCCATCACACCAGCGGAATACTTGGAAAGCAATCAGGTTTTTTTGTCCGGGTTTCAAGTAAGGAGTTAAGTTAAACTCCGCTTCCAGCTTGCTGTCTTCGCTATAGCCTACGTACTTCCCGTTTACCCACAAATACATATTGGAGGTAACGGAACCGAAATGGGCGATGATCTCTTTTCCGTTCCAGCTGGCAGGAACCATGATCTCACGACGGTAGGAACCCACATGGTTATTAACGGTAGGGACCTCGGGCGGGTTGTTCTTGAATTGCTCACGCCAAGCGTAACCAACGTTTACGTAGAGAGGATCTCCATATCCGTTCAGTTCCCATACACCGGGCACAGGCATATTGTTCCATCCTTTGTCGTTGTAATCGGTCCGCCAGAAATCGGTAGGACGAGCGTCAGCGTTCTTTACCCAAAAGAATTTCCAAGGACCGTTCAAGGTCATGAAGTTCTGGGATTGTTCCTTGGCGTCCTTCGCTGCCACCTCGGCGGTCTCGTAGGCGAAGAAATTGGCGTGCATCGGGGCACGGTTTACGGCGTTGACCTCGGGGTCTCGCCACTCATTCGACTGGGCTACCGCTGTGAAAGCCAAAGCGGCAAACAGTCCGGTCATAAGTTGTCTTTTCATGCTATTATATTTTTAATCTGCTTTACGGAATTGCAAAACTAAGAATAAAATTCCGGGTATGGCAATAATTCCGGCGGAAACTAACAGGGCGACACGTAAAGAATAGAAATCATTTAGCCAACCTATAAATGGGGCGATGGCAGCGAATATCAAGCGGATCACAAAGTTACGGATCGACAAGACCGTAGCCCGCATCTCCGAGAAGGTCATTTGATTAATGTAACCTTTCAAAATCGGTGTGGCGAAGCCCCGGACTATATAGAAAATGAACAAGATCGCTAATCCCCAATAAGTAAGGTTATAAGCGAGCGATATATATCCACCTACGATTATAAGTAGTATAAACGTGTTTGATTTACGCATCCCGAAATACCGCTCTACCTGATCAGAATAGAGGGCGGACAATCCCACAGTCAGATTGAGCACGGTCCAAATGACACCGTAATAGGAGGTCGGGGTTTCCAACTTCATCAATACGGGCTGCACGAACCATGCCATCGTTAATGTAGCGGCTCCGATGATACCGGAGAACATGATGTTATAGCATAGCTTACGGTTCGTGACCAAGGAATATTTCAAGATGCGGAGAATCTCGGAAACCGGGTTCTGCACCTTGCTCTTAGTATTGAATTCCTGCAAGGCGAACGCCGCTGGAATGCCGATAAAGGCGACAAACGCTTGGGCGTAAAACGGCAATCGCAAGGAATAGGCGGCCAGCAATCCACCGAATATCCCGGCGATGGCCTCGGCGAAATTACCGATCATCGTGATACGTCCCTCATACCGCAAATAAAGTTCTTCTTTTTTATATCGTACGGTTGTATCGTAGAGCAGCGCCGAATCCGCTCCGTTTACCAAGGTTTGCCCGGTTCCCAACAAAATCTCGGCGAAGAGAAATGCCGTGAAAGTGGAGGTGAAAGAATAACATAGGTACCCTCCAAAGAAAAGTATATAACCTAGAATCAAGCATTTCTTACGCCCCCATACGTCCGCCAGATAGCCCGAGGGAATCTCCAAAGTGACAGCGGCGACCGAGTAGACACTCTTCAAAATAAACACGTCTTGTAGTCCTAAACCATGATCCTCGTAGAATAGGACAATGATAGGCATTACGAGCGAGAACCATTTGGATAACTTGATCAGATAGAGAGCGAGTATATTTTGTTTCATATTTTTCAACGGGATTGCCCTGTCGTTTTTATTTAGACACGCGAATGTATGAATTCTTTGCCAATAGCCTGAACTTTTTTAGGAAGCTTCTGTTCTTTTTGAAAAAGGAAAAATATGGTATTCAATCAACTTGATATTCATTTACTGATTACGGCCATTTGTGTCATATCATCCGCCTTGATATGCTATACGATCGGGGTCTGGGGCGAGCGTTTCCAAGGACAGTTAAAAGCGTGGCATCTTTGGTTTTTTGTATTAGGACTTTATGCGGACGCTATTGGAACGGGCTTGATGGAGCATATCGCCCAACTGACCCATTTACATGATACGGTACATACCGTAACGGGAATTATCGCTATTTGCTTGATGCTGATCCATGCGATCTGGGCGATTTGGACTTACTTTAAAGGTTCGTTAAAAGCCAAACAGCATTTCAACAGATTTAGCATTGTTGTGTGGTTCATCTGGTTAATTCCTTATTGCATCGGTATCTACATGGGGATGTCTCTCCATAAATAGAGGCCATCGCTCATATATCTTGAGAAATAAATCGTACATTTGGTGATATGTTTACTATATAAACGAGGTGATCGCCCTCTACGAGCGTTCCGCCGAGATGAATCCATTCTCCTCGAAGTTCGATGCTTGGCAAGCCGGCAAATGTCAATTAACAGAAGAGGAGAAACTAGGCTATGAGCTTTTCAAGGAAAAAGGGCTATGTGCCGAGTGCCATATCTTGGATCCCGACGAACGGGCCGGGAAGGTGCTATTCACCGATCATACCTATGATAATCTGGGGATTCCCTCAAATCCGGGCAATCCATTCTTTAAGGTTTCGGCTCCCTATAATACGTGTGGTAAGGATACGATGGATCTTGGCTTGGGCTCACGACTGCGTGATCCGGAAGAATACGGGAAGTTCCGTGTGCCTACGCTCCGCAATATCGCTCTGACAGCTCCATATGGCCATAATGGATATTTCAAGACCTTGGAGGAGATCGTACATTTTTATAACGTAAGGGATGTAGAGGATTTCCCCCCGGCGGAATATCCCGAGACCGTAAATAAGGATGAACTGGGGAACTTAGGTTTATCTCAGGAAGAGGAGACTGCGATTGTCGCTTTTTTACGAACATTGACGGATTGCATCAAATAAAAATCAGTCTTTCCAAAAACTTTCTCCAGCCCTTGATAGTTTTCTTATAAAATAAAAAGAAGAGTTTAAACTATGGCGAAGAAAGTTGCGGACCAGTTAGTGGATACGCTGGAAAAAGCAGGCGTACGACGTATATACGCCGTGACAGGCGATAGCCTGAATGAGGTGAACGAGGCTGTTCGGAAAAACGGCAGATTGCGGTGGATTCATGTCCGTCATGAGGAAACGGGGGCTTATGCCGCTGCGGCGGAGGCCCAGTTGACAGGCGAGTTGGCTTGTTGCGCAGGTAGTAGTGGCCCCGGGCATGTACATTTAATTAATGGGCTGTATGATGCCCAACGATCCGGAGCACGGGTCTTGGCGATCGCTTCCACGATCCCTTCCCGGGAGTTTGGTACGGAATATTTCCAAGAGACAAATACGATCAAATTATTCGATGATTGTAGCTATTATAACCAAGTAGCCACTACGCCGGAACAATTTCCCCGGATGCTTCAAGGCGCTATGCAAGCGGCGATTTCATCATGTGGGGTCGGGGTGATCGGACTTCCCGGTGACTTGGCGGCAGAGAATGCTACAGCGGGTTTGTCCTCTACCTTTTCTTTTCCTACGCGACAACGGGTTTGTCCCGCCGAACAGGAAATCCGGGAATTAGCGGATTTGTTGAATAATGCGAAGAAAGTGACACTTTATTGTGGAATAGGGGCGAAAGATGCCCTTCCGGAATTGGTGCAGTTGGCTAAATTACTGAATGCTCCGGTAGCCTATTCTTTCAAGGGTAAGATGGAGATCCAATACGATAATCCGAACGAGGTGGGGATGACCGGTCTATTGGGCATGCCTTCCGGCTATTATAGTATGCATGAGGCAGAGGTGTTGGTGTTGTTGGGAACCGATTTTCCATACGAGGCATTCATGCCAGAGAGCAACACGATCGTACAGGTGGATATCAATCCGAATCGTCTGGGGCGTCGTGCCAAGATACAATTGGGGCTTTGTGGCGATGTGAAGGATACTTTGGATGAGTTGATTCCGTTGATTCACCAGAAAGAAGATGATAGTTTCTTGCGGGAACAGTTGGCTAAATATGAGAAAGTTCGGGAAAATCTCCGTTCTGCCGCCGCTGTCCGGGGGAAAGAAGAGAAGATACAGCCAGAGTACGTGATCTCGGTCGTAGACGAGCTTAGCTCGGACGACGCCATATTTACCGTGGATACGGGTATGACTTGTGTATGGGGTGCCCGCTATTTGCAAGCTACGGGTATGCGGAAGATGTTGGGATCATTCAATCATGGCTCGATGGCGAACGCCATGCCGCAAGCGATAGGGGCGGCATTGGCTTATCCCGGCAGGCAAGTCGTTGCGTTGTGTGGTGATGGAGGTATCTCAATGTTGTTGGGCGACCTTGCTACGATCGTGCAATACCATTTGCCGATTAAATTAATCGTATTTAATAACCGTTCCCTAGGAATGGTAAAACTTGAGATGGAGGTGGCCGGACTGCCGGATTGGCAGACCACGATGCTGAACCCGGATTTCGCCCGGGTCGCCCTTTCAATGGGAATGGCGGGCTACAACGTGATCAACCCCGACGATGTATTCCCCACTTTGCAGAAAGTGTTTAACGCTGACGGACCGGCCTTGGTTAACATCATGACCGATCCGAACGCATTAGCGATGCCTCCCAAGATTGAGTTCTCCCAAATGCTTGGTTTTGCCCAGACCATGTATAAGTTAATGATGGAGGGGCGAAGCAAGGAGGTCTTGGATACCATCGATACGAATCTAAAACATTGGAAAGATGTGTTTTAAACTCTCAAAAGAGCTGGATAACCGCTTTAGATTTCGCGCTTTGAATGGCAGCGTCCAATATCCGCACTACCATTAGGTTATTCTCCAACGAGGAAAGGTCCGTGGGAGGTACGTCAATCTCTTTACGGACAGCGGCTTTCAAGAAATAAAAGGAATCATTATAAGGAGCGTTCAAGGAAGGTGCTATTTCTTGGCGCTCCTTTCCGTTGGTATAAATTCGCATTTCCTTAGGCGTATCTTGGTAAATATATCCTTTGTCGCCATAGATATGCATATCTTTTCTACCCATCGGCCAACACCATGATCCCATGATCTGGACGGTTGCGGAAGGATATTCCACGATAATAGTTGCGTCATCGTCTACCTTGGGATAAAGATTCGGTTTATTCTGCCGTAGTACGGCGTATACGCTAAGAGGCTTTTCATCTTTCATGAGACGGGTGGCTAAGTTGGCTCCGTAACATCCAAAATCGATAACTGCCCCGCCGCCATTCAGCATGGGGTCGGTTAACCAGTCCGTGAACTCTTTTCCGCAGTTGATCTCGAAGGGACCTTGATGCCCGTCGTATACGTTGATACGATCGATCTTCCCGATAGCACCGCTGTCGATAAGGCGGAATGCCTCATGGTTGGTATTATACCACGTAGTCTCGTAGTTGGTAAGCAACAAGATATTTTTCTCACGGGCGAGCGATGCCATTCGGGTAGCATGTTCGTTATTGACGGCTAATGGCTTTTCTACCATAACATGTATGCCTCTCGGTGCGCAAGCCTCTACCACACGAAGATGGTCGTGGATCGGCTCGTATACGATGACCGCCTCCGGATGGGTCTTATCCAGCATCTCGCCAAGGTCCGCATAGAATAGGTTAGGATCCAGCTTATCCCGCAGACCGTTATGTTCCCGTAAGTAATCATCTTTCTCGGCGACTCCTACAATCTTGAAATCGCCTCTATCCAAACGGCTTATCACCTCCCATAGATGTCCGTGGGATACTCCTGCCACGGCCAGTCGCAAAGGCTCTCCATCTTGCCCTTTCGCCGTGAGAGTTAAGAACGTAAATGCACATAACATAAGTAAGTAACGTGTGATCTTGTGTATATTCATGATATTATCTATATATAGTTTTTACAAAGATATACGATTATTTCTTACCTTTGCAACCCATTACTTATTCAGATTAAGGAAAACAGTATAATTTAGAAATATAAAGAAATGGCAAAAGAGCTGAAAGAACTTACACCGAGAAGTGTAAACTATTCGCAGTGGTACCAAGATTTGGTAATTAAGGCAGATTTGGCGGAGAATTCCGCCGTGCGTGGTTGTATGGTGATCAAGCCTTACGGATACGCTATCTGGGAGAAGATGCAACGTATCCTAGACGATATGTTCAAGGAAACCGGTCATGTGAACGCTTATTTCCCCTTGCTGATCCCGAAGTCTTTCTTAAGCAAAGAAGCTGAGCACGTAGAAGGGTTCGCCAAGGAGTGCGCCGTGGTTACTCACTATCGTTTGAAGACAAATCATGACGGTACGGGGGTTGTCGTAGATCCGGCAGCTAAACTGGAAGAGGAATTGATCATTCGCCCGACTTCGGAGACCATTATATGGAATACATACCGTAACTGGATTCAGTCTTACCGCGACCTGCCTATCTTGTGCAACCAATGGGCGAACGTGATGCGCTGGGAGATGCGTACTCGCTTGTTCCTTCGTACGGCTGAGTTCTTGTGGCAGGAAGGCCATACCGCTCACGCTACTCGTGAAGAAGCGGAGATAGAAGCTAAGAAGATGCAAGAGGTTTACGCGAACTTCGCTGAGAATTATATGGCAATGCCAGTAATAAAGGGCGTGAAGTCTGAGAGCGAGCGTTTCGCTGGTGCTTTGGATACCTATACGATCGAGGCGATGATGCAGGATGGAAAAGCTTTGCAGGCGGGAACTTCCCATTTTTTGGGACAGAACTTCGGTAAGGCTTTCGACGTTACTTTCATCGACAAGAACGGCAAGAGCGACTATGCTTGGGCTACTTCTTGGGGAGTTTCCACACGTTTGATCGGTGCGTTGATTATGTCTCATTCCGATGATAACGGTTTGGTATTGCCTCCTCATTTGGCTCCGATTCAGGTTGTGATCGTCCCGATTTATCGTAGCGCTGAGCAATTAGCGCAGATCAGCGAGAAGGTCGCTGGTATCGTGGCTAAGTTGAAGGCGTTGGGTATCTCCGTGAAATATGACGACGCTGATAATAAGAAGCCGGGCTGGAAGTTCGCTGAGTACGAGTTGAAAGGTGTTCCCGTGCGTTTGGCTATGGGTGGTCGTGATTTGGAAAATAATACAATCGAGGTGATGCGCCGTGATACTTTGGAGAAGGAAACGATCACTTGTGATGGCATTGAGGAATACGTGAAGAATCTGTTGGAGGAAATCCAAGCGAATATCTTCAAGAAAGCGTACGATCACCGTGAGGCTAACATCATAAACGTAGATACGTATGAGGAATTTAAGGAGAAGATCGAGGATGGCGTCTTCATCATGGCTCACTGGGATGGAACCCCAGAGACAGAGGAATTGATCAAGAACGAGACAAAAGCTACGATCCGCTGTATTCCTTTAGCTGGAGATAAGACTCCGGGTAAGTGTATGGTGACAGGTAAACCGTCGGCTTGTCGGGTACTGTTCGCCAGAGCTTATTGATTGTTATGCTAAAAGATGAAATAAAATGAGGGATGCTTTAACCGAAGGGCATCCCTCTCTAAGAAAATGAGCTACCACGAATTTATACTTGTCGTTAACTTTAGTAGCATCATTATCTTGGTGTTATTGGCGATGTTGTTATTGATTGCCACTCGGTTTCGTGGCGAGAGTGGTTATGCCGCAGCGATTATCGTTCTTCCTAACATCCCTGTTTATATTTACAACATGAGCCGCATGCTTGGTTGGCATGATATAACGTTGTTCTTTTTCCCTATCAGTTATTCGGTCAATACGCTGTTGATGCCGTTGCTGTGGTTATTTACCCGCCGCAACTTTGATCTTGATCCTCGTTTCAAGCCTGTCCAATTGTTGCATTTTTTACCGGCGATTGTCTGTGTCGTTATCGTGTTATCCATTCCTATGCGGAAGCGTATGGAGAGTATACTTCATGAGGTCACCGGTGATGATACTTGGATCGGTGATTTTAACGCTGCCGTGATTACCTCGCAGATGATCGGTTATTTTGTCGCTATCTTTATTTATCTTTACCGGAAGAAGCAGTATATAAAGGATAATTGGTCTGATGCCGAATACATGCAAAAGGAATGGATTCCGAAACTTATGATCCTGTTCGCTGCCTTGTTTGTCACCGTGATGACCTGCTATGCGATTTGGCCTCGGACTGATGCTTGGTTGATACAGATATTGAATGTGATGGCGATGAGCTTCCTCGTCTATAATTTTATTGCTCATCCAACTGTTCCTTATATCCAAGGAACGTCACGGATGCTCGTTAAGGATGAGACGGTAGGGTTTCAGTCTATACCAGACGAGGAACAAATGAGAGATATATGTTCCCAAGTGAAAGAGTATCTGGAGACAACAAATGCTTTCCTGCGAAAGGACCTTTCCTTATCCATCTTATCGAGAGAGACTGGTATTTACCAAAAATTACTTTCTCGGTCGATCAACGAATACTTAAAACAGAACTTCTTCGAGCTTATCAACGAGATGCGAGTGGGGGAAGCCAAGCGAAGGTTGCTCCTGCCGGAGAATGCTGGTCATACGGTAGATAGCCTTTATGAGGAATGTGGTTTTCGGACTCGTTCCACGTTCTTCTTGGCATTTAAGAAGGTAGAGGGTTTGTCTCCCGCCCAGTGGCTTAATTCGGTAAAAAAACATACGGATCAATAAACGCAACAGCTAAAAAGAGTACATAAACTCTTTCCGGGTCTGATTTTATTACTATATTTGTGTCGCTATCGTCAGATAGCGGACATATTTAGACACTAGGAAAGTGTTTAGCTTCGTTCTCAGAGATAAAATCTGGTAAATTTTTCACGGGAGAATAAGTTGTACTCTTCACGTCATTGTTATATGCTATACGTATATGGACAAAGGGCGTGGGCTGTTGCTTATTTACCGTACGGGTTTACCAGAGCCTATCTCTTAAATAAGTTAATAGTCCCACGCTTTCCTCATATTAATACTATCCGGATCGGGGCTTACCGGATGTACATCTTCGAGGCATTATGAAAAAATATCTACCACGTTTCTCTTTCTTTTTAATGATTTTACTCCATTTCATCATGAAATCAGTCTGAATATACAGCTTTCGGACTTCTCTAAACATCTTGTTTTAGGTGATTCGGGAAATAAACACTCTCTTTGCGGTATCGATTGAATCTGTTTGTTTACTTCTGAAAGTATTTTTGTATATAAAGCATTTTTGTTTTATATGCATTTTATTGATGTGGATACTCTCGCTGATACCTTCTTGTCATCGAGAGGGAGAGGTTGGTCTTTCCCAAAATGATCAGGTGGGTATAGATAGTGTGGTCTCGGCCTGTCCGGACATCGATTCTCTACAATCATGTCTAAGGTATTTCGAGAGAACTGCAAATGAGCTGGGAGTGATACTCGCCTATAAGGAATTAGAGGTACGTTACCGGGAAGCGGCCCGTTTTAATGAGGCGATAGGATGCCACCGGGAAGGCTTGCGATTGGCTATGCAAAGGAAAGATACCTCGGAGGTCATACAGGCCTTGAATAATATCGGTACGAACTTCCGGCGGTTAGGTATCATGGACGAGGCCTCCAATTATCATTATAGGGCATTGTCGTTGTGCGAGAGACTGGGTGATAAGGAAAGCTATAAAGCAAGAAAAAACCGGACCATTTCCTTGAGTGGTATCGGAAACGTGTATCTAACATTGGAAAATTGCGAGATGGCCGACAGTATTTTCCGAATAGCGCTGGAAGAGGAACGTACCTTGGATAGTGATCTCGGCTTGGCCATGAACTATGCGAACCTTGGCTCTATCTTCGAGATGCGTGGCATGATGGATTCCGCTTTTGTTTATTACAATTATTCTATGGAGCATAATCGTGCGGCCGGGTCTGTTGTCGGCATTTCGCTTTGCCATAACCATATAGGACGCTTGTTCGAGAAAAAGGGACAATGGGATCAGGCGATACGCGAATATCGTAACGCATACGACCTTATGGTGGCGGACAACGATCTGTATCATTGGCTGGAATCGTGCCTGGCCTTGGCACGGGTGAATATCTACAAGGGAGATCTGCGAATGGCGGAGGCTTTCTTGGAGCATGCGGAGGGTGCCGCTAAGGTGCCGCGGGCGTGGAAGCATTTGTCGAGCGTGTATCATCTGGATTACTTGCGTTATAAGAAGCTGGGTGATTATAAGAATGCCCTCAACGCTTATACATCAAGTCTCGCTTATGCTGATAGCATGCGAAATACTGAGAATATGAACCATATACAGAACCTCCGTGTGGACTACGAGAAAGAGAGGAGCAACCGGAAGCTTTCATTGATACAGAAGAATTATGAGATGGGGCAGCGTACCAAGAATATTTTCCTGATCGCTTGCTTGATCGTACTCTTCCTTACGGTGGTAGCGATGGGCTTTTTATGGTATGCCTTGCGGATGAAGTCCCGCAATCAGCAGGTGATGCGGCGCATGGAGGAGGTGAGGGCCAATTTCTTCACGAATGTCACGCATGAGTTTCGTACGCCGCTGACGGTTATCTTGGGTGTGTCGGAAGAGTTGCGGAAAGGGGGAATAGGCGAGGAGGAACTCAAGACCGGGCTGAATATGATTGGACGGCAGGGAAAGAACCTGCTGGAATTGGTGAACCAATTATTGGAAGTGGCGAAAGTGAGATCTGAGATTGGCGATCCGGAATGGAGGACTGGAGATATCGTAGCTTATACGAGCATGATCGTGGAAGATAACCGGGCGTATGCCCGCCAAGGGCAGGTAGACCTTTGTTTTACTCCTTCGGAGACGATTATCAGCATGGATTTCGTGCCCGAGTATTTCCGGAGGATCATGGATAACTTACTCCGTAACGCTATCAAGTTCACGCCGAGAGGTGGGAGGGTTGTCGTGACGATGGAGTGTGTGGGGAGTATGCTTGTCACGCATGTGGCGGATACGGGCTGCGGTATAGCCGAGGAGGACTTGCCGCATATCTTCAAGGCTTTTTACCTAGGTGAGACCGGAGGGGCAGGCACGATGGGCACGGGGATCGGCCTTTCTTTGGTACGGCAGATGGTGAGGAGCATGGAGGGCCGGGTGAGCGTGAAGAGTACGGCCGGGGTTGGTTCTGAGTTTGTCGTGATGTTGCCATTGAGACATGGCGACTCCTTCTGGGAACGTTGGGTACCCGGCGAGGAATCTAACGATAACGCCTCTCATCCGGAACCGGACAAGACCGTGATACTGCCGGATGCGACGATGGAGCCGGATAGCACGTCTATGCGCCCGTCTATATTGATCGTGGAAGATAATGCGGACATTTCTTATTATATCGGCCGGCTGCTTAATGGTGCGTATCAAATAATATATGCGCAAAACGGAGCGGAGGGGCTGGAGATAGCGGCGGAGCAAATGCCGGACTTGATCCTCACCGACTTGATGATGCCCGAGATGGATGGCTATGAGTTATGTAGGCGGGTACGTGAATCCGAGGTGTTGAACCATATTCCGATCATTATCATTACCGCAAAATCAGGAGGAAAGGAACGTGTCTGTGGCTTAGAAGTCGGGGCGGACGCTTATCTGGAGAAGCCTTTCAATGCGGAAGAGCTGAATATCCGGATAACAAAGTTGCTGGAACAGCGTCGTTTGCTGCGTGAGAAGTATTCCAAGGCTATGCGTGAGGGGACAGAACTGAATGTAAAACTAAACCCTGCCGACCAAGACTTCTTGGCTCGCCTGAATGATTATATATATGCGT
>OGWU01001565.1_pt1 | contig 12882 bp, 14 predicted proteins | sample 1576071 | NCBI WGS metagenome assembly OGWU01 (sample SAMEA3541582, study PRJEB24748) | human gut metagenome | biome: human gut; feature: human-associated habitat; material: faeces | place: China | collected 2012
GGTCTATGACATTTCCGAAACCTCTGCAAAGGACAGACAGGAAGCCGTCGAGCCGAAGTCAATGCGTGAGCTTGTGTCGGCAATGATTGACGCAAGCCCCGTACCCTTTCAGCCTGTTGATAGTCTGGAGCTGCCTGCCTTTTATGACAGCGAACAGCAGACCATCTTTGTCCGCACGGATTTGAATGAGGAACAGCTTTTCGTCAGTATGTCAAAGGAAGTCGCTGCGGCGGTCTTTGATTTCAAGCATAACGAGAGCCGAGGTGACTCTGAGTTCAAAGCCTACTGCGTTGCCTATATGGTCAGCTCCCGTTACGGCGTGGATACAAGAGGTTTTCGTTTTCATAATCTTCCCAAAGAGTACGCCGAAATGGAAACGCAGGATTTTAAGGGCGAGCTTGGCTCTATGCGTGATGTTCTGGGTGAAATCCAGAGCGATATGTATAAGAGTATGGAGAAAAACAAGCCTGCAAGGAATAAAGAGCAGGAACGCTAATCGGAGGTGCAGCTTATGAAAGAAGAACGATACCATATCGCACTTGATAAGTACGATAAAAATATCGTTATCAATGCGCTCAATAACCTGAGAAATCGGCAGATACAGGAGGAACGCCCCACCGAGCCTGTTGATGGGCTGATTGACAAGGTAGCCAACGCACCGACCAGAAAGGTCAAGGTTGTTCCGTGCAGGTGCAATGAGGAACGATGACAAAAAAACGGGCTTAATCCTTTCTGTCTGCGGTATTGTTCCTGTTATATGGCTTGCCCTGATGACAGCACCCTATGTGGGTGGAGGTTTAGTTGAAATAATCCGAGGTCTGCCCGTAGCAATGGGCAATCCGTTTCAAATAACGGTGTGTGAGGACAGCGTAAAGACTGTCCTTATTTTTTTGCTTGCCTACGCTATGGGTATCGGCATTTATTTCTCTACACGCAGGAACTACCGCAGGCGTGAGGAACACGGCTCTGCAAAATGGGGCGACGCAGGGGCAGTCAACAAAAAATATCGGGATAAAGACCTGTCGGCAAATAAGCTGCTGACCCAGAATGTCCGTATCGGATTGGACGGCAAAAAGCACAGGCGAAATCTCAATACCCTTGTGTGCGGCGGTTCGGGAGCGGGCAAAACCCGCTTTTACTGCAAGCCGAACTTAATGCAGGCAAATTCTTCCTTTGTCATTCTTGATCCGAAGGGGGAAATCGTGCGTGATGTCGGAAATCTGCTTGAAAAGAAAGGCTTTGAAATACGGGTGCTTGATTTAATCTCTATGGAGAAAAGCCATTGCTATAACCCGTTTGTCTATCTGCAAAATGACAACGACATCCAGCGGCTTGTGACCAACCTATTCAAAAGCACAACGCCGAAAGGCGCACAGAGCAACGATCCCTTTTGGGATACGGCGGCTTCCATGCTGCTGCTTGCTCTCGTTTTTTATCTGCACTACGAAGCGCCGGAGGAGGAACAGAATTTTGCGATGGTTATGGAAATGCTGAGAGCCGCAGCGATTGAAGATGAGGAGGACAACAGACCTTCCCCGCTTGACAATCTGTTTGCGGACTTGGAAATGGATAATCCCGAACATATCGCTTTGAAATACTACCGTTCCTACCATTCCGGCTCGGCAAAAACCTTAAAATCCATTCAGATAACCCTTGCCGCAAGGCTTGAAAAGTTTAACCTTGAGAGCTTGGCGGCGCTGACCTCGGCAGATGAGCTTGATCTTGCAACGCTTGGAGAGAAAAAGGTTGCGCTGTTCGCTCTGATACCTGACAACGACTCCAGCTTTAATTTTTTGGTGTCTATCCTATACACGCAGCTTTTCCAACAGCTATTTTACTCAGCCGACCACATTCACGGCGGCTGTTTGCCTGTCCCGGTACACTTTTTGATGGACGAATTTGCGAATGTTTCGCTGCCGGATGACTTTGACAAGATACTGTCGGTTATGCGCTCTCGTGGCGTATCGGTATCTATCATTTTACAGAACTTGGCGCAGCTTAAAGCGCTGTTTGAGAAGCAATGGGAAAGCATTGTGGGCAACTGCGACGAATTTCTGTATCTTGGCGGCAACGAGCAGAGTACGCACAAATATGTGTCGGAACTGCTCGGCAAAGAAACCATTGATACGAACACATTTGGGAAATCGTCAGGTCGAAGCGGAAACTACTCAACCAACTATCAGATTAGCGGGCGTGAGCTTCTCACGCCGGACGAAGTGCGTATGCTCGACAACAGGTACGCCATTTTGTTCATTCGTGGGGAACTGCCGATTATGGATTTTAAGTACGATATTCTGAAACACCCGGATGTGGCACTGACCGCAGACGGGAAAGCCGGCGCATACGCACACGGCGGAGTTAAAGATGATGTTGCCGCTATCACGGTGGAATGGATTGATGTTGATACCGTTCCCGATACGGAGATAACGGAAACGACCTATGAGCTTTTGTCCGACGAGGACATAGAAGCCAGCTTCAATATAAACATTAAAAATTGAATGGAGGAAATCACAATGAAGATTTTTAACAGAACCAAAAACAAGGAAACTGCAAAGCTGCCGATGAGCGGCAAGGTCAAGAAAGGCTTTCGCTTCTACTGCGCTGTGATTGCGGCGCTCACTCTGATGATGGGTATGTCGGTTACGGCGTTTGCCGCAAATGATCCGATTGCGGTTGTCAACAATCTGTCGGATTTTATTTTCGGGCTGATTCGTGCAATCGGTCTTATCCTGCTCGGCTTCGGTATCGTTCAGGTAGGACTTTCGCTGAAATCCCACGATCCGTCTCAGAGGGCGAACGGTTTTCTGACTTTGGCGGGCGGTATCATTATTACCTTTGCAAAAGAAATCCTTACCCTGATTACGGGTTAAGAAAAAATGTTGCGGTTATGGCGGCGGGCGCAAAAGTCCGCCGCTATTTTCGCAGAAAGGAGGAACTTGAATGTCGGATAATTGGGTTGTGCAAAACCTTGAAAACGCACTTGAAACTTGGAATGAAAAGCTGGCGGAGATATGGCAGCTAATTACCACTACCCCTCAGAACTTCAAAGGCGGGACAATATGGGGCGTTATCGTTCATATCAACGGTGCGGTACAGGCAATCGGGCTTGCCCTGCTTGTACTCTTTTTCGTTGTGGGAATGGTTAAGACCTGCGGTTCTTTTACGGATGTAAAATTGTTTTAGAGAACACGAACAGCTAACTACACCGCATAATTGAATATCGAATTTTGAAGCACTTGCTTTTGACTGATTTGCAGTCAGAGGACAGGTGCTTTTTTACGCTCAAAAATAATCCTCTGGAAATTTGACAAGGCGGACTTAACAAATGAGGTTTTCGTGTGGAAACAGGTAGAGATGAAATTTCCGCACCTTGAAAACTTCATAGCAGCCGCCAGAGAGATACCTGCCGCAAAGGATAGTGTGCCACGATACGAGCCTGCCCTTTGCTTAATGGGTGCATAGCACCGACAGAGAGAACTCGGTCAAAGGGAGCGTGGAACGGTATGGAGTGGCTGTGCATACATATCTCAATTCTTGCGATTGGGATATTAAAAATTTTAAGGAGGAAACGCCTATGTGCAAGTATGTAACCAAACGAAAACGACGAAAGGAGTGCCGTTATGCAGAAGTTAAAAACGGTGGACGCAGACACGCTGCTCTATCAGCCGCTTGATAAGCCCTGCTTTGTGGTGGACGGTCTTATCCCCACAGGTCTTTCCTTATTCTGCGGCTCACAGAAAATCGGCAAAAGCTGGCTGATGTTAAAGCTCTGCCTTTGCGTGTCGCAAGGCTCGCCCTTTTGGGAAATGCCCACAACGCAGAGCGATGTGCTGTATCTCTGTCTGGAGGATACCTTTTACCGTATCCAGAACAGGCTCTTTAAGCTGACCGATGAAGCAAGCGGACGCCTGCACTTCGCTGTGGCAAGCTGCAAATTAACGGACGGTCTTGTGGGGCAGCTTGAGGATTATCTGAAAGCCTATCCGAAAAGCAGGCTCATTGTGATCGACACCTTGCAGAAGATACGGACATCTTCAAAGGAAAACGCCTACGCCAACGATTACGGGGATATATCCGTCATCAAAGACTTTGCCGACAGACATTCCCTTGCGGTGGTGGTCGTCCACCATATCCGCAAGCAGAACGACAACGATGTGTTCAACAAAGTATCTGGCACAATGGGGCTGACGGGAAGTGCGGACACCACCTTTGTACTGGAGAAGGAAACGAGGGCTTCCGATACCGCAAAGCTCTACTGTGTGGGCAGGGATATTGAGTATCAGGAATTTATCCTCCGTTTCCGTGATTGCAGTTGGGAGATGGTAGAACGCAAAGGGCAACAGCAGCTTGCCGAGGAAAGCATACCGCCTGTCCTTTTTCGAGTGGTGTCTTTTATGCAGAACAGGGAAAAGTGGTCGGGTACGGCAACGGAGCTTCTCTCACAAATGCAGGAGGATGATACGCCGCCGAATGTTATCACAAAGCTGCTCAATGAGTATCAAGCAAGCGTCCTTAATGAGAACGGTATCCACTATGACTATAAACGGACAAAAGCAGGAAGGCGGATCGTCCTCTCAAGGGGTGACGGCGTTGACAGCGGTGACGGTTATTCTGGGATGCCCCCAGATGAGGGAACTGCTGACACCGACACCGTAAACGCCGATACCGTCCTTTTATCCGAAGCGGAAAGCGGAGGATGAAGCAGGGCGCAGCCCTGCCGTAAGGGAGTCCAGAGGGAACGTCTGGCACACGACCTTGCCTGCAAGGTGTAGTGTGTTACACCCTGTAAACGCATTCGGAAAAATCGGAGATTTTTCGGAACGCAGGGGTGGATTTACGAGCCGAAAAGGGGCGAGGAAATCCCACGCCTGCACTCTGCGTTTATGGGGTGTTCTCCCGTAAGGGTTGACAGCGGCGGGGGTATCCCAATAAAACCGTCATCACCGTCACCGCTGTCAACCTGTCGGGCAGGGCTTACGGTAACGCACATCGAAAAATGAATGGAGGAATGTAAAAATGCCTTATGCAATCCTGCGTTTCCAGAAACGCAAAGCCGGCTCTGTGGCTGCCTGCGAGCGTCATAACGAACGCAAAAAAGAAGCCTACAAGAGCAATCCCGATATTGATATACAACGCTCAAAGGACAATTACCACCTTGTCGCACCGCCGAAATACACCTACAAAAAGGAAATCAACCGTATGGTGCGTGAAGCAGGCTGCAAGGTGCGGCGTGACAGCGTGATGATGGTGGAAACCCTCATTACTGCTTCGCCAGAGTTTATGAACAGTTTACCGCCTGCCGAACAGAAAGAGTATTTTGCGATGGCTCTGGACTTTATCTCGGAGCGTGTCGGCAGGCAGAACATCCTCTCCGCTGTGGTGCATATGGACGAGAAAACGCCCCATATGCACCTTTCCTTTTGCCCTATTACGCCAGAGGGCAGACTGTCGGCAAAAGCCTTTTTAGGCAATCAGAAAAGCCTCTCCGAATGGCAGAGTGCCTATCACGAGCGTATGTCCTCACGGTGGAATGAGTTGGAGCGTGGGCAGTCCTCGATGATTACGGGGCGTAAGCATATCCCCACTTGGCTCTTTAAATTGGGCGGCAGACTGGATAAACAGTATGGGGAAATCGTCAAGGCTCTGTCCGATATAAACGCCTTTAACGCAGGAAAAAACCGTGACAAGGCTCTGGAGCTGCTCTCCGCTTGGCTGCCCGATGTGGAGAAGTTTTCAAGGGAAATCAGCAAACAGAGTGAGTATATCCAAAGCCTAAAGGCACAGATCGGGCAGGAAGCCGACTATGCAGGGCGTATGCGTGACGGGAAATATGCGGAGGAATTAAAGGTACGGGAAGCCAACCGAAAGATATTGGAATTACAGCGTACCAACAGCCAGATGGAACGCTTATTAAAGAAAATCCCGTCCGAAATATTGGAAGAAATACAGAAATCGGGCAGGAACAAGTCAAAAGAAAGGTAAGGTTAGACAATGAAAAAACAGGATTTTACGGTATTAAAGATTGGAGATTTACACCCGTTCCCTGACAATCCCTTTCGGGTTGTGGAGGACGATATGCTGATGGAACTTGCGGAAAGCATTAAGGAGTTTGGAATGGTCACGCCGATTATTACCCGACCAAAAGAGGACGGACAGGGTTATGAGATTATCGCAGGACAGCGGCGTGTCCGAGCGTCTGAACTGGCAGGGATTGATACCGTCCCTGCTTTTGTTTTGCCCTTAGACCGTGACAGGGCAATTATTACCCTTGTAGACAGCAACATTCAGCGTGAAAATGTGCTGCCCTCGGAGCGTGCCTTTGCCTACAAGATGAAATTGGAAGCGATGAAGCGGCAGGGTTTCCGCACCGATTTAACTTCTGCCCAACTTGGGGAGAAGTTGACCTCCGTGGAATTACTGGCAAGGCAGTCCAACAACAGCCGCACCCAAATACAGCGGTTTATTCGTCTGACGGAGCTGATACCGCCGATTTTGCAGATGGTGGACGAGGATAAAATAGCCCTCACGCCTGCGGTGGAGCTGTCCTTTTTAAAGAAAGACGAGCAGAACGACCTGCTTGTTACAATGGAAAGTGAGGACGCAACGCCCTCGCTGTCGCAGGCGCAGCGTATGAAAAGGTTAAGCCAACAAGGGCGGCTCGATATGGATACCATCTTTGAAATTATGACGGAGGAAAAGGCAAACCAGAAGGAAACGATTAAATTCAGTGCCGACAGGATTAAGAAATACTTCCCGAAAAACACAACACCGAAGCAGATGGAGGACTATATCATCCGTCTTTTGGAACGTGAATTGCAGAGGAAAAGAAACCGTGACAGCCGATAACATTCCTTTTTCGGCAGGTAAATACAGAAAGGTAAGGTTTAGAAAATGAAAGATATTCAATATGAAATCGTGAAAGAAATCGCTGTCCTTTCCCAAAATGACAGCGGCTATACAAAGGAAATCAACCTGATTTCTTGGAACGGGAACGAGCCGAAGTATGATATACGCAGCTTTTCTCCTAACCGTGAGAAGTGCAGAAAAGGCATTACTCTGACTGAATCAGAAGTGAAAAATCTGCTTGCGGCATTGCAGACAGAACTGAAAAATAAATAAATCTTTACGGATTGGGGGCGTTTTTACGCTCCCCTTTCCTTTTTGAAGGGAGGATTTTTGCCTATGGCAAGAACAGTCACACGCCCGAAAATAACCGTGCAGGCGGTCTATTCGGGCGGTACGGATATGCAGGAATTGTTTGTTTCCCTGCTTGTAAATGCGGTGCGGAACGGGAAAACCTCTGTCCGCACCTTTGAGATTGTGAAAGATACAGAATACAATGAGGACAGAAACCAGAGAGAGGAGGCAGACGAATGAGCGTTTTAAAGACAGCCCTCTACTGCCGATTTACCAAAGACGATATGGTGCAGGGTGACAGCGAAAGTATCAAAACACAGAAAGCAATGCTCACACAGTATGCAAAGGAACAGGGTTTTTTGGTGGCGGAGGTGTATGTGGACGATGGTTGGAGTGGATTAAATTTTGACCGTCCGAGCTTTAACCGTATGCTTGATGACATCGAAGCAGGAAAGATTGATGTGGTTATCACAAAGGATTTATCCCGTCTGGGGCGTGACCATTTGAAGGTCGGACACTTCACGGAGATTTATTTTCCGATGAAGAATGTGCGGTATATCGCTGTCAATGACTGTGTGGACACCGCCAACAAGAACAACGATATAGCGGCTCTGAAAAATGTAATGAACGAATTTTATTCAAGGGATAACTCCCGAAAAATCCGTTCTTCCATTCGGGCAAGGGCGAAAGCAGGCTTGTACCGCTGTTCCTTTAACCCTGTCGGCTATCTGAAAGCACCCGACAATCACAACAAACTGATTGTTGATGTGGAAACCGCTTGGATTGTAAAGCGTATTTTTGAGCTTGCCAACGCAGGAATGGGAATGCACAAAATCGCCACGCAGTTCCGCAGAGAACAAGTACCCTGCCCGTCTTGGTGGTTTCATTCAAGGGGAGAAAAGGACTACTCCAAACGCTTTGAAAATCCCGAAAACAAATATGAGTGGTCGCATACAGTCATTCGGAACATTATCTCTAATCCTCTCTATCTCGGACATTCTGTGATGTGCAAAACGGAGAGCATTTTCAAGGTGGGAAAGAGTAAAAAAGTACCCGAAGCCGAGCAGATACGGGTGGAGAATACCCACGAACCGCTTGTATCGCAGGAAATCTTTGACGGAGCAAACGCAAAGATTTTAAGCCGCAGGCGTGAGGATACCGAGCATTTCGTATCACCCTTTGCAGGGCTTGTGAAGTGCGGCACTTGCGGAAAAGCATTAAATATCCGTTATTGGACAAAGAAAAGGCACAGGATTTATGTGTGTACCACCTACGCCCACAATACAAAGTCCTGCACAGACCACCGCATTTTCTATGAAGATTTATACAAGGCGGTGCTTGCGGATATTCAGTATCACGCCCGACTTGCTTATGAGGACAAGGATAAGGCGGTGGCTCTGGCGGTCAAGATGAACGATAAGGCGGACGGAAACAAGGGAAAGACTAACGAAAGCAAGCTGAAGCAGACAAAGAAACGCTATGACGAAGTGACAAGGCTGTTTGACCGTCTGTATGAGGACAGTCTTTCGGGGCGTATTTCCAACGATAACTTTAACCGTCTGATTGAGAAATACCAGAGTGAGCAGGAAGAACTTTTAAAGCAGATAGACACACTCGAAAACGCCTTGCAGGAGGTCAAGGACAATCAGAGAAATGCTGTGAAATGGGCAGATTTAATGGCTGAATATGTAGGCATACAGGAACTGACCGCCGAAAACCTTAATCTTCTGATAGAGCGTATTGAGGTATTTGACCGAACGGAAACAGACGGAGAAGTCTTGCAGACTATCCGTATCTGTTACCGCTTCGGCGGTTACATAGGGGAACGGACTTTCAAGGCAAAGGTCTTAAAGCACCCTTGCAAAAAGCAAGCCTGCCCCCTGCGGAAAGAAAAATACGATAACGGAGGGAACGACAATGGTAAAATCATTCTTTGAAGAAATAGGCGGCAGATATGAACAGCAGGGAGATTACCTTATCCCCTGCCTTACCTTATCAACCGAAAAAGAAACAATTATCGGCGTTTGGGGGCAACGGCATTTGCGGTATCTGAAAGAATACCGCAGGGTTACATACACAAATCTTCTCACAAGCGGCAGGCTCAATTCCTACCTTGCAGACATAGAGAAACAGGCACAGGAACGCTTTGAAACGCTCACAGAGCAGATGAAACAGGCACAAGGTATCACAGAGCAGCTAAAGTCGGAAAACGCTTTAGAATGGACGGGGAGAATGAATAACATACGGGCGTGTGCAAGGGAGATTGTGGAGAGGGAAATCATTTATACATAAGGCAAAGTGGCAGGGAGAAATCTCTGCTGCTTTTCTATTTTGGGAAGTTATTGTTAAACGATGTGTAATCTCTTAAAATAAGAGATTTAATATCCTGTTTTAAGATGCCAAAAATCTGATACGGTAATCTTATTTATATCAATTCATTATCATAATAAGAAAACTGATATAAAGGTACATATAAATCCTCGCCTTAGTTATATTTGGATATATAGCTTTAACTGCTGTAAAGAATGTTACGGAAGTTCGTCTTTATGCTCTATGAGGTAGTCAATGAAATATTTACTGGCTATGGGTAAGCTTTCTTTTTCTTTATAAGCAACTGCTAAAGTTCTAAAAACAGGGGGAACAATCGGCAGACAAACATTTTCAAAATTAGTGCGGCGTAACATTAATTCTGCTAAAATACTTACGCCTAGTCCAGCTTCCACCATTGTCATGATAGCGTAATCATCATGGATCGTGTATTTAATATTAGGCATAAGTCCTTCTTTTTCAAACGCATCCATAGGTTCGCTGTATTGTCCTTCTTCCAACATAATATAGGGTTCTTTCGCTATGTCTTCAAGGCGGACATATTTTTGATTTGCGAAAGGGGGTTTTTTGGGAAGTACAGCCAACATTTCTCCGTCTTTGATAGGAATTGTTTTTAAATCTGTACTTGCCGCAGGGTTTATAAATCCAAAATCTATTGCTCCTGCCCGAATCCACTCAGGAATTAAGGTATAATCCCCTTGATGAAAGAGAAACTGCACATTGGGATATTTTTTTTGGAAGCCTTTGATTAGGGCAGGCATCCAATGACAGGTAATGCTTGAAATTGTGCCTACTCGTATGATGCCTGTTTCAAGTCCCTTAATTTCATTTGCTTTTTCTCTCATAGCCAAATATTGATTGATGGAGCGTTCAATAAACGGATATAATTCAGCTCCCTCTAATGTCAATTTTACACCGTATCGTGAACGAGTAAGCAATTTTATGGATAATTCTTTTTCCAGAGATGCAACCATTTGACTGATAGAAGATTGTGTGTACCCTAAAGTATCAGCGGCTTTCGTGAAACTTCCAAGCTCTATTATCTTTTGTAAAGCAATATACCGATTCATTTTTCAAATCGCCTTTCCTAATGTTAATATTAAAAACATTCGTTTTACTTATTTTAAAGCATGCTATATAATAAAGTCAAGTCCTTTGGAAGGACAACTCAAACAAAATACAAGGAGGATTATTATGAAACAGTACATAGTAGACGCATTTACAGACAAGGTGTTTTCGGGAAATCCTGCGGCAATCTGCATTTTAGACGAGTGGGTTTCAGAAGAATTGATGATGGCTATTACATTAGAAAATAACTTATCCGAAACTGCTTTTGCCGTGAAAGAAAACAATGCCTATCATTTAAGGTGGTTTACACCGGGCGGTGAAATAGATTTATGCGGTCATGCAACATTGGCGTGTGCTTATGTAATTTTAAGGTTTTATGAAACCGATTGGCAGGAAGTTTATTTTAAGACAAAAAGCGGGCTACTGCATGTGCTTAAAAATGGCAATCGTTACGAGATGGATATGCCTGCATATAAAATGACACAAATTCCCGTTACGGATGAAATAGAGCAGGCAATCGGTATTCGTCCGACAGAAGCATGGATGGGGCGAGACCTTGTTTGTATCATGGAAAGTGAAGAACAGATTGTAACGGCTGCTCCAAATATGGAACGGGTTAAAAAACTGGATGGCTTGCTTTTGCATATTACCGCAAAAGGCACTACATATGACTGTATTTCACGTACTTTTGCTCCAAAGATGAGTGTGGAGGAAGACCCTGTATGTGGAAGTGGACACTGCCATATTATTCCCCTTTGGACTGAAAAGTTGGGTAACAAAGAAATTACGGCTAGACAAAGTTCCAGAAGGGGAGGCACTCTTTACTGCCAAAATAACGGAGACCGTGTGAAACTTGCAGGAGAAGCGGCGTTATATTCAGTGGCAGAATTATTCCTTGACAGTGCGACAATAAAAGGGGAATCGGAATGAGTCCAAAAACAGAAAAAAAACAATATTCTTTCATGCAATATCTGCTTGCTATGACGGCAGCCTGCCTTGTATTTGCGATCATGCAGGGAATTCATGACAATTATGGCATCATGCTGAACGGGATTGTAGCGCATACTGGTATAGATTATGCTTCGGTTAGTTTTGTGATTGCCGTAGGACAGATTTTGTATGGGGCAACACAGCCTATATTTGGTATGTTGGCACTGAAAAAATCGAACGCTTTTGTAATGATGTGCGGAATTGTTTTCATGGCTGTAGGACTAATTGTTACACCTTTTTGCAGCGGATGGTGGAGCTTGCTTATTTTCTTCGGCATCCTGTTGCCTGCTGGTACGGGTGCGCTTTGCTTTGGGATTGTTATGGGAGCAGTTGCACCAATCATTGGCGAAAAAAGGGCGGCAGTAGCTTCGGGTATCATACAGGCAAGCGCAGGGATTGGCGATGCGCTTATGTCGCCTTTGTTACAACAGTTTACCGATTGGCGGGGAGTTGCATTTTCCATGCCTGTATTTGCAATTCCTATTCTGCTTATGCTTCCAGTGGTTTTCTGGTTAGGAAATAAAAGGAAGAAAATTAAAGCAGACAATGGCGAGAATTTACCAGACGAACCGAAAAGCGAAAGTTTATCCGAAATTTTACATTTTGCTATGCGTGATCGCACTTATTGGTGTCTTCTCATAGGATTTTCAACTTGTGGTTTTCACATGGCAATTATCGAAACACATCTTTTTTCACAGTATATCTCTTGTGGGATACCAAACAATCTGGCATCTCTCACATTGACGGTTTATGGGATTTTTACAATGCTCGGTGCTGTAATGACTGGATTTCTGGGTCAAAAGTTCCGCATGAAAAATGTGCTTGCCTTTGTTTATGGCATTCGTGTTCTGGTTGCAGTATCCTTTATTGTTCTGCCAAAGTCTGTACCATTTGCATTTATTGCCACAGGAATTCTGGGATTGACGGGTGATTCTACTGTACCGCCTACTACGGGTATAATTAGCCGTAAAGTCGGAGTGGCGAAAATGGCTGTTGTATATGGATCTATCTTTATCGGTCATCAGATTGGGGCATTTGTCAGCGCATGGCTTGGAGGTGTTTTTGTCAGCACTACGCTTGGGTATTCTGCTTTATGGATAGTAGATTTATGCCTTTGTCTGACAGCAGCCATAGCTAGTTATCGGATTAAGGATTAAGAGGAGGGATAAGAATAAAAGAAAAATGGATATTATGTCCTGTTTGCAGAAATAAGACAAGAGTGCAAATACGGGAAGATACAGAACTGAAAAACTTTCCTCTCTACTGCCCGAAGTGCAAGCAGGAAAGTTTGATTGAAGCAAAGAATTTTGTATTTCTCCGAAGGTGCGGCTCCCGCTATGCATGGCGCAAGGCCGAATT
>OGWU01001573.1_pt1 | contig 12833 bp, 17 predicted proteins | sample 1576071 | NCBI WGS metagenome assembly OGWU01 (sample SAMEA3541582, study PRJEB24748) | human gut metagenome | biome: human gut; feature: human-associated habitat; material: faeces | place: China | collected 2012
CTGAGCCAGGCAATAATCCGCCGGACACCGTAGTTGCAGCCATTCTCTTCATCGTCCCGCAGGCACTCGCAGATCTGTTCCAGGAGCTGGCGGTCTCTCCAGCCCTTCTCCGGCCGCCGGAGGGAGCGGTAGTACCCCTGCTCGCTGACCCCTAGTACCCGGCACATAACGGATACCGTCCAGCGGCCCAGATGGGAGCGGATGAAGCTATGCTTACGGCCGGGACTCACGGTCTCCGGCGCTTGGCGAAAAAACCCAGCGCCTCCTGGAGAATTTCCACATCCTGCCGGGCCTGCTTCAGCTGTTCCCGCAGCGCTTTGATCTCTGCCAGCAGCTCAGCTTCGCTCCGGCCACCCACAGCCGCCTCCAGTGCGGCAGTTCGCTCTTTCTCCCGGCTCCGCCAGCCGTACAACGTGTCTGTGTTGATGCCCAGCCGCCGGGCTGCTGCCGCTGGTCCAATCTCATCCGCCAGCTTCAGCGCCTCCCGGCGTTCCTCGCTTGTATACCGTTTTCCCATTTTGAGTCCCTCCTTAGTGTTATTATTTTATCACCCTTCCTTGCATTTGGGGACTTAACTTTTATGATAACACTCCAAATCGCAATGAATCCGTAAAAATCCCATGTTTTCACCTTCCTTCTTCGTCATGCACTGTATTTACTGTTGTTTATCAGCATATCCAGGGCATAGCGCAGGCTGTCGATACAGTGATTGTCTTTGTCCGGGACACTTGCAAGAAATTCGCCGTCCCGTGTCTGTTCGTATTCGTATTCTGTGAATTCTTTGAATGCGTGGGGTGTCCGGCGGGGATCAATGATAATGTGCTTTGACTGTAACCATCGAATGCCATAATTCACGCTGCCGGGATATTTCTTACATTCTTTGGCTTTTATATCCTGTTTCCGCAGGTCTGCAACGCTTTTCGGTTCCGCAGAATCGCATATAACAAGCTGCCGTTCCCTGTACACTTCGTTTCCGAATACGGAATAGTAATTTTCCGCCGGGGCTGCTTTGTCATAGCCCTTCGCCTTTATCATGTCCGCAATTTCGGTGTTGCTGCATCCCCGTTTCACAATTTCGTCCAGGATGTAAACCGTCTGCGTCCGGCGGTCATAGCTGCATCGGATGAATGCGAACGGATCAACGGAAAAGCCCCAGTCCACGCCACAATAGAAATACTGCATCTGTTCTATTTCTGCGTCTGTGATTTCCCTTGCTTCCACGTTCGGGAAGACTTCGCCGCCGCTTCCGACTGCTTCCCCCAGGTATTCATGCCGGAATGCCTGTTCGTTGATTTCCCGCAGGCGTTCCGCTTCCAGGATAAACGCTTCCCCCAGCCATTCCGCCGGAATCATCGTGTAATCGGTGCGGAACACAACTGCCCGTTCATCCGGGATCAGAATATACTTGTTCGCCCAGGAATTGACGGACAACGGGGGATTGAAGGAATTGAAGATCCGAAAATCATTGCCGCCACGGACAACGGATTGCAGGACATTTCTAACCTGGTTCCCGCCGTTCAGTTCGGAAAATTCTTCAAACCATACATATTTGAACGTGCCGTTGCGGGGTTTTATGGATTTCAGCTTGCTTGCATCGTCCAGCCCCCGGAAAAATATCTGCTGCCCTGTGGGAATGTAGGTGTAAACCATCGGGGACACGCTACCACGCCACAGGTGCGCCACGCCCAGGGCATCAATAGCCCAGGCAATTTGTGAAAAGACGCTTTCCCGCAGGGTGTTTGCATATCGCCGGAACACAATTCCGTTTGCTGTGGGATCGTTCATGATCCCGTCCACGATTTCCAGGGAAACAAAACTGCTTTTTGCGCTGCCACGTCCGCCCGGTAAATGGAATATGGTATGCGTCCCGTCCTGGACTTCCTTGTGAATCGGCATATAACAGGCTGCTATGCAGTCCACAATATCAATGTGGGGTGCGCTGGCATCCTGCTTTGCCTTTACAACGGTGCGGACACGGCTTTTCAGTCTGTCATAGTACATTATGAATCACCTTCCACGGCTTCCAGTTCTGCCAGGATGTCCGAAAATTCCGTCAAGCGCAGTCCGTATTCAAGCAGGCTGCGGGCTGCTGCAATCCTTGCGCTGCTGTTTTCGTTATCGTCTTCCACGATGTCACGCAGGGCGGAAATTGCCGGGGACAAGGACTGCTGCGCCTGCCGTGTGGCATCCGTGACAAGCTGCCCGAATGCTTTTTTGTATTCCTTCTGAAATTCCGGGTCTGCCAGGTAGTCCCGCAGGGTGCGGGGTGCAATCCCGGCTGCTTCCGCCGCAGCTTTCTTTGTGGGTTGTGTCAGTAGGGCTTGCAATGCCCTTTGTTTGTTCGGTGTCAATCGCTGTCACCTTCCTTCCTGGCATCAAACGCCTGCATTGCTGCGTGTGCTGCCGCCACGTCTTCCGGGGTCATTTCTGCGCCCGTCAGATAACGCAGGACAAGGGCTGCTGTGTCCAGTTCATCAAACCATGCAACGGGCTTTCCTGCTGTGGTTTCGATGTAATAGCGGCGTTTGTTGCCCTTCAAATAGGTGTAATACATCGTCATTCCTTTTCACCTTCTTTCCTGCCGTTTTCTGCCGATTTCTGCCCGTCAGAATGCGTTTTTTTCTGCCAGTAACGTTCCTGGTATTCCTTCCGCTTGTCCGGGTTCTTCCTGTACCATTCACGCTTGTATGCGTTGCGGGCTTCCCTTGCCGCATCTGTCATTGCCATGTCTTCACCTTCCTTCCTTACTTCGGGATTGTCCATTCTTCACAAGTGCATTGCCGCATATTCAGACCTGCGCTTGCCGGGGTTGCGGAATCGTCCCCGTCCGATGTCACACGCAGAATCTTTCCATCTGATAGCCTTTTGAATACATCGTGATACATCAATACTTTGTCCCGCCTGGTGGTCACGGTATAAAGGGACTTCACGCCCTGGCCTGCTGCGACACGGGCTTCAAGCGAATTATCAAACGTGATAGCTGCTTTGAAGGTGCTTTCCGTGTCTTCCGTCCACACGGTTGTATATCCGCCGTATCCGTCCGGTCTGCGGACTTGCTTGTACATATTGCAATCTGTCATTGCCTAGTCTAACAGTGACATTCTTTTCACTTCCTTTCATCTGACATACAGGGTCTTTCCGTCCGCTGTGGTCACAATGATAATATTGTAAACGGTGCTGATTGTGATTGTGTCCGTTGCGGTGCTGATCCTGGCTTCCTGTGCGTCCTGCGCAGCGTCCTTCTTTACTCTTGTGCGGTGCGTGGTGAAGGTGTATTCAGAATCGCCCACAAGATCATATATGCGGGTTTCTGCGCCCTGCCGTTCGATTTTAAGCGTGTCTGTTTCGTACACGGTCACTGCGTCTTGCTGTGTGTCCGTACAGCCCACAAGGAAGACTGCTGCCATTGCCAGGGAAACAATAAACGCTGCCAGTCTGTACACGGTCTTTGTTCTCATGCGTTCGCCCCCTTTCCTGTGTGTCCCGGCATTCGCAGCGTTCGCCGGGATCAAGATTGCATCCGCAGAACGGACACGTTCGGTAATATGTTTTTGTTCTCATGCGTTCCGCCTGCCTTTCATGTTCAAAATATCTGCTGTATTCATTATATCATAGATACATAAGAAAATCAAGATACAGAGGACACACGCTGTATTTTGTCTGCATGATGTTTCTATGTAAAAGTCTTTTTAGACCTTAACATAGAATAGGCATGAAAAAAGCAGGGTTCCCGGTGTGGGTTCCCTGCCTGTTTCGGTGCTGTTCAGTTATCAGATAAAAGGATTGTCCGGGTCTTCATCGTCGATCGGTGTGAATCCGCCCTTGTAATATGCCGGGGGTGTGGCGTATTTGTCCACGGGATAGAACACACTTGCCGCCGGATTGAATGACATATACAGTTTGCCGCCGGGGGCATTCAATCTGTTTTTCAATACCTGGACAAGCATTTCCCGGTTGCCGTTTGCATCCCCCCGCTGCAATTCTGCCATATCGTCCGGGTTGCTTGCTTTGTAGTATTCCCCGTTGTCCTTCTTCCTGCGGTCTGCCAGTGCTGCATAGTTCAATGATAACTGGATATCTGCGGAATATTCGATTGCGGACGTATCACGCCCGGAATCAAGGGAAACAATGCCGCTTGTGTTCGCTGCCCTGTTGTTTGCGCTGATAGCAAAAACAAATGTATCATAGCGGATTGCATAGCCCTTCAATGCTGCAACTGCCTTTTTCAGTATTTCCGCCTGTTCTTCCCGTTTGTCCGTTGTTATCAAATGCAGGTAATCCAAGATAACCACAGGGGCGGGCTTGCCTGCCTGCTTTGCAGCTTCCCCGGCAGCATTCAGAACGTTCATAATGCTGTCCAGTGTGGTTCCTGTCCCTTCCGGGTTGTACTGCATCCGTTCTGCAATCGTCCTGCGGTATTCGTCCGCTGCTTCCTGGATGTATGCCCGCCTGGTATCGTCCCAGGAATAGCCCTTCAATACATCCGATGCGGATATTCCCTTGTGTTCCTGCCTGTGGCATATCCTGGACACGCTGCGGGCAAGTAGCTGTTCCCGTGACATTTCCAGGTTAAGGAAGATAACATCTGCGCCCTGCTTTGCCATTTCTTCAAATACCTGTGACGCAAGGGCAGTTTTTCCCGTTCCCGGTGCTGCGGTCAGAATGACAAGGGCTTGCCGGACAATGCCGCCGCCTAACAGTCTATCAAATGCAGGCATTCCAGTTTGCAGGGGCTTGTATGCTTCCGTCTGTACCTTCCCCATAAATTCATCAAATAACTGCAATGCCGTTTTCCGGGGCTGTGGGGCTTCCTGTGGCGTTTTCTGTCCGGGTGTGGGGTTTTCCCCTTGCCCTGCCTTTCCTGTGCCCTGTGGGGCTTGTGGGCGTTTCTGCGAGGGTGTGTAGACTTCCCCGCAACTGGCAATAGCTTTTTGAATGGTAATTGCCCCGTAGGTTGTCCCGGATTGCCTGCGGTTCCATTTATCCCGCATCAATCCCGACTGCCGGAAAAGTGCGTCCATCCTGGCAGCGTCCTTCCCTGTCCAAAACGCAAGCAGGTTACACAATGCCTGGTCTGCTTCCGACTGTGAAGGATAGTTCATGATACTTCCTTCCCACAGTGATTTGAATTGTCCGCCGTTTCTGGCATTCATTGCCTTGTCCAGTAATTCCCGGTCTGATATGTCCGCCGGACTTCCTGGCATCGGTGCTGCGGTCTGTGTGGGCTGCTGCGGACGCTTCATGTATTTGTCCAGGATTGTTTGCAGTCTATCCGCCCTGTCCAGTATGTCCCGGCTGCGCAGTGTGTTTCCTGTGACTGTCAAATAACGCTGCGTCATTCCGGCAATGTATATTTCAAGTCCCTGTTTGCTGTCCTTTATGTAATACTTGCCCGTATCATATCGGAATCCAGGGGCAAGAAACAAAATGCGCAGACCTTCCCCGGACGGGCTTATTTCGGTGTATGCGTCCATCATTTCCACAATGTCCGCTGCCATTGCAGACAACTTCCCGTCCTTCATGCAATGGTCAATGTCAATTCCTGCTATGGAATCGAATATCCCTATTCCTAAACCGTCAAAACCGTTCGCCCTGGCTGCTGCTTTATCCATCGGGGCAAATGTGCTGCGGTCATTGCTTTTCGCCCTGTCCTGTGGGCTGTTCGGGTTGTATGGCATCTTTGTTCTGCGCCCGTCCCTGTCTTCATATTTCCATAGGCAGAAAAGCCCATGTTCCCGCAGATATGCCGGGATGTTTTCAATTTTCGTCATTCGTCAATATTCCTTTCATTGATATTCCAGGCGCAGGCGGTTATAATAACCACAGTGCGCCCGTGGTGGTGCGCTGCATCGGGGGTGCCGTGTACGCTGTCCAGGCTGCGGCAATCCTTTTTCACGCTTCCGGCAGGGTCTATGTTCAAGTATCAGTAGACCTTAACATAGCATTTTCCCTGTATTTCCGGGGGCTGCGTCCATTCTATCCCACAGCGGCGGGGCATTCAATGACCCGCCTGCATGGTATTAAGTTACTATATAACTAAGTAATTGCGGGGTGTCAAAATGCGGAAAAGTCCAGTATTTACAAGGGTTTCCGGCTTTTTTGCCAGTACACTTCCCCCCGTTCTGAAATACACTTCCCCCCATTTTTCAATACATTTCCCCCCGGTTTCTGCTACATTTCCCCCCCCCGGTTTTCATGTAGGACACTTCCCCCCGTTTGCAGGACAGTTCATTTCTTCGGCTTGTAATCGCCGTTTCTGCCGTTGTGGGTGAAGGTCAATTCATCGTCCAGGGTTGCCATTGTGGGAATGATCCTGTTCCCGTGAAGGTCAACAAACCATTCTGCGGCATCCGTCTTCTTGTCTATCAACTGGTATGCCTTTTCAAATGCCCTGCGCAATGCGTTGTTCTTGTTGGACGTTTCCTTGTATGACTGAATTCGTCCACGCAGCAACGGTGCGTTATTTATCAGACTGCGGAAACTGATTGAATACGTCACACGTTCCGGGTACTGTGTCTTTGCGCCCTTCTTGCGGTATGTCTGAATGTCCGGTAAGTAACCACGCTGCAAGAGACCTGTGGTTATCAGATACACAAGTTCAACGGCAGTTTTGTTCCGTTCCTTCGCAATGCTGCTGTGAACAAGTGTGTTGTGGTATGGCTGTTGATAGTCAATCAATGCGCCCTGTCTAGTCTTCTTTTCAACGTGGTTTTTCTCTGCCAGGACTTCCGACAACTTCATGATATAAGGGACTGCGAACGTCATTGTTTGATTTTTCATGTCCAACTGGATTATAGAAAACAGTTTTGATACAGTCTGCGTCCCCGGCATAATGCCGACACAGTTTTCAAATGAATGCAGCTTCCCCATAATGTCCGGGGCATTGCCCTTTGATACTTCAATCCCCATTTCCCGGAAAAACTGCGGCAATGATACTGTGATCGTAAAGGCATCGTGCCGGATGTTGCTTTTCACTGCTGCGGTGTAAAGCTGCTGCAACAACGGGAAGTCCAGGTCTTGAACGTCTGTGTACTTGCCCTTGCTGTACTGCTTCACAATTCCGGCGGTTTCCTTGTCAAACATGACTGTTCCGTTTTCAAAGTCCAGGCGTTTGAAAAAGTCCGGGTTCATCAACGCAATATAGGCATTCTTGTTTGCCTGCGTGGTCAATGCGCCCTGGTACTTCTTATCAGATATGACGTACTGATAGAATCCCGCAGAAACAAGGTCACCTGCCCGCTGTGGGCGTTGTGGTTTCTGTCCCTTTGCCTTTGCCTGCGCCTGCTGGTGCTTTTCTTCCAGGCGTTCCCGGTATTCATCAATAGCAGTTTCAAACGCTTCCATTGCGTGGTTCCCGTAAAGCATCGGGGCAAGCTGTCCGGGGGCTTCATATTCAACGGTATATACAGCGGTGTTTCTGGTGCGGATCAAGATTGCGTCCAGGTCTTTCGCAGGTATGCCCGCTGTGATTTCGTCTTCAAACGGCAACGGCAGGTCTGCAACGTGCGCAGCGTCCATTTTAAGGACGTTTGCTGCAAAGTCCGTCATGTTATAACCTTCCCGCAGAAAATCCCGCAGGATGTCTGCTGTAAAGCGTTCACGGACGGTCTGTTGCAGGCTGCGGGGCAATTCCTTGTATGGAATCCGTGGCAGCCCTTCCCATGCCCTTTGTGAATAGTCTTCTATTGTTTCGCCGGGTTGCTGATCCGCCAGGGCTTCCAGGCGTTCCCGAATTCCAGATAGTTTCAATGTGTCACCTACTTTCGACACAGCGGACACACAGAATATTCAATGTGTCCCGTATATGTCATTTGTTCAATGCGTCCAGTGTGTCCCGCCAGTTCGGGTGTGCTTCCATGTCCGCCAGGATCAACCGGGTCAGATAGTCCGTGATTGTGGTACGGTTCCGCCATGCCATTTCCTGCAAATAGTCCTTGCATTCCATCGGCAATTTAGCATTGAAACGGTAATATTCCGTCTTTGCTGCGGGTTCCGGCTGCTGCTGTTCTGTGGACTGAATAATGCTGTTGTAGGGGTTCCCCTGCGGTGCTGTGAATTTCTGCTTTGCCATGATTGTTCCTTCCTTTCGTTATATGGTCATTTCTGCAAACAGTGCTGCATAGTCCTTCGCCGGGTTGCTGTTCGGGGCATAGTCAAACAAGGATTGCTGCATTGCCTGCGCCTGTTCGACTGCCACGCCTTCCCGGATATAGGTATCAAATACCTTCGTTCCCATTTCCTGCGCCTGCTGGACAATGCTTTCCCGCAGATCGTTTGCCAGGGTCTGCCGGGGCTTGTACTTCGTCAGAACAATTCCGGCAACGGTCAACGCAGGGTTGCAATATCGCTGTACCTGTGAAATGGTTTCCCGCATCTGATACAGCCCCATTATTGAAAAGCTGTTCGCCTGCATCGGCAGCAATACGGAATCCGACACGGACAGGGCATTTATCAATAGACTGTTCAAGTCCGGCTGCGTGTCAATGACAATCAGATCATATTTTCCCCGGATGTTCTGCAATGCGCCTTTCAAGATAAAGTCCCGTCCAGGCTTGTTTGCAATCGCCTGTTCCGCTGCTGCCAGGTTCAGACCTGCCGCAATCAAATGTGTCTGCGGTGTCTGCTGTATCACGTCTGCCGCCCGCGTCCTGTCTGTCAGAACGTCAAACAGTCCGGGGGCTGCTGCGTTCCCCTGCAATGCAAAAGTGAAATTTGCCTGCGGGTCTGCGTCCACAGATAGAACGGACTTGCCCTGCATCCTGGCATAATTGACAAGGGCTGCTGCGGTGCTTGTCTTCCCGGTTCCGCCCTTCCCGAATGCCACAGTTAGAATCATGTTTTTTCACCTTCTTTCTATGTTAAGGTCTGCGGCTACTTTATCATTGACAAGGGAATCACGGTAAATCCGCCACACGCCGCCCAGCTTCTTTCCCTTCAATGTCCCGTCCCGCAGGCGGGCTTGTACGGTGTGTTTGTGTACGTCCAGGATCGCCGTTGCTTCCTGTACTGTGAAATAGTCCTGCTGCGGGATGTCCGCTGCGGTTACTTCCTTCCGGGGTCTTCCGCCTGGATGTTTCATTGTGTCACCTTCCTTCCTTTATCCGGCAATCGCCTGTAATAACTGCAATGCCTGCTGCTGCTGTGTTGCGGTCATTCTGCGCATACAGTCCGCCGCCTGCGTTGCTGCGTCTGTTTCGATGTCAAACAGGAAATTATAAATCCGCTGTTCGCTGTGTTCCTTCCGCTGGTCAATGTTGTGTGCGTAAATGCCCGTTGTTTCGGGGCTTGCGTGGCGGGCGTGGTGCTGCGCTTCCTGGATCGTTGCCCCTGCTTCCAGTAGGAATGTAACGGACGTGTGCCGCAGGCTGTGTGCGCTGATCCTGTGGGTATCATATCCGGCAGCAATCAACCTGCCTTTGATGATCCGGGAAATGGAAGGTTCCGTCAAACGCTGTCCCCTGCTGCGGTTCCCGGTGCTTGCGAACAACGGTGCGTCCGCATCCTTCTTTCCCCTTGTGTCCAGGTATGCCATGATTGCGGAATAGACTTCCGGGGTCAGCTTCTTGTATGCGTCCGCTTCATCGTGTCCCTTGCCCTGGATGAAAAGAACGTGTTCCCCTGCCAGGGTTTCCATATTGCCGATGTTTGCCCGCTGCATTTCGATAATGCGCAGTCCTGCGGTAATGGATAACAGTATCATTGCATAGTCACGCTTTCCGGCATCGTCTGCGGTGTCTATGCTGTCCAGGACGGTTTTTGCATCGTTCTTCTGCAACGGATCACGCTTTGTATTGTCCGCCCGGACTTTTGCGCCCTTCACGTTGTCAGACACGTTCGGATATAAGTTTTCCTGCGCAGTCCACTTGAAAAACATTTTGACTGCCCGCAGGTAACGTGCCTGTGTTCCGGCTGAAAAGGTAATAACGCTGCTGCCCGTTCCCGGTCTGTCATAGCGTGTCCGGCGGGGGTGTGGTGCTGCCAGGTATTTTACATAGTCCAGGATGTCCGCCCGCTGCGGCTGCTGGATGTTGTTATCATGCAGCCATTCCATAAAGCAGCGCAGGCAAACGCCGTATGACTTGACTGTGACTTCCTTCACGTTGATATAGTCAATGAATCGTTCCAGTAGTGTTTGAATACCTGCTGCGGGGACTATTGTCGCCCATGTGGTTGTGATAATTTCGTTCATGATCCTTCCTGCCCTTTCCTGCCGCCTGCATCTGTGGTATAATGCAGACACGGCAATTTGTGATTGCTGCGGGACTGTCCTTTACTTTTCCAGGGTGCGGGGCAGTCCTTTTTCTTTTCCTCTTACTATCATATAGTTTTTGTTCCCGTCTGTCAAGTACACAGGACAAATATTTTATACCTGCGCTGTCCGGGGTGTCTTTGTAAAAGTCCGGTCAGACCTTAACATAGAATCACAGGGGCAAAATGCGGGCAGGAATCCCCATTTTCACAGTGTTTCGGGGGGTCAGTTTTGCGGATATGCCCTGTAATGCGTCAGAATGCCCCTACAATGCGTTTTAGTGTTCGGACGGGTATTTTATCGACCTGCCCCCGAAAAACGCCGTACAGGGCAAAATAGAAGGGCGGTTCCCGTGAAGGTTCCGCCCTGTGGGTCTGTCTATGTGGTTTTTATTCCGGGGTCACGTTGAAAAACCTGTACAGCATATCTTTTGCCTGCGGCTTGTCAATCCACTTCTTATAGTAGGACAAAATGCCGTCCAGGTTGCGGGCGTTTTCTTCTTCCGCCTGTCCGCCGATGTAATAGGTTCCGCCCGTGTCAATGTTGTGTTCCTTCGCATAGCGCAGGACAATTTGCGTCATGGTGCGGTTGCCTGCATTGCGCTTCAAAATGCCCTGGATGTCACGGGGAAGAAGGGTAATGCCGGACTGTAACAGTTTTACATCGTCCGTCAGTTCCGCCGGATCAAGGTTGTTCAGTTCGGCAGCGTCCGCCCTGTACTGCGCAACAAGGTTCCGGGCTTCCTGGATCGCCCCTTCCGATGCAGTTTCAATCTTCCTGCGCAGGGCATCCCGCTTCGGGTAAATATCATCCTTCAACGCCTGCGGGCTGTATCTGCCGGACTTGATTTTTTCTTCCAGCTTGTCACGTTCCGCAATGTCCTTGCTGATTTCATCGGTGCGGGCTTCCAGGGTGTCAAAAACAGTCTGTACAATATTGTTATCCATGATTATTCCTTTCCGGGCTTCATGCCCTTAACAAGATCAATTAGTGTGCATCCGTGGTTGTACATTGCGCAGCGTTCATTGCATTTCCTGGCAATGATACAATCCATGTCCTTTGTGTCCTTTGTGGCGGGGGTGTCCATCCTGGCAAATATGCAGGCTGTGTCCTGGTAGAATGCGCAGGACTTTTCGCAGCTGCATTTCACGTTGTTTCTGCCGATTTTGAAGGGGCAGTCCCGCCCGGTCCGTGCTGCTGCCATTTCTGCGGCTTCCCGCTTGCGGTTTTCTTCGTCCCGCTGTTTCTGTGCTTTCTGACTGGCAAAGAACACGCTGCGGGGAATCCCGTTGATTTCGGGTTCATATTCAATGCAGTTTCCGACCTTGCGGAAATGTCTTCCGTACTGGTCAACTTCATTGTATTCTGCGTCTTCCGGTTCCGCAGGCGGCTTCCTGCGCTGGTCAAAATAGGGGTTGTACATCATGCGTCTTCACTTCCTTTCTGTGTGGCAATGATCGCCGCTGCCATTGTTCCGACTGCTTCCGTCATGTCTTCCACAACGTCCCGCAGTTCTTCAATGCGTGTTTCCAGGTTGAACACGGCTGTTTCCGCTGCCCTGGCTGCGTCCGGGAAGTAGTGGTCTTCGATGTAGTCCACAGTGAACAAGGGTGCATGATAGCCCGTGTGGGTCTTTATCAATTCCCTGTTCGCATCCTGCATTGCAGCAAATGCCGGGACAATCTGATTATTCCAGTCCTGCCCGTCAATCTTCGTCTGACAGTGCGGACAAGTCCGGCTGCGGTTGTTCTTCCAATCGTCACGCCCGTAAACGTCCCAGGTTCCGCCGCAGTAATTGGAGTTGTCAAAAAAAGTTTAGCCACTAACTGCCAGGAAAGCTTCGAACTGGAAACATTTCATCGGGTCAGAGTCTTTGCCTCAGAGCGCAGGTAGCGCTCTCTATAGACCAACGGTGGAAGGCCGCCGGTGACAGAGGAGATGCGACGCAAGTTATAGTAGCGGATATACCGAAACACCACGCTCTTCACTTCATCACGGCTCATCCTGGTCGTGTCTATTTGGTAGAGCTTCTCTTTCTTCAATGTGGCAAAGAAGCTCTCCATACGTGCATTATCGTAGCAGCGGCCGGTCCCACTCATGCTCTGGATGAGCTTGTGACGCCGGAGGGCCGTGAGGAACACCTGGCTGGTAAACTGGCTGCCCCGGTCGGAGTGAAGGATCGCCCCCTCGATATCCGTGTTGCGGCAGGCGTTCTCCAGGGCCTGTACACACAGCTCTGTTCTCATATTGTTGTCCATATAGGAACCCTGGATACTGCCATCAAAGCAGTCCAGCACTGCCGCCAGGTAGAGCTTCCCATCTTGACATGGAACCTCCGTGATGTCTGTGAGGAACTTTTCATTGGGTTTTTGAGCGGTAAAGTCACGATTAATCAGGTTTTCCGCCTTTTCTGCCTGCCGGTCAGCTTTGGTGATCCTGTTTGGACGGCGTTTGGGTCGGATGATCAGGTGGTGTTCCCGGCAGATGCGGTAGATCCGCCGGTCGCCGCCGGTATAGCCCCGGTGGAGCCTGAGCCAGGCAATAATCCGCCGGACACCGTAGTTGCAGCCATTCTCTTCATCGT
>OGWU01001574.1_pt1 | contig 12828 bp, 20 predicted proteins | sample 1576071 | NCBI WGS metagenome assembly OGWU01 (sample SAMEA3541582, study PRJEB24748) | human gut metagenome | biome: human gut; feature: human-associated habitat; material: faeces | place: China | collected 2012
TTTGTCATGGAACTTTCCTTTCTACCTCATCCCTGATTTCAAAACATTATTTATTTTGATAGTTGATTCGTTCTCCTTGAATTACTGGATAACAAATCATTTTATCACTATCCAGATTTTCTACATGCATATCTACTGCACTGATCTGATGGTTTTCATAAGTATTGTAATAATAAATACCTTTTGTAACATTACAACACGACGTATACAATGTGATTTCATATTTTCCATCCGCTACTTCGCAACATCCTCGTTGCTGATCCACAGATCCGAGAATGTGGAAGAATTGGCTAACGCTTTCTTCCTCTGATTCACCTGAAATTGCATTTACCTTTGTAAAAGCTACACGTACAAAGCGAGAGGAAGATGAGAGATCTCCCGGAAGACCTAATCCTCCCATACCTCTACTATATGCATCAAGAGCCAAATTTTCGCAGAAAGTATTTCTGGGCTGTTTAGGAGATAAATACATATAATTATTTAGTTGAAACATCTGCTGTGGAAATGGCGGATTATTCGTAAGCACTCCTACTGGATTGTCATAAATATGCAAACCATCTGACATAGATTCTACCGTAATTGACTCATTCTCATCAGAAATGATCCAGTGTAATTGTGCTAATGGTAATTGCTCGCTGAAAGGAGTATTAACAATATTAATTCGTTCAAGAAGCTCGCGAACTTCAACTAAAGAAGAACACTGACTTAAAATCCACGGAATAAATTCAAACTGTGCAATATTTTCCACATCTGGCTTAATCGCGGCATAAACAGCATTTCCGACAAAATTCAGTCCTGCCATTGCCACTCCTTTTTCATTCATAGCATCATAATACAAAGGATAATCTTCTGCAACATGAGCCATTCCAATAATTGCATAATGATTTTTCATATCGCCAACATGGCGAAAATTAAACGCATAATTACGTGGTGTAATTACTATCTGATCACCATAAGAGAATTCATAATCGAGGGTTCGTCCAAAGTAAAAATCTTTTGTTTTATAAGTTGCTGCTGTACACATGATCGTTTATCCTCCTAAATAGATTGAAATATGTCAATGAGTTTTTTTCTTGAACAATATTATAGCACAATTCTTTTATTTTGTTCCAACTTCATACATGATCATAACATGTAAACTTTAAACTATTTTCCTAGATTATTTCTCCATCAGTTTTTCAAACCAGGTATCCATAGCTAGGATGAATTGACCTACGTCTGGCAATTCTTGCAGCATTTCGTTTCTCGTATATATATTTTACCACATACTTTTTCCAAAGGCACTGACTTCTCAGCCCTTAATTTTCATCTCTGCTATTATGCGTTCTTCCCTCTGTCTCTCTTCACAATAATCCCAGAAGTCTTTCAATGCTTCCTCATCCGATTTCCACGGCAATGGTATGGGATCCAATTCATCTAATCGCTTCACAAGTTTCCGTACCTCTTCGGTATCGAACTCCTCATCACTTGCCTCCATTACATAAAAATCTAGTTTTTCATTTATCATTCTGATTTCTTCTTTGGTCATGTTAAAACCTACCTACATTATATACATGGCGCTTCTCGACAAATTCTTACAAATAACTACAAATTTTTTCACAAGAAACGAAAAAACGATACTGCATAGATTTCTTACTCCACACAATATCGTTCTTCTATATTTATACTTTCATTGTCTTTGCCAATGATGTAAGCAGTGCTGCCATCTCCGGATTCCCCAGCACTTTCATCAGCAGCTCTGCATCCACTCCATCCGGTACAGTAATCGTACTGCTGCCTTCATCCTGATTTTTCATCTGCGGATTTAGATTTTCCTTATTATAAAAGGCATTCTCCATAAGTTCTGCATTCTTCCTTCGGTCTTCATCAAGGATATGACCATACACTTCCGTTACCATATCCGCCTGAGCATGGCCGGAGTCTCCCTGGACTGCTTTAATATCTCCCCCACTTAATTTCAGCTTGTAGGTGACACTGGTATGACGCAGACTGTGAAACACTACATCTGGCAGCCCCAGTTCATCTATGATTTCCTGCATTTTTGTCCTTAGATAGCTGTCTCCTATAGGAAGACCAAAGGTTGTCGCCATTACCAGATTATAATCCTGATATTCATTTCCAAGCACTTCCTTTATCTCATCCTGATCTGCTTTCAGATCAATCAGACATTGTGCTACTGATTTTGGAATAAACACCTTCCTGACACTGCTGTCTGTCTTCGGTGTTTTCAACACTCTGACCGTCCTGTTATTTTTCTTCTGGCTTGGAAATATCATGATAATTTCTTTTGAATTGAGTGCTTCTATTGCATCCTTTGATACTCTCTCTACCTGTTTATTGATGATAACATAGGCTTTGTTATCTGCAATCGCCTCTTCCGAAATATCCATATCATCCCAGGTCAGTCCAAGAAGTTCTCCGATACGAAGTGTTGCCGTAAATGCAAGATGAAATGCTATTTTGAGCATTTTGTTATCACAGGCTTCCAATGCCTGCATAAGCATCTCTGCTGTCCAGATCTCACGCTCCTGCTTCTTTGCTTTCGGAACGGTTGCATCCACAGCCGGGTTCTTTTCCATCATATCCCACTTTACCGCCTGGCGGAAACAGCTCCTTAATACCTTATGTATCTCATTTACTGTACTTTCCGTGATTGTTCCTGTACCATCTGGATTCTTTGTACTCTTTACCGCCGGCATTTTAAGAAGATCCTTATAATACTTCTCTATAAAATGTGTATTGATGCTTGCAAGCTTGGTATCTCCGATTGTGGGAAGAATGTAATTATTTATCAGAGCCACATTACCAGAGTAAGTGGAAACACCCCACTTGTCATGTCCATATATCTGCACATATTCTTCAATCAGTTCTTTCAATGTTGCACACTTTTGAACCTCAAATTTTCCGATAGACTGCTTGTACTCAATTTCTTTTTTCCGTTTATCTGCTTCTTTCTGCGTAGCAAATGTTTCAGATGTTGTATGTTCTTCTCCATTCTCATCCAGGATTTTATATACCACAGAGTATGTCTTTCCCCGGTGCCTGATAAATGCCATGTTATATCACTCCTTCCCTGTGCTCATTCAACCAGTTCAGGAACTGCTGCCTGTGAACCCTCAGAACCTTTCCGGCTCCGACACACTGGAATTCTCCGGTCTGCATCCACTTGGTAACTGTCGATACATTTACTCCGGCCAGCTCTGCTGCCTCCTGTCTGGATATATATTCTTTTATTTCCAAAGACAATGTCTCATTTTCCTGTAACAACTGGCTCTCTTCCTGTTTATCCCCATCATTTATGATGTGATATACATTCTGAGCATTAAGAAATAACTGAAAACTCTTTCTTGTGATCCACCTCTTATTATTGCAGATAGTGGAATCCAGAAGCCTTCCTTTTTCTTCTCTTCTTGCAATCTTTGCCAGCTTCTCTCGCGAAATACCCAGCAAATCCGCTGCATCCTGCAAACAGATGTAATCTTTCTCCAGTTCCTCTGCTGTTGGAATATATGTGGCCTTGCGGTATATATCCTGATCTGCATACCATTTTTCAAATATATCAACCGGAATGCGTCTCACAAAATCCACTGTAATATACTCCAGCTTTTCATTTTTCCAAATATCGTACAGATCACAGTCATGTATTCCCAAAATATTTGCAGCTTCCTTAAATGAATAAGATTTTTCCCTTAACTCTTTTCCCGGCTCTTCGCCGCCTACTTTTTTATACTTCACCTGATTGGCATACCATTTTTCAAAACTTTCAAGGTCAATTCTCATCATCCCACCGATTATTTGAGTCTTAAATAAATTTTTATGGACCAGCCAGTAACTGTCAGTCTTTTTTAGTCCTAGCAGCTTTCGCATTTCAGGCACAGACATGGTACTACACTGGGTCAGCTTCTGCTCAGCACTTTGCTGCTGAATCTGTTGCCTTATCTCTGTCAAATCCTTCGCTTCACTCATACTGCGGCCTCCTTCTCACCCACTATAACATGTACGCCTGCATATCATTTAGAAGGTAAATTATATAGTTTCGGACTTCTGATCCAGCCATTCGTCAAAACTCTTCTTTGAAATACGGTATTTGTTTCCAATCTGGATCCAGCGGAATTCATTTTTCTTTAGCAACTCATATACAGTCGGTCTGCTGATTCCAAGCATTTCCTGTACTTCCTTTACGGTATAGCATCTTTTTTCTGCAATATTCTCTGCTGTCACTCCCATTATGCGATACCTCCCGGCTGTCCATCCATGAATCTCTTTACCTGCTTTTTCATACGGACTTTTATTTTCTGCATCTGCTGTCTCGCTGATTCATAGGTAATTCCCTGATCGTCTGCAATATCCGAAATTGTCTTTTCTTTCAGCAGATACTTGGTAAATGTCTCCTTTTCTGTTCCCAGAATCCCAAGCTGGCTGTTAAACAGGTTATAGTCTTTCCTCATATCCCTGAGAATGTATGCATCCCTGATATATACTTCTGCCTGGTCCACTCCGTCCAGTACGTTGCCTGAAAAATCGCAGTTGATCAGTGCTTCCCTTGTAATAACATTGTTGATTGCTTTTCTTGCGGTGGGATCACTGGTCATTCCTCCTGTCTGGACTCTTACTCCAAGATCTCCAGCTGACTGCCGGTGGCTGCTTTCCTTTTCACATTCGATCATATAACGCAGCCCGTCTGTATATCCGTCCACGATGCCAATGAATTTTGTATAGTTTTTGATAATGATATCTATGCGCTTCTCTGATGTGGCTCCTGTATATACTCTGATAAGGTTCTTTTCTGTCATTGCTGCACTCCTTTTATTTCTGCATGTCATGAGCTTTCGTACGTTTACTCTTCTTTACAGATATTATTGTAGATAACCACGGAGTAAAAATCGTTCCCCAAACAATAGACAAAAGTCTATTCAGAATGTACTTTTATCCAAGAAGTGCCAGTGCCTGAATCTGTTTCAGTGCAACTTCTCTCATCTGGTCATTTTTCAGTTCCAGCAACGCATCCATTATTCTGGCATCCAGTGCCTCTGCCTTTTTCCCTTCCAGCAGATATGATCCACTGCAATTCAGGGCTTTTGCTATTTCTAGAACAATGCTGCTTTTAATGTCTATATGGTCATTCTCATATGCTGATATCGTTGCTTTCTTAGTGCACAGGATTTCTGCCAGCTGCTCCTGTGACATTCCAGCTGCCTTTCTCATTTCCCTGATCCTCGCTCCCATTGTATTTCCCGCATCTGTATTTCTCATTTTTTCTCCGTTTCCGGAACCCAAACGGAAATACAACATGTCTTATGATGAAACAGAAAAAGAGCCTGCAAAACGCATTAAAATAAAACGATCTCTCGTTATATTTCCGTTTTGCAGGCTCCTTATAGTCTTCTGCTATATTCAGCTCGTTTACAAACTCTTGCGCAGTGGGATCATCTTTAAGGATTCTCGGTGTTACCGAAATCAAGGTTCCGGCTCCTCTGTCCAGTCTGATGGTCCGCCCACTGGCTCATTTTATTCAGTTATCTATTATTCGTGCAATATTTTCATACTGCTTATATTATTCAAACCTGATTTTTTCTGCGATCCCGTATTGTCTTAAGCTCCCCTGATTTGAGATTCGCAATCGTAACCGTCCGGCATTTCGGACAAATGATATTCAATGATATTACTTCTTTACATGTTGCCAAAAACTTTCCGCAGCCTGAACAATGAATCATTCTGTGTTCATTATCTCGTTTATCATTTCTCATTTCCATCCTAATAGTCGGGTTTTTCACTACTCCCCTATAAATATTACGATTTCCCCGTCTATTCTCCTTTCTCTGTGTTGTTCAATATCCTGAGTACATATCTGGCCATTCTCTCAAAAAAATCGCGTTTTTCCTTCCAGGGCATATTTACAACATATCTGTCTATGTCAATCTGCTCTCTCTTTCCTGTTACTATGTATCGCACATCAAAATGAAAAGCCTCTTCCAGTATTGACAGTTTCTCACATGAAATTGCAGAATCTCCATATTCGTATCTCTGATACTGCTTTGTGCATATACCAAGAGCATCCGCAACATCATCCTGAGACAGTGCATTCTCTTTTCGTATCTTTCTCAGACGTTTACCCATATTCTTTTGATATTCCTGGTCTTTATCGTTATCGTTCGACATATTACTCCTTCCATTTCATCCATAATAGAATACTATTTTCTTCTATAAATCAGAACCGAGTAATATGTGGAAGATTTTGGACATATTAGCGTGATTTTTTCCAGATAAAACCAGACTCCCAACACATATCAGTATTTTTTATTATTTGTACCAAGGACAGATTATGGGGATATTTTCCTATATTCTGTACCTTTTCTGTATGTTATTACTACATTGCTCTTTTCCGCTGCCGTAATGCTTCCATATCTGTAGAGTATCTGCTGGCTTTTTCCTGATCATGTTCCTTTCCACGGCAGTTCTCAAATATCTTCATATAAATTTCATCCACCACCCCTACGATTTCTTTCTTGCATCTCACACATGTAATCTCAACACTGCAATTTCCCGCCACCTTAAACAACTGCTTTCCGCAGGACGGGCAGCTCACATATCTCATCTTAACTCTCTCAGTCATCATCAAAGTCCTCCTGACATTGTACAATTTGCGTACCATTCAACGGATAAGGGAAATGAAAACCATTGATGATTATATTCTCTGGATAAATGAGTTCCGATGTGCCGAAGTCCGCACCATTCATCCTGTGACCTTCTTGCTGATCTTTTCGACTGGTATAACACCATTAAAAAGCTATCTCTCCTCCATAAACCACATATTGTTGTCCTCATAGAAAAGATGGCTCTCTTTTCCGTCAACAATACAGGTATAACGTATTCCGGCTCCGCCTGCTTTCAGGCTTGCCGCTCTTCTTACATCTGTTACTTTCTGAATCTCATATACATGGCCATCCTTCCAGATAAAGCTCCTTGGCAGAAGCCTTCCGTCATTTGTAAATTCAGCCATAACATTTACATATACCTTGCTGCTTTCCATAATAATTCAATCCTCCTGTCTATCCAAAGTACCCATGCGGATGTACCGTATGATCAGACTTTGCATCACATGCTGACAGTATTCTGTCGCGGTACATAAGCCCTCTCTGGACACTGTAAAATCCAAATCTTTTGCGGATAATATCAACCGTCTCATCCATTTTCATCTGTTTTTCTCTTGCCTGCGGATCCATGAATATATCCAGCTGCTCCCAGAAATAATCTGTCACAAGATCCGTTCCACGTATTCCTATGCTCCGCAGTGGCTTTTGAAAGAACTCTGGCCGGCTGCTTTTCAATTCCTTATCATCTGCCGGTAGTCTGTAGTTGTCTTTGTATAGCCTGTATCCAGCCTCTGCAATCTCTTTGGTGATATTGCTCGCATTCTGTAACTTTACCTGTTTTGAAAAATGGAACAGTTCTTTGTCACGGACACTGATCTCAACAGTCCGGCACCGGAAACCATTCTCCCGGAGTCTTGCCGCTACACTTTCTGCCAGAATGTATAACACAATCCTGACATCTTCATCTGTTTCCATATCCCTGGGCGTTGTTGTACTGTTGCCTACGGACTTGACCGGAGCTGATGTGTTTTCCAGCTTTACCGGAGATTCATCATATCCATTAGCAAAAGCCCACAGGATACTTCCCATCTTGCCAAGTTTTCTGACCACCAGCGTTTCATCAGATTTTGCCAGATCCCCGATGGTCCGGATTCCCATGCTATATAACTTTTTATTCGTTGCATTTCCCACATATAACAGATCAGAAACTGGAAGGCACCAGGCTTTTCTCTGAAACTCATCCTCATACATAGTAGTAATGGCATCCGGTTTCTTGTAATCCGAACCAAGTTTTGCAAAAATCTTGTTGAACGACACACCCACGCTCACCGTAATGCCAAGTTCTTTTTTCATCCTGCTGCTTATTTCCTGTGCGATATGAAATCCGTCTCCCTTGAGAGTTGCGCTGTCTGTCACGTCCAGCCAGGACTCATCAATTCCGTAGGGTTCCCTCCTATCTGTATAGTCAGCATAAATTTCCTGTGCCATTCTGGAAAATCTGAGATACAGGTCCATCCTTGGGGGAAGAAATGTTATGTCCGGGCATACCTGTTTTGCCTGCCATAATGCCATTCCGGTTTTTACACCATATCTCTTGGCTGTATAATCAGCGGTCAGCACAATTCCATGTCTCGCCTCAGGATCACCTCCTACTGCTACAGGCTTTCCACGAAGTTCCGGATGATGCAGAAGCTCTACGGATGCATAAAAACAGTTACAATCACTATGCAGTATTGTCCGGTTCACTGAATCACCTTCTTTCCTGCTGCCGGATGATATGCCATCCGTCTACATGGCATAATATAATACTTTTTATATTGCTATTCAATGGTAATTTATTGCATATTATCAATGTAGTTGATATTGTGTATTGATTTTTAGGGATTCTTATGCTAATCTTGATATATCCCAATAGGAAGATCATACCTGATATGATTACTTAGAAAGGCATAATACTATGAAAGATTTAGGAAAGACCATTGCTAAATACAGAAAAGAACATAAGCTGAACCAGAGCCAGCTTGCAAAAGAACTGGAAAACTATGACATCTATGTAAAGCAGAATTCAATCAGCGCCTGGGAGCTTGGCACAGCAACACCAAATGCCAGACAATTTCTCGCCTTATGTGAAATTCTTGAAATATACGATATCTATACGGATTTTATTGGTCAAAGTCCCCTTAACCCATTCCGAAACCTGAATGAAACGGGAATGAACAAGGTGCTTGAATATATCAGAGATCTGGAAAGCACCGGCAACTATAAACCGGCAGATATCATTCCTATTCACGTGATCCGGGAAAGAAAAGTATTTTACAATACAGTTTCTGCCGGTACCGGCTCTTTCCTCGACAGCGATGAATATGAGATGATTTCCTCTCCTGATATTCCGGAAGCCGCAACCTTCGGTGTATATGTAGATGGTGACAGTATGGAGCCTAGATATCATAATAAGGATCTCATCTGGATTGAACAGACAGCATGCCTTGATGATGGCGAAATAGGTATTTTCTATCTTGATGGAAACGCATATGTGAAGAAATTTCAGAATAACAGACTCGGAACCTACCTCATATCACTGAATAAAAAATATGATCCAATCCCGGTTACAGAGAACAGTTCCTTCAAAATATTCGGCCGTGTTCTTTCATAAGTCCTTTTTTTGAGACACTTAAAACTGTAGGATTATTATAGCGGAACAGACCTGAACAATTCTTAATTTGGAGGTGCATATATATGAATACTGATATGGATATAGACATAAACACCATGACAGACACAATTACTTGCAGACTTGTTGAAGCAAGGGCAGATCTTGGCATTACCCAGAAAGAACTTGCATCAGCAACCGGCATCAGCCTGAAAACTATTGCCAATATCGAGTCAAAACAGCATATTCCTTCTCTGCTATACGCCATGAGAATTGCAGATTTTTTTCACAAACCGGTAACAAGCCTGTTCTGCTATCATTCTGGTGTTCAGCAGACTCCCTCTAAAGGAGACGATCTGAATGAATAATAAAAAACAGTTGGATTTCCAGACCATCGCTGTTGATTTTGACGGTACCCTGTGTTACAGCAAATGGCCGGAGCTTGGTCAACCCAACCATGCACTGATTGAATATCTCCAGGAATGGAAACGCAACGGCAACAAACTCATTCTCTGGACCTGCCGCGCCGGTGAAGCTCTGTCGAAAGCTGTCGAATGGTGCCGGGAACAGAATCTTGAATTTGATGCAGTTAATGACAATCTTCCGGAAATCATCGAATTCTATGGACACAACAGCCGGAAGATTTCTTGTGATTACTATATCGACGACCGGATGCTGCTTCCGGAAAACGCAAAGGCATAGAACCCGTAATGGGGCTATGCCTTTGTGCTTATTCTGGCATTCATTTTTAGTTAGTGCGGGTTATTTACCTAATACAGTTTTTCTCATAATAAAAATCTGTTAGTTAAACTTTTTCAAATTTTGCTACTTCATCCGATAAATCTTCCGAAAGGTTCTTATTTTCGTCCGCCTGCACTGTAATTGCTGAAATTGCTGTTACAAGTTGTGATATCTCTTGTGCTACGTTTGTAACACCTTTTGCAGATTCTTCAATCGCTATAGAAATGTTATTGATACCTTCATTCATATCATTCATTGTACCTAAGCTATCTTTTGACTTAACTGCAAACTCGTTAAATGTATTACTTGCCTGATCAGAATCAGCATCATAATTTCCAATAATTTTTACAAATTTGTCATAATCAAGTGCTACCTTTTCATCTACAAAACGAATCATTTCCGTTGCATTTCCAGACAGATTGTTTACTGCCTCAATAACTTTTCCACTGATTTCCTGAATATTGTTTGCTGTCTCACGTGAACTATCTGCAAGCTGTCTGATTTCATCTGCAACAACGGCAAAGCCCCTGCCTGCTTCCCCTGCTCTTGCTGCTTCAATCGATGCATTAAGTGCTAGAAGATTTGTCTGTGCTGCGATATTTAAGATATTTTCTGTAAGTTTTGCAATTTCATTTACAGACTTAGATGCTTCTACTGCCTCCGCGACATCCTTTTGAATGCCATCAAATGTTTCTACTGTTTTTTCTTTTGATGCAATCGCTTCTTTATAGCTATTTTCTGCAGTAAGCTTCACTTCATGCAACTTCATTGCAGAGTTCTTAGCATCCTCATTCATGCCTGCCATTTTCTCCAGCAGATTATTACATCCTTGGGCTAAATCATATAGAGAAGCAGATACCTCTTCCATGGATGCTGCAAGTTCTTCCGATGTTGCACTCACATTGGATGCACTCATATTTGAAGATTCCGCCTCATTTTGTACAAGATAGGAAGATTTTTTCATATCTTTTGATACACTCTGAATCTTTACCATAAGATTTTGTAATGTTTCAATAAAATGGTTGACACCATTTGCAAGCTGACCAATTTCATCACTGGTTTCATCAAATACTCTTAACGTAAGATTACCCTGTCCTGATTCTATACCTAAAATGATATCATCCAAATCATTCTTTGCTCTTTTTGCTGGACGAACAATGGACTTATTAATAACAATCGAAAGAAGTACGATTACAATAATATTAGCTACCACAAGTGCAAGATCAAAAATGATGCTTCCATTTATTCTGTAGTTGCTATGTCTGATGGCTTCTGCCACTTCTCCTTTTGCTGTTTCAAAAACCGCGGTATCATTATTTTCCACTGCTTCTTCATATTGTTCAAACTGTTCTATAAGCACATTATTCTTTCCTCGAATAGCTTGTAATGCCATTAAATTCAAGACTGTAATCAAAACTGCAAAAAAGCCTACAGACACTAACATTGTTACTAACTTTTTTCCCAAGTTCTTTCTCTTTTTCATGTTTATTTTTCTTCTTTCTGCGAAAGGCACCAATGCGTTATGTTTTGGAATTTTCTAGCATCATTCTACCCCACCCCACAAAATTTTGTCAATACTTTATTCTCTTGATAGAAAATTTTAATCTTTACTCTGATGAGGATGGCGTGAAACACATCCGTATCAAATCCAGACCTAATAAATGGCATGAGAATGACTGCCCTTTCTGTCACAAGTCATGTCCTGCTTATGACAAACATTCCAGCAGACCAACCACTTGGAGGGGGCTGGACTGGGGTGGTATTCTGGTCGAAGTTGAATACCAGACGCATCGTATCATCTGCCTTGAACATGGGGTATATGTTGCCGAAGTTCCATGGGCATATCCAGGTAGTAGATTTATCAAGGATTTCGACCTTACCGTTGCATGGTTTGCATCCTATCTTCCAAGAAGTACCACATCATACTTCATGAGAGTGGACTGGGAAACTGTAGGCCGCTGTGTCAATCGTGCTCTTCACGATTTAGAACCGGAGCGCTCAAGAAGACTTGATGGTCTGGTTAATATCAGCATTGACAAAATCAGTTACAAAAAGGGTCACAAGTAGACAATTTGTAGACACTTGCTTCTATCGCCCATTTTCTCAATATCTGTCATTCAAAATCCAAAGTAGCCAGAAAGTGAATACATTAAATTTATTGACATGGAGATAATAATAGCATATAATTAAAGTACGTAAAACCATACGTTTTTATGTACGGAAAGGAGTGTTTTATATGTTAGCAGTAAAGAGCATGGATGTTAGAGATAATTTCAAGAGTTTATGTGATAAGGTTTTTAATGGTGAAACATTAATTATATCAAGACCCAAGAACGAAAATATTGTTATGCTTTCCGAAGCTGAATACAACGAAATGATGAAAGCCAAGCGAAACGCTGAGTATCTTGCTATGCTTGATAAATCTATGGCAGAGGCTGAGGCAGGTGGTTTTGTTACTAAGTCCATTGAAGAATTGGAGGCATACGAATAAATGAATATAGTATTTACTCCTACTGCTTGGGAGCAATACACCGAATGGCAGAGGGAAGATAAAAAAATGGTTAAGCGGATCAATGAGCTTATTAAGGATATTGACCGCAATGGGCTTTTAACCGGAATTGGTAAGCCAGAACCATTAAAGCACCGAAAAGCATGTAGCAGACGCATTACCGATGAGCATAGATTAATTTACTATATGGATAACATCCAAAATCTGATTATATACTCATGTAAATATCATTATGAAGATTAGCACTTTAAACGGTGCTAATTTTTTTACAATTTCTAAAGGTTCGCATATTTTCATTAGTGGACCTGCTTTGCACTGTCTCCACAAAGTTCTCC
>OGWU01001576.1_pt1 | contig 12812 bp, 9 predicted proteins | sample 1576071 | NCBI WGS metagenome assembly OGWU01 (sample SAMEA3541582, study PRJEB24748) | human gut metagenome | biome: human gut; feature: human-associated habitat; material: faeces | place: China | collected 2012
CGGGCGTAAGAGATTTGAAGGGAGCTGTCCTTAGTACGAGAGGACCGGGATGGACAGACCTCTGGTGCACCAGTTGTCGTGCCAACGGCACAGCTGGGTAGCTACGTCTGGACGAGATAAACGCTGAAAGCATCTAAGCGTGAAACTCCCCCTAAGATAAGATCTCTCATCCGAAAGGAGTAAGGCTCGACGTAGACTATGTCGTTGATAGGTCGGAGGTGGAAGCGCTGTGAGGCGTGTAGCTGACCGATACTAATAAGCCGAGGGCTTGACCTAGCAAGGTCAAAGAAGGATGCAGGCGCTTGTAAGCGATGAATGCAAGTTTCACTGTTCGGTTTTCAGGGTACAGAAAAGCGCACCCCCCTTCTGGAGAGAAGGAAGTAAAGAAGAAAGAAGTAGAAAGCTTTCTTTGCATACTTTCTTTCTCGAAAGAAAGTATGCGCCTTTAGCTCAGCTGGTAGAGCAACTGACTCTTAATCAGTGGGTCCCCGGTTCGAATCCGTGAAGGCGCACCATCTGGCCCGTTGGTCAAGCGGTTAAGACGGCGGCCTCTCACGCCGCAAACATGGGTTCGATTCCCGTACGGGTCACCAGTTTTTTCAAAAAGTTGATAGAGATTTTAGTCGCGTAAGCGGTTAAAATAGTTGGTGTTGATTAGGGCGAGGGTCCACCCGTTCCCATTCCGAACACGGAAGTTAAGCTCGCTTCTGCCGAAAATACTTGTCTGGAGACGGACCGGGAAGATAGGTAACGCCAACATAAAAAGGACAAACAGAAATCTGTTTGTCCTTTTTCTTTGCCAGAATTACCTATTGTGTCAGAATGCGACATTTGATATAATAACCTCGTCTGATTATTGTCAACCCGAAAATGGAGGTAAAGAAGCAAGATGAATCTAAAAAAGCTTGAACGGCGTGCCGCAGCACTGGCGTTGGCTGCCGTTGTAGGGATCCAGCCGGTACTGGCCGGGTCTTATAAATTAACCATTCCCTCGGGATACACCAGCCCCTTTGTGGATGTTCAGAAAGGAGACTGGTACTACAATTATGTGGCAGCAGTCAACAGCAAAGGCTATATCGATGGATACGGAAATGGCTACTTTGGCGCCGACGATTCCTTGAGTGCGGGCGCTGCGTTGGTCATGGTGCTGAAGGCGGCAGGGAGTGGAAACATTGCTGCAACGGATAGCCACTGGGCCAGTGGATATGCGGACTATGCGGTGTCCAAGGGCTATCTCACCCGTGCGGAGATCGGAGATCTGGATGGAGATATGCCCCGTATCCTGGTGGCGCAGCTGGCGGCAAAAGCGCTGGGACTGTCTCCTTCTCAGGCGAAATCTCCCTTTTCTGATGTCGACGATGGCTATCTGACGGCGCTGTATGAGATGGGGGTTATCACCGGCAGTACCCAGAACGGCAAAACAGTCTTTTTGCCGGACAAGCCCATCAGCCGTGCGGAGATCAGCGTCATTATCTGGCAGATCGACCGGGTACATACCTATGGCAAGCAGATCCTGTTTCAGAACACCTATTATGATATTTTAGACGGAGTGCCGGTCAATTCTTATAATTCCAGCTATTTCTCCAAGGATTCCAACGGATATATGACCTATAATGAGCCGGGGGTAGAGACGGCGCTGGGCATTGATGTGTCCGTCTATCAAGGAGAGATTGACTGGCAGAAGGTGGCCGATGCGGGCATTGATTTCGCTATCATTCGTGTGGGATATCGAGGCTACGGCAGCGAGGGCAAGATGATGCCCGATAAGTATTTTACCCAGAACATCGAAGGCGCCCTGGCTGCGGGGCTGGATGTTGGCGTCTACTACTTCTCCCAGGCCATTACCGTGGAGGAGGCTCAGGAGGAGGCTGCCTACGTCATTGAGCAGGTGAAGGACTATGATCTCACCTATCCGGTGGTCTTTGACTGGGAGCGGCAGAACTATGCCGGCTCCCGCACCCAGACGGTGCCCAGTGTGAGTACCATGTGCAAGATGGCCAATGCCTTCTGTGCAGATATTACGGCGGCGGGCTATGAGGCCATGGTTTACTTTAACCCCTCTGAAGGCTACAGCCAATATGATCTGAGCAAGCTGATGGACTATCCCTTCTGGCTGGCCCAGTACAACAACCTGCCCACCTTCTACTATGATTTTGATATGTGGCAGTATACTTCCAGCGGCCGTGTATCCGGCATCTCCGGAAACGTGGATATGAACATTCGATTCTTCCGATAAAACAATACAGAGCGTCATAACCGTTTTGGTTATGACGCTCTGTTGCTTATTTCTCCGGGAAGTTCAAAAGCTTCTGGGCGTTTCCACCCAGAATACCGGTCTTTTCCTCCTCCGTGAGGGGCAGGGAACGGATACGTTCCACGCCCTGAGACTGATCGCCCCAGGGGCTGTCGGTTCCGAAGAGGAAGCGGTGGGGACCGAAGGTGTGGACCATGCGCAGGAACTGCTCCTGGCTGAGCATGGGCAGATCCTCCGGCTTGTAGTAGCCGTCATCCAGAGCATAGAGCGTGCCCAGGGAGTAAGAGGTGTCCAGATATACCGGAGCGTCAGCCAGCAGCTGCTCGGCCTCATCCCAGTTGCGCCAGCCTCCCATGTGGGCCAGAATCAATGTCAGAGGTCCGACCTCCTTCACAGCATGCTGCACCATGGCGGGGGTGACCCGCACACGGCCGGGGAAGCCCACATCCAGGCCGGAGTGGGTGAGAACGATGAGGCCCAGCTCAGCCGCCCGATCGAGAATACGCAGGGTGCGGATGTCGTCAAAGTTTACATCCTGATAGACCGGGTGAAGCTTGATGCCCTTCAAGCCCAGGTCTTTCACCCGGGCCAGCTCGGCGCGGTAGTCGTCATAATCGGGATGAATGCAGCCGAAGGAGAAGATGCCGGTCTGCTCAAACTGCTCGTTGATGCGAGCGGAGCTGTCATTGATGTGCAGTACCTGCTTGGGGCTGGTGGCCACAGGCAGCACGACGGAGTAGTTTACCCCGGCCTTGGCCATGGAGGCCATCAGACCGCCATTGGTGCCGTCCACATAGGACTTTGTGTGGGACATCAGTTCCAGCTTGGGGATGGTAGTGGCGGCCAGCTTATCCGGGAAGGTATGGGTGTGGATATCAATAATCATAATATCAACTCTTTCTTTGCGGGAAAGTCCCGTATAGTTTCCAGTCAGCGGCGAACATCAGGCCGTGTGATATCTTCCATAGGATACCACACGGCCTGTGCTTTGAACATGGTGTTTCTTGCTCAAGAAATGGAGTTTTTGGCCCAAATATTAAGACAAATTGGGGATTAGTCCCGCTCGCCCAGGGCCTGGCGCTGGCGGACCAACACCTTTCGGTCGTAGCAGGAGAAGGCCTCGTCCACCAGAGTTTGATCCGGCTTGGGGGTGAGGAGGGAGACCACCGGGACAAGGATCAGTCCGGCCAGCATACAGAAGGCGCCTGCATTGATGGGGGACTGGAGGATGGCGGGGAAGCGGCTGCTCACAAAAATATTGGCCAGCATAAAGACCGTGGAGAAGAGGAAGCAGACCCAACAGGCACCCCGGGTGGCCTTTTTCCAGTAGAGGCTATATAGGAAGGGGGCAAGGAAGGCACCGGCCAGGGCGCCCCAGCTCACGCCCATAAGCTGAGCGATAAAGGTGACGCTGGAGCGGTACTGGATGATAGCCAGCACTACAGAGATGGCAATAAACAGTACGATCAGGCCCCGCATAACCAGCACCTGGCTCTTTTCGTCGTCTTCCCGAATGACTCGGCCCTTCAGAACATCCAGGGTCAGGGTAGAGCTGGAGGCCAGCACCAGGGAGGAGAGGGTAGACATGGAGGCGGAGAGCACCAGAATAACCACCACCGCAATGAGAAGATCGGACAGGCCGGAGAGCATGGTGGGAATAATGGAGTCGTAGCCATTGGCGGCCACATCCACCTGATCGGAGAAGAGACGGCCAAAGCCGCCCAGGAAGTAGCAGCCCCCTGCCACGATAGCAGCAAACACGGTGGAGATGACGGTGCCGGTGTCGATGGCCTTCTCATCCTTGATGGCATAGAATTTTTGTACCATCTGGGGCAGGCCCCAGGTGCCCAGGGAGGTAAGCAGCACCACGCCCAGCAGGTTGAGGGGGTCGGGACCGAAGAAGGAGGCAAATACACCAGGAGTGTCAGAGACCGCGGCGTCGCTGACCTGGGCCAGACCATCCAGAGCAGCCATAAAACCGCCCTGACTGTTGAGGACCGCGGCGATGACGGCGCAGATGCCGAAGATCATAATGATGCCCTGGATAAAGTCGTTGATAGCGGTGGCCATGTAGCCGCCGGCAATCACATAGACTCCGGTGAGGATAGCCATGACCACCACGCAAACGGCGTAGTCGATGTCAAAGGCCATGCCGAACAGGCGGCTCAGGCCGTTATACAGGCTGGCAGTGTAGGGAATGAGGAAGATGAAGATGATCACCGAGGCGGCTACCTTCAGCTTCTGGGAGCCAAAGCGCTTTCCGAAAAATTCCGGCATGGTGGCGCTGTCCAGATGCTGGGTCATGATGCGGGTGCGGCGTCCCAGGACCACCCAGGCCAGCAGAGAGCCCAGCAGGGCGTTTCCGATGCCCGCCCAGGTGGCAGCGATGCCGTACTTCCAGCCAAACTGTCCCGCATAGCCCACAAAGACCACCGCGGAGAAGTAGCTGGTGCCGTAGGCGAAGGCGGTGAGCCAGGGACCCACAGAGCGTCCGCCCAGCACAAAACCGTTTACGTCAGTGGCATGGCGGCGGCAGTAGAGGCCGATCCCCACCATGACGGAGAAGAAAACCAGAAGAAGTCCTACTTTGATTGCCATCGTTTCACCCTCTCGCAGGAAAAAAATATCCCGGACGTTTTATTGCGTTAAACTGTAACGCATAAAAGCGATAAAGTCAAGAAGAAATTATAGAGCCAAAAAACTCTGGCAAAGACATGAGTAGAAAAAGCAAGCTGAATTTGTTGCTTTAACGCGGAAAATCAAAGTTTCTCTATACTTTTTTTCGGAAAACTGATAAAATAAAGCCAAGAAAAATGTTGTCCCCCAGGGACAGAAGGCGGAGGGGTCCGCCGGTTGGGAGGAATTGGATATGGAGATCTCCGGATTTCAGCAGCTGAAGCAGGATTTGAAGCATATTCCGCCAAAAGCCGCCGTGGTGGCCGCAGCCCACGAGGAACATACCCTCCAGGCAGTGCGCCAGGCCCAGGAGGATGGGCTCATCCGTCCGGTGCTGGTGGGCGATGCCGCAGAGATCCAGCGGCTAACTCAGGCCATGGGTTGGCAGGTGCCTGAGGAGGATGTGGTGGACGAGAAGGACGAGGCGGGATGTGCCCGCCGGGCGGTGGAGCTCATCCGCCAGGGACGGGGCAGTCTGCTCATCAAGGGGATGCTCCAGACCGGGACCCTGCTCAAAGAGGTGGTGCGCCATGGCACCGGCATTCGGGAGAGCGCGGTACTCTCCCACGTGGCTATTTTGGACGTGCCTGCCTACCACAAGCTGATGTTTATCACCGACGGCGGTATGGTGGTGGCTCCCGACCTGGAGCAGAAGCGGGCCATTTTGCATAACGCCCTGGGGCTGTGCCGCTTTCTGGGGTATGACCGGCCCAAGGCGGCGGTGCTGTGCGCCGTGGAGACGGTGAACCCAAAGATGCAGGAGACGGTAGACGCTGCCACCCTCAAAGAGGAGGGGGCGCGGGGTGACTTTGGTGACTGCCTGGTGGAGGGTCCCATCTCTTTGGACCTGGCCACCGACCGGGAGGCGGCGGCCATCAAGGGCTACCACAGCCCGGTGGCTGGAGACGCGGACATTTTCCTGGTGCCCAATATCACCGCAGGCAATCTGCTGGGCAAGTCTCTGTACGGCCTGGCAGGAGGAGACATGGCGGGACTGGTGCTGGGGGCGTCGGTGCCCATCACCATCAACTCCCGGGGCGCTACCCCCGCAGAGAAGTACGATTCTATCCTCATCGCCGCCGCCATGGCGCGATGAGCGGCACAAGTGACAGGAGGCGACGGACATGGCCTATCGTTTGTTAGTACTCAATCCAGGTTCCACCAGCACCAAGGCGGCCATCTATGAGGATGAGCACCAGCTGGCGGTGAAGAATATGGTGCACACCAACCAGGACCTGGCCCCCTATCCCACCCTGTATGACCAGCTGGACTACCGGGTAGCTCTGGTGCGGCTGTGGCTGGCCCAGGAGGGCTTTGATCTGTCCACTCTGTCGGCGGTGGTGGGCCGGGGCGGCATCATTCCCCACATTGTGGCGGGCGGCTATCAGGTGGACGACGCGCTGGAGGACTGCCTGCGCCACCACACCGCCTTTGACCACGCCTCCAACCTGGGAGGATTGATGGCCCGCGCCTTTGCCCAGCCTCTGGGGATTCCCGCTTATATCTACGATGCGGTGACCAGCGATGAGCTGCTGCCCGAGGCCCGGGTCACCGGCTTCAAGGAGGTCACCCGTACCAGCTTCTGCCACGTGCTCAACGCCCGGGCTACCTCCCACAAGTACGCGGAGACTCTGGGGCGCAAGTACGAGGACATGAACCTGGTGGTGGCCCATCTGGGTGGAGGCATCTCCATCTCCGCCCACAGCCATGGCCGGATCATTGACTCGGTGTCCGACGACGCCGGGCCCTTCTCACCCGACCGGTCGGGCAGCCTCAATATGCTCTACGTGGTGGACCTGTGTTACTCCGGCAAGTATACCAAGCCGGAAATGCTGAAAAAGCTGCGGGGCGAGGGAGGCATGTCTGCTCTGCTGGGCACCCACGACTGCCAGGAGATCGAGCGGCGTATCCAGAACGGAGACGAGTGGGCCTCGCTGGTGTATAAGGCCCAGGCGCTGCAAATTTCCAAAGGTGTGGGTATTATGCTGGGCTGCTTTACCGAGCTCATTGACGCTGTTATCCTCACCGGTGGCCTGGCAAACTCCAAGATGCTCACCGGCATGGTCATCGATTATCTCCACAACCTGGTGAAGGTGGTGGTCATCCCGGGAGAAAACGAGATGGAAGCGCTGGCGCTGGGCGCCCTACGGATTTTACGGGGCGAGGAGCGGGTCCACGTATTCCACAGTCCGGAAGCATAAAAAAAGGACCGCCTCGGCGGTCCTTTTTCCATATAGAATTTGCATCACAAAAATCAATCCACAGCCGCGGCCATGGCCTGGTCCTCCTGGTGCTGAAGATGGCGGGGAATATGCAGCCCCAGCTGACGGAATATCTCAGGCTCCGGGTCCACGTACAGACATTGGCTGAAGCCGTCCAGGATGGCGGAATGTCCATCCCAGGAGGGGGAAATATCCACCTGGGCCAGGCCGGGGATCTTCATGGCCCGGAGCAGCATGGCGGTGTGGCTGTCTACACTGCCGTGCCAGGTGATCAGTCCCAGCAGCTTGCGCCGGTCCAGAGCCAATACCTCACTGGGTAGCAGCTCGTCGGAGACCAGAATGGCGGGACGGTCCCCCAGAGGGTCCGGGGGCTGAATATCCAGCAGGCAGCGGATGAGGTGGTTGGAGATATCCCGAATATCGGCGCCTCGGGCCTGCATGTAAGGACTGTCCATATCGGCAAAGGCGGTGGCAAAGCTGTTGCCTGCGGTTTGCACCGCATATTCCGCCGTAGTATGTTGCTTGGAAAGGATGGACAGGATGCTTTCTACAAAGGAGGTGTCCTCCAGAAGCATGGCATGGATGGAAAAAATAGAGGCGGCCTGGATTCCCACATCCCGGGCTGCTTGGTCGTAGAGCCGAGACAGCGTGACGATGGAGCGCTGCTGGGCGAGATGGAAACGGTGGATCTCTTCCTCCTGCGAGAGCTGAGACACAGCGGCCAGTGGGAAGGAATGACGGTGATAAAAGTGCAGGGGTCCGGCGGCAATTTGATTTTGAATCGATCTTCCGACAATGATTTGCATGGAGATGCCCCCTTTCCAGGAAGGTTGGAGTCGACGTGCTTCTGCGGCAGCGATGCTGCGGCAGCTTGGAACAGGCGGCCGGAAAAATCTGCGTGTTTGTTGTATATTGATTATAATGACAAATGAAAAGTTTGTAAATTGGTAAAATAGCACAAGGAGAGATGTAAAAATTTTGAAACTGCAAGTTTGCGTGTGGAAATCAGAGGAAATAAAGTGAAACGACAGGAAATCGCAGAGATGCGGGCGAAAAAAATCAACGCTTTACAGTGCTAAACAGGCGTGCTATAATAAAGTTCAACGATAAGACACCGGGACAAAATGTGACATGGCGGACCGGTGTATGAATGAATTTATTTCCAGGAGGTTTGTTCCATGGTTTCCAAACGTATGCTGCAGCTGGGCACGGCCCGCTCTGTAATCCGTGAGCTGTTTGAGTATGGCAATCAGCGGGCCAAAGAGGTTGGCCGGGAGAATGTGTTTGATTTTTCTCTGGGCAACCCCAGTGTTCCTGCCCCTGACGCGGTCAATGAGAACGCCATCCGCATCCTGCAGGAGCAGCCGGAAGTGATCCACTGCTATACCAGCGCCCAGGGCGACGCGGCTGCCCGGCAGCGGTTTGCCGACTCCCTGAACCGCCGCTTTGGCGGGGACTATACGGCCGATCAGTTTTACATCACCGTAGGCGCGGCGGCCTCCCTGTGCTGTGTGTTCAACGGACTGACCTGCCCCGGAGACGAGTTTATTGTCTTTGCCCCCTATTTCCCCGAGTACAAGGTGTTCATTGAGGGAGCGGGAGCCAAAATGGTGCTGATTCCCCCGGAGATCGAGCACTTCCAGATCGATTTTGACGCCTTTGAGAAGGCCATCACCCCCAACACCAAGGGAGTGGTAGTCAATTCCCCCAACAATCCCTCCGGCGTGGTCTATTCCCGCCAGACTCTGGAGCAGCTTGCTGCTATCCTGGAAAAGAAGGAGGCCCAATACGGCCACCCCATCTATCTGATCTCCGATGAGCCCTACCGGGAGATCGCCTTTGCCGGGGTAGAAGTCCCCTGGATTCCCCATATCTACAAGGACACTATCGTGTGCTATTCCTTCAGTAAGTCCCTCTCCCTGCCCGGCGAGCGTCTGGGCTACGTGCTAGTGCCCGGCCAGGTCACCGACAGCAAGGAGGTCTACGCCGCCGTGGCCGGCGCGGGCCGCTCTCTGGGCTATGTAAACGCCCCCAGCCTGTTCCAGCAGGTCACTTCCCTGTGCTGCGACATGACCAGTGATCTGTCCGTGTATGAGAAGAACTGTGAGCTGCTGGTTCATTCCCTGCGGGAGATGGGCTACCACGTGGCCCAGCCCGGCGGCGCGTTCTATCTCTTCCCCCGTTCCCTGGAGCCGGACGACATGGCCTTCAGCGAGCGGGCCAAGCAGTTTGATCTGCTGCTGGTGCCCGGCTCCGGCTTTGGCGCGCCCGGACACTTCCGGCTGGCCTACTGCGTACAGACCGACATGATTGAGCGGGCCCTGCCCAAGTTTAAGGCGCTGGCAGATTCCTACCGGGGCTAAACCGCCGGATAGCTGGAAGACACAGGTAAAATTCAGGCAAAGCAGATGTGAAAGGTTCTTACTTTCACACGGCTTTGCCTGATTTTTTTTGGAAACGGAATTCATTTTTATCCATTTCAACGCTAGCCAAAGCGGCCGGCATCGGGTATGATAATGGCGTAATAGAAGAAAATAGAAGAAACGTCCCTGAAGGAATGGAGGAACGAAACTATGTTGAGAAAGACCAAGATTATTTGTACACTGGGCCCCGCGGTGAACAGCGAAGAGATGATGCGCAAGCTGATTCGCGGCGGTATGGACGCTGCCCGGTTTAACTTTTCCCACGGTGACCATGAGGAGCACCTGGGCCGTCTGAACAAGCTCAAGGCGGTGCGGGATTCCATGAGCCGTCCCGTGGCTACGATTATGGACACCAAGGGTCCTGAGATCCGCATCAAGAGCTTTGACGTGAAGAGCATCAGCCTGGAGGCCGGCGCCACCTTCACCCTGACCACTGAGGATGTGGTGGGCAATGCCGAGCGCGTGTCGGTTACCTATCCCCAGCTGCACGAGGAAGTCAAGCCCGGCATGGAGATCCTCATCGACGACGGCCTGGTGGCCCTGCGGGTAGAGGAGATTCAGGGCCAGGAGATCCGCTGCACCGTAGAGAACGGCGGCACTCTCTCTGCCAACAAGAGCATCAACATCCCCGGCGTGCATATCCACCTGCCCGCTCTGACGGAGAAGGATATCAGCGATATCCAGTTTGCCGTGGAGAACGACTTTGACTTCATTGCCGCTTCCTTCATTCGCCGGGCTGATGATGTGCGCTCCATCCGTGAAGTGCTGCACCGCTTTGGCGGAGATAATATTCAGATCATCTCCAAGATTGAGAATCAGGAGGGCGTGGACAACATCGACGAGATCCTGGAGGTCTCCGACGGCATCATGGTAGCCCGCGGCGACCTGGGCGTGGAGATCCCCGCCGCCAAGGTGCCTGTGCTCCAGAAGCAGATCATCCGCAAGGGCCTGCGCTCCGGTAAGCCCATCATCACCGCTACCCAGATGCTGGACTCCATGATCCGCAATCCCCGTCCCACCCGTGCTGAGGTGTCCGACGTGGCCAACGCCGTGTTTGACGGTACCAGCTGCGTGATGCTCTCTGGTGAGACTGCCGGTGGCAAGTATCCCCTGGAGGCTCTGGCTGCCATGGTGGGTATTGTGGAAGAGGCCGAGCAGTCCATCAACTACTGGCGCCAGTTCCAGAAGCACCGCATCACTCCCGAGCCCAACATCAACGACGCCATCACCCACACCTGCTGCCTGACCGCCATGGACCTGAACGCCACTGCCATCCTGGCCGCCACCAATTCCGGCCGTACTGCCCGGATGATCTGCCGGTTCCGTCCTGCCTGCCCCATCGCGGCCCTCACCATGCAGGAGAAGGTCCGCCGTCAGATGGCCATCTGCTGGGGCGTGTATCCCTTCCTCACCGGCGAGGTCAACTCTACCGACCGCATCTTCTCCCTGTCTGTGGAGTGCGCCCTGAAGGAGGGCCTGGTGAAGAACGGCGACACCGTGGTTATCACCGCCGGCGTGCCTCTGGGCCGCAGCGGCTCCACCAACCTCATCAAGGCCCAGATCGTGGACGAAGAGATGCTGTAATCCCTTTGTTTTCCCTCAAAGGCGCCATCCGTACAGGATGGCGCCTTTTTCCTGTTTGCGGGGGAAAAGCCTTGACTTCCAGGAGAAAGTCCGGTAAAATATAACCTGCCCGTTTGAGGGCATTAGGGAAATCAGGCGCTACTGTGGCTCAATGGCAGAGCATCTCACTCGTAATGAGAAGGTTGTGGGTTCGATTCCCACCAGTAGCTCCAAAAAAGAAAGACATTTGCTCTTAGCAGATGTCTTTCTTTTTTGGGTTCCGCCGCCCTTGCGCGGTAGATGCTTTAAAAAGACACGACGGGAGTCGTGTCTTTTTTCGTATTTTGAAGAAAAAGAGAAAAGAATGTAATAAAGTCACAGAACAGCGGTCTGCGGCGGGATATACTACAGTCACAGAAGACGATTTTACAAACAACAGGAGGCCGACAAGATGGGAATCTTTGATTTTTTGATGGGACCGGATATCAACCAGGGAGTCCAGGAATATCATGCAGCGCCGGGGGCTGTTTTGCTGGACGTGCGTACTCCGGAGGAGTACCGGCAGGGACATATTCCGGGCAGCAAGAATGTTCCCCTGTATGTGATGGACCAGGTAAAAGAGGTGGCGGATTTGGATACGCCCCTGTTTGTCTATTGCCACAGCGGAGCCAGAAGCCGGGAGGCGGTCTCCATGCTGGAGAGAATGGGTTACAGTAAGGCAAAAAACATTGGCGGGATCACCGCATACAAAGGAAAGGTGGAGCGATAACATGAAGGTCGTGATTATAGGCGGCGTGGCGGGAGGGGCCACTGCGGCCGCCCGGATTCGCAGATTGGATGAGAAAGCGGAAATCATTGTGTTTGAGCGCTCCGGTTATGTCTCTTACGCAAACTGCGGACTGCCCTATTACATCGGCGGTGTGATTGAAGACCCCCAGGAGCTCACCCTCCAGACTCCGGAGAGCTTTTTTGAGCGCTTCCGGGTGGACATGCGGGTACGCCATGAGGTGACCGCCATCCATCCGGAGCGTAAGGCGGTGTCGGTGCGGAATTTGACCACCGGGGAGGAGTTTGAGGAGTCCTACGACAAGCTGCTGCTCTCTCCGGGAGCCAAGCCCACCCAGCCCCGGCTCCCGGGTATGGGAATAAAGCAGCTGTTCACCCTGCGGACGGTAGAGGATACCTTCCGCATCAAGACTTACATCCAGGAGCATCAGCCCAAATCGGCGGTGCTGGCGGGCGGCGGCTTCATCGGATTGGAGCTGGCGGAGAACCTGCGCAAGCTGGGAATGGAGGTCACCATCGTACAGCGGCCCAAGCAGCTGATGAATCCCTTTGATGCGGATATGGCGGCGCTGCTCCATAACGAGGTGCGCCGGCACGGCGTCAAGCTGGCTCTGGGGCATAGCGTGGAAGGCTTTGAGGAAAAGGACGGCGGAGTGGATGTGCTGCTGGCGGATGCCGCTCCCCTTCACGCGGATATGGTGGTGCTGGCCATCGGCGTGACGCCGGACTCCCACCTGGCAAAAGAGGCGGGGCTGGAGCTGGGCGTCAGAGGCAGCATCCTGGTTAACGACCGCATGGAGACCTCGGTGCCTGACATCTATGCGGTGGGTGAAGCGGTCCAGGTCAAGCACTTTGTCACCGGGGAGGAAACGCTGATCGCGCTGGCGG
>OGWU01001582.1_pt1 | contig 12790 bp, 13 predicted proteins | sample 1576071 | NCBI WGS metagenome assembly OGWU01 (sample SAMEA3541582, study PRJEB24748) | human gut metagenome | biome: human gut; feature: human-associated habitat; material: faeces | place: China | collected 2012
GTGCTGACCGCAACTGTGGGGCGGAGAAAGACAGGCCATGTGTCCTTACACTGCGGTGTGTATGCCACAGTGGCGAAAATTATCTCAACTGTCCAGGCGTTTTTGGGAAAGTACTCATAGGCAGCACACAAAGTAATATGCTGAAATTTTGAAGACAACATAGTTTCCGACAATTAAGGTTGACAAGGCAGCAGTTGGCAAGTATCTTATATGTAGCACTACCTGTTCTAGTTATGGAGAAAACAATGGATTCTCAAGCCAAGAAAAGAATGCGTATAACCATTAAGGAAGTAGCAGCAATCGCGGGTGTAACGCCCGCGGTCGTATCCCGAATTATCAACAATGATCCTGAATTTACAGTTCTTGAAAGCACTAAAGCGCGCGTTTATGATGCAATTGCAAAGACTGGTTATAAACCGAACCCGATGGCGCGGGGTTTGCGTAGGAATCGAACAGGTATGGTGGGCTTGATCATTGTTGATTTTACCAACCCCTTTTATGGAAAACTCATCCGCTCGATTCAAGACTCTGTGGAAAGAGAAGGATATGCCTGCCTGGTTAGCGAAAATATGGAAGATAATGCCCGTACTCGCAAACTGGTCGATCTTTATCTGGAGCGCCAAATGGAAGGCTTGATTCTTTGCACAGCAACTGAGAATGATCCGGTGATTGATTACTTGGAGAGTATGAACGAAAAATACATATTGGCCACTCGCCGCGCGGTCAACAGCAAAGCTCCCTATGTTGGTTTTAATAATGAAAAGGGAATGCGCGACGCGATGGAATATCTCATCGCACTGGGGCACCGGCGAATAGGTCATATCACGGGTTTTATGGACACGGTTGCCGCGCATGAACGTTTGAACGGTTACAGGGCTATATTGCAAAAGTATTCCATTCCGCTCAAAAAGGAATATATTATCTATGGTGACTGGATGGTCGGCAATGCCCAAAAATGCGTTCATACTCTGCTGCAGCTGCCTGACCCTCCTACCGCAATCATCGCATGTAACGATGTGGTGGCGATCTCTGCACTCAACACGGTTCATGAAATGGGGTTACGCGTGCCGGAAGATATTTCCCTAATCGGTTTTAACAATATCCCGGAATCCGCAAATACCTTCCCTCCGCTAACAACGATCGACTCGCCGACGGAAATACTAGGGCAGTATGCCGCTGAACTCTTGCTCAAGGTAATGTCGTCAGAGGGCCTGGAGGATACTGAGCAAATTATTGATACAAAGCTCATCGTTCGTGGTTCTACGGGCCCGTGTAGGTCTGATAATCAATAGCGCCCTAAAGGCAGCGAGCGCTCTTGTTTTTAATGTGCATTTTGCTTATATTTGTAATCGAAATATAGTTCTAAATGTCAAAATTTTTGAACAAGTGCACATTGGTACTTGACAAACACGAGTGGTAAGGTATAATGTAGTCAACAGTGATAAAACGTTTTAGTGACCATCCAACATTCCGAAGTGAACAATCTATTTAAACTGTGATCCCGTGAACTCGACTAGCTTTTGCTTCATAATAAAACGATTTATTTACCCAATTTTGGAAAACAGAGAGTCGTTGCGGAATAGCGCGCATTCCGTACGAAATATTCAAATGCAGAGGAGCGGTCTATACATGAAAACGGTAAGGATTGGTGGAGGAGCCGCATGTGCCGAAGATCGGGTCGATCATGCGGTAGATATGATCGAGCGAGGAAACTTGGACTATGTCATTTTTGACTCTCTTTCTGAGAACGAACTTTCACAGGTCACAATTAAAAAGCTGCAGGATCCAAGCTTGCCTGGATACGATTTACAACTCGAGAAGCGAATGACAAAAGTTTTGCCGGCAGTTTTGAAAAACAAGGTAAAACTTGTCAGCAACATGGGCAGCACCAATCCACTTGCCGCAGCGGAATGGGTGCGTGATCGTACGATTGAACTTGGATATAAAAATGTAAAGATCGCAGCGGTCACGGGTGATTGGGTTGTAGATTATCTACGCACAAGCGACTGTGTGACGGTCGAAGGGAAAAAGCAATGTAAAGAATTTGGCGAAGACCTGGTAACGGCCAACGCTTATATTCCTTGTCAGTGTATTGTTGACGCTCTTGATGCGGGGGCGGATATCGTTCTTACCGGCAGGGTTGGCGATGCAGCCATGGCCCTGGGGGCATTGCGGCATGCATTTGGTTGGAAAGCAGACGAATGGGATAAACTGGCAACGGGCATGATGGTAGGCCACATGTTGGAGTGCTCTGCGCAGCTCACAGGTGGTTACTATGCGGATCCGCCATACAAGGAGGTTCCGTATTCGTACAAAATTGGCTATCCGATCGCAGAGGTTTCTGAAGATCTGTCTGTCGTTTTCACCAAAATTGACGGCAGTGGCGGTGTAGTCAATGAGGATGTTTGTAAGGAGCAGGCTCTGTACGAAGTTCACGACCCCGAGAACTATTATCATGCGGATGTTACGGTGGACCTTAGCCATATTCAGCTCAGGCAAGTCGGAAAAGACCGCGTGTTGATGGTGCCGCATTCGATCAAGGGAAAGCCGCATACGGATAGGCTGAAAGTCTCAATGGGCGTCAAGGAGGGTTATTTTACAAGTTGTTACGTCTGGTATGCGGGGCCTGGCGCTCTTTCCAGAGCAAAATATGCACGGGATGAGATCTACGCGCGTTTCGATTATTTGGGCTACAAACCAGACGCCGTCAAAATATTTATTATGGGCGTAGACGGCATTTACGGAGATGCGCCGGGCGTACCGAAGGATCTTGATCCGTGGGAGGTCGGTTTGCGAATGGCCGCTCGCAGCCACAACAAAAAAGAACTCATCTATATGGTGGCAGAGGTTACTGCCAATATGACAAATGAAGGACCGGCAGCCTGTTCCTGTGAAAACAGTAGCTTGTATGTGCGCGATGTTGTTGCATACTATCACACGTTTATCTCGCGGGATGTGCCGCAGTTGAAGATTACCTATTTGGAGGTGTAAAGACATGGCACGGGTGATGTTGAGAGAAATTGCGCATTCGCGCGCAGGAGACAAAAGCAATATCAGCAATCTTTCCCTGATCCCCTATCAGGCAAAGCACTATGCTTATCTGAAAGAGCATGTTACCGCGCAACTCGTAAAAGACTATTTCAAGGGGCTTTGTTTTGGCAACGTAACACGCTATGCAGTAGACTCAATTGCTTCTTTGAACTTTGTGCTCGAAGAGTGCCTGGATGGGGGCAATACGCGTTCGCTGCGTGCGGATGGGTATGGTAAAACGTTGAGCCAATACTTATTGAGCATGTATATCGAATTTCCGGACAATTTGCTCTGAGTATGTCGCGGGATAGGGCTTTTGTTTGTTAAACCAAGCGTTGTTTGCACGATCAGAGGAAGTGAATTATGGCTGCTAGAAATGCACTCAAAAATATTGTAAAAAGGCAAACGCTTGTCTTATTGATTCTTGTTATTGGTGCCATATTTACGCTGTTTAATCCTCGATTTTTGCGAATCGAGAATCTTTTGAACATTCTTCGACAGATATCCGTAAATGGCATCATGGCATGTGGTCTGACTTTTGTACTCATTAGCGGCAACTTCGACCTGTCCGGCGGCGCGGTCGTTTCTTTGACGTGTTGCACGATGGTTCTGATGCACGATCAATTTGGCCCGATTCCCGCGATGTTTTTCTCCATGCTGATCGGCATAGGGATCGGTTCAGTTACGGGATTTCTTGTCGGTTATGTCAAGTTAAATAACTTCATTACGACGTTGGGTATACAAAGCATCGTAAATGCCGTTTCCTACATCTACACAAACAGCCGCTATTATGCCATACGCAGTGGAGATACATGGATAGACTACGTGGGAAGAGGAAGCTTTTGCGGCCTGCCGGTTCAATTCTATGTATATATGGCGTTGCTAGTAATCTTTCAAGTCATCCTTAGCAAAACACTGTTTGGTTATCAGGTAAAGGCTGTGGGCGGCAATGCTCAAGCCAGCCGTTATACCGGAATACGCGACGGAAAGATCGTAGCGACGTCCTATGCAATCGCTGGATTGTGTTATGGAATTGCCGGTGTTGTCCTTGCATGCAGGAGCCTGACTTCGCAAGTCGAATCTGCCAGCGGCTTTGAATTCGAAGTGCTTACAGCCTGTATCCTCAGTGGTACCAGCCTTCTGGGTGGCGAAGGCAGCGTGGCCAAAGCATTCTTTGGTGTGTTCATTATGGGAATGCTGAAAAATGGCTATGTGATGGTTGGTATCCCGGCCTATTATCAGTATCTAACGCAGTGCATAATCATTTTGACAGTCGTTTGGGTAGATATGAGGCTCAGAAAGCGGGTGGAGCGATAATGGAGAATTTGAAAGGCTTTCGCGCTCGGTTCATTTTGTTTCTGCGCAGATATACGATACTTGCGATCCTCGTGGGCATGCTGATTGTCTGCTCATTGATCTCTCCGCGCTTCTTCAGCCTCGGGAATTTCCACAATATCCTGACGCAGGCAGCGCCCATGGGCGTCATTTGTGTTGGAGCGACTTTCCTGATGATCAGCGGCTATCGGGATTTGTCCGTAGGCATGGTCATGGGATTGTCAGCGGCTTTGACGATGGGACTTCAGCCATTGCTTGGCATTTTTAGTATCTTTGCCGGAATGCTGGCTGGCGTATTGGTGGGCTTGATTAATGGCCTGCTGGTTTCCTACGGCGGTATGCACACATTTGTCGTGACCATGGCGACGATGCAGGGTGTTCGCAGTCTCACCTATATTTATACGCAAGAAAAGTCCATCGTGGGGATCATTCCGGAGTTCGCCAGCTTCGGAGCAGGCGATTTCTTGGGCATATCGAATCTCTTATGGGTGTTTTTGATCGCTATTGTTGTTATGGAACTCGTCCTGCGCCTGACACGCCACGGGAAGGACACATATGCAGTGGGCGGAAATAAGGATGCCGCTTTTAATGCCGGTATAAATGTGCATAGGACAGTGGTGACCAATTTTATCATCTGCTCCTTAGCTGGCTCGATTGGCGGCATACTATATGCCGCCAGGGCAAACTCCACGACCGCTACGCTCGGATGGCCCGATAGTCACTTCCTGGTAATGGTCATGGTTGTCCTCGGGGGAACGAAGCTATCAGGAGGTTATGGAAATGAGCTGTTTACATTTGGAGGTGTGTTCGTATACTACATTTTGCAGAATGTCATGAACATGCTCAATGTAAATACGTACTACGCAACGCTGTCGACGGGCATTCTCCTGATCATCGTGCTCTTGTTGGATAAATTGATCAATCCTATCAGCGCGTTCAAGCGTACGGAAGCAAGCATCACACCCAAAACCGTGCGGCCTGACAAAGGAACACCATAGCACTGTACTAAAGACGTGGAACATAAAAGCAATCATGCTTTTAAAGAAATGGAGGGTAATCATGAAAAAGACGTTGTGTTTGCTGCTGATGCTTGCACTGGCCATGGGGGTTTTCGCTCTTGGAGCAGTTGCGGAAGAAACCTTGACGATCGGCTTCACCTGTAACAATGCAACCAACGATGCCAACCAAGCAGTACATTACCAAGCGATGAAGGATTATGCGGAGGAAGTGGGGATTGAGTTGATCGCCCTTGATCCCGCCGGTGATGCGAATGTGCAGTTCTCTCATATTGAAAACTTCATTCAAATGGGCGTTGATGGCATCCTCTTTCGCGCGGTCGATTCCACCACGATTATACCCGCGCTGAAAGAAGCGCATGATGCCGGAATTCCCATTGTCTGCACTACAAATATCATCGATGAAAGCGGTTATGACTACTTCGACGCTTTCGTTGGCCCATCCGACTTCTACCAGGCGGCGACAGCCTGCGATATCGTCTTGTCCAATCCCAAATTTGCAGAGCAGGAGACGATTAATGTGCTCCAATGCGCGCATGTGCTGGGTTCCACGGTCCATGAACTGCGCAACGAAGGATTCTGGGCCGAAGCGGAGGGCAGCAACCTGAATCTGTTGGAGATGCAAACGGCCAACGGTACGCGCGAGGAAGCTCAGCAGTTGATGGAAAACTGGTTGCTGAAATATGATATCGAAGACATTGATGTCGTATTTGTCGAAGGAGATGGAATGGTTCTTGGCATTGTCGCGGCTATGGAGAGCTATGGCCTGACGGCAGAGGATATCTGCGTGGTGGGTATCTGCGTTTCTGGGACAACGTTCGACTATATACAGGATGGCCTGGTATACGGCTCCGTGATCCAGTCGCCCTATGATGACGCTCAAACGTCGATTGATACGCTGTTAAAAATCATCAATGGCGAAGAAGTTGAGTTCATGACCTATCAACCCAATCCTCCGGTGACGAAGGAATTGATCGATTCCGGTGAAGTAACTCGCCCTGATTGGTAAGTGGCAGTAGCGCCCGCAGGAGGGGAAGCCGCCTCTCCTGTGGGGCAAATATGCGGATGTCGAAGGGAATGTGAGTTCAATGAGTAATAATTCCAGTCACGAATATTTGTTAAAAATGCAGGGTATCTCCAAAACTTTTCCGGGCGTCAATGCATTGCAGAATGTAGACTTTTCACTACGCAGGGGCGAAGTAGTCGCGCTGGTTGGCGAAAATGGAGCTGGAAAATCTACACTCATGAAAATCCTTACAGGCGTTTACCGCAGAGATGCCAATGGTGGTACCATATTGTTTGACGGCCGCCCTGTGGACTATACCGAGCCAATGGAGTCCAAAAGAGACGGCATCATCATGATCTTTCAGGAACTTTCTCTGGTCATGGATGTAACTGTCGCGGAAAACGTATTCCTTGGCAGTTTGCCGATGCGGGGAAAAAGCTGTCTCGTCAATCATAAGGAACTCTACCGGCGGTGCAAAGAGATTCTCCAAGAGATCGGCTGCGACGCATCGCCTAAAGCTATCGTCAGAACGCTGCCGATCGCACAGCAGCAAATGATTGAGATTGCCCGCGCCTCGGCTCTGGGCGCGAAAATCGTCATCTTTGATGAGCCAACTTCTTCCCTGACATCCAAAGAGACAGAACTACTTTTTAGAAATATCGAAAGGTTAAAGAAGAAGGGTGTAGGTATCATCTATATTAGCCACAAAATGGATGAGATATTCCGCATATCGGATCGTATCACCGTTCTGCGGGATGGAAAAATCAGCAAGAATTTGGTCACGTCCGAAACTGATATGAACGCAGTGGTCTCGGCGATGATCGGCCGCAGTTTGACGGATTTCTTTCATAAGAATCATGCCGTCAAGGGAGAAGTGGTGCTTCGAGTTGAGCATCTTAGTCAGAAAGGTGTATTTGAAGATATTAGTTTTACAATCCGCAAGGGCGAAGTCGTCGGGCTGTACGGTCTCGTCGGCGCGGGAAGAACGGAGATAGTAGAAACGATATTTGGTATTCGAAAAAAGACGAGCGGTGATATCTATCTGCATAATAAACGACTGGAACTCAAGAGTTCCAGGGATGCAGTTCGCCATAATATTTGCCTTGTACCGGAGGATAGAAAAAACCAGGGTCTTATATTGCGTGCCAGTTGCAGAGACAATATTGCCCTTGCAAAATTGCCACGGCTTGCGAGCAAGCTTGGCTTTATCCCCGATAAGCGCCTTGACGAAATATACGATGTATATCATGATAAATTGGGAATTGCTTCGCCAAGCGGTGCGCAGCGTGTGCTTTATCTTTCGGGTGGCAATCAGCAGAAAATTGTCATCGGAAAATGGCTTTCCCTTATGCCAGATCTGTTGATATTGGACGAGCCCACCCGCGGTATAGACATAGGATCAAAATCAGAAATTCACAAACTGATTGCCTCGTTAGCGGAGCAGGGTATGGCAGTATTGGTAATTTCAAGCGAAATGCCGGAGATCATGGGAATCTCAGATCGCATCATAACGATTGCCAATGGTTACAAAACAGCAGAATTGGAAGCGGAAGAGATATCGGAAAGGAACCTCATACACGCTATACATGCTTAAAAGAAATCTGTCAATGAAAGCCGTTGTCATCGGCTCGACAAAGTATATTTGTTTCCATCCGATTCCAGACTTGGTGACGCTGGAGGGCTTATTGAGTTCCCACGACATTTTACAGCTCAGAGGGACGAGCACAGCTTCGCCAAGAGTCGCGCTACATTCTGTAAAAGATTCGATCTGGTTTTCGACCATCGCCACAAAGCCACTGATCGTCTCACCCAGGGAACCCAGAGACCGCCGCAAGCCAAGGCCGCGGTCTGCTAAGCACCGAATTCTTCGGGACCACCTGTCAAGTAAGTGGTATGCACGAAGGCTAAAAGCCTATGAATACCTGCCAGCGTTTCAGGGCGCTGGCTTTCACATGTTCAAGCCTAGTGCCTTTGCCTCTTTTGCTGCACTTGCTGCTCTTAAAAGGGTCTTCATACTCTTGCGCGCTCAGCTTGTCCATTGTCCTCTATGTTACCTCTTGATCGTTGTCTCATTCACTCCTGCTGTTGATAGGCCAGAAGTGCCTGTTAGTATAGTAGTTATAGGGACACCCAAAGGGTGGAATGTAAGTCGGCGGTATTTCACGCCGACTTTTTACTTTTGCGACGTTCATGTTTCGGCAGTTCTATGGGTTCAACTGCTTCTTCGTGATACGCTTCTTTCGGCAGTTCCACGCTGCCTATGAAATTGTAGACGATTTCGATTTTCTGACTTCTCTTACCCTCTGCGTCAACCTCTATTTCGTGAACAAGGATTTTTTCAATGAAGGTATTGAGAAGGGTTGGTGTCAGTTCCTCGAATGATGTATTTTTCTTGACCAGCTTCATAAAGCGGTCGATATTGATGGTTTTGTCTGTCTTTTGGGCGATCTGCTCGGAAAGCTCCTGGATGGTTTTCTCCAAGCCCTTTTGCTCTGCTTCATAACCGGCTGACAGTTTTTCAAAGCGTTCTTCACTCAACTGTCCCTTTATCTTATCTTCATAAAGGTGTTGGATGATATTGTCCAGCTCATCATACCGGTTTTGGCTGTTTTCCAACTCACGCTGCATTTCTGCCAGCGCCCGCTTCTGTTCCCGCATAGAGCAGGATACCAACATCGTAACGAACTCTCGCTCATTCTCAGAAGCAAAGTGTGTTACCCTGCGGAGATCCTCTGTTACCAGCTTCTTCAGGTTCTTTATGCTGATATGATGGGTGGTGCAGGGATTCACTCGCTTACTGTATCCGCCACAAGTGTAATACTCATAGCTTTCCTTCAGGCCGGAACCGCGATGATGGTACATTTTAGAGCCGCAGTCTGCACAGAACAGCAATCCGGAGAACAGCCCCACGGAGCCGATCTTTGTGTGTCGGCGTTTGCCCTGGCGGATGACCTGTACGCGGTCAAACGTATCCTGGTCAATTAGAGCCGGGTGGGTGTCCTTGAAAATCATCCGTTTGTCATCGCCGTTGACAATGACCTTCTTACTCTTGTACGACTTCTTTGTGGTCTTAAAGTTGACTGTATGCCCCAGGTATTCCATCCGTTCCAGAATTTTGCTGACAGTCTGATAAACCCATTTGCAGGGAGCCTGCGGGCAGTAACCCTGCTTATTGCCATATCGCCGGTAGTTGATTGTCCCAGGAGTAGGAAGGTTTCTTGCGGTGAGGATATTCGCAATCCTCGTCGGGCCTAAACCAGACAGGCATAACGCGAAAATCTCTTTTACAATGGGGCCGGTTTCCTCGTCAATCACCCAGTTATTTTCTTCTCCCATGATGTAACCATAAGGTGGGAGATGGGATAGACGTTTTCCGGACATTCCCTTTGCTTTTACTACCGCACGGATCTTCTTGCTGGTATCGCGGGCATACCATTCGTTGAAAAGGTTCCTCAGAGGGGTGAAATCATTATCGCCCTTCTCGCTGTCCACGCCATCGTTGATAGCAACGAAGTGTATATCCTTCTCAGGGAACAGCACTTCCGTGTACATTCCAACCTGAAGGTAATCACGGCCGAAGCGGGACATATCTTTTACAACAACCATGTTGACATATCCGGCTTCAATATCGGCTAACATTTCCTGGAACCCAGGGCGGTTAAAAGTCGTACCGCTGATTCCATCGTCTACATAGAATTTGTATTTTTTGATGCCATGTTCTTTTGCGTAGCGTATCAGGATCTGTTTTTGATGCTGGATACTGTTCGATTCACCATCCAGACCATCGTCCTGGCTTAATCGGCAGTAGAAGGCCGCCCAGGGTTCCGTATCGAATGAACGGATGGGAGAGATATTCAGTACGTTAAGCATACCCGGCATTTTTATTTGCGTGGCTGTCTGTTTCATAAAAACCTCCATTCCGACAGCCCCGCAAAATTGTGGGTTTTGCGAGTCCTATTATACACCAGACAGGCCGCCGTGAAAAGTAGTTTAGCGCATTAAAGTGATAAATTTTTTATGAACACTTTTTATCGCCACGCAATTCGTTTTTTAAGACCTTTGCCATCTTTGACACCGCTGTTTCGGTGCAGCCTTCTTTGAAGCTGGAATGAACAATATAGGTCACGCCATTGATTTTCGTTTCTGTAATCATGGCGGGGTTATTCTGTTCCGCCATAGCTGCATCACACCTTTCTATAATCAAAGAAGTGCTGCGCCAGTTAGTCCGACGCAGCACCGCTTATCTTTTATTTTTTGTATCGTATTATCTGGACAGCAGGACTGTCCATCGGCACACCCCCGATACAGGGAATATTCAAGCCGGTTCAGGGTTAGTCAGCCGGATGGCTGCTGAAGCCGCCGCATACCGCCGATAGGTGGTTGGCACCATATTCGCAGTAAGTTTCGGTGAGTGGCACGGTTCCTTGTGCTGCGCGTCCTGGCACTTTCCAGCCCACCATAGGCCAGTCATCAGCCACCAAATAACCGCTCGGCCCCTTTGATGTTATCGTATTGACGGACGCTCTGACCATCCGCAGGGGGTTATGGCGTTTGTGCTATGCGATGCTCGACGCAGCACTCAAAAACTTGAATACTGAATATGAGCGGATTGCCCGCTGTTTTTCAAGGTACATAGTGAAAGGGGTTCTCTAAAATCCCTTTCACTATATAGGAGGGAAAACGGGCAATCGTTGATAGTTACGCGGCAACATTTTTTCGGATTTTTTTCAAGGCGGAGTGTACAGAACGCATGACCGCCGACTTATTACAGTCCTGCATTTTGGCAATCTCCGAATAGGAGTATCCGTAGAAAAAATGGAGAATGAAACGCCACCGCTGCAACGGAGGAAGTTTCTCCAGCACCTGGCCGATTTCCAGCAAGGTTTCCAGACGTTCAACGGTTTCCTCCAATGGCTCCGTAGCCAGATTGTACAGCAGGCAGTCATCAAAAGACTTTCCTTCGATATGTTTCCGACGCTCATACCGCTGCCGTTCTTCCTGTTTTCGGCTTTCCTCATAAACGCGGTAGATTTCAAGGGATACTTCCACATCGACAGGACGGTGATCGGCGTTCAGGATTTTGACAAGATACATAGAGCGCCCTCCTTTATGCAACACGAAACAGCGCGACGATCTTATCATCGTCCTGGGGGTCAACAAGGAGCGGGCATGGCTGGGCAGCCGCAGCGTCAGGCGGCGGCACAGGGTTCGGCCTGTGATCAGTCAGGATGAGAAGCGACTCACCAGGAGCCAGATGAACTATTTTAACGGTTTTCAGCATATTAAAACACCTCCGATTCTTTTTGAGGGCTTGTCCCCTCTATCCATCGGAGATCCCAGAGCCTTGTAATTAAGGGGGGCTGCCAATTTTATTGAACTGAATAGGCAAAGGCAAGGACAGCATCACGAGAATGCTGCCCTTGCTTTCACTTATTCAGCTAAAAAGCTGCGGAGCCGGTGAAAGGCCCTTTGAAGCAGAAGCGTGACCGCTGCCGGTGAGCAGTCAAGGATAACCGCAATTTCCTTGTACTGATACCCTTCCCAAAAGGCCAGTTCGATGGCGTACCGTTGCCGGTCTGTCAGATGGCGTAAGCCGTATGCCAGCTTTTCGTTCTGGACAGTATCAATGAAATTTTCTACCATCAGTTGCTCGGTGAAATCATCCTGGATATAGATAGACCGCTCCTTGTATGTAAGTTCCTCGCTCATACTCTCCAGAGAGTAGCAGTGATACCGGAACCGGCGGTCAGAGTTTGCAATGATACGATCCTCGTCTTTGAGGATCGCAGCCCAATCTTTTTCGGTCATAAGCCTGTTCTCCTTTCTGATGTTTGTCTGCATGGGCGAACAGACAAGCGGAGGAGAACGGCACTTCGGAGCAAATCCGAAGTTTGACAAAATACGACAAGAAAAAGCGCCGGACAGCTTTTGTAACTGTTCGACGCTATTTAAAGCCCATGAGCAAGAATTATAATTCTTTTTATATATGACTGATTGTTCTGCTTGATGGGCGAAGTATGTTCCTGGACTGAAATCTATTTTTTTGAGAATATGCCTCCTTTAGAGGGGCAAATCAAAATGCCGTCCATATTCGCCTCCCCCGGCGAAACACAGACGGCACACCTTTAGGCCCTGTCTTGAACCGCCGTTTTTTTTATTGGCGATTAAGATAAGGCCAAAAAGAGAATGATTTGTTTATATATAGGAATAATAATTCCGTTTTAACCCGAATTACAGAGGAATGTTAAAACCTCTTTCAGCACGATACAATGTATATGAGGTGAACGATTATGCCGGAAGATATGCTACAGTATCTCGGGGCTTTTATTCGTAAAAGTCGGAAAGATTGCGAATTGACCCAAGATGAATTGGCGGAGCAATCTGGCGTATCGGCTCGGCATAT
>OGWU01001584.1_pt1 | contig 12783 bp, 17 predicted proteins | sample 1576071 | NCBI WGS metagenome assembly OGWU01 (sample SAMEA3541582, study PRJEB24748) | human gut metagenome | biome: human gut; feature: human-associated habitat; material: faeces | place: China | collected 2012
AAGCGTCTTCCGTATGACGACGCAGCTGGGCTGACGCCCTTCAAGGAGGAAAACGCAGCTGGGCGCGGGCAGGCGTCCCGCAGGGCGGGTTCGGATCATGCCGCCCACGCTACGCATAGCCTGAAAGTGAGGGACGAAAAATGAGAAATTATGCTGAAGAAACGTCCGCACGCGTAGAGTATATCCGCGCGTACCTCAAATCGAGCGGCGCCAGGGGCATCGTCTACGGCAACTCCGGCGGCAAGGATTCCGCCCTGGTGGGTATCCTGTGCAAAATGGCCTGCGAGAACACGGTCGGCATCATCATGCCCTGCGCCTCCAAGCGCAATTACGGCATGGACAAGGACGACGGGCTCGAGGTCGCGGAGAAGTTCGGCATCGAGACAAGGACGGTGGACCTCACGCCCGTCCGTGAGGCGGAGCTCGCCGCGCTCGATGGCGTGACTGAGCTGACGGACATGGCCATAGCCAACATCGCGCCGAGACTGCGCATGCTGACGCTCTATGCCGTGGCGCACGCCGAGGGACGCGTGGTCGCAGGCACGGGCAACGCCAGCGAAGCCTATGTGGGTTACTTCACCAAGTGGGGCGACGGGGCCTATGACCTCAACCCCATAGCCGACCTCACCGTCGGCGAGATATACGAGTTCCTGGAATACCTCGACTGCCCGCGCGCGATAATCGAAAAGGCTCCCTCCGCCGGACTTTTCGAGGGCCAGACCGATGAGGCCGAGATGGGCGTCAGCTACGCCGACATCGACAAGGTCGTGCTCGGCGGCGAGGTCGACCCCGCCGTCCGCGCCAAGATAGAGCGCATGCACGCCGCCACGGAGCACAAACGGTCCCCCATCGCAACGTATAAGGGATAAATCAACAGGATAGGGTGCAGGCTCCAGAGCGTTTCTAAGAGCTTTGGAGCTTTTGCATGGATGTGATGTGTGATATTTCGCACATACATCAATTGACAGCGCCTGATACGTACTGTATACTGGGTTCAGGTGATGTGGTATATTTCGCACATCATACTCTGGTGTATGGGGGACGCTGCGGCATGAAGAAGGGCTTTTCGCTGTGGATGCGTGCGCTCAGGCAGAAGCGGCTGGGCGTGAGCTTCAGGATGTGGCTGCCGGTCGCGGCCTCAGCTTACGTATTTGGACTGGCACTATGGCGGGCCTTGGCATTGCCGGAAGTGTTGCCCGGGGTTTTGAAGCTGGTTTTCTGCGTCGTATGCCTGGCGATGATAGCCTGCGCGGCAGTCATACCGTGTGCCAAGCCCGATGAGATGAGCGTGGCCGCGTACGGTAAGGCTGCGAAATACTCCAACAGGCTCCTGATGGCGGCGCTGTGGATACTGATACTGCTGCTCTCGCCGTACATGGACAACTGGTTTGGCGGTTTTGCCGCTTCACGCTGGAATCTCATGCTCTACGTTGCGGGCGCACTGTTCGCATCCTATCTTTTCCGCGTGCTGGCTTTTATCTACTACGACAGGACTGGGGCCGAAGATGACTGACGACCTGCTCAAGAACAATATTAGCGCATACCGTGAGAAGCTGGGCATGACGCAGCTCGCGCTTGCCGAGGCCTGCGGCGTGCGTCGCGAGACCATCGTCAACCTCGAGCGCGGAAGGTACAACCCATCGCTCAAGCTCGCGCTGCGGATATGCGCCGTGCTCGAGGCAAGGGTGGAAGACTTATTCTGGATGGAGGGTTGAATACAGGGATATGGAGCCGTTTAAAATCAACACTGAGGACGAGAAGCTCAGCACGGTGAGCCGGACGATACGGATGAAGGCATCGACCTTTGACCGCATTTGTGAGCTGAACCTGAAAACGGGCGTGTCCTTCAATAAGATCGTCAACCAGTGCATCGAGTACGCGCTGGAAAACTACACGGAGGATTGAACCGCCGCGCAAAACAATGGCCGCCGCCCTTCACGGGCGGCGGCTTTTTTTTAGCTGCTGGTTCTGGTCAATTACAGACCAGTCGGTTTTCGAACGCGAAGGACGATAAATGTTTGACAAGCCCGTCATTATGTACTATAATTTTAACACATAAGGATGGGTTTGTTGTGCATTTCAATTTTATTATTTGACAAATAAAAATCAAGGGGGCTGCAAATTGAAGGATCTGAAACACCTGATCTACTTCGAGAACCTCCTGCAGGAGGCTCAGAATGAGCTGGTCACGCAGGCGGTCAACGATGGCAAGATCGCGTTGGGGTACAACTGCTACTATATCCCCGAAGTCCTGCTGAATCTTCCCGGGTGCTTTTCCTCGCGTCTGCGCGCGCCGCGCTGTTCCTCCCCGGATGTCGCCACTTACTACATGACGAACCGCAACTGTCCCTACGTCCGCTCCATACTCGAGCGCGGTATCGAGGGCGGCTACAACTACCTCAGCGCCCTGTTCGGGGCCGAGAGCTGCGCCGCCATGGAGAGGATGCAGGAGCACTTCTTCCTCATAAACCCCGTCAAGAACGACAAATTCTTCGTCACCATCATCGACCCGCCGATGAAGGGCGACAAGACCTCCCTCGACTACTACAAGGCCCAGCTCAAGCTCAAGGTCGTCGACGAGCTTGAACGCCGCTTCGGCATCGACGTCTCCGACGCCGCGATGCGCAAGGCGGTTGAGGACTTCAACGAGCTCTGCGACGTCATCACCGAGATAGGCAACTTCCGCAAACTCCCCAATCCGCCCATCACCGGCTATGAGTTCCACGTCATCCAGCTCGTGAGCCAGGTGTGTCCGCACGAGCTCATACTCCCCTACATAAAGGAGACCCTCGAGGAGATAAAGACCCGCGAGCCGGAGCCGAAGTTCCCCTTCCGCGCCAGGATAGTCATCGCGGGCTCCGAGATCGACGACCCGGATTTCACCAAGCTCGTGGAGATGTGCGGCGCCATGGTCGTGGCGGACCGCTACTGCTTCGGCAGCTTCCCGAGCCGTGAGCGCATCGAGATCCAGGACGGCGAGACCGCGTTTGACGCCATCTGCCGCCACTACCTGCACTGGAACCAGTGCGCGCGCTTCATGTCCGGCGACAAGATCGACCAGCGCCACCTCGAGGTCAAGCGCCTCGTCGACGAGTACCACGCCGACGGCGTCGTGTACGAGAACATGAAGTTCTGCGAGTTCTGGAGTTATGAGAAGGTCCTCGGCTCCTTCGTACTGCAAAACGAGATGGGCGTGCCCTGCTGCACCATTGAGAAGGAATACGCCCTCGGCTCCGTGGGCCAGCTCCGCACCCGCTTCCAGGCCTTCGTCGAGAGCCTGGAGATCAAAAAGATCAACGCCTGAGGAAGGGGGAGAAGAAGATGAAAAATCCGATAACCGCGGCGATAGACAAGAAACTTCAAAAGTTCGACCCCAAATGGCAGGCGGAGCACGGCACCGGCGGTCTGCGCAGCCGTTTCTACGACAAGACCGGCATAGCCAAGTATCGCGAGTGGCGCGGCGTGCACGACACCATGGTCGACTACCTCGCCTGGCTCAACAACCTCAAGAGCATGGGCCTCATGGTCGCGAGCGCCCCGCTGCCGGTGCTCAAGGGCATGTGGGAGTACCGCTGGATGGGCTCCTACCTCGGCACCTTCTGCTTCATCGACAGGCTCTTTGAGGGCTTCCGCGGCCCCGAGCTGAAGATCGCTCACCTCAACATGCACGCCATAGTGCAGAGCCTGACCAAGAAGATCGCCCTGGTCCTCTCCAACGACCGCAGGCTCGGCGGCGGCCCGCTGACCGACAGAATGGTCCCGATGGACGAGGTCATGCCGCCCCTCTTCATGGCCGGCTTCCCGAACCTCATCCCCATCCCGCTGCAGACCCTGCCCGAGTTCATCATCTGCGACATAGACCAGCATCTGCAGCCGCACTACATAGACGTCGCCGAGAGCTTCGGCCTCGCGGCGGACGTATGCTCCCGCTGCTCGGCTGAGACGGGCGTCACCTTCGAGGACGACTTCCCGCTCATCGGCAAGGCCATGCTCACGACGAACATGCCCTGCAACGCCAGCGAGGCGACGAGTATGTTCCAGCGCCGCCGCATAGGCCTGCCTGACTTCCCCATCACCATGGCCATGATCCACAACGAGCCGGGCGCTCATCCGTACAGCACCCAGGTGCTCAAGGATGCCATCGCCTTCATCGAGAAGGAATACGGCGAGCGCTACGACTGGGCCGCCCTCTTCGAGCGCGCCAAGCAGATGAACGAGCAGAACACCATAGAGCTGGAGAAGTGGGACATCTTCAAGACCCCGTACTCCGCCCTCTGCGGCATTGCCGAGACGCTCTACCGCCTCTACTCCTGGGCCAGCGTCAACGGCCAGGAGGACTACTTCACCAAGGTCGACCGCAAGGTCATAAAGATCATGCGCCGCTGCTACAAGAAGAAGTACGAGCCCTTCGGCGGCAAGACCCGCCACCGCGCCTTCCTCTGGGGCCCCTCGGCGGTGTACTACACCGACTTCCCGACCTGGATACAGAACTGCTGGGGCGTCAACATCGTGCTGAACATGGACTCCACCATGGGCCACAACATGATAAGCACGGACGACCCGGACCAGGCGATAAAGGACCTCGCGCTCTTCTCGGAAAAAGCCGTCATGCGTCACCACGCCGTCGGCGGCTGGGAGAACGTCAACGCCATCTGGGACTGGGCCAAGAACTTCAACTGCGACATGGTGCTCATGAACGACAACGTCGCCTGCAAGGGCATGAACGGCGTCCACGCCATGATGGAGGAGCAGGCGCGCGACCTCGGCTTCTACTTCATCTTCGTGGAGCACGACCTTGAGGACTGCCGCACGATCTCGCGGCGCGACATGCGCAATATCGTCAACAACTACATGTCCGTCGTCGTTGGCGAGGAGCCGCTCGACCCGACACTGGTCGACTTCGACGACTCCGAGGCGTGGTAAGGAAAGGCAGGTAAAGCGAAATGAAGAAAGCAAAAAAGGAAAAGGTCCCCGCCAAAAAGCGCGCGCTGAAGATAGCCGGAAAGCTGACGCTGTTCGGATTTCTGACCTTCCTCGTGACGTTCACGATATACATGTTCAACCTTGAGAACAAGCTCATCTACTACGTCATAAGGCCCTTCCTGAACAAGCATTACGACAGCCAGAAGCGCGACAGACGCATAGTATAAAGGTATAAACCAAACCCGCCGGCCATTTGGCCGGCGGGTTTTTTCTATCGCAGACCATACAGCTGCGCGAAATTGCCGGGCTCGACGCTGAAGCTGAAGTCCTCTCCGCAGCTCCCGCGGCCCTGGATACGGATGTCGACAGGTTCGCTTCCCAGCAGGAAGAGCAAAAGTATGGCCATGTCTTCTTCACTCCGGAGCACTATGAAGCTGCCCTGCCTGGTGCCGGTGAGCTCCCAGGCCCTGCCGCCCTGACTTATCTGTACGCTGAATTCGCTGCCGCTAAAGAGCACGCGCCCGAATATGCCTCTGAAAGTGAAAGAGGCGCCCAGGCTGTCTACCTCAAGGTAGGCGTTCAGCAGGTACCGGCCCTCGACCTCAAAACCACGGTCATTTATGATGTAAAACTCCCCGTCGGCGGGCTCGGTCGTACACGGCACGGCCTTCCAGGCGGGCGACATGGCGAAAAGCTGCCTGAAAACGCCGGGTGCGCAGTATGTGAGCTACTGCATGGCCTGCCGCGACCGCTTTGCGCGGGAGGGCGCCGATTCGCGGCACATACTCGAGCTGGTGTACGGAATAGACGCCGGCGCGCCGCCGGATATAAGCAAAAAAAGACACAACAGGCTTACGCTTAAAAACAGGCTGTTAAGCGAGCTTTGGGGCGAGGAGGGAGAAAGCACGGAAAGGCCGTATAGGGTGGATTTTACGCAGGAAGCGCTAGAAATGATGGACGAGCGTATGATACTGAAAACGGATATATACAACGTGCTGGATTATATGCTAAAGAGCGGGGAGGCCGTAGAGGACGCCGAAAGCGGCATGCTCATAGCACGAAAGCGCTGCGGCAACGTGACCTTCTGGACGGCGTATACGGAAACCGCGGAGGGCTATACCGTGCATAGGGCATACAGCCACAGGATGACGGTGGAAAAGAGGACTTAAGGAGGGCGGCATGGAGAAGAAAGCCTATTACAGCATAGACCCCGGGGGAAAGCTCAAATGCAGAAAGTGCAACGTCCCGCTGGAAAAGGGCCGGGCGAGGTTCATGTATCTGGACAACGGCTTTCCCGTGGAGCTGCCGCTCTGCCCCGTGTGCGGCTTCGTATACGTTCCGGAGGAGCTTGCCGTCGGCAAGGTGCTGGCGGTGGAAAAGGCGTTAGAGGACAAATAGAAGGGAGATAACCCATGAACGGACATCTCGGAGGCACACAAAACACGCTGCACATTATAGCGCTGTCAAGGCTCGCCCCGCCCGCTAAGATACTCGACATGGGTGCAGGGGCGGGAGAAACCGTGGGGCTGCTGCGGGATATGGGCTACGACGCCCAGGGCATAGATATAAGGCCGGGCAGCGATATGGTCGAGAAGGGGGATTTCCTCCGCTGCCCTTATCCCGATGCGGCCTTTGACGGCATAATAAGCCAATGCGCTTTTTTTGTGGGCGGCGACGTGAGCGGGGCGTTTTCGGAGGCATACCGCCTACTCAAGGGCGGCGGCGTGCTCATGCTTACCGACGTGTGCTTTGAGGACGTGGAAGGCATAGCGGGCAAAACGGGCTTTGCGGTAATGCACAGCGAGGATATGACCGCAAGGTGGCAGGAGTACTATATAGACGCGGTATGGCGCGGCGAGGAATGCCGCCATGAGCAAAGGGGCAAGTGCGAATACCGTATGCTTATATGCGGAAAGGAGTAGACATGGAATTGCTGGAAAGGGTGGTGGAGCTTAGCCTTGCGGGCTACTGCTGCTCACAGGTGATGGCGCTGCTGCTGCTGGAACTGCTGGGCGAGGAGGACGACGGCTTCGTTCGGGCGATGGGCGGGCTTATAAACGGCGGCGGCTACTCCGGCGGGGACTGCGGCTGCATGAGCGGCGGCGCCTGCCTTATATCCTATATAACGGGCAAGGGCGGGGAAAACGACGCCGATCTTCCCGGGCACGTTTCCGCGCTGTGCCATTTTACGCACTGGTTCGCAGAGGAAATGAAGGAGCGGTACGGCGGCACGGACTGCGGGGAAATACTCGGCGGCGACCAGCGCCGCAAGATGGAGCGCTGCCCGGAGATAATGGCGCTGTCCTTTGAGAAGTGCATAGAGATACTGTCGGGGAAGGGGCTTATATGATGGGCTTTGGAAGGACGAAAAGCGTATGCCCGGTGTGCTTAAGGGTGCTGGAGGCCCAAAAAACGGTGGGCGAGCACGGTATATATCTCAATAAGACCTGCCCTGAGCACGGGGCTTTTTCCGCGCTTATATGGGAGGGGAGCATAAAGGAGTATTTCATGTGGAACGGCGAAAGCTCCGCCATCGACCCGCCGGTGAACGGCAAAGAGCCGCAAAGGGGCTGCCCCAACGACTGCGGGCTGTGCTCCGCGCACCTTAGAAAGGGCTGCTGTATGCTGCTGGAGCTCACCAGGCGCTGCAATCTGGAATGTCCCGTCTGCTATGCGTCGGCGGGGAAGTGCGGCGATGACCCGAATATCGAGGATATAGAGCGGCAGTACGACTTTCTCATGGCGCACGGCGGACCCTTCAACATACAGCTATCCGGCGGGGAGCCGACCCTGCGTGAGGACCTGCCTGAGATAATATGGCTGGGCAGGCAAAAGGGCTTTACCTTCTTCCAGCTAAACACCAACGGCATACGCCTCGCGGCGGAGCCGGACTATGCAAAAAGCCTTAAGGCTGCGGGGCTAAATACGGTGTTTTTACAGTTCGACGGCATGAGCGACGCCGTATATGAAGCTCTGCGGGGCAGGCCGCTCCTAAGGGAAAAGCTCGCCGCAATAGAAAGCTGCGCCGCAGCGGGCTTGGGCATAGTGCTGGTGCCGGTGATAGCCCCCGGGGTGAACGAGGAGGAAGCAGGCGGCATACTGCGCCTCGCCATGACCCGCATGCCGTATGTGCGGGGGGTGCATTTTCAGCCGTTGAGCTATTTCGGTCGCTGCGCCCTGAAAAGGGAAACCTTGGAAACCTTGTGTTTCCAAGGTTTTTCTCGTTTTTGATGGAATTTTCAATGTCTGCGTGTGACGGACACTTTGCTGACTTGTGTTTTCAAATGTTGCCTTGTTTTAGGTCTCAAGCTGTATTAAGCTGTACGGCTTTTGGGTCCTGAGAGCCTTACAAATACTTGAGATTCACAGTCATGTCCTCCGACAACATCGGGTCGATCTGCTGCAGCTGTGCCCTGACGGCTTCTGCGCTGCGCTTCGGCGTGTAGGTGCCGTCCATCAGCTGCTGCGAGGCGGTATCCACAGCGGCGGCAACGCCAGCAAATACCTCCGGCACCACATGGGTATAGATGCCCAGTGTAGTGGATACGTCCCGGTGGCCCAACAGCTTCTGGACGATCTTGGGATTGATCTCCTGCTCCAAAAGCATGGAGGCATAGGTGTGGCGAAACCGATGGAGATTCAGGCCCTCGCCGGAAAAGCCGTTGCGATCCAGGAAGTGACAATAGCTGGCGCGGAAGCCGCTGTATGTCCGCATGGACATGGTGCGGGTGCTGATGAAAACGAAGCCCTCCGGAGTGAGCACCTCTAGCCCTTTCGGCAGTGCCGCCACGTAGCGCATCCATTCCCGCAGTCGTGTCAGTACCAGCTCCGGCACCTGAATGATACGATGGGAAGTGCGGGTCTTTGTAGAGCCCAGCGCATCGGTCATCTCCATTGTTTTCCCGTTCTCATCAAAAGTCAGCTCCCGTGTCACGGACTGCGCGATGGTGATGGTATGGGCCGCAAAGTCAATATGCTTCCATTGGAGTGCCAGCAACTCGCCGATGCGCATGCCGGTGAACAACAGCGTGGTGATGATGGGGCGCATGATCGGCTCCTTCTGCGCCGCGGCCAGCACCGCTTCACGTTGAGCGATAGGGATAACTTTCTCCTCCGCTTCCGGACGCTGCGGCTGCCGGGGCAGCTTTGTGCTGCGGGCAGGATTGATCGGTGCCAGAGACATTTCTACGGCATAGTCGTACAGCTGGATCAGGATACTGCGCACCAAAGAAGTGGTGCGACGGGAAAGTTTCTTTTCCGCTTGGAGATGGTAGAGAAATGTCTGGATGCGGGAGGCTGTCAACTCGGTCACGGGGATGTCTCCCAATGCGGGAACGATATGTAATCGTTCGCAGGAATAATACAGCTCCATGGTACGGCTGCAAACCTCATAGGTCTTGAACGTGGTGAGCCAGCGGTGCAGAAAGTCCTTCAGCAGCAATTCGGATGCCAGCGAAGGGGCGGCTTTGGATGCTTCAGAAACCAGCGTCAGGGCGATCCAGTGCGCCGCCTCCTCGCGGGTGTTGGCATAGGTGTATTTGCGGATGGGCTTGCCGGTATCGGGGTGATAGCCCACGGTCACCTGACCGACCCATTTGCCGTCCTTGCGGCGATAGACGCTGCCTTCGTTCTTTCCGCGGCGTGTGGTTTTGGGCTTGCTGGGTTTACGCGGCATGAATGATTCCCTCCTTTTGCCGCGCAGGGAAGATCATAACACTATTATACGACAGCAGGAGGTCCTCCTGCAAATTTTTTCTTTGCGGCATTGTCATTTAAATTATCCTCCCATCCAAAAACTCCAGCAAAGCCTCTCTCGGAATGCGAATCTGCCTTCCGATGCGGACGCTTCGTATCTGTCCGCTGCGGATCAGCTCGTAGGCGGTGTTGCGGCCAATGCCGAGGAGGGGCATCAAGTCCTCCACCCGCAGGATCATGGGCAACTCATGCAGGTCGCGATACTTATTTTCCACGGGCCACGTCTCCCTTCACGGATGCCAGATAGATGTTCGTCACGTCGGGCCGCTCATGTCCCAACAGCCGGGACGCAGTGAAATGGGCATCCAAGGGCGTCATGCCGCCATCGACGAGGGAAGTGTACTTTTCAGCGCACCGGGAAATCCTTCATCTATATTATTGCCGCTCAATGTATCTGGCGGCAACGAAGCCAAAATATCTTCCAGCAATACGAATATAATACCAGGTTGTGCCGTCTGCAGCTTTTCGTGTATCACATACATCAATAAGATTTCCCTGTTCCAAAATCGGATATTCTCTTAAATTAGGATACTCTGTACCGGCACCAGTCCGGACATTTAAAACTGTAGCGGTAACTTTCCCCACAAACTTCGGAATTTTGTTCAGTTTTTCTTTATCCGATGGTTCTTCTGCTGAATAGTCTTTATAAAATACATCTCTGTCCACATTACCAGTTATGCCCGGAACTCTTCCTTTACTGGTATACTGCCAGCCAATTCCTGCATCGGGACGGTAACGCTCCATCAATGTTCCATTATCATCCGACGGATAACGGGCAATCCAGAAATCATATTTTTTTAGTTCTTCACTGATCACATTGTTATACCAGTCCAGGTTGCAATAAATCCCAAAGCGATATCCGGCATCTACAACAATCCTTCGAAACTCCTCAGCCAGACGCTCAATCATTTTTTGCCCTAAGCGGCGTTGATTGCTGTATTCCAGGTCAAGAAAAACTGGATAACGTAATTGTCGTTCCCGTAAAATATCCACAACTCTTTCAGCTTCCTGTCTTACTGCAGCAACAGACAGTGCATACGAAAACTTATACACACCTGCGGGAATGCCATAATCCACACAGCCATTGTAATTACGTTCAAAGTAAGCATCTACATTATTTCCTGCCTCTGTTATACGAATGATTGCAAACTCTGTTCCCACATCTGCCACTTTTTTCCAATCAATTTCTCCCTGCCAGGCAGAAACATCAATTCCTCTATATTCCATTCTGCATCCCTCCCTGTTTTATAATAAGCAGTTTGAAATAAATAATTCCTTTTCTCAGCAGAGTTAATCTGAGATAAATTAATTGGATGAACCAGAATTTTTCAAATATTTGGGATTTATCTGTTGACATTCCGTCCTACATGAGGTATAGTAATTAGGCAGTTGTCGGTAGAGACATCTGATATATGAAATGCAGGAGTGGCGGAATTGGCAGACGCGCAGGCTTCAGGTGCCTGTGGTCGCAAGATCGTGTGGGTTCAAGTCCCATCTCCTGCATTATTTTTTTTGCCCAAAACAGGTGTGCTATTAAAACGAAGTTCGTATTCTATATATAAAACTCCTGATCTGAAAACAGCTTCGGAATTCAGAAGCACTATGGCTATTATCAGTCTGCTAAAATCATGGATTAAAAGTGCAAAACTCGCTAACGCTCAAACAATGCACTTTTGAATCCATAACACAGCCTGAAAATAACCTGAGTGCTTCTATAAATTCCTGCAGAGATTTTCTGATCAGGAGTTTTTATATCCAGAATTACATTTTCGTTTTAATTTTGTGGACACGGATCGCGCTTCGCGCTGACGGATGTGTCTCGTTAGCCACACTATCTAAGATAAAGTCCGGTGAGAAGGCACAAGAAAAAAACTCCAGCGGGATTCTGTGATGTTACTCTATACAAGGCTCGCCTTTAGAACTTCGTGCAGATATCGGATCATACAGGTTTTTGCGTTGATGCAGAAAATGCTGCTGTCTGAGCGACAGCGAGTTCAGCATTTTCTGCATCATATTTAGCAAAGTTCTGTATATCCTGATATCTCAGAAGTTATAAACTGAGCCAGGTATAGAGGAACATTCACAAAAATCCTACCTGGAGTTTCTCTCATTCCCTTCTCACCGGGAATCCTTTATTTTCCATATATAAATGCCCTTATACTAAATGGCACATCTTTATACTCTGGCCAGATCACTGCAAAGAACACAAAGATTGCCAGCACGATCAGCGCCACACAAATCGCCGCATAAACTTTCCTTCGAATTCCCTCTTTTTTGATCTGTACATCAAAAAGATTTCCATATCCCATTACCATGAAATACGTAAGCGGCACGATCATTGGCAGACTGTAACGTCCCTGTGGCTGATAATCCGATGCATAAGAATAATATGCATTCAATATATTCGGAATGATCATCGCAACCAGCATGCACCAGTTGAAAATCCCCTTTACACTCCACTGTTTTTTCACACGGATTGCAAAAGTCTTCACCGGATGCAGGAATATCAGAAGAAATCCCGCTTTAATAAAGTCCAGATAATTGTTGATCAGCCATTTCGGCATAAACACATCCATATTTCCAAAACGACCGACAAAGCTTCCACTGACAAGCTCTACCCAGGAAAATCCGTCTTCCTGCGGGAAACCGTAATTCAACATATCCAGTAAAGAATATCCAGCCATCTGCGGTGTACGTCTATTGGATGGCTTGTAATTCTTTTTCGCATATTTTTCCGCACAGATCGTTGATGCATTCATACCAATAAAATCTCCGTCATTTCGAATGAACCACCATGCAGCCAACAGCAGAACGATCACACAGACAAGAAGTCCCTTTTTCACAAAATCCGTATACTTTCCTTTCTTTTTCGCCTCCATAAACAGAGTTATCCCAAAGAAAAAGATGCTGCAGAGAATAAATCCATACGCATTGTAATAGGACAATGCACATGCTGCCACACCCAATGCCAGGATCACACAGTTTTTGTATATCCATCCCTCATCCAGATACCGCACCCATGCATACACGATCACTGCCGTTGAGAATACCGCCAGTGCATCACAGTTAACATAAGTGAATACAAACAAAGAACCTGGCAGCAGT
>OGWU01001586.1_pt1 | contig 12781 bp, 12 predicted proteins | sample 1576071 | NCBI WGS metagenome assembly OGWU01 (sample SAMEA3541582, study PRJEB24748) | human gut metagenome | biome: human gut; feature: human-associated habitat; material: faeces | place: China | collected 2012
GGTGGCAGTGCTGCGCCGGTACGACCTGGGGTTTGAGATCAACACCGATGCAGGGGACTTCACCACCGATACCGAACTGTGTCCCACGGCACAGCCTTTGCCCCGGCTGGCGGCCTTCTGGGCCGGGCAGCCCCAGGTGCGCAAGATTTTTGCCTTTTCCCGCAACCCAGACGCCCTGGCCCGGGCCAAGCAGATGCTGCAGAGCCTGCCTGACGCCACGGTGACTGCCTCGGCGGATTGGAACCTGGAAGTTACTGCCCGGGATGCCCAAAAGGGCACCATGGCCCGGTGGGTGACACAGCGGTACGGCATCGCACCGGACCAGGCGCTGGTCTTTGGGGACGGCTGCAATGATTTGAGCCTATTCCGGGCATTTGTGCACACCCGCGCCATGGGCAACGCGGCCACACCGCTGCAAGCCCTGGCGGAACGGGTCATCGAGCCTAACACCGAAGATGGCGTCGCCCGTGAAATCGAACGGCTGCTCATGAAGCAATAAAACGAAACAAAAACAGCCACGGCATTGCCGTGGCTGTTTTATTACGAAAAGGAGTTGCTTTGTTGTACAGCACTGTGAAAATCATCAATCATGGATTGCAGTGTGATGCCTTCCATGGTTGCTTGGACCGCAGCCTCGATTTTACGGTAAGGTCTTTGCAATACTCTGCGGATGTTTTGCGCCACCGGGCAGGGGCGACCCTGACAGGGATGAATCCCGATGAGGGAGGTCACGCCTTCCGGTTTCAGCGCGGAGTAGATCTGGAATAAGGTGATCTGAGCGGGATCGGCGCAGAGCTCGGCGCCGCCGGTGCCCCGGGGCACGGTAATCAGCCCGGCCTTTTTCAAAGAGCTCAGGATATTGCGGATCACAACGGGATTGCTTCCGGTACTTTCGGCCAGAAGGTTACTGGTCACCTTTGTAATCCCTTTTGCTTCATGAATGAAAATCAGACAGTGCACCGCAATCGAACATTTCATACTGATTTGCATAGAGGAGCCAGATCCTTTCCCGACAAACGTATGGGATTTGATGTAATTATTGACATTACAACAAGCGAATGGTATACTGAAGATGATGTAATATTAGAATTTACATCTGATATTGTATCGTCTGTGTAAGAAAAAAGCAAGCGAAATTCCATAAATATCCATATTCTATGCAGAAAGAGGAAAAAGCAGAACGATACATGGCTTTTTTCGTATTGCCGGGTACAAGGAGGAACTTCTCATGAAACTGTATGATATCGTGTTCAGTCCCACGGGCGGAACGAAAAAGGCTGCCGACTGTCTGGTCGCAGCACTGGAAGGGGAGGCAACCACCATTGATCTGACCGACAGCAAACGGGATTTTACCGCGGTTTCGCTGGCCAAAGAGGACGTGGCGGTCATTTCTGTGCCGTCCTACGGGGGCCGGGTTCCTGCGGTGGCGGCAGAGCGGCTGGGCAGGGTGCATGGCAACGGCGCCCGGGCCGTACTGGTTTGTGTTTATGGCAACCGGGCCTATGAGGACACGCTGGCAGAACTGGAAGATACCGTGAAGCAGGCCGGTTTTCAGGTGATTGCGGCAGTTGCCGCCATTGCGGAACATTCCATCGCCCGTCAGTTTGCCGCCGGCCGTCCGGATGCACAGGACGAGGCACTTCTTTCCGATTTTGCGAAACAGATCCAGCAGAAACTTTCGCAGGGAACCTTTTCGGCGCCTGTGATTCCCGGCAATCGCCCCTACAAGAAAGCCGGGGGAGCCGGTATGGTACCCAAACCCACAAAGGGGTGCACAAATTGCGGTGTCTGCGCCGCAGCATGCCCCGTACAGGCAATCGATACGGCTGACCCGAAAAAGGTGAATAATAAAGCGTGCATTTCCTGCATGCGCTGCATCGCCGTATGTCCGCACGATGCTCGCAGGGCAAATCCCGTTATGCTGGCAGCCGTGGGCGTTGCGTTGAAGAAGGTGTGCTCCGAACGGAAGGAATGTGAGCTGTTTATTTGATGCCTGGCATAATAAAATAACAGTCGGCCCTTTGTGGGGGCCGACTGTTATTTTGCTTTAGGGAGAAAAGATTCGGCAGGAAGTCATCCCGGCCTTTGCGGCAATGAGCCGCCAAAACCAGCATAGAAAAAATAACGCTCTGCTGAATGCTTTTTGGCGATTCGATGTCGTTTCTTCGCCAGGATGTGCGCTTGTTTTTTTCCGGGCAACAGCCAGTTACTTCATGAATTCTTCGATGGCGCAGATGGTTTGTCTTTGCTGTTCCTCGGCGGAGATGGTGGCGGGCAGATCGCCTTTCTGCGGGCCGTAGTTGCCGAACTGGGCGTGGTTGCCGCCCTCGATCTCCACGACATTCTCGGTGTAATCAATGTGGTCTTCCACACTTTGGTTGAGGGAGCCGTACACCGTCAGGGTCTTTTCGGCGGGGTAGTCCCCGTAGATGTAGGCGCCCAGCAGGATCAGGCCGTCGATCTCCTCCGGATGGTCCGAGGCAAACTGGGACGCCATGGCGCCGCCCATGGAATGCCCCGCCATATACCAGTGCTGGATATCCGGGAACTGTTCCATAACGTCTTCGGCTGCGTTGGCGTCAAAAATGGCCATGTGGAACGGCATATGCACCAGGATGCAGGTCACGCCGGTCTGCTTAATCTGTTCCAGCAGCGGCAGATAGGCTTCCGCCTCCACCTTGGCACCGGGGTAAAAGATGACAGCGGTGTCCGAAGGCACCGAGGGCGACAGAATGGTCAGGTTATCCTGCACCGTTATGCCGCTGTCCTGCGCCAGAACATCCAGAGCTACATCCTCTGCGCGGTAATAGTCTGAAACATACCAGAAAAAAGCCCCGGCGCATACAGCCAGGAGCAAAGCAAGGATACCGACGGCGATCCGCAGTTTTTTGGAAAGGGGAATTTTGGTCTTTTTCATAGTACATCACCTTTGTCAGAATATGCAGGGGCAACGCCAGGGGTACCGGGCCGTGCCTGCGGCCCGGTGTGTGGGCGTATTTCTCAGGAGGGGGAGGAGCTTGGCATAAGGGAAGAAAAAACCGCCACGCCCAGAATGACTGCCCCGCCCAGGATCTCCCGGGGGGCGGGAACTTCCCCCAGAAACAGCAGGGCAAACACAATGCCGTACACCGTTTCCATGCCGGAGATGATCCCGGCGGTCTGAGCCTTTACATGGCGTTGGGCTGCCACATACAGGGAGTGGGCGAGCGCCGTACACACCAGGCCGATGGCGGCGATGCCCGCAAAGTTTTGGAAGGACCACGTCACCCGGGAGAAAAACAGGGCGGGCAGCAGTACCACAGCAGCGGTGCCCTGTTCATACAGGCAGATGGTCCGGGCCTGATACCGCCCGGAAAGGTAGCGGTTGGCCAGGGACAGCACCGCATAGGCCAAGGCAGATACCAGGCCCCACAGGACACCACTGGTGACCTGGTTTTCCAGTGAAAAAGAGGGCACCGTGATGCCCACTCCCAGCAGCATGAAAAGGGCTGTCACCACGCTGCGGGGGCGCAGTGCCTCATGAAACACCAGCGGTTCCAGAAAGGTGAGAAACAGTGGGAACGCGGAAAAGGTGATGGTGCCGATGGCCACCGAGGAACTCTGGATGGCCTGGAAAAAGGTGGTCCAGTGGACGGCCAGGACGACGCCGGCGGCCAGCGCCACCGCACAGTCTTTTTTGCTTTTCAGTTTCAGGTCGCATTTCTGGACCAGAGAAAAGACCAGCAGGGCAGCCGAGGACCACACCACCCGGCCGCCGGCAATGACCACCGCAGGGGCGTCCACGAACTGCCCCAAAACGGCGGAAAACCCGAACAGCATTACCGAAAGATGAAGCAGCAGGACGCTGTTGGTGCCCTGGGGCTGGCGGGATGTTTTTGTGTGTTGCGTCATACCTGTACAACGTCCTTTTCCGGCTGTTCTGCGGAGAAAGTCCGGCCTTTTGCGGCGTCCGCCACGACCTTCTGGTAGGGGCCGATGATGTACTGGTTCATCTGGCCTTTCATCTTTTTCTGCACCGAGGGGATGGCGATCAAGGCGCCCACCAGCTTCATCTGCAAGATGCGCTTTTTCTGTTTCTGCGGGAAATCGTAGATGCCGTGCTCTTTGTAGAATTTGTGGTCGGCTTTCATCATGCCCTGCATGACGTAGATCAGGTCACGGAAGATCTTCATGCCGCCCACGCCGTAAAAGTTGGCCGGGCGGGAAAGCTTTTTGTCCAGGGCAAACACCAGGCCATCGGCCAGCGTGCGGAGCGCTGCCGTCGTATCCCCCTCGTCGGTGGCCACGCCGCACAGGTAGTTGCCGCCCACTTCGGCCCGGCCCTCCACGATCATCCGCAGATTGCTTTCGTACCGGTAGTCGCCGCTGATGAGGTAGGCGATGGGTTTGCCCTGGGTGACGGTGCGGTGGCCGTTGCAGAACTGCCGGTCGTCATAGCACTTGAAGCTGGAATGGGTGTAATGGTCCGAAATGGTAAAGGCGTAGACGAAGGCGTCGGCGTTCTGGATTTTGGTGCGCAGGAATTCGTCAAAGCCGTCTTTATAAACGCATTTTCCGGTGACGGCGCAGCCGAAACAGCCCAGGCAGCCGCCGTCAAAGGGGAACTCCCGCAGGTTGACCACCCGGCTTTCCAGGGGCAGGGCGGCGCGGAAATCCGTGATCATATTGCGGAGATTTTCGTCCTCCGGGGCGCAGTTCGTCACGATGACCACATCTTTCTCCGGTGTTTTGGGGGCGGCAGGCAGCACCGGCTGATACACCGGCTTTTCTCTCCGGGGAGCCCGGGCAGGGGGCGTGACAAACAGGCCGTGCTCACAGGAAAATACCAGCTGGTCAAAGAAGTTCCGGGCGTCCCGCTGGCCCTGCGCGGTCAGTAGATCGTCCATGTCGGCGGACAGGCCCCGGACGACCCGTAACCCCATATCACAGCAGTTTTCTTCCACATAGCGGTGGGCGGTCACATCGTAAAAGTGCTTGGAGGTGGTGATCTGGCTGGCAAATTTGCCGGAAAGATCCACTCCGTCCGCCTTGATGAGCTCAATCAGCCGGTGCAGCTGGTAGGGTGCGATAAAGGTATAGACCGGATAGCAGAAAAGCAGCAGATCGGCCTGTTCCAGCTCGGCACGCAGGGGCGCAAAGTCCTTTTCGTAGCGTTTGATGCGCTGGCCTACGGGCACAACGGTGAACTGATGTTCCGGGTGCAGGGCCTGCAGATACAGGGCCGTATGTACGGTGGTGGAATTGCCGCCCTTGGGGCTGGCGTTCAGGACAAGGATTTTCATGCGTGTTCCTCCAGTTCTGTGAGCAGGCGGCTGTACCAGCCGATTTCAAATTCCGCAGCAGCGATGCCGTAGTCCAGGGTGTACCCCTGAAAGCGCAGTACCGGGGACCAATCGGTCCCGGCGGGCAGCTCTTCGGCAGGGATGCGGCGAAAACTTTCCCGTATCCCCAAAAGGATTCCCCGGGTCTCCTCCATTTGGCGGATATAATCCCCGATGGCAGCGACACGCTCCTCCGGCCGGGCCAGACCCGCAAAGAACAGGCGGGAAAGTTCCATGTTCTTCACCTTGTCCGCCTGCATGGGCTGGGCTACCCAGTGGGAAAAGGTATCCCGCCCGGCGGGGGTGATGGAAAATGTCTTTTTGCGGCGGCGGCCCACCATCGTTTCCCGGGCGGTGATGCGTCCGTCTTTCTCCAGTTTGGCGAGGGCGGTCTGCACACTTCCCGCACTGTGGGAGCAGATCAGCGCCAGATTCTTCCGGATGAATTGCTGCAGCTCATATCCCGTCATGGGGGCAAGCATCAGCAGCCCCAGAATCAGGTATTCCATGCCACACCTCCAATCTATCTAATAGAGATATAATAGAGCAGGGTACGGCTTTTGTCAACAAAGGGGAGAAACGCACAAAAAACAGGCGCGAGATGAGCTTCAAACTCTCGCGCCTGTTTTTATAAAAGAAGGATAGGGTACATGCAAGAATCCGGCCTGTTTTTTACAGTCGGTTCCTGCGCATTACCGGGAAGTGGCGTTGTGCCCAACCCGCTTGCCTGCAACGCAGCCGCCGTCGCACAAAATGTCCGTGCCGGTCAGGTATCCCATTTCGGGTGTGCTGACGGCGGCATACAGCGCGGCGATTTCTTCCGGTTTGCCCAGGCGGGGAATGGCATTGAAGCGCAGATAGGCCTGCGCTTCTTCTTTTTCCAGTGCCCCCATAGGGGTGTCGAAATTGCCGGGCGTGACGGACAGGACCCGTACGCCGCGTGCCCCAAAACGGGCGGCTTCGCGGCGCACATAGTCAATAACAAAATCCTTGCTGATGGCATAGGCTGCCCCGGCGCGGCTTTTGGCGGGCAACAGGTTCACACGGGCCTGCATTTTTTTCAAAAATGCTTCCCGGTCCACATAAGCCAGCGGATACGCTTTTCTGGGCATGAGGAAACCGGGCGCCAGATAGGCCGACATGGAAGAAGTATCCACCAGGCACCCCTGGGGGGCCAGCAGCGGATAGAACGCATCGTGGATGTGGACCGTGCCCAGAGCGTTGCCGCGTATAATGGCCCCGGCATCCCCCATGTGGGGGCTCATGCCGGCAATATGCAGGACGATGGACACTTCCCCCAGCCCGGCTGCGCAGGCGGCCAGCTTTTGTACGCTGTTCCAGTCAGCTATGTCACAGCGGCAGGCGGAGGCCTCGATGCCTTCCTTATGCAGCTGTTCCAGAGCGGTATCCAGTTTGGCAGGCGTGCGCGCTGCCAAAACCAGGGTATAGCCTTTTTGCCCCATGAGCCGGGCCGCGGCAAACCCAATACCACTGCTGCCGCCGGTGATGACACAGACTTTCTTGCTCATACGCGCACCGCTCCGATCTTTCCGGTGGCTTTCAGCCAGGCAATTTCGTCGTGCATCGTCTCCCGGTAGCTGCGGGTATGGTACCCCAGTTCCCGCTCCGCCTTGGAGGAGTCGAAATCATTGTTGCGGGCCAGATTGTAGATGGAAAAGGTGGTCAGCAGCGGCTTTTTGCCGGTCTTTTTGGCCTGCTTTTCGGTGATGCCTGCCATCCAGTTGGCCACACCGCAGGGCAGGAACAGTGCCGGTGCCTTGCAGCCCGCTTCTTCGGCAACCAGCTTGGCAAAGTCCCTGAACCGCACTTCCTTGTTGCCAAGGATGTAACACTCGCCGGGGCGGCCTTTGTCAAGGGCGGCAATGCACCCGGCGGCCAGGTCCCGCACATCGCAGAGGTTGAAGGTGCCGTCAATGCCCATGGGCATCTCGCCGTTGATGATTTTGATCATGGTCCCGGTGGTTTCGCTCACGGCGTAGTCCTCCGGCCCCATGATGCCGGAAGGGTGGACGACGCAGGCGTTGAGGCCCTGGTTGTGAACGGCATCCAACACCGCCTGGGTGGCCAGCGCTTTGCTCTGGCTGTAGCAGCCGCGCACACGGTCCGGCATCTGCTCCGGTGTGAAATGGTCCACCTCGGTGATGGGCTGGCCTTTGGGTTGCTCGGGGATGGCGCCGGTGGAACTCACATAGACCAGTTTGCGGAAACCGGGCGCATTCAGGCAGCAATCAAGAATGTTGCGGGTCCCGCCTACGTTGACATCCATCACCTTTTGGCTGTATTCTGGATTTACCGTAACGATAGAGGCACAATGGATCACATAGAGCGCGGTGTCGGGGTCTGCGGCAAAAAAGCGGGCCAAAGAATCCCGGTCCGTCAGATCTCCCTCGCAAAGTTCCGCTTCCGGCGGAATGAATTTCTCGGCTTTGTCGCCCGGCAATACAAACGCGCGCACCCTGGCGCCGCGCCGTACCAGCTGGCGGCAGACAGTGCCGCCGAGAAAGCCTGCGGCACCGGTGACAAGATAAAGGCGGTTTTCCTGTGTAAGTTTCATGGTGTATCCCCTCCTGTTTTGATGGCAACATCCTACCGCAGAAAGGTAAACGGGGCGTAAACGGAACCGTTTATCTTTTGTTTATCTTTGCGAGCTACTATAATAGAAAAATCCCCCTTTGAAGGAGTATGGGTATGTTCAGAATTCTTGTTGTGGAAGATGATTCCAGCACGAACCGGCTGTTTTGCGCCATTTTGCGCCGTGCCGGGTATGAGCCTGTGTCGGCGGGCAATGGGGAGGAAGCGCTGCAGAAAATGGATGAGCAGCAGTTCGATCTGCTGCTTTGCGATCTGATGATGCCCAAAATGGACGGCTATACGTTGACAAAGACCATCCGGGAAAGCGGCAGTATGCTTCCCATCCTGATGGTGACAGCCAAGGCCCTGCCGGAAGACAAATACAAAGGGTTCCTGGTGGGAACGGATGATTATATTACCAAACCGGTGGATAAAGAGGAGATGCTCCTGCGGATCAAAGCATTGCTGCGCCGGGCCAGGATCGTGGATGAACGCAAGATCACGCTGGGGGAGGTTGTGCTGGAGTACGACAGCCACACAGTGCGCAGGGAACACGAACTGATCACGTTGCCGCCCAAAGAATTTGAACTCTTGTACAAGCTGCTGGCTTACCCGGAACAGACGTTTACCAGAATGCAGCTTCTGGATGAAATCTGGGGATTGGATTCCGAAAGCGATGCCCGCACGGTGAATGTACATATCAACCGGCTGCGCACAAGATTTATGGATTGGCCGGAATTTGAGATCCAGACCGTCCGCGGCCTGGGATACCGTGCCATCAGAAAGGCGGCGGCTCATGCTGAATAAAATTCGTCACGGCTTTTTCACCTTTAACCTGACCTTTCTGCTGGTATTGAACCTTTTTGTCATTATCGTGGCGGTACTGGCAATAACGGCCGCACTGGGCTGGCTGGGGGCTTGTATGGGCTGGCTGGACTGGACCCGGATGCTGAATCCTTCGGCGGTTATGATACTGATCTATATCATTTCCATCATCATCGGCATCAGCGTGGTGGTGACGATTCAGAAAGTGATCCTGCAGCCGGTACAAGGCATGGTGGCGGCGATGCAGCGGCTGGAACAGGGGGATTTCAGCGTGCGGATGAGCTGTACGGGCTGGATGCGTCCGCTGGAACTGCGGGAATATACGCAGGCGTTCAATGCGGCGGCAGAAGAACTGGAAAGCACCGAACTGCTGCGCAAGGATTTTATCAACAACTTTTCCCATGAATTCAAAACCCCCATCACCTCCATGGGCGGGTTTGCCGATTTGCTGCTGGAAGACCCCGACATGCCGCCGGAAGAACGGCAGGAATACCTCTCCATCATCGGCAGTGAGAGCCGGCGTCTGGCGGCTTTGGCCAACAATGTATTGGCCCTTTCCAGGGTGGAATCCCAGACGATCCTGACGGATGCAGTGCCCTTTGATCTGACGGAACAGCTGCGTCAGATCGTCCTGATGATGGAGCAAAAGTGGAAAAAAAGCGGCGTGAAAATTTGTCTTGAGGAAAATCCCGGGGAAGATATCATCTGCACAGGAAACGAAAGCCTGCTCAAAGAAGTATGGGTCAATCTGTTGGACAATGCCTGCAAGTTCTCTGCCCAGGGCAGCACAGTGGAGCTTCGCCTTGGGGAGGAAAGCCGGAATTTACTGGTGGAAGTAACCGATCATGGGATCGGTATGGATGACAAAACCAGGCGGCGTATGTTCGACCAGTTTTATCAGGGCGACACGTCCCACAAAACGGAAGGCAACGGTTTGGGCCTTGCAATGGTAAAGAAAATCGTCGCGCTGCATGAAGGGGCCGTGGCGGTACAAACAGAACCCGGCGTGGGAAGCACCTTTACGGTCCGTCTGCCGAAAAACTGAGCATAACCCGGCGAACCGCCTGCTGGAATCTGCCGTTTTCAATCAGCAAAAAAACCACTATAATGGAGGGGGGAGGAAAGCGCTATGAACGAGGAAATGCTGCGGGCATTGGCCCGCATCACACCGGAGGAACAGAAACTGCGGGATGGGGAACCGCTGGACCGGACGCTGTACGCCACCGGCCACGGTTTTGAGATCGATGCGGCCAAGCTGTTGCGCCAGGGGCAGCTCATCACCATACGCCCCTACACCCGGTTTGTGGCCTTCCCCCGGCACAGCCATAACTATGTGGAGATCATGTATATGTGTACCGGCCAGACGACCCACCTCATCGGCGGCGGTACGCCGGTGCATCTGCAGGCGGGGGAACTGCTGTTTTTGAATCAGCAGGCCAGCCATGCCATCCAGAAAGCCGGGGCCGGGGATGTGGCCGTCAACTTTATCGTCCTGCCGCAGTTCTTCGACTATGCTTTTCAGATCGTGGGAACCTCCAATCTTTTGGGACGATTCTTGTTGGGAACGCTGAAAAACGGCGGCGCCGAGATTTCGCATCTGGTCTGCCATACGGCGGAACTGCTGCCGGTCCAGAATCTGGTGGAAAGCATGGTCTGGAGCCTTTTACACAACGAATCCGGGGCACGCCGTGCCAATCAGCTGCGCATGGCGATGCTGTTGCTGGACCTGCTGAACCACCACGAATGCATCGAGGTGCAGGGCGAACCGGGGCAGGGCAGCCCGCTGGTGCTGGCGGCGCTGCGGGAAATCGAAGATAACTGCCGCGATGCCAGTCTGTCCCGTGTGGCGGAACAGTTCCATGTTTCACTGCCCTATCTGAGTGCTCTGGTCCGGCAGGCGACCGGCAATACCTTCAAGGAACTGCTGCAGCAAAAGCGTCTGGACCGGGCGCAGCAGTTGCTGCGCACCACAAAGCTGCCTGTGCAGGCAATCGTCGAAGCGGTGGGCTACGACACCACCAGCTACTTTTATACCATCTATAAAAAAGCCTTTGGCATAACGCCAAAAGAATACCGGGATCATTTGTGCAATTCTGACAATTGAAGATGCATGACTTAAATAAGCGCGTGATTTTATTATAAATCACGCGCTTATTTTTTGCTGCCGCTTCACTATACTAGGGGCATAGAAAGAAAAAAGAGGTGTTAAACATTGCTGTATCATCTTGCCATTGATATCGGCGCTTCCAGCGGGCGCCACATTCTGGGCCATCTGGAAAACGGGCGGATGGTGCTGGAGGAAGTGCACCGCTTTGACAACCGCCAGATCCACAAAAACGGCCACGACTGCTGGGACATTGACCACTTGTGGCAAGGTATCCTGGACGGGCTGAAAGCCTGCAAGGCGATGGGCAAGGTGCCCGCCACAGTGGGTATCGATACCTGGGCCGTGGACTTTGTGCTGCTGGACAAGGACGGTCAGCCAGTGGGCGACGCGGTGGCCTACCGCGACGGACGCACCGAGGGCGCTGACAAACTGGTGGAGGCCAAGATCAGCCCCGCCGAGCTCTATGCCCGCACCGGCATCCAGAAGCAGCCTTTCAATACCATCTATCAGCTGGCGGCGCTGCAAAAAGAGCATCCCGAGCAGCTGGACACCGCCCACAGCCTGTTGATGATTCCTGATTACTTCCATTACTTACTCACTGGCGTACAGAAGCAGGAGTATACCAACGCCACCAGCACCGGCCTGGTCCACGCCGACAAAAAGACCTGGGACCGCGACCTGCTGGACACTCTGGGGCTGCCCCGGCGGTTGTTTGGCCCCTTGTCCATGCCGGGCACTGTGGTAGGGCCGCTGCGGGATGAAATCGCCGCCCAGGTAGGCTTCCAGACCACCGTGGTGCTGCCCGCCACCCACGATACCGGCTCGGCTTTCCTGGCCGTGCCTGCCGAGGATGACCGGGCGGTGTATCTTTCCAGCGGTACCTGGAGCCTGTTGGGGATGGAGAACGAAATTCCCATCACCTCGGAAGCCAGCCGTCGGCAGAACTTCACCAACGAGGGCGGCGCCTGGTACCGCTACCGGTACTTAAAGAACATCATGGGGCTGTGGATGATCCAGTCCATCCGCCGGGAACTGAACGGCGTGGACTATGTGGCGGGCAAGGAGCGCGCGGCCTGGACGCTGGACGTGCAGCCAGGGGAAAAACAGTGGACCTTCCCAGACCTCATCGCGGCCGCTGAAAGCGCCGCTGATTTCCCGTCGGTGGTAAACGCCAACGACGATGCCTTTTTGGCCCCGGCCAGCATGATCGCCGTCATACAGGCCACCTGCGCCACTGCGGGCCAGCCGGTGCCCCGGACGGTGGGCCAGCTGATGCAGTGCGTTTACCGCAGCCTGACGCTGTGCTACAAAAACGCCATCGCGGGGCTTTCCCAACTGACCGGCAAGACCTACACCGCCATCCACATTGTGGGCGGCGGCTGCCAGGATAACTACTTGAACCGCATGACCGCAGCCATTTGCAGGTTACCGGTGTGGGCGGGCCCCGTGGAGGGCACTGCCATCGGCAACCTGGTGGTTCAGATGATCCACGGCGGCGAATTTGCCGACCTGACCGCCGCAAGACAGTGCATCCGTGAAAGTTTCGATATCAAGGAGGTCCTTCCCCAATGAGCATGTTAGTGGAAACCAAAGCCCGGGTGGGCGTGTTCGCCATCGCCCTGGGCGCTTATCTGCCTCAGTTCCCCAGCCTGGTGCCGGAGTTCCAGGCCCAGTATGAGCAGTTCAAAACCATGATTCCCGACTCCGTGGAACTGGTGGACGGCGGCATCGTGACCACCAAGGAGCTGAGCCAGGCCGCCGGGGACAAGTTCCGCGCCGCCGACGTGGACCTGGTCATTCTGCAGCTGCTGACCTACGCCACCTCCTACAACATGCTGCCCGCCGTGCGGGACCTGGATGTGCCGGTGGTGCTGGTGAACGTGCAGAAACTGCGCGCTCCCGATTACGAGCACACCGACACCGCCAAATGGCTGGG
>OGWU01001590.1_pt1 | contig 12752 bp, 8 predicted proteins | sample 1576071 | NCBI WGS metagenome assembly OGWU01 (sample SAMEA3541582, study PRJEB24748) | human gut metagenome | biome: human gut; feature: human-associated habitat; material: faeces | place: China | collected 2012
CAGGCGCATTTTTGTATTCTGCTGCGGCGTGATCGGACGCATAGCTCCTGCCCCCTTCCCCATAGAACAGCCTATGAGTGTTCCACTGGCAAAATGCTGAATTATTGCCGGAAAATTCTCTGTATTGTCGATTGACCGTTTAGACACATAAGGTGTATACTGTTAATAGTAGATTTTGACATTTAATTGTCAAAGTTCGAGAGAGCTATTTTAAAGGAGGCAAACCCTATGGCTAGATTTACTTTACCCCGTGACCTTTACCACGGCCCCCACGCGCTGGAAGCGTTGAAAACGCTGCCCGGCAAGCGCGCCATGATCTGCGTCGGCGGCGGTTCGATGAAGCGCTTCGGTTTCCTGGACCGCGCCGAGGCCTACTTAAAAGAGGCCGGCATGGAGGTAGAGCTGTTTGAAGGCATCGAGCCCGACCCGTCCGTGGAAACGGTCATGAAGGGTGCTGCCGCCATGGAAAAGTTCCAGCCCGACTGGATCGTCGCAATCGGCGGCGGCTCCCCCATCGACGCAGCCAAGGCCATGTGGATCAAGTACGAGTACCCCGACATCACGTTTGAGGATATGTGCAAGGTGTTCGGCATCCCGCCGCTGCGCCGCAAGGCCCACTTCTGCGCTATCTCCTCCACCTCCGGTACGGCCACCGAGGTCACGGCCTTCTCGATCATCACCGATTACCAGAAGGGCATCAAGTACCCCATCGCCGACTTTGAGATCACGCCCGATGTCGCCATCGTTGACCCCGAGCTGGCCCACACGATGCCCAAGAAGCTCGTCGCCCACACCGGCATGGACGCAATGACCCACGCCATCGAGGCCTACGTCTCCACCGCGAACTGCGACTTTACCGACCCGCTGGCCCTGCACGCCATCGAGATGATCCAGGCGGATCTGGTCGGCAGCTACAACGGCGATATGGATAAGCGCGACGCGATGCACAATGCTCAGTGCCTAGCCGGTATGGCGTTCTCGAACGCGCTGCTCGGCATCGTACACAGCATGGCCCACAAGACCGGCGCGGCGTTTGCCGATTACGGCGCACACATCATCCACGGCGCAGCCAACGCCATGTACCTGCCCAAGGTCATCGCCTACAACGCGAAGGATCCCACCGCCAAGGCACGCTACGGCGTCATTGCCGACAAGATGCACCTGGGCGGCGAGAACGACGACGAGAAGGTCGCGCTGCTCATCCAGTATCTGCGCGGCATGAACGACGATCTGAACATCCCGCACTGCATCGGCCACTACGGCCCCGACTCCTACCCCGCCGAGCAGGGCTTTGTCCCCGAGAACGTATTCCTCGAGAGACTGCCCGAGATCGCAAAGAACGCGATTGCCGATGCCTGCACCGGCTCCAACCCGCGCCAGCCGACCCAGGAGGAGATGGAAAAGCTGCTGAAGTGCTGCTACTACGACACCGAGGTCGACTTCTAACCACCGCCCCTCTGCGGCTCCTGCAAGCCGCCGCATGATCTGCCCCGGCCACCAGCTTTTGTGGCCGGGGCTTTTTGCCGCCGCAAAAGTGGGCAAAATCCTTGCGATTTGATTTTTGCGGATTTTTGCTGTACAGGGCGCAGCTACAGCGTTCGCGGGCATTTTTTGTACAAGTGTCAAATCCTTGATTTCGCATAGATTTTGCTGTATACTAATGGTAAAATCCAAGTAAAAGAGGATGGTAGTTTACCATGACAGCCACTGCAAAGTCACAAGGTCCCCTGTTTACCAGGCGGGCGCTGTTCACCCTGATCTGGCCCCTGCTGCTGGAGCAGACATTAAGCGTCACGATGGGCATGGCCGACACGCTGATGGTCGCCGGTGTGGGTGAAGCCGCTGTCTCCAGCGTATCGCTCGTGGACAGCCTGAATATTTTGATTATTCAGATTTTGTCCGCGCTGGCTACCGGCGGTGCAGTCATTGCCAGCCAGTATCTGGGCCGCCGGGATGAGGAAAACGCCAGCCGCAGCGCCGCCCAGCTGTACAGCGTGCTGGGCATCTCTACGGTTGCGGTGGGTGCTGTCTGTTTGCTGCTCTCCCGCCTGATCCTTCGGATGGTGTTCGGCAGCATTGATGAGGATGTCATGCGGTTTGCGCAGCAGTACTTCCTTATCAGTGCGGTGTCCTACCCCTTCATCGGCCTGTACAACGGCGGCGCGGCGCTGTTCCGTGCGCAGGGCAACAGCCGCATCAGTATGCTGGCCAGCCTTGTCATGAACGTCATCAACATTGCGGGCAACGCGCTGCTGATCTACGGTTTCGGCATGGGCGTTATCGGCGCGGCGCTGGCCACGCTGATCGGGCGTGTGTTCGCCGCGGTGTTCATCCTGTGGCAGAACCAGGACCTGCACAATCCCCTGCGCGTGCAGCGCTTCGCTGACCTGCGGCCCCGGCGCAGGCCCATCATGCAGATTTTGTCCATCGGCATCCCGTCGGGTCTGGAAAACGGCATGTTCCTTATCGGCAAGCTGTGTGTCAGCAGCCTGACGTCTACCTTAGGCACCTCGGCCATCGCGGCCAATGCCGTGGCAAACTCGGTCTCGACGCTGGCGAACATCCCCGGCAACACGATGAGCCTTGCCACGATTCCGGTCATCGGGCAGTGCCTTGGCGCAGGCGAGAAAAAGCAGGCGCAGCGCTATTCCGTCACGCTGCTGGGCATCGCCATCACGGGGCTGGCCGTCACGAACGCGGCACTGTTCTTCCTGATGCCCGAGGTCGTAACCTGGTTCAACCTCTCGGCGGAGGCATCCGCCATGTGTACCCACGTGGTCCACTGGTTCAACCTGTTCAGCATCTTCTTCTGGGCGACGAGCTTTACCCTGCCCAACGCCCTGCGCGCGGGCGGCGACGCCAAGTTTACGATGTCGGTCAGCATCGTCAGCATGTGGCTGTTCCGCGTGATTCTGAGCTACATCTTCGTTCTGCAGTTCCACTTAGGACTGACCGGCGTCTGGTTCGGTATGTTCATCGACTGGATCTGCCGCAGCCTGTGTTTCCTTGTGCGGTTTGCCCGCGGGAAATGGATGGAGCATAAGGTGATATAAGACGCAAAAAACTCCCTGCCCGGTGCGGACAGGGAGTTTTCTATTGTATGGCGTGGGAAATTACTCCACCATATACTCAAAATCAATACGGCCCAGCGCCACATCGGCGGCCGCGACCCGGATCTTCATGGAAGAACCCAGCATCCAGCTCTTGCCGGTCAGCGGGTCCAGCATGCTGACGCCGTCGATGACCTGCGGTTCACCCTTGCAGAGCTGCGCGGCGGGGACAAAGCCCTCCACCGTGTTGTCCAGCTCGACAAAGACGCCGCGGGGCGTGATGCCGGCCACCGTGCCGGTATACACCTCGCCCAGATGGTTGTGCATATACTCGGCCTTGTACAGGTCCTCCACATCGCGCTCAATGCGTACAGCGTCCACTTCCTTCTTGCTGGACTGCTCGCTGGCACGCTGTGCAAACTCGTTGTAGCCCTGATTCACCTGCTGGGCGGAAGCCCCCAACAGCATCTCGCTGAGAATGCGATGGATGGCCAGGTCGGGATAGCGGCGGATGGGGCTGGTGAAATGGGCATAGTCCGCCAATACCAGACCATAGTGACCCAGCGGCTGCGGAGCATAGCGGGCCTTCTGCATACTGCGCAGGATGCCCGTGTGCACCGGCGTCTGAATAGGCTGGCCGCGGGTTTCATCCAGCAATGCCGCCAGTTCCAGCTGGGTGGGAATGGGATTCTTGAACTTGGCGTTCAGACCGCAGGCCAGCAGCGTAGCCGACAGTTTTTCCATCTTCTCGGCATCCGGGGCCTCATGCACACGGTAGACAAAGGGCACCTTGTTGGTGCGGCCCGCGTTGGCGGCACACTGGTTGGCCAACAGCATGAACTCCTCGATCATGCATTCGGAAGTGCCGCGGCCGCGCTTGACGATATCCACACAGCGGCCGTCCTCATCGATGATGAGCTTGGCCTCGTCGGACTCGATCTCCATGGCACCGCGCTTGCGGCGCAGTTCCAGCCGCTTGCGGTACAGCTCGTCCATCACGGGCAGCTGTTCCAGAACATCGGCATACTTGGCCTTCAGTTCGGTCAGATCGGCGCCCTCCTCCGGCTCCAGCAGGGCATTGATTTCCTTATATACGCCCTTGACGCGGCTGCGGATCACCGTTTTGACAAAATGATAGCTGTGAATGTTGCCCTCGCTGTCCAGACGCATCAGGCAGGAGAACGCCAGGCGTTCCTCGTTGGGATTCAGCGAGCAGATGCCGTTGGACAGCTGGGTGGGCAGCATCGGAATGACCTTATCGGCGTAGTAGATGCTGGTGGCCCGCTCGAAGGCTTCGTTGTCCAGCGCAGAGCCCGGGCGGACATAATGGCTGACATCCGCAATATGGACGCCCAGCTCATAGCCGCCGTCCTCCAGCTTCTGCAGGCTGATGGCATCGTCGATATCCTTGGTTTCCGCCGAATCGATGGTAAAGATGGGGATGCTGCGCAGGTCCATGCGGCGGGCTGCCTCGGCGGGATCAATCGTCGCGTCATCATAGGCATGGGCTTCCGCCAGAACCTCCGGCGGGAACTCCAGGCGGACGTTGCGGCCATAGAGAATGGCCTTGGCACACTCCGACGCACGGTCAGAAGAACCGAATTTTTCCACGACAGCGGCACGGTGGTCGCTATGGCGCGGGCCGCGGTGGGTGATCTGAATGCCCACCTTGTCCCCAAGATGAACGCCCTCACTCCCCTGCTTGGCCAGCAGGAATTTCACATCTCGGCAGCCATCGGGTTCCACCGCCAGGCGGCCGTCGTCCGACAGGCAGACGGTGCCCGCGAAACGGTTGTTGGGCACCGTAACCTCCACAACCTCGCCCTCCGAGGAACCTTCCACACGGGGATGCTCAAACAGCTTGATATTGACTTTGTCCTGGGGCATGGCGCCGTGCAGGGCACGTCCCGGGATGAAGATATCGCCCTGGCCGTCGTCACGGCTGGCAAAGCCGAAACGGGCCGCCAGCTTGACCAGCGTACAGGGAATGGTATCGGGGGCTGCCTCATTCTGATAGGTAGCAAAGCCCGGCACATAGGTACCGTTGCGCATCGACAGTTCGCCGGTAGCCACCATGGCCGAAACCGTAGTGCGCAGGCGGGAATTATCCACCTGCAGGTTATTCTGCAGTTCCCGCAGCGTCATGGGGCGCCGCTTGACCGCAGAAAGAATGCTTTTCTGTAAGGGTGTCATAGTTACTCCTTTAATTTACGTCGCCGCATCGTCCGATGCAGCCCTTCCAACATGGGTATATTGTACCCACCACTTTCCCACAAAAAACGGCCCGCCGGGGCGCAGAGACTTCCTTCAACGCGCTTGGCGGACCCTTTTGTTTTTGATTGCTGCTTTTCTCCGATTACAGGCGAGCGCTGATCACACAGAGGATCAGCGTGACCACGAAAAATACTGCGCCAAAGATCTTGGTCCATTTGGCGAGCTTAGCGTCGATACCACGCTCACGGCCAGCCGCCATGTGGGAGTTATCGCCCATGATGGCCGCAGACAGGCCCTGGCCCTTCTGCTCCTGCCCAAGGGTGAAAACGATGATCAAAAGCGACACTGCAATCAGAACGCAACCGAGAGCGATCTCATACCAGTTCATTGAATAGCACTCCTTTAACTTCTCATGCGGGGTATAGTATAACACAGATATGCCGATGGTGCAAGCTTTTTTTGCGATTTATTTCCAATTTTGCCCTTATCCCATCAGGCTGAACAAGTCCACCTGGCTGGTCTCGGGCAGATTGCCCAGCGCCCCTACCGAGCGCAGCTTATCAAATACCGAGCTGGCCACACCACTGGCCTGCTGCAGTTCTTCGATGGAGATATACTCCTGCCCATGGATGGTGGCCTCTTCCAGGGCCACGGCGGCCGCCTCGCCCAGGCCGCGCAGCGAAGTAAACGGCAGGCGCACCTTGCCATCCTCCACCACGTACTTGCTGGCGTGGCTCTTGCCCAGTTCGATGGGCAGGAACTGGCACCCGCGCTGCAGCATCTCGTTTTCCAGCTGCAGGCTAACCAGTGCATCATCATCCTTGGCGGTACGCTCCTCCTTGGGGATGCGCTCGTTGTCCCGCAGGTGTTCCTTGGCTACACGCACACCGCCGACGGCAGCCTCGTAGTCGATATCGGCACCGCGGACGGTGAAATACACGGCATAGAAGATGGCCGGATGGTACACTTTGAACCACATCAGGCGGATGGCCGCCATCAGATAAGCCACCGCGTGGGCCTTGGGGAACATATATTTGATCTTGCGGCAGGATTCGATATACCAATCCGGCACGTCGTGTTCCCGCATGGCTTCCTCCCAGCCGGGTTTGAAGCCGCCCTTGGCCACCTTGCCTTTACGCACAGCCTCCATGATATCGAAGGCCATCTTGGGCTCCAGGCCCTTGCGCAGAAGATAGAGCATGATACTGTCACGGCAGCCGATCACTTCGGCGATGGTGCAGGTGCCGGATCGAATGAGTTCGTCGGCGTTGTTGGTCCAGACGTCGGTGCCGTGGGACAGACCGGAAATCTGGATCAGCTCCGAGAAGTTCTTGGGCTGGGCGTCCAGCAGCATCTGGCGCACGAAGTTGGTGCCCATTTCGGGGATGCCGAAGGTGCCGGTTTTGGAGCCGATCTGTTCCTCGGTAACACCCAGAGCCTCGGGGCTGGTGAGCAGGCTGTACACCTTCTCATCGTTCATCGGCACCGAGTCGATGGGGATGCCGGAGTATTCCTCGAAGTATTTATAGAAGGTAGGCACATCGTGACCCAGCTCGTCCAGTTTGAGCAGTGTATCGTGCAGGTATTTGAATTCGAAGTGGGTGGTCAGCAAACCGCCTTTGACGTCATCCGCCGGGTGCTGGATGGCACAGAAATCGTAGATATCAAAGGTATCGGGCACAACGACCATGCCGCCGGGGTGCTGGCCGGTGGTCCGCTTGACGCCGGTACAGCCGATAACCAGGCGGTTTTCCTCGGCACGGTTGACGGTTTTGCCTCGCTCTTCCAGGTACTTTTTCACGTAGCCGTAGGCGGTCTTGTCCTGCAGACCGGAAACGGTACCCGCCTTGAAGACGTTTTCCTTGCCGAAGAGTTTCTCGGTATAGCGGTGGACGTGGGACTGATACATACCCGAGAAGTTCAGGTCGATATCGGGTTCCTTGTCGCCGTAGAATCCCAGGAAGGTCTCGAAGGGAATGTCGTGACCTTCCACGATCATTTTATGGCCACAGACCGGGCAGTTTTTGTCCGGCAGGTCGAAGCCGTCCATGTGGATGCCGTCGTCGATCCACTCGCTGTGCTTGCATTCCGGGCACAGGTAATGAGGCGGCATGGAGTTTACTTCGGAAATACCGGAGAAGTGCGCTACAGCAGAAGAGCCAACGGAACCACGGCTGCCCACCTGGTAGCCGCCCGCATTGGAGTAGGCCACCAGACGCACGGCAATGACGTACAAAACGGCGTAGCCATGGCCGCAGATGGAATCCAGCTCCTTCTTCAGGCGCTTTTGCAGTACATCGGGCAACGGGGTACCATAGTCCCGGGCGGCATGTTTCCAGGTATCATCGCGCAGTTCCTGTTCGGCACCTGGGATGCTGGGCGGGTAGGTACCCTTGGGGATGGCCCGCAGATTGTTATCGATGGTGGCGGCGATCTTGTTGGGGTTGGTCACCACGATCTCAAAGGCTTTTTCCTGCGGCAGATAACTGAAATCCTCCAACATCTCGGTGGTGGTGTGGTAGTACAGCGGGGCCTGGTTGTCGGCATCCTTAAAGCCGTTGCCGGCCTGCAGTACCGCACGGTAGATCCAGTCCTCCGGCTCCTGGAAATGGGAGTCGCCGGTGGCGACAACGGGTTTATGCAGGTCCTCGCCCAGCTGGATGACCGTCCGGTTGAAGTTCTTGATGGCTTCGATGGAATCCACCTGGCCGTTGCGGACCATGAATTCATTGTTGCCCAGGGGCTGCACTTCCAGATAATCATAATAATCCGCGATGCGCAGCAACTGTTCGTAAGGCTGGCCCGCCACAATGGCACGGTACAGCTCGCCTGCCTCACAGGCCGGTGAGAGCAGCAGACCCTCGCGATACTGGTTGAGCAGACTGCGGGGCACACGAGGCTTTTTGAAGAAATACTGGGTGTGGGCCGCACTGACGATGCGGTAGAGGTTTTTGAGGCCCACCTGGTTTTGCACCAGAATGATCAGGTGGTAGTATTTTTTCTTCAGAACTTCCTTGTTGCCGCCAAGGCCCGTATTGATATCTTCCAGCGTGTGGATATCCTTTTCCTCCAGGTCGTTCAGCATGACCTCGAAGATGCGGGCCAGGGCCATGGCGTCATCCACCGCACGATGGTGGTTGAAGGGCGGGATTTCCAGATGTTTATTGATGGTATCCAGCTTATAGTTGCGCAGCCCCGGGAACAGTGCCTGGCCCATGGGCAGCGTGTCGATATAGGTATTTTCGTCAAAACTGACGCCCGCCTTCTCCCCCGCTTTGCGGATGAACAGCATATCAAAGCTGTGGGCGTTGTGGGCCACCAGCACATGGTCGCCGCAGAATTCCTTGAAGGCGCGGATGGCTTCCTCCGGCGTGGGCGCATCGGCCACCATGGCATCGTTGATGCCGGTCAGTTCCACCACGCGCTGCGGAATGGGTTTGCCGGGATTGACGAAGGTGCAGAATTTCTTTTCCTCGTTGATCTTGCCGTTTTCCACATAGACGGCGCCGATCTCGGTGAGAGCTTCCACGTTGGAATCCAGGCCGGTGGTCTCGGTATCGAAAACCACAAAGGAACCAGACAGCGGCATCTGGGCGCTGCCGTAGACGGCGGGGATCATATCGTCCACGAAGTAGGCTTCGCAGCCGTAGATCAGTTTGAAATTGGGGTCGTTCTGGTGGATATCGTCGGTGGCCAGCATGGCTTCGGGGTAACCCTGGCAGACGCCGTGGTCGGTGATGGCAATGGCGCGGTGCCCCATGCGATGAGCCAGGCGCACAATTTTGCCGGGGTCATTGAAGCCGTCCATGGAGCTGGACTTGGTATGCAGATGCAGCTCCACCCTCTTCTGGCCGTCGGGCGCTGTATCCTGGCGAGGTTCCCGTTCCACCTGCAGCACATCGTAGGGCATGATGACAAAGTCATGCTCGTACTTGTCATACATATAGTTGCCGCGCACAATGAGGGTGGTGCCGGGCTTGAGGCCCTCCCACTTGGACATATCTGCATCCTCGTCCCCCATAACTTTCAGGTTGACGGAACCGGTATAGTCGGTGATGGAGGTAAAATAAATCTTGCGGCGGCTGCCCTTGACCTCGGTGGCAAAGACATCGCCCCAGACCACCACCTTGCCGCCATCGCCCAGATCGTTGAGATGCCGGGTCTCGGTGGGCTTGAAGTTTTTGCCGTAGAACACCTTGACCGGCTTGTTGGTGAGGGCCAGACCCTCGATGGTAAAGTCCGGCGGGGTTTCCTTTGCCTCGAATTTGACGACAGGGGTCTTTTCCTGCAGGTACTGCTCGAACTCCTCCTCGGTGCGGGCATTGCCGGTATCGGCCAGGCGCACAATGGGCAGGGAGCCGGTGCGTTCCTGAATCAGTTCAGCCAGCACCCGGGGCAACTCCACACTTTCCAGAATGGTGCGGCCCGCGTTGACACGGATGGTGATGCCGTCATCGCCAAAAACCACCGGCTGGTTCTTGTCCAGAAAACCGTTCACCGGCATACCTTTTTCTTTGAGTTCCTCAATCATCAGGCAGACCGATTCCGGGGTGATATTGGGGTAGGAGAAATAGTTGCGCAGATGCAGCTCATACCCTGCAAAAACCTCCTGCAGGGAAGCACAAAGGCGCCCGCACAGCGCCTGGTCCAAGGGCTCGGCGCTGCGCAGGCAGATGATGACCTGACGTTTGGTACGGTACAGTTCCACGCGCTCTACCAGCACGCTGCCGAAGGCGGCGCAGAACTGCTGGTCAGCCGTGAACTGCGGCCAGACCTGGGTAACAAGTGGTTTCAAAGTGACTCCTTTGCAGATGGAAAAAAGCAAGAGTGTTATTTTTTCCGACAGCGGTCATCGCGGCCTTTGCGCGTGTACAGGCCGGTTTTGAAGCCTGTAATGCCCACAGCCAGAAACAGCCCCGCCGCCAGCAGACTGATGATTGCCTTGGCGAGTTCCCCTTCCGTGAAAAACACCCAAGCCAGAAAAGCGAGATACAGGACCAGCGCGCCGTCCAGAACCGCCAGAACAGGCGGCCAGATCCACTGCAAAAATCCCAGCAGAACTTCTCCGACAATCTCGAACAGGAACTCCATAACCGTCACGTTCCTTCCCCGCCCGAAAGCTTACAGCTTGTGGATCTCGTCGATAAACTGGCCGACGATATCCCCTTTCAGCATGCGTACCTTCTCTCCGCGGATGAAGAGCAAAGCCTCGTCCTTGCCGCCGGCAATGCCGATATCGGCGTCCGAAGCCTCGCCGGGGCCATTGACGACGCAGCCCATGATGGCGATTTTCAGCGGCTTTTTGAAGCCCTCGTCGCGCAGGCGGCGTTCCACCTCATTGGCGATCTCGATCATGGGGTACTGGGTACGGCCGCAGGTGGGGCAGCTGATGATCTCGGGCCCTGCCACGGCATAGCCCACCGCGCGCAGAATATCATACCCGGCGTAGACTTCATTTTCCGGCTCCTCGGTCAGCGAAACACGCAGCGTATCGCCGATGCCCTCCAGCAGCAGGCCGCCGATGCCCATGCCGGACTTGATGAGACCCATGCGGTTGCCGCCCGCCTCGGTAACGCCCACATGCAGCGGGTAGCTGGTCTGGGCGGAGAGCATACGGTAGGCCGCCATCATGCGGGGCACGTTGCTGGATTTGATGGAGATGACGATGTTATCGAAATCGTGCTTTTCCAGCAGGCGCACATGGTACATGGCGCTTTCCACCATCGCTTCGGGCACCGGCGCGCCGTACTTGGCCAGAATATGCTTTTCCAGGCTGCCGCCGTTGACACCGATGCGAATGGGCACATTTTTGGCGTTGCAGGCATCGGCCACCGCCTTGACGCGGTCATCGTCGCCGATGTTGCCGGGATTGATACGAATCTTGTCGGCACCGGCATCCAGGGCCGCCAGCGCGGCGCGGTAATCGAAATGGATATCGGCCACCACGGGGATATCCACGGCCTCTTTGATGGCGGAAACCACGGCCGCATCCTCCGGCGTGGGCACCGTCACACGGACGATCTGGCAGCCTGCCGCCGCCACCCGCTTGGCCTGGGCCACGTTGCCCGCAATATCCTTGACCGGGACATTGAGCATCGTCTGCACGGCAATGGGATGAGTGCCGCCGATGGTAATATTTCCGATCTTGACTTCTCGTTTCAGTTGGCGCGTCATAACGGCTCCTCCTTTAGAAAATCCTGGTAATGTCCTGCATCGTGACAAACAGCATCAGCCACAACAGCAGAACCATCCCTGCGGTATTGACCACAATCTGGAAGCGCTGCGGCACCGCATGGCCGGTCAGCCCTTCAAACAGCAAAAACAACAGTTTGCAGCCGTCCAATGCCGGGATCGGCAGCAGATTGAAAATTCCCACGTTGATGGTGAGCAGCGCCATGAGCGAAAGGACATCCCGCCAGCCGTACTGTACGGCCTGGCTGACCGCCGACACCGTACCAATGGGGCCGGAAAGCTGGTCCACGCCCACCTGGCCGGTGGCCAGCTGCCAGAATCCGCCCAGAATGGCGGTGCTGTAATACTGGAAAAACTCCCCTGTCTGCACCAGTACGGTGCGCAGGTTTTTGGGTACGGCCGCCACGCGGAAATCCACACCGCTGACCACCGCACCGGTTTCATCGGTGGTAGGGGCCACCGTCACGGCGGAAAGCTCCACCACTTCCCCGTCGCGCAGCACCTTCATGGTGTGCTGCTGGGTCGTGCCGTTGAACATCTGCGCCAGGGAATTGGCGGTGCGCACACGTTTGCCGTCCACTTCCACAATGGTATCGCCGAGGGCCAGGCCCGTCTGGCTGCTGGAAGCGCCGTCCACAAACTGCGCCACCGTCGTGCCCCCCAAAGAGGACATACTGCATACCAGGACCAGCAATACCGCCAGCCCCAGCACAAAGTTCATGACCGCGCCCCACAGCGTGACAAAAAAGCGCTGCCAGGCGCCGGCCTGCTCAAACTCCAGGCCGCGTACCACCACAGGGAACACCCCCGCCTTCTTCTCTGGCGGGCGTACCGGCTGAATCTCTTCTCCCTCTTCCTCCGGGTCCGGCGGGTTGGAAAACAGATTGTAGCCGCCCAGCGGAATCAGCCTCAGCGTATACCGTGTACCGCCACGGTTCCACGCAAACAGCTTGGGACCAAAGCCGATGGAGAACTCCTCCACCCGGATGCCGCAATGCCGGGCCGCCCAGAAATGGCCCAGCTCATGCACCAAAATGACAACCCCGAACACGAGCACGGATACCAGCCCGGTCAGTATTGCAGTCATAGGCACCTCTCAAATCTCAAATATGGGCCTCCACATAGGCGCGGGCCATGCGGTCGCACTCATGTACATCGGCCAGTGTGTAGTCGCCGCCGAAGCTGTCGCTGTCCACAATGCCTTCCACCAGGCGGCCGATGTCCAGGAAGCCGATCTCATCCCGCAGGAAATGCGCCACCGCCGCCTCGTTGGCACCGTTGGCCGCACAGGGAGCC
>OGWU01001595.1_pt1 | contig 12702 bp, 13 predicted proteins | sample 1576071 | NCBI WGS metagenome assembly OGWU01 (sample SAMEA3541582, study PRJEB24748) | human gut metagenome | biome: human gut; feature: human-associated habitat; material: faeces | place: China | collected 2012
CGCTCCCCGGTTCTGAAATGGCTCCGCTGGCATATAGCAGGCTCTCCGTCAAGGTCGTCTTTCCAGCGTCTACATGGGCAAGAATTCCAATATTGATTATTTTCATGTGATTGTCCTCCCTTTACAGCCCCAAAGGGCATAAAAATCCCCAGCAGTAAAATACTTTTACCACTGGGGATTATAATTTGCGGACATACACATATACAGCATACACCTGTTTGTGATTGCTGTTTTTCGGATATGTCAAAATTGATAAGGCAAAAGTATTCTTAAATTGGGTACAAAAAACCAAGCCCCCACAAAAGGGACTATCATAATCCTTTGTTCCCACTATTTGATTATAGTTTTATTTAAGAATACCTTGCCGCATATTTTTTACTCCTTTTCTGGATTAAATCATTGTATCACATCAGTTTTAGGAAAGCAAGTACCTAAAAGAAATTTTTCTTCCCCTTATATGTAACAATCATACCGGCTTCCTAGCGTTCAGAATGTTTTCTGCTGTCTGCTGTGGTGTTTGGTTGGAATTGTCCAACCAAAAGCCGATCCGTGGTGTTGTCTGCATTTTACTAAATACAAATTCAATGTATACAGAAAGATATAAGGAGTGGGAGGGATTCCGCCGTAGTTGGCATTGTAGGAAAATCCAAAAGTTTAGATTTTCCCACAATGCTTATCTTTTGGTCTTTGGTTCGGAATAGTGTAGTGCTGGCGGTCTATCTCTTGTTTTCGGTTGCTTGCTTCCTTACCGTACATGAGCATTATCAGCAGCAGTGAAGCAATAGCGCCGATCACAAAAATAACCGGCCGATCTGCCATCAATAAAACAACAGCTACCGCAAGACACAGCACACCGACGCTGAGCAATACTGCCTTTCTTGCTTTCTCCGTTTTAAAAATTTTACGAAACATTGCAAAAGAAAGAAAACCTAATCCCGTGCATATAAGACCGAAGGCATATACGGTATTTACGGCATCACTTCCTAAAATAGCAGCACATCGTTCATTGATAAATGCTTCGGTAAGCATAAATGCAAAAAAGAACAACGCAAAACATATTCCGCACATAAATTCTGAAAATGCGACCTTCTGTTTTTTCATCACTCTCCTGCCTCCTTTGCAAGCTCCACCACATCGCCGATTTCACAGTCAAGTGCTCTGCATATCCTTTCCAGGATCTCAAGGCTGACATATTCGTCGTGACTTAGCTTTGAAATCGTTGATGCCGAAACGCCGGCCATTTGAGTCAAGGCGGATTTTTTAATTTTCATATCTATCAGTTGTTTCCACAGCTTGTTGTATTGTACTGCCATTGTTTGTCACCTCATCTTTTTTATATTGTATAGCATAAAACAGTCCAAACGCAATAAATATTGCGATAAGTCGTAATTTTTTCGCCATCAGCATGACTGTATTACTTGTACATCTGATTTAAAGTTTCGCACATATCAAAACCGCCATTCATTGAAAAATGGCGGTTTTCCGTTGGTGAGACACGAGGGACTCGAACCCCCAACCGACAGATTCGAAGTCTGCGACTCTATCCATTGAGCTAGTGTCCCATATATGGGGATACCAAAAGGCATCCCCTTTTTAATTGTTAATATCCTATTTTTCAGGAAGCATCTTAAGGAGCATTTCTGCCACCTTTTCAAGCCAGTTTCCTTCAAATCTTTCAATCTGTCCTGCGTCGCAAAGTGCAGTGAGCTTAGGATCGATTGGAAGTCTTCCTAAAATATCAAGGCCGTGCTTATCAGCTATTGCTTCAAGATTGCTTTCGCCAAATACACTGATCTTCTTTCCGCAGTCAGGGCACTGAATATAGCTCATATTTTCTATTACGCCCAGCACAGGAATGTTCATCAGTTCAGCCATCTTAACAGCCTTTTCAACGATCATTGATACCAGATCCTGAGGTGTTGTAACAATGATGATACCGTCAACAGGCAGTGACTGGAACACTGTCAGAGGCACATCGCCTGTTCCCGGAGGCATATCAACAAACATATAGTCAACATCGCCCCACATAACATCTGTCCAGAACTGTTCAACAACTCCGCCGATAACCGGACCTCTCCAAACTACAGGATCTGTAGGATTTTCCAGGATAAGGTTTGTAGAAACCATCTTGATGCCTGTTGCGGATTCTGCAGGGAAGATACCTTCCTCGTTGGCTGCTACCTGTCCGCCTACGCCAAACATCTTAGGAATCGAAGGGCCTGTTACATCGGCGTCAAGAATTGCTGTCTTGTATTCGCATCTTGAAGCGATTACGGAAGCAAGTCCTGTTACCAGAGATTTACCTACGCCGCCCTTGCCGCTGACAACGGCTATAACCTTTTTTATATCACTTTTTTCGTGCGGTTTTTTGAGAAAAGATTCCGCTGTTCTTTCTGAGCAGTCTGCGCTGCAGCTGCTGCAGTCATGATTACACTGTTCGCTCATTTTATTATCTCCTCTTTATTTTTAAATATAAGTGCTTATATATTTCGTCGCAAAAATAAGTTTAACACTTTAAAAATCCATCGTCAACATAACCCATTACTTATCCTCATGGATATCCTTAAAGCCCTTACCGTTGGCCCACACGTTTTCGACACGAATTGATGAAACAAATGCTGTAGGATCTGTTTCCGCCAGTTTTTTCTTTAAATCAATGCTTTCCCTCGGCGAGCAATATACCCTTATCTTGGTATATCTATCCTTAGTATATTCGCCGATAACCTTTTCCGTGGTGACACCTCTATGCATATCATCCATAACGAAGTCTATAATCTGCTCTGCCATATCCTTTGTTATGATTTCAACCTGAACTATCTTTGACTCAAAACCAAATATAACAGTGTCTATGGTCTTGGAAATTATCAGCTGGGTTATGAGGGCATAAAGGGCTATATTGCGTCCAAAGATAAATGCCGAAACTATTATTACCGCCGCATCTATGGTAACCATTATTTTACCTTGAGGTATCTGTGGAAGCAGCTTCTTTCGTATTATTTTCGCTATGCCGTCTGTTCCGCTAAAGCAGTATCCTCTCCATATTACGATACCGCTGCTGATACCGGAAAACACACCGCAGAAAACAGCTGCCAAAATTACATCCTTACCTTCCAAAAGAGAAAGATTTAATTTTTCAAAAACCACCATAACCGTCGGGTACATGATGGAAAGGATAATCGTCTTTCTTGCTTCCTTCCATCCTAAAAATATGGTCAAAATTATGAGAATAGCAATGGAAGCCATATAGTAAATCACGGAAAAGTTAAGATTTACATAATTCTGTATTATACGAACTATACCAGTCAAGCCACCGCTGGTAAGGCCGTTTGGCAACATTATGGACACTGTGGAAAATGTACCGAAGCAACATGCTGCCAATAAAAACAGCATATCTATCGTAGTATCCTTTACTTTTTTTCTTTTGTTTTCCTTGTCTTTCATATCTCAATCTCCCTTTCGGAAAAGTTGCCGAATACATCGGCTGCGAGTATATGTATTTTGTTTCCCTTTAAAGCCTGAACAGATATTTCTTCTGGCATTCTGCCCTCTGCACTGCCCATATCATATCTGTTTTTATGAATTTTTCCGTCGTAGTCCGTGTCTAGACTTACATATGTTATAAGATCTCTCGGACTGTTTACCGCCGTCTCATTTACAATTTTTAGACTGTCCGAATCCACATCCACCACAGGCGCCGGAGTATAACCTGTAAGCCTTAATACTCCATTCTCATAGGCTGCGGATATTTCACCGATGCCGCTAGCTGCACTTTCTTCCTTAATAACCTTATATGAACTGTCATGGCCTGCAATTCTTGAAAGGCTCATGGCAATTGACATGGGATTTTTATCGCCGCACACCCATCGCCTGCCGCTTTTTACTGCCGCCGCAGCAGTGGTGCCAGAGCCTGAAAACATATCACATACGATGTCGCCCTCATCAGTAAAGGCTTCTATCAGCCGCTTCAAAAGTTTTTCCGGCTTCTGGGTAGCGTATCCAACTCTTTCTGACGAAGTACGGCCTACCGCATCCATTTCCCATACATCCTTTGCGTTTACCATTGTGTACCAGCCCTTTTCGTCCTGAAACTCCTCAACGCCTTTAAATCTGTATGGCTTAAATCCTCTGTTATATGATTTTTCTTTTATCGCTCTGAATTTATACTGTGATGTTTTTCCGTAAATAAGCAGATTGTCGTGCTTTCTGGCAAATCTTTTTGAGCTGCTGCCTCCGGATTTGTAGCTCCAGATTACCTCATTTATGAAATTATCTGCACCAAATATTTCATCCATCACAAGCCTTGCATAATGCACCGCATGCCAATCCAGATGCACCACAATCACGCCATCATCCTTAAGCAGCTCCTTCATGGCAAAAAGCTGCACCACCATTTCGTTGATATAATTGGAAATATCGTTTCCCCATCTATCGTCGTAAGCATGAACTTTTACATTTTTGTTTTTTCCATCTGCACAGCGAATTTTAAGGGCTGCCTTGTAATCACTTTTAGAAAAGAATGGCGGATCTGCATATATCATCTGCACTTTGCCTGCATACCCTACTTGCGCTAAATATGGCAATGATTTTCTGTTGTCCGACCATATAAGCAGTGAACTTAGCGCACTTTTATCTTCGCTGCCGCTTTCCATGATAGTCTTAAAACTGCCTTTATTTAGTTTTTTATATTCCTCATATGCACTGCAAAAAATCCGAGGAAGCTCATTTATCATGCTCATCTCTTTGCACCTCTGCTTTTTTTAGGAGGATAAAAAACATCGATAAGGTCTTTTCTTCCCGCTTTTACAAGAGCCTTTTTGACAGTCTGCATGTTTTCTCTCTTATGGAAATGCATAAGGGCTCTTTGCATTTTCTTTTCTTCCATATTTTTTGCCACATAAACCTTTTTCATGGTAAACGGGTTCATTTCCGTATAGTACATGGTAGTGGCAAGGGTTCCCGGTGTCGGATAAAAATCCTGTACCTGATCGGGGATAAAGCCGCTTTTTTTAAGATAAAGGGCCAAATCAATTGCATCAGAAAGTTCTGAACCCGGATGTGAAGAAATAAGATACGGGATTAGATACTGCTTTTTACCAAGCTTTTTATTTGTTTTTGTATATAAATCCGTAAACTCCTCAAATACCCTTCTGTTTGGCTTTCTCATATATCCCAGCACTCTGTCTGATATATGCTCCGGTGCCACTTTAAGTGTACCGCTGACATGATGCTCACAAAGTTCCTTCATAAAGGCCTTGTCCTTATCCGCCATAAGATAGTCGTATCTGATACCGCTGCGTATAAACACCTTCTTTACTCCCGGAACGCCTCTCACAGCTCTCAGCACCTTTATATACTCGCTGTGGTCGATAAGCATATTTTCACATGGAGAAGGATACAAGCAATCCTTGTTTTTACAAACGCCATGCTTAAGCTGTTTTTCGCAGGCAGGATGCCTGAAGTTTGCAGTAGGGCCTCCCACATCATGGATATATCCGTGAAAGTCATCAAGCTGCGTGATTTGTTCCGCTTCCTTTACGATGGATTTAACGCTTCTTGATCTAACCTGTCTTCCCTGATGATATGTTATGGCACAAAAAGCACATCCACCAAAGCAGCCTCTGCTGCTTACTATACTGAACTTAACTTCCTTTATGCCCGGTATACCACCATCTTTTTCATACATCGGATGATATGTCCTCTCATATGGAAGGTCATATATATCGTCAAGTTCATCTCTTTCCAAAGGTGGCTGAGGCGGATTTTGAACTACATAAAGTCCCTCAGAATACTTTTCTGCTATCTTATGACCGGATATGTGGTCATTGTTTTTATACTGAGTCATAAAGCTTTTGCAGTAAGCAGCCTTATCCTCTGCTATTTCCTCAAAGGAAGGCAGCAGTACCGTATCATCGTCAACCTCGTGGGCCTTTACGCAGGTTCCCGGAATCCAACCGATAAGAGAAGCATCTATACCTGCTTCCAGGGCCTCTGCTATCTGAATTACAGCTCTTTCGCCCATGCCGTATATGAGAATATCCGCTCCGCTGTCCAAAAGGATTGACCTTCTTACCTTGTCGCTCCAGTAGTCGTAATGACCTAATCTTCTGAGGCTGGCCTCAATGCCTCCGATTATCACCGGCACATCTTTATAGGCTTCTCTGACTCTATTGCCGTATACGATAACAGCTCTGTCAGGTCTATATCCTGCTTTACCGCTCGGCGAATAGGCATCCTGTTTACGCCTTCTCTTAAACACTGAGTAATGGTTTACCATGGAATCCACATTACCGGAATTTATAAGAAAGCCTAGTCTAGGTCTACCGAATCTTTTAAAGTCCTCAGTGCTTTTCCAATCCGGCTGTGCCAATATGGCCACCTTATACCCGAATCTTTCAAGCACACGGCTAATTATTGCAGTACCAAAAGAAGGATGGTCAACATAAGCATCCCCTGTCACTATGACAAAGTCAACCTGTTGCCATCCTCTATCTTCCATATCTTTTTTACTTACAGGCAGAAAACCCATTACAGTATTCCCTCCGGCATTGTAAATGACTTAAGGCTTTCTTCATCGGTCGGTACCACCAGGTCTCCGTCTTCAATAGCCTCTTTAAGAGCGTCAATCTGCTCCTTTAATTCTCCCTTTATATTTCCTGCGTTATCGCTTAAATCAACGCCATCGTCCTTCATGTAGTAGGTTACATGGCCTCCTTCAAACTTATCCTTAAGTGCAGCCTTGATAAGCTCTGCCAGTCCCGGCTTCATGTTCTTTGTAGCCGAGCACAGTACATTATCCGAAGCAAGACTTGACTGATCTTTGTCGGCTCCAATTACTGTAAAGCCGTTATCCTTAGCAGCTTTTATTATTCCGACACCGGAAGGTCCTGCCATATGCATTATTACATCTGTGTTTTCGTTTTTAAACATATCTACTGCTGCATCATAGCCCCTATCGCTATCGTAAAACGAACCTACATAGTCTCTTACAATCTGAACATCAGGATTTGCTGCCTTTGCACCGGCTTCATAGCCGTATCCGAAAAGTTCCACAGTCGCTCTTTCATCTCCACCGAGAAGTCCTATTTTACCTGTTTTGGTTGTCTTTGCAGCTGCATATCCTGCTAAGAAAGCACTTTCGTTATCCGCAAAGCTTATGCTGCTGACATTATCGCTTTCAACCTGTGAGTCGATTACAGCAAAATAGCTTTCAGGGTTTTCCTCAGCCACTGTTAAAACAGCCTCTTCCATATTGCTTCCTACAGCAACTGTAAGAGTGGCATCTTCATTTACAGCAGTTTGAATTGCCTCTATGTATTTATCCTTTGAAGACACCTCAAAAAATCTTATATCTATATCTTCATCTTCCTGTACCGCTTCAAGAGCAGCTAAAGCTTCATCGTTAAAGGAGTGGTCACCTATACCGCCTTCATCGGTTATAACAACCACTAAAGGCTTCATTTCCACAACTTCATTCTGCTTTTCTGCTGCTGTCTGACATGACGCAAATGTGAAGGCCACGGCAAACACCATAAGCAGCGACATGATTTTTTTCATAAGTTACTAAGTCCTTTCAAATATTCATTTACCCTATTTAATTATTATATCATAGAGAAGTTGGATTTAAAATCGGTATCTGAGTTCTTGCTTCCATGACTTCGCTTAAATCAATTTCCGCAGTCACTATGGTTTCCTCGTACTCGGCCATTTTTATGATTTCTCCCCATGGGCTTACTACGCAGCTGTGTCCATAGGCATCGTAAGGTGCGTTATCATCCAGTGCAGGAGCACAAGCGATAATAAAGCTCTGATTATCAACGGCTCTGCCCTGCATTATTATCTGCCAAAATCTTGGGCCGGTAGTTGTATTAAATGCCGCAGGTACGATAAATGCCAGAGCACCCATTTCCTTAGTCATCTTATTAAAGTCTCCGGCAAATCTCACATCGTAGCACACGGCAACACCGATTTTACCAAATTCAGTATCAACAACTGTCAGATCTTCTCCTGGAGAAAGCACATCGGATTCCTTAAAACGCATTTTGCCCTTTATATCCACATCAAAGAGATGGTGCTTTCTATGCTTTCCTATAATCTCACCTTGTCTGTCAAAGACATAGCAGGTGTTGTAAACCTTGTCTTCATCAAGCTCAGATATGGTGCCGCCGAAAAGGTATACACCGAACTCTTTAGCCAAAGCAGAAAGTTCTTTAATGCTCTCGCTATCATTTTCATACTCGCCGTAATCTCTGAAAAACTTTGTGCCGTAAGGACAGTTCCACATTTCAGGAAGCACGATAATATCTGCGCCTGTGGCTGCCGCTTCCGCAACCTTTTTCTTCATTTTTTCAATGGTTTTATCCTTGTCGGAAAAGCCTTTCATCTGTACCAATGCTAATTTTATCTTGCTCATTTCTTTTCTCCCTTAAGTATCTGAACCATATTTCTTGTTATTCTTGCGGTAAGTCCCCATATTGCCTTGTCCTCGAAGTTATATATAGGCACCTCCGCATTGCTGCTTCTCCATTTGTAGTCCGGCGATATATGTGCCTTTTCAAAGGGGAAATCAGCTCTGTTAAACTGCTTTAAATCAACAATATGTACCTCTGGGTCATTATGCATAAACCATTCCAAAGGAACAGTAAAAACCTGATCAACTTCCGCTTCGTTTAATTTTACATTTTCATATGCAGATCTCGGAATTGTCGCCATAAAGCTGTACATTGTAAAATTAGCCTGGGTTATAAGTCTATCCCCTTCGGCAAAAATTTCTATACACCTTGGCGGGATACCGATTTCCTCACAGGTTTCCCTTATGGCTGCTTCTCTGGCAGTCTCTCCAGGCTCTATCGCTCCGCCCGGAAAGCATACCTCTCCCGGCTGAGTCGGAATTACCTGTGAGCGAATTTCATAGAGAATATGAATTTCTCCGTCTATTTCAACAAAAGGCACAAGCACCGAAAAGAATGTGTGCCTGCCCACAGTCGATAGTTTTCTGTTTTGAAGTTTATCCTTTATCTGTTCAATATTTATCATATCACTTTTTGTTTTCCCTTAAATTTACGAAGGAAGCTATAAGCACCAAAATGATACCTACAATTGAGTTCCAATAAATACTTTCGTGAAGTATAAGCACAGCCAATATCGGAGCAATGGCCGGTTTTATGAAAAATGTTACCGAACCTGTAACCGCATTGGAATATTTAATTGCAATAAAGTAAAACAGATATCCCAAGCCTGTTACAAATACGCTTACATAAAGCACAGGAAGAATGTTATCCATATTTATACCGGCTATAATCGGCTTTCCTATTATGAGATTTATTACAGCAAGCACAATGGAGCCTTCAATGAAACTAAAGCTTGTCTGAACAAAGATGCCCACCTGATCAGTTGCCTTCTTTCCCATAACCGTATAAAGGCCAAATGCCGCTGCACCGATAAGCACCAGAACAACTCCCAGGACTGTATTTCCCTCTTGCATATCCCACGGCTTTATCATAAACAGCGCACCGATGATACCTACAAAAATTGCAATAATCTTATTTCTTGAAATCTTTTCATTGTCTATTATCCTTGCAAATATCAATGTAAACAAGGTGTTCATGGAAATGAGTACCGATGCCGTTGCCGCATTGCTTTTAAGCACGCCTATCTGGAATATTAGCATACTTACAGGTATACATATTATACCCACAAGACCAAGATACAAAAACTGCTTTATATCCAGTCTGATATCATTATCTCTCATTTCCTTAATGGCAAACGGCAGTAAAAGAAGACCGCCGATAAAAAATCTCACCGCTGTCAGCTGAAAGGAATCTATACTGCTTCCGGCAATTTTTAAGGCAATTTCCATGGTGCCAAATAAAAATGCCGCCATGATAACGCCGATGTAAACTTTATATCTGTCCTTCATAGTTGCTCCTGTTCACAAATTTGTGTTTGACCTACTAACAATTCTCTCCGAGAAGTTTGGTTAGGTCATAAAAATAAGACAGTGCCTAATATCTTAAGCACTGTCAATATGTTTATATGATTAATTCAGTATTTCGCAGTCGGAAAAATCTACGCCTATCATTTCTTCTTTTTCAGCACTTAAACTTACCACGAATTCAATATCATAAATCTTAGAGAGCTTTTTAAGTCTTTCAATGAATTCAGGCAGGTTACCAAGAGATACATCCGCATGCTTGAGTATACCGTCTATGAAAATCATTTCTATGTCATGGTTTGAACTGATTATACCATACAGGAATCCGATATATTCATCGCTGTTTGTGATGTGAGGGAAATCCTCCATGCATATAACTCTCATTGAATGCTTGAGATCAAATATAAGTCTGTGGTTTTTATTGATAAATATTACATCCCCTTTGAGTTCATCGACCTTTTCGTTGGCCAGATCAACCATCTGCTTTGTCTTTCCGCTGCCTTTTCTTCCAACTAATAACTTAACCATAATAGTTTCCTCCTTCTTGGTGTGCTTTTGTTTTATTATACACTCTCGAAAGTTGTTTATCAACCTGTTATACTAAAGCATTTCTTTCATTTAGAATTACTGTTAAATATTAGTTAAAATACAAATATAAAAAAGAGTATTATCCTGTATTTAACAATTATTAGATAATACTCTTTTTCGCATATATTAAAGGCTAGCCTTTAATAATTTACTTGAAACCCGACTTGTCACCTCAATATAATAATCATAATCTTCATCTGATAAAGATTCTTCATCTATATTATCAATTTTCTGCGAAAATTCATTATATTGATTTAACATATCATTATAGTCATCAATCATATCTACTGTACTGCCTGAGTTTTTATATGTTTCCATAAACGAAATATATTCATCCATAAATGCTTCATATGAATCCATTGTTTCTCTAAAATCAGATGATGAACTATCTGCTATATCATCACTTTGGTCGTTATTAATCATTTCTTCATTTTTATTATTATTCGCTTTTTTTGCAGCATTCTTATTAGCTTCTAACTCCTTTAGGTATTCAGGCGAATATAAATTGACATCCATTTCTCTCATACTTTCATAATTATTAATTTCTAGTTTATATCCATCACTATTATATGCTACATAATCATAATTACCACTAGATTGAGATGCTTCTGATTTTTCAACAAAGCCTTTTTCTTTACATTTTTCTATGTAATTTTTGCAATCTTCACTTGTAGCAACTACATCAAAATCTAAAGACTTTCCTTCGTCTTCTGATATACTCAATATTTTGTTTTCTGGTTCTGGCAACATTTGCGCCATTTTGCTTTGCGGCCAATCATAACTCTCAGCAAAAATCTGATCATATTTATCAATTTTGTCCCAGATTATACTTCCAACAATTAGCACAACTATTATTCCAAGTACAATCCATCTTTTTTTAATTCTTCTTCCACTATTTGCAGCTTTATGCAACTTTTTCCTTTTTAAGGACGCACCCTCATCTTTATTAGTATTTTCTTCATCATTGTCTTTGCTTTGAAACTCATTTGAGCCATCAAAATACCTTATCCCATCATCTTCATATTCGTTATTACTTATTGTTTCATCTCTAAAACCATTTTTATTATTTTCATTCATTTTACTAATTCCCCCTTAACTATAATCCCATTATTTCTTTTTTCTTTGCATCAAATTCATCTTGAGACAATACACCTTCATCTAAAAGCATTTTCATCTTTTTTAACGTTTCAATCTGTTCATCAATAGATAACGGTGTTTGAGTTCCCGCCTGTGGTGTTAAACCTTGTGCAAAATTCATACCAAACACCAATCCTGCTCCTCCTTCCCCTAAGCCAAAGTCTTGTATACCTTGTGCGATTTTTTGTTGCGCTCCAATATTTGAAGCTTTTTGAGAAATATCATCATATGCTTTTAGATTCATCTTATTAGACGAGTATACTCGTACTAATTCTTTTGATTCTGGTGCAAATTCAATATCTTGAATTCCAATTTGCACTATTTTTAATCCAAATCTTTTTTCCCATGTGCCTGCATTATTAGAATCCCCCAAAATTGTTTCCGCCATTTTATTTACCTGAGATGGCAACTGAGAAATCCTATACTCGCCAGACAATTCATTTACCGCAACCATAAATGACTGAACAAATTCTGATAAAAGTTGTAATTTTGCTTCTCTTTTTGCAAAAGAATAAGATGTAACATTAGGTGGCAGAAAATTTCTTACAAAAAGAACAGGATCTGTTAATTATAGAGAAAGTTCCATATGCATTTATTTCCAAGTCTGTTCCATAAAATTTATCATGATACATTACTGCGTCATGAGTACCAAATTTTATATTTCGAATTTCTCTTAAATTAATAAATGCAATTGTTATTTCATCACTAGTCTGACCACCATACATAAAACGTTCTTTTATCTGTTTGGCAATAGGAGATATTAATCCATTACCATCGAATACGCTCTCTTGGCCGTCTTGATATATATATCCCCCAGGTTTTGTAATAACAGCCTCGATGCCTGATTGATTAAAAATAAAAGCAGCCGTATTTTCCGGTACAAATATTTTTGAACCATTAGTAACTACTGCATCTGATCCATCTATATTAACTCCTCTATTATTATTTCTTCTTTTTAATATCCCAGGAACAACCACAGTCTGCTCATCAAAATATCCAGCAGTTATAATTTCCTTCCATTGATCTGCAAATGAGCCGCTTATAGC
>OGWU01001596.1_pt1 | contig 12698 bp, 10 predicted proteins | sample 1576071 | NCBI WGS metagenome assembly OGWU01 (sample SAMEA3541582, study PRJEB24748) | human gut metagenome | biome: human gut; feature: human-associated habitat; material: faeces | place: China | collected 2012
TATACTATTAGGCAGTATATATAACAAGCGTGAGCGTTTAGTTGCCTATTATCTCTGTCCGACTTGAAACTTGGCGATTTTCAGTTCCAAAGATAATATCTTAAACGCTTATCGTAATCACACTTTGATTCATAAACCCTTGAATTTCCACAAGAGTTTACTTTATCGATACAAATATAACGCTTTTTCTCATACATCATATGGATTTATTTTTCTCTTTTAAAATCTATTGGGAAAAGATAGCGTATACTCTCTAGCGATAAATTCTTCCACTATAAACAAGATGCTTCCGTGAGTAAAAAAGAGAAGCGCATATACATACTATTCAATGTATATGCGCCTCCACCATTATTTGGATATTTCCAAATCCGGAACTTTCTTCCTTATTTACTCTACCGAGAACTTATAAATACACTCACTCGCATATTTCTCGCCCGGACGAAGCACTACACTCGGGAATGCCGGTTGGTTCGGGCTATCCGGGTAATGTTGAGTCTCCAGACATAGGGCGCCACGATGTGGGTAAACCACACCTAACTTGCCTTTATCACCCGCTTTCGTCATTGAGTTGCCGGCATAGAATTGAAGACCCGGCTCATTGGTGTAAACTTCCATAACGATACCGCTTGTCGGAGATACAACTTTAGCGGCTACCTTATTGATATCGCCGGCGGCGTTCAAAATCCAGTTATGATCGTAACCACCACCATAAACCAATTGCGTAAACGGATTGTCGATATCAGCGCCTACCACTACCGGTTTGCGAAGATCCATCGGTGTGCCTTCCACGGGTTCGATACCGGTCGGGATCAAAGTCTCGTCCACCGGGTTATATGTATCCGCATCGATCATGATCGTATGATCCATGATTTGCGAGCCGGGGACACCGGAAAGATTGAAATAACTATGGTTTGTCAAATTCACGACAGTAGGTTTATCCGTCGTAGCCTCGTACTTAATATCAACGGCGTTATCATCCGTCAACTTATAGATCACCTTGATATCCAGATTACCGGGGAAACCTGCCTCACCGTCTTTCGATAGATAAGTCAACTCCAAGGTTTGGTCATCGACCTGTTTCGCGTCCCAAACTACCGCATGATATCCCTTCGGACCTCCATGCAAGCAATGGCCGTTATTATTCTGCGGAAGTTGATACTCCGTTCCGTCCAACGTAAACTTACCATTCGCGATGCGGTTGCCATAGCGTCCGATCAAGGCACCATAATTCATGTCTGGGTTCGCCACGTATTGCGCGATATTATCGTAACCCAGCACCACGTCCGTCATCTTACCGTTCTTATCAGGCACCATCACGGAAACCAAGCGTCCGCCCCAATTCGTTACGCAAGCCTCAGCCCCTTTCTTATTCTTCAACACATACAAAGCAGTCGGCTTACCATCTACCTCAGATACAAAATCCGACTTCATCAAACCAGAAAGAGTGGCCTCTTCCGTAGCCGCCTCCTTCTCATTCTTACCTCCGCATGACAATAACATACACATTGCCATGACCGCAAAACAAAGTTTTTTCATCTCTTTCCTTTAAAATTAATAAATGTTATTCTTCGGGCAAAGATACGCATTCTATCCACATGAGGTCCAATATCCTTACGCATTTTCTCGGGAATCCTTACCGATTTCCTCCCGAAGTACTACACTCTTCCTCTTGACATCTTAATCATCCACCAATTGGTGGATGATCATGCAACAGCCGTTGGAAGATCATGCAACAGTTGGTAGATGATCATCCAACAGATGATAAATAAGCTATACCTTCATACAAATCCCCTAATACCTCCCGAAGAAACCGCCAAGGATACATGAAGAAACCGTTTGAATCCTCAACCGATTTCATATTTTGACCCGTTATTCTAGTATAATACGATTCACTTTTGTACATTTGCACACTATTGTAATAAGTGAGTAATGAAACAATATTTAGAGCTGCTCAATAGAGTGCTTACCGAGGGAGTTAGAAAAGAAGACCGGACGGGTACGGGAACGATCAGCGTATTCGGTCATCAGATGCGGTTCAATCTGGAAGAGGGATTCCCGCTACTCACTACCAAGAAGCTGCATCTGAAGTCTATCATCTACGAATTGTTATGGTTCCTGAATGGAGATACCAACGTAAAATATCTGCAAGATCATGGCGTACGCATCTGGAACGAGTGGGCCGACGCGGATGGTAGCCTTGGGCATATATACGGTTACCAATGGCGGTCATGGCCGGATTATAAAGGAGGATCTATCGACCAGATCACCGAGGCCGTGGAGACGATCAAGCATAACCCGGATTCACGACGAATCATTGTAAGCGCATGGAACGTGGCGGACTTAGACAACATGAACCTGCCTCCTTGCCACGCTTTCTTCCAGTTTTACGTGGCGAACGGACGGTTGAGCCTACAATTGTATCAACGTAGCGCGGATATTTTCCTTGGCGTTCCGTTCAACATTGCCTCCTATGCCTTGTTATTACAAATGATGGCACAAGCTACCGGCCTTAAAGCGGGAGATTTTGTTCATACGTTGGGAGACGCCCATATCTACAGCAACCATTTGGAGCAAGTTAAGTTACAATTGACACGTGAGCCACGTGCGTTGCCCCGTATGGAGATCAACCCGGACGTAAAGAGCATCTTCGATTTTAAGTTCGAGGATTTCAATTTGACCGGATACGACCCACATCCCCACATCAAGGGAGAAGTGGCCGTCTGAGAATTGGCAGTTGACGATGGACAGTTGACAGTTAATTCATAAATCATAAATTACAAATCATAAATCAATAAGTCTATGAGTACAATTTCTATCATCGCAGCAATCGCAGATAAAAGCGCGATCGGAAAGAATCAGCAATTATTATGTCACATGCCTTCAGACATGAAGCGTTTCAAGGAATTAACCACGGGACATGCGGTAATCATGGGACGTAAGACATTCGAGTCTCTCCCTGTAGCGCCACTGCCCAATCGGAAGAATGTCGTATTGACGACTATGCCCGAAGCTGGTTTTGTGAATTGTTTCGCTTGCGAGTCTATGGGGGCCGCTCTGGATTTATGTGAGAAAGAGGACGAGATATTCATCATTGGCGGTGCGTTGGTCTACAGACAGGCTTTGAGAATAGCCGACAAGATGTATATTACCCGCATCCATCATGAGTTTCCCGACGCTACCTCGTTCTTTCCCGTCGTAAACTGGGACCTTTGGGAAGAGACTGAACGTGAGGAGTATCCCGCAGACGAGAAGAACCCTTACCCCTACACCTACATCACCTACGTGCGCAAAAAATAAACATTAACGTACGTTTTACAACTTTTTGCTCTTTCTTTGTATCTATATAGGAAAGGTTTATTGTTAAACTTATAAAACCCAAAAGATATGAAGATAAGAGCAATTATTTTATCTGCCCTGATACTTTGCGGCATCTCGGCGGTTATTATGTATAGCCGGGCCGCCCAGCCTCTACAAAAAAGTTCTGTTATCACGCAAGCTATAAACGATAAGAATACCCCTATGGTGATCAAGAATCTTATCCTTAAAATGAAAGAACAGATGGAGGTAAACGATGATCAGTTCCCGGAACTGATCAAGGAGGTGGAGAATTACACCAACAGTTGCGCCGACTCGGCTTCCGTGGCGGTATTACATTCCATGTTGGCGGAGATGTATCAGAACTACTTCCAACGGAACCAGTGGACCATCAACCAAAGAACCCAATTAAGCGGTTATATCCCGGAGGATATCCGGGTATGGACTTCCAACTTATTCACGGATAAGATCAAGGAAGAGATCGATTTATCATTGCGACCTACGGCTTTATTGCAAAATACGCCTGTCAGCAAGTTCAAGGATATTCTGGAGATCGGAAAGGACTCGCAAACCCTGCGTCCGACCCTCTATGAGTTCCTTGCCTTCCGGGCACTGGACATCCAACCGACCGTACAGATCTATAAAGACTTGATCGCCTTTCAAAATAAGGAGCCGAATATGAAATCGGTCCTCCTTACGGAATTGGATTACCTACGATTCCTTTACGGGGATAAAAGGGATAAAGAGTCTTTTGAGGCTTACATGAACGCATTGGATGAGCTTTACAGGAACTTAGCTTCTCAAAACTATGCCGCCGAGATCTTAATCGCTAAATTGGATTTGGTTAGCGGCAGTATGTTTCGTTACGTCTCTACCCAATGGGATTCTATCAAAGCGGAAGAGGTGAAACTATGCGAGGAGGGTATCAAACGATATTCCGGTTACCCTCGCACGGCTATCTTAAAGAATCGCTTGGCGCAATTGGAACAACCTACTTTATCCGCATCTACAAACAATACGGTTTATCCGGGACAGCAACTGGGGATCAAGCTGGAATATAAGAATGTACAGAAAGTCATCGTACAAATCTATCGAAGCTCGAAAACACCTTTACAAGCGGCAGCCCATACATCCGCAAAAAAATCAAGTAGCAGCACCTTGGGACAACTTGTAAATGAGAAGACATTCTCTTTGCTACTGCCCAACACCTATTCGCAGCAAGATACGACCTTACATATATCTATGGATCAACCGGGATTGTATGAATGTGTCGTAACCGTACCCGGACAACAGCTAAAGACGATCAATACGGTTAGCGTAACCCGATTGGCCGCAATCTATCGTAATCTTTCCGGTAATAAACAAGAGGTCATGGTTACCGACTATCTTAGCGGGAAACCTGTTGATGGGGCTATCGTTACCTATTACGGAGGTCAGCGTCGTAGCTTGCAAGAACTGGGTACCGTCAAGACAGACCGGGAAGGCTTGGCCACGCTTCCGGCGAACAGTCAAGTATTGGCGTTCCAAGCTAGCAGACCGGGAGATACCAACGCTATGTTGACAAATATCTATCCGATGGGTTCCGGCCGTCGATCGGAAAAGAACCCGGTAGAAGTCTCAATCTTTACGGATCGTGGGCTTTACCGTCCGGGACAAACCATTTTCTTCAAAGGTCTCGCCTATGTAAAAGACTCGAACGACCCGCATGCCGTGGCCGGACAGCCTTTTACGGTGACCTTATACGACGCTAACGGGAAAGAGATAGCCCAGAAGAAAGTCACGACCAATGAGTTCGGTTCTTTTAACGGAGAGTTCTCCCTCCCCAAACAGACCCTAAGCGGCGTCTTCCGGTTAAGTACCGGACAGATGAGCGTATATATTCATGTAGAGGAATACAAACGTCCGACTTTCCAAGCGTACTTCCTCCCGATCAAGGGCGATATCGCTTTCGGCGATTCCGTTACCATACAAGGCAAGGCGGCTACATTCTCCGGCGTGTCGCTACCCAGCGGAGATGTCACTTGGCGTATTACACGCAGGCCCTTCCTGTTGTGGAGGTATTTCCGTCCGAGCGCTCCGACACAAGTTGCGGAAGGGAGTACCACCCTTTCCAGCGATGGGACATTCAGCGTATCTTTCCGTCCCCAAAAAGAGGAGGATACGAATCCATACGCTTCCGCATACCAGACCTACGAGGTATCGGCTACCGTAACCGATAGCAAGGGAGAGACCCAAGAGGCGAATTACACCTTCTCGGTAGGAGAATCCAGTATCGTCTTATTCACGAACCTACCGCCACAAATCGAGAAAGACTCGGTAAAAGCCGTAGTCGAAGCCCGGACAATCAATGGGGAGATGGTTTCCACCTCCGGTACTTTCAAGATCGTAGAACTGATCGCAAACCGATCCGATAAGAATAGCGGAGAGAGCTATCAAGAAGGCAAGCAAGTAGCTTCCGGTAGCTTTACCAGTGGCAAAGAGATCAGTCCGGCTATTTTCAACCCATTGTCCTCCGGGCGTTACCGTATTTTAGTAGAAGCCAAAGATAGCCAAGGACGGCAGAGTAAGAACCAGTCCGATTTCATCCTATACGGAAAGAACGACAAGCGTCCTCCCGTATTTACCCATACTTGGCTGCTGAAAGAGAAGACAACTTGTTTACCCGGGGAGGAAGCGGAGATCGTATTCGGCACCTCCGACAAGGACGCCTACGTGCTCTATGAATGGTTTGCCGGAAATAACCGCATCCATCACGAGTTGATAAAGCTAAGCGACGCGAACCATCGGTTTAAGATCCCGTTCAAGCCGGAATATGGAGAGGGAATCATCGTATCCTTTACGTTCGTAAAAGAGGGTGAGCTATATATTACCCAAGTACCCGTACAGCTTCAGCTACCCAACCGGCAGTTGACCATCAAGCCGATAACCTTCCGGGATCGTTTACTTCCGGGAAGTAAAGAGAGCTGGAAATTCCGTATCACCGACGCGGACTCCACGATCGTATCCGCCGAGGTACTGACCAGCATGTATGATGCCTCGCTAGATAAAATCATACCATTCAATTGGTATTTCTCCCCGCGGCGAACGATCTTGCTACAAGCTCCCCGTTTCTCAACCGGAGCCGGATTCCAGCGTAGTTATCAATATGACCAGACAGAGGCCAAGTATATAAAAGTACCTCAATATCAGTATGACCGTTTAAATTGGTTCGGTCTATTCAATGAGATTGTCATACGAGGATACGGTTCCAGCAACCGGGCTTTCGCCACGGGTGGTATCATGCTGAAATCTGCGGCAGCCCCAGTAGTGGCGGAATCCATGAACATCATGGAAGACAGCGCCGTGTTAGAAGAGCCTAGTGTGGAATCTACGGAAGGGGAACCCGTGTTCAGCCTATCCGATCCTTTCGCCAAAGAGAGCAGCCAGCCGATAAGTCCGGAGCAAATCCGGCAGAACTTTGCGGAAACCGCCTTCTTCTACCCGACCTTACAAACGAACGAGGAAGGAGACGTATTCGTAAATTTCACCCTGCCGGAAAGTAATACGACTTGGAAACTACAGCTATTGGCCAACACCCAAGACCTAAAATACGGTCTGCTTACGAAAGAGGTCATTAGCAGCAAACCCTTGATGGTTCTACCGAATCTGCCTCGTTTCGTCCGCCAAGGGGATGAGGTCAGCATCAGCACGCAAGTCATCAACAATTCCAAGGAAGCGGTATCCGGCCGTGTACGTATCGAGCTATTCGATCCCGCTACAGACCAACCGATTATCTGCTTGAGCAAGTCACAACGTCCGTTTGAGTTGCAACCGGATAGCATCGCTACTGTAAGCTGGATGATCCCGGTCCCCAAACAGATCAACCTACTGGGCGTACGTATCCTAGCCGACTCTGAAAAGGGAAGCGACGGGGAGCAGCAGATCGTACCTGTTCTTTCCAATCAATTGCTCATCACGGAAAGTACCCCGTTCTATTTGCTCAAGGAAGGAGAGAAACAAATCCGTATCTCCGGGAACTCGGAGGGAGCGACACCATTCCGTCTCACGCTGGAGATGACCGGGAATCCGATTTGGTACGCGGTACAGGCATTACCGACGATCACACAGCCGAACAATGATAATATCTTATCTTGGTTTGCCGCTTATTACAGCAATACGTTGGCTTCCTATATCGCCCAAGCCCATCCCCGCATCCAGAAAGTGATCAACCAATGGACCGCTCAAGGAGGGAATGCCTCTACTCTCTATTCAAACTTGGAAAAGAACCAAGAGCTGAAGAACATACTCTTGGAGGAGACGCCTTGGGTACTAGCCGCCGATAACGAGACAGAGCAAAAACAACGCTTGTCTTTATTGTTCGACCTAAACCGTGCGGACGGATTACGGGAAGCGGCCTTGCAACAACTGATCCAACAACAGAACGAAGAGGGTGGATGGAGCTGGTTCAAAGGTTTCCCCGCAAGCCGTGCGATCACTCTTTCTATCCTGAAAGGTATGTCACAGCTTGTACAGCTAAACGCGATCCAATATGGGCAAGCGGAGAAAGAGATGCAAATGAAGGCCCTCAAGTTCTTGGACAAAAGTATGCAAACGGATTATGAGAACTTGCTGAAATACGATAAGAAATGGCAAAACGCATGGCCCTCGCCGGAGCAGGTAGAGTTCTTATTCGTCCGCAGTTCCTACCGGGATATCCCGGAACTGGGAGACGCCCAGGAAGCGATCCGTTTCTATACGAACCAAGCGGAGAAGCACTGGAATCAATATTCCTTAATCAGTAAGGGCGAAATCGCCTTGTTAATGCATCGAAACGGTAAAAAGGAGGTGGCGACAGCGATCCTGACATGGCTAAAGAAGACCGCTACGATCTCCGAGGAGAAAGGTATGTATTGGGCAAACAACCGCAGGGGGAGTGATTATTTCACCTCACCGATCGACACGCATTGCTTATTAATGTCCGTCTTTAACGAGATCGCACCGGATACCCAGAATACAAACCGGATGAAACAATGGTTGCTAAACCAGAAACGTACACAAAACTGGGAATCCGTACCCGCCACGGTAAACGCCATTTACGCCTTGCTACTCACGGGTAGCGATTGGCTGAACACGCAAAACACCTGTGTAGCGACATGGGACGGCAAGACCTATAGTACCGCGGAAGGGGAAATCGCCACCGGTTACCTCAAAACGATACTTCCGAACGAGCCGGCAAATAATTCCGCCAACCCCGTGCTCTCGATCCGCAAGGAAGGAAACACGCCGGCATGGGGAGCTGTTTACGAGCAATACTTCCAAGAGATCGACAAGGTAAAAGGACAAAAAGGGGTGTTGAGTGTCGAGAAGAAATTATTCGTCGAGACCAATAACGGTACCAACCGCCAAATCCGTCCCGTAACACCGGAGCAACCGCTCCGCATCGGAGACAAGGTAATCGTTCGGCTAACGATCCGGACAGACCGTGAAATGAATTACGTATTCTTGAAAGATCTACGTGCGGGCTGCTTCGAACCGGCCGATCAACTTTCCGGCCCGGAATCAAGAGACGGTATCTGGTATTACAGATCCCCGAAAGACGTATCCGAGAATTTCTTCATCAATCGTCTGCCGGAAGGTACGTTCGTCTTGGAATATCCGGTCTACGTATCCCGTAGCGGCGAATACGCCGGAGGTATCAGTACGATTCAATGTATGTACGCCCCGGAATTCGTGTCGCACACCGCCGGAGAAAGCTTGCGGATCATGCCCTAAACAAGCCTTTTCTTACAATGCCCGTTCTAACCTCCTTACAATGCCCAGTATAAGGAGGTTAGAATGGGCACCGTAAGAAGGTAAGAATAGGCATCGCAAGAAGCGTTATCTTCCTCTAATTTTCAGTTTTCAATTCTCAACTTTCAATTGAAATGACTATCTTTGTAATTCGAATTAAAACTAAACGATAAGATGAAACAAATAGTTTTTATTTTCATGGCGATCCTGTTAGCGACAGGAATGGCTTCGGCTCAGAAGAAAGCAGTTATTTCCGCGGAAACAACCAGTTTCGACTTCGGTACCATCAAGGAAGCGGACGGAAAAGTATCCCATACGTTTGAAGTATCCAATACGGGCGATATGCCTCTGGTCATTACACGTGTAATCGCGTCTTGCGGATGTACGACCCCGGAATGGCCGAAAGAACCGGTAGCTCCGGGTAAGAAAGCCCAGATCAAGGTTACTTTCGATCCGGCAGGACGTCCGGGTCCTTTCACGAAGACCATTTCCGTATACAGTAACGGGAAAACCGGAAGCTTCATCATGAACATCCGGGGAGAGGTTGAATAAGAAATACGTAAAAAACCCCCAATTGGAATGCTGAATATAAAAAGGTTGATCCTTGCTCTTACAGCAATTATATCTATAACGACAGCTTGGGCACAACAAGGCGCCCAAATCTTGTCGGACGAGTTGACTTATAATTTCGGGACAATAGCCGAGGCCGATGGATTCGCCAGTCATACTTTCACGATAAAGAATACGGGAGACGCCCCTTTGGTCATTACCCGTGTTACCGCGTCATGCGGTTGTACACGGCCAGAATGGACTAAGTCGCCGATCGCTCCCGGTAAGACCGGTGAAGTTAAGATAACGTATAATCCGAAAGGACGCCCCGGCCCGTTTTATAAAACCGTATCGATATTCAGCAATGGGAAGAAAGGGAGTTACAGCCTAGCCATTAAGGGAAATGTCACCCCGAAACCTTCGCAGCCGGTCTTTACGTATCCTTATTCTATCGGTGATCTGAAGCTGCATACGAAGACTGTTCTATTCAGCAGTATCCGTCCGGAGGAAACGTTGGGCGAGAAGATCAACATTAAGAACGAGGGAAAGACCTCGGCTACGATTCATCTGGGTAAAGTACCTCACTACCTTAACGTACAGGTGAACCCGGCTACCCTTCAACCGGACGAGGTCGGTGCCATTACGATCCTTATGGATGCCAAGGTCCTGAAGCGGAAAGGACGAGTCTCTACGCTTTTGCCGATCATGATACAGAGCGCCGGAAAGAAGGAAGTATCCGGAGAGATCCAGATCTCCGCCAACGTGATCGATAATTTCAGCAAACTATCCGCTGCGGATAAAGCCCAAGCCCCGATAGCGGAATTATCCGGCACTTTACTGGAATTCGGCAAGCTACCGAACAAGAAAAGTATCGTTCCGTTGATCGGTGGTAAGGTATCGGGTACGTTTGAGATTACGAATGCCGGAAAGACTCCGCTCACGATCTACAGCGTCACTTGTGATGATGAGCGTGTCGATTTGTCCGGCGGCAAGAAAGAACTTAAACCGGGAGCGACCGCTACTTTCAAAGTAACCTTGCGACCGAAAGAGATAAAGACAAAACTTGAAGCACTTATTAATGTCGTATGCAACGACCCGAACGGGCCTATCCGCTTGATCAAGGTGACGGCATACAAATAATAGATTGATATGGAACATCCAGAAAACGATGATCAGTACAAGGGATTGAAAGTGAATAAGGGCATTGCGGATGTCCCTACCGTAAATCCTTATATAAAAAAGCGTGTCCAACGCAAGGTATATACGCCTTCCGAATTCGTGGAAGGTATCTTAAAAGGGAATATCACGATACTCAGTCAAGCAGTTACCTTGGTGGAAAGCTCCAAGCATGAGCACCAACAGGTGGCGCAGGAGATTATCGAGAAATGTTTGCCTTTCGCCGGGAAATCGGTTCGTATCGGTATTACGGGTGTTCCCGGAGCGGGAAAGAGTACCTCTATCGACTCTTTCGGTATGCACTTGATCAACCAAGGGCGTAAGCTTGCCGTACTAGCGATCGACCCGAGTAGCGAACGCTCGAAAGGTAGTATCCTAGGAGATAAGACTCGTATGGAGGCCTTGTCGAGAGAGAAAAACGCCTTTATCCGTCCTTCACCATCCGCAGGCTCCTTAGGGGGGGTCGCCCGTAAGACCCGTGAGACGATCGTATTATGCGAGGCCGCCGGTTTCGATACCGTATTCGTAGCGCCGTTGCGGGATTCATCATTGGCGTGCCGGTGCTCCGGCTCCGCGGCGATTACCTTGCCATTGTCACGCTGGCCTTCGGCGAGATCATCAAGGAGCTCATAAACTGCCTCATCATAGGCTACGACGAAAACGGCCTGCATATCATCTTCAACGCCGGCGGCACCAAGACAGTCACGGACCTCGGCCTCACCGAGAACGGCACCGCGATCATCAAGGGCGCCCAGGGCGCAACGGGTACGGAGACGCTCTCCAGCTTCACGGCCGGCTTTATCCTCATCATGCTGACGTTGATCATCGTGCTAAATCTCGTGCGCAGCCGCTCCGGACGCGCCATCATGGCTCTGCGCGACAACCGTATCGCCGCCGAGAGCGTGGGCATAAACGTCACCAAGTATAAGCTCATGGCCTTTGTCACTTCTGCCGCCCTGGCCGGGGCCGCGGGCGCGCTCTATGGCCTGAACCTCTCCAACCTCACTGCGGCTAAGTTCAACTTCAACACCTCGATACTCATCCTCGTGTTCGTCGTGCTGGGCGGACTCGGCAACATCTGGGGCTCCATAGTCGCCGCGACGGTGTTGACCATACTGCCCGAGGCCCTGCGCGGCTTCGACGACTACCGCATGCTCGTCTACGCCGTCGTGCTCATCCTGGTCATGCTGGCCACCAACAACGCGCAGCTCAAGGCCATGTTCTTGAAGCCCCTGCACTCCATAAGGGAGCTGGCCTCGAGGACCTCATCCCGCCCGCAGAAAGGAGTGGCCGCAAGTGGCAAAGATTAAGTCCAAAAACGAAAGTCCCCTCGTGAACATGCCGAGCGGCGCCTACATCCCCGAGCGGGACCTTGACAAGCTGCCCGTGCTCGAGGCGCGGCATCTCGGGATAGACTTCGGCGGCCTGAGGGCGGTGGACGATTTCAACCTCGTCATAGGCCGCACGGAGATAGCAGGGCTAATCGGCCCCAACGGCGCGGGAAAGACGACGGTCTTCAACCTGCTCACCAAGGTGTATCAGCCCACGCGCGGCACCATCATGGTGGACGGCCGGGATACCGTGGGCATGAGCACTGTGCAGGTGAACAAGCTCGGCGTCGCCCGAACCTTTCAGAACATCCGCCTTTTCTCAAACCTCTCTGTGGAGGACAACGTGAAGCTAGGCATGCACAACCAGATAAAATACGGCATGCTGGGTGGTATACTGCGTCTGCCGTCCTACTGGAAGCAGGAGCGCATCGCCCATGAGCGGGCGATGGAGTTGCTGAGCATCTTCGACATGCAGGACATGGCCGACAAGAAGGCGGGCTCCCTGCCCTACGGCGCGCAGCGCAGGCTGGAGATAGTCCGCGCGCTTGGCACGAACCC
>OGWU01001597.1_pt1 | contig 12694 bp, 18 predicted proteins | sample 1576071 | NCBI WGS metagenome assembly OGWU01 (sample SAMEA3541582, study PRJEB24748) | human gut metagenome | biome: human gut; feature: human-associated habitat; material: faeces | place: China | collected 2012
ACACGGTTGTACAGCACCACCGGGATCGGCAGCTGCGTGTCCTCCAAAAACTGCATTGGGCAAAGCCGTCCGCGTCCAGCGCCGCAAGCAGCCGCAATCTGCCAAGGGTGCAGTCGATGTGCAGCCCCTTTTCGTACAGTTGATCCAAAAAGCCTGTGGCCAGAGGCGAGGCGGCCAGCAACGGCAGGCTCTGCGGCATTTCCGAGCGGGAAAGGAATGCCCGCAGGAAGGGATGCAGAAGCAGGCCGCGCTGCGCCTCATCCAGCGCGCCGAGGGATGGCAGGTATTTGCCCCGGACATAGCGGATATTCTCCTGTACTGTCTCCAATTGGTGTTTGCTCAGGCTGCGGCCCAGATAGTACAGGAAATACTCCTGCGCGGCGGCCATGTCGGGAAGGTTGGCCAGAAAGGCAGGAAGAAGTTCTTTGACCGTATGCCCGGCGAGGCGGCAGCCGGTCGTTTCCTCCGCCTTCAGCCATGCGTTGATCCGTGCGTCCTCAATGCCATATCGCCGCAGTTCGCGGTACAGGGGAAGAAACGCGAAATCGTCCAGCAGCGCGCACTGCATAGCCGGGTAAGGTTTGAACAGGCCGGGTTCAATCCGCTCCTGCTCCAGCAAATCGCAGCAGGCGTTGAGGCGCTCGATGCTGTACTCGCCCGTCAAGCCCCAGTCCAAGCCAGCGTTGCGCATACGGTTCAGGGTCATCAATCTCTCAAGCGTCCGCATGGTCAGTTTCCTCCTTTTCCTCATTGGCGTATTGGACCGATCGAAGCAAGGCCACGGCAGAATCCGGCAGCATCCGGCCGGCGGCAACCAACAGGCCGGATAGGCGGAGCAGGTATCCAAAATCCACAGCGGGAACAGCCGCGCATTTCTCCATCAGGCCGGAAAGCCGTCCGGCCAGGATTTCCATGGCGTACGTCCTGTGTTCGTCCCATGGCCGGAAACTCTCCAGCGCTTCATACAGCGAGCGGAAGCTGCCGTCATAGCGCTGGGTGAGAATTTCTTCTGTCCTCCGATATTCACGTTCCTTTTTGGCGCGCTTGCGCTCCTCTTCCGCCCTGACTCGCGCCGCCTGTTCCTCCGCCCGTTCCGCTTCGGTCATATAGTGCCACCGCAGATTGCGCACGGAGGCGTTTTCAGGTTCCATCCGCAGAAGCTGGCTGGCAACGGGACGCAGCTCGTCCACATCGAAAAGTGCGGACTCCGCTTCGCTCTGGAGGAAAACCTGAACAAGGGCAGAATAGTTCCCCGGTTCCAAAATAAATACCGAATGGTCGATCCAGTCGTAAAGCTGCCGGTTTTCCTCCCGGGACAGGCACGCGCGCAGGCAGTCCAGCCTGCGGTTATAGGAATAGAAATGGACGAAATTCCTGTGGAACGCCTCGCCCGGCCAGAAACGCGGCACGCCGGCGGGGGTGTAGGCCTCGAAGAACCAGCGCCAGAACGCAAAAGAGCGCAAGTCTGTTACCGGAGAGGCGTATTCCCAGACGTAGCGCAGCGGCGAATACCGGTATGCGTCGGAGGCGTCGTCCCTATGGGCCTCAAAGAATTGCCGCAGGTCCAAAAGGCCATGGGAAGCAAGCAGCCTGAAAGCGCCCCGTTCGCCGTAATCAAAGGACTGAAACGCCTCGGTATAGGCAGCGCCGGTAAGCGCCTGATAGCGCCCCAGCATCCGGCGTACAGTTTCCGCATCCGGTTCTGACAACGCTTCCAGCTGGTCGCGGAACAGCGCGTGATACTTTTCCGGCGGCAGCAAAACGGCCAGTTCGTCCCATTTGCCATCCAGCGCGTCGAAGCGGTATTCGTACTTGAGATCCGCGCCGGCCATCCACGCCATGACAGCTGGGCAGGTAATGTGCAGCAGCGGGACGACGGCTTCCCACAGGCCGCAATTCCCTTCATAGCGAATCACGAAATTGCGGTAGCGGTCCAGAAGCCAGAGGATGTAGTCCAGGGCGGGCTGGGAAGGGAGCGTTTCACCGTTCAGACAGGCGGCGACGTAAGCGGCCGCCAGTTTTTCGGCAGGGATGGAATTTTCGGGCAGCCTGTGATCGCAGATGCCGACCCACGGTTCCCACACCAGCCGCGAATTTGCCAGAAGGATCTCTTCAGGAGAATAGCCGGCCTCCCGCAGGATGGCCCAGGCGCGGTCGTGGGGGCGTACATAGGTTTCCATAAGGCGGACGAGGGCACGCAGCATGGCGTTGTCCTTTTTGCGGCAGGCCAGTATATCCATACGGTATTGGATGAGAAGCCAGGCCAGCAGGCCGGTGTTTCCCTCGATGGGCAGGGTTCTCTCCGTACTCAGCAGGCGCGCGATCCGGGGCCGGAGCGAAGGAAACGCCTCTGCGCAGCCGTCAAGGGCGCAGAGCGCGAAAAGCACGTCCTCAATGCGCGTGTAATCCCATTGGAGCAATGTTTTTCGCAGCGTCTCCTGTTCCGCCCCCTCCGCCAGACGGTACAGTGCGCCGGTGAGATAGATGTCCTTTGGGGCGGCCTTGCGAACGGCCTTGAGGAAGTCCGCGCGCTGGCTGCCCACGAACATGCCATCTGAGAGAATGGGTTTCAGCCAGGCCAGCGCCAGCGCCACAGCCCGAAGGTTGGCCTGCGTATCGCCCAGCTTTTCCGCGTACCGCTCCAACAATTCTCCAAGATAACGGATGCCGTGAGGCTCGAAAGTTGCGCGGCTGTCCGTGTGTTCGTACCAGATCATGGCGTTCAGTTGCTGTTTCAGCGCGGGGATCTGTTTCCCAGCGTCCGTGGTGGTGATAGCCAGATAGACGGCGGCGTTGAAAAGATGGATGTTGACCTGCGCGGCGCAGGCGTCAAAGCGGGAAAAGTTCATAGGACGTCCTCCTTTACGCAGACGCGCCGTCTGCCCGCTCCTCAAGGTTCAGGAACAGGCGGACGGCCTTTTCCGCCTTACTGGCGGCAGAAACGATAAGACGGCTGTCATTGCGCAGGGCGCTCAACCAGTTCTGGATATAGGCGGTGGAATTGCGGAAGGAACCGCGCGTCTCGATTCCCAGCTCGTGCATGGCGGTCGCGGCGCCGATCTCGGCCACGAGTTCCTCTTTAGAATAATCCTCGCTGCCGAAACAGGCGGTCTTGGAAAGGCGGTTCAGGCGTTTTTCGTGGCCGGTGGAGTGGATAGCCTCATGGAAGGCGGTGGAGTAATACTCTTCAACCTTTGGGAATTGTTCGCGCAGGGGGAGGTGGATCTCGTCGGACGAAGGGCTGTAGTAGGCGCGGTCCTGCGGCTCATTGAGGATGCGGCATCCGCTGCGTGCGCTGTACTCTGAGAGGATGGATTCCGCCGCAGCAATGGGATCGGCGGACGTCAGGTCCTCCGGGGCGAACCGGGGCTCCACGCCATCGCACTGCCGGATGTGGAAAACGTGGTAATATCGCAGCATGGGGATGATCTTTGTCACGGTCTTGCCTTCCTTGTCCTTCTCAGTGACGGGCAGGGGTTTCCAAAAGACGACGATGCGCGGCTTTTCCCCTTTGCGCACAGTGCCGCCAGCCTCCTGCGCCTGTTTGAAGGTGAGGTATTCGCCCGACTCGCGCAGCAGGAGCTGGTTAAGGATGGAATAGGGTTTGCCGGTGGCGCGGGAATAAGCGCCGTTGCGGACGCCGGTCCACGGTTTCTCCCAGGGGACGACCCCCTGTTCCAGTTCCTCAAGGATGCGTTCGGTGACGATTTGAAAGACGTTGACGGACATGGGCAACCTCCTGTTCCCTATCGTTGACGTCAGCCTTTTCATGGATAAAAAATGTCCACCCGATCAACAGTGGTAATCCACGGTCCCACCAAAGTAATAGCGCGTATCGGGTTTGGCGTGGCGGAGGAAGCTGTTCAGCGTGACGAGACCGGTTTCGTCGCTGTCCACATAGAAGCCAAATTTGTCATCGTAGGCGCTTTCCAGAATGAACATCTTCGACGCAAGGTCACCGCCGGCGAAGGCTTCAGGGGAGGCCGCGCCCAGAAGATCCTGCAGCGCCTGCCGGAAGCAAGCGTACTCGGAGGTGAAGTAGGCATTATGGAAACCGTCGTGCAGAATGAAGCCCTCGCCTTCATCATCCGTAAAGTAGTCGATGAAAGCCGCGGCTGGGGCGAGCGTTTCCTTCAGCCAGCCCAGCGAGCCTGCGCGGTCTTCGTCGTTGGCTACATAATCGGCGACGCTGTAGACGAACCAGTGGTCGCCTATGTAATTGTCTTCTGTGATGCGGTAATCAGGCTCTACGGGAAAAGACTCGATCTGATAGATCCTCGAATGCATGTTCGCTCCTCCTTACATGTTTTCGTGAAGGAATTCCAGCGGCGTACAGTCAGCAAGATCGGAACGATATGTCCAGTCATCCTGCGTGATATCCCGGTGTGTTTCGAGATTATCCAAAAGGGGGATGACTGTGAAGATCGTGGCGAAGTGGTTGACCACCACGCAATGTTCGACGGTGAGGGGGATGGAGTCGTCGTCACCGTGGCGCAGGTCGTAGGCATACAATCGATCGAGCCCGGGGATGTTCCTTAGGAGCCAAACTCTTCGCGTATCGGCGATCAGAGCAGGAATGCCAAAGATTTCAAAACGTGCGAATTTTATATCCTCCGGGTGAGAACTGCTGTTATAGGCCCTCCTCCTTTATGCGGCGGTATGCTTGCGCAGGTATTGTCCTTCGCTTTCAGCGGTGTACTCTAACTGTTCGATCAGCGCGTAAGTATCGGGCGGCAGATTGGCGCGAAGGTCGTCGCGGATGTCATCCAGATCGCCGAGGAAACCCCAGCAGGAATCCAACTCCTCGCCGCCTTCGTATAGCCGGAAGCCATAACAGTCGCCGCACAAAAATCGGTCATAGCACTTTACTTCCGCCTCCAAAATACTGATGGCCTTTTCGATGTTTTCTTTCGACAGGTTTCCGAAGTTCTTGCTGATCGCGTCAGGCGTGCAGTAGATCCAGCCAACCTGCCCGGAATCCCACGGGCAGCTGAATGGGGATGTGGACATGGTGATGCCGCTGTGATCGTAGAGGTAGAGCGGGAGCAGGACAAAGCCCTTTACGCGATCGAGAAGCGCTTGCAAGTCACTGATTCCCAAAGTGTGAACCACGTCGTAGAAGGCGTTGCCGGAGATGCGCCGGCTTTTCAGCCCGGGATCGTATGTAGCCGTGTTATGCCAGCGTTCCTCACCGCCGTAAATACAGAGTTCCTTCAACAGCCATTTGCGGCGGGAGCGGTCGTATTCGAGGCGCACGCCTTTGGCGCCGCCATGCTTGACGTACTCAAAGACAGCGCGCGGCTTGTCCTTGTACAGCATTATGACCATATCATGCAAAAACTCGATCGGTTCGGCGTAATCGTGTGCGTCGCCCAGCCGGTAGCGTCTGTGCCAGCAGACCATCCGGCCATAGGGTTCGCAATCCTCGCGGGGATTCAATGGGTCTTCTTCCTCCAGAACCAGCAGCGTATACTTGCCGTCCGTTGCCGCGTACATGGTATCCCTCCCTTTTCAGTATTCCATTCGCGTATCATATTTCGGGTCGCCAAGCAGTGTCTGCGCCGTAGAGAGCGCTTGGGAGCGCAAATCTTCGACTTCTACATGGTTTCGGGTAATGATTACGGCATAGGCGTTGAAATAGCGCAGTTTTTCATATCCGACTTCCGTGATAATGGCGGCGTCGCCGGGCATGATGACTTCACTCAGGGCCTCATAGACCGCACTGGTATCCCATTCGTCATCGCAGCCATCTTCGGCTTCCTGATCTTCCCCCGCCTTGTCAGGGTGCAGGCCGCAGATGCAGGCGTAGGCGCCAAAGGCCCAGCGCCCGTCATGTTCAGCAAGGAAGCCAAGTCTTCCCTCGTTCCATACGATGCGGTCTACAATGTCTTTCAACTTATCCGGGTCAGTGACCGCAAAATAATTTGTCCTTGTGCAGCCGTAGTAGTTTGCCAATGAGAACCCCTCCTTCCGCCTTTGTACACAGGTTATATGTGGCAGTCCACGATGGAGAGCCACAGTTCGGGGTCGGCCTCCGCCAGGGCCTGCTGCAATTCGCTTTCGTATTCCTGGCGGCTCTCGGCGGTTGCGTTGTGCGCGCCAAACCAGCCCATCTCGCCGTTCTCATACCATTCGCCGTCCGGCGTAACGAGCGCCCATGTCGTAAAAGACGAGCAGATGCGGGCATAGTTTTCCTTGGTACGGAACTGGTCCAGATAATACTCGCGGCGGTAAAACGTATGGAATTGCGCGGAGTTTTCGCCATCTTGGAGAGGGCTGCCTTCGACAACGACCTCCCAGAAACGGATCGCAGCGTCGTATGCCTTTGGGTCTGGAGAAAGGTCGACATCCTTAAGCTGTGCCTGATCGCAATACCCATCCCGCGGCAGTTCGTCAGAATTCGCCCAGCTGCGTTCGCCACGGTTTCCGTGGCAGCCGCGTTTGAGCCTGATCATATCGCTCCAGCGGCCGCCCAGCGACCACCAGTCCCATTTCGCGTTCGGATTGCACCGATATCCGTATGCATCCAAATCCTCATTGTAGGTATAGCCATACCAGCGGCTGACGAAATCCTCCAGTGATTCGCCCGGCGCCTTTTCACGCTCGAATGTCGAGCGTATTTCGTCCATGGGTTCCGATGCCTCCTCAAACTCTAGATATTCAGGGTCTTCCGTGGACTCACAGTAAGGGGCAAGCAGGGTTCCCACATCTTCCGGGGTATGCGACAGCACGGCGACAACAAAATGGCTCATGGAAAAACCTCCTAATATGTCTTTTGCATTGCTGAAGGCTGGAGTTTAACGGTGTGTCACAGATCTTCTTCCAGATACGCGCGCAGTTCGCGGCCGGAAATGAATTCGATCTCGACCTTGACGATGTAGCCGGCCGGGTCGCAATACAGCGTGCAGGGATAGGCTCCGTCGCCGAAACCGGTAGAGGAAACGACGCCATAGGGCAGTACGCCTGCTTGCAGGCGGGAACCGGTGATCTGGCAGCAGTGCCAGTACCACGCTTCACCGGGCTCGGATAGGGGACCGCCCGCGACGACGCTGTCGTCCCTGTAAAACGCGGCGTCGAAGAATCCCGCCTGCCCGCTGTCGACGCCCACGTCAAACGGCGCGTCGCGCTTTGTGAGATCGCTGCCCTTGGGGCAGGCTTCGTGGAATGCGACCAGCCTGTAGATGCGTTCGCCCATCTCGCCGGTATCGGCGCTGACAGCCAGGGCGTTCCACGCTCCGTTGCGGACCTGCCCGACCGAGTTTGCGCACCACAAATCAGACTTATAACAGGGGTCGGTGATCATCAGTTTTCCGGAGACGACGTCAAAGGTTCCCAAGTCCAGTCTGCTTGTGTACATGCAATGACCTCCATTCGTATTCTTGTCAGGCTGATTCTTCGTCTGGTTCTACAGGCAAAGGCAGGGGCTCCTCATCGAAGCAGCCGTACCAGGCCCAGAGGTTTTCTGCGTTGTCGTATTGCGGCAGGCGGTCAAAATAACCCGCGTCATTGTAATCGGGGATTTCTTCCCGCATAAGTTCTTCGAGGAAGTCCGCGTAGCCGTCGAAGAAGTCGCAGACTGCGCGCCTTTCGATGCCGAAGGAATTGCGGTAGTCTGCGTAATACAGGGAGCAAAGGCGGATCTCCATGCGCAGCTGCCAGAGCATATCCTTCGTCACGGCTTGTCCTCCTCGTAAAAGATGCGTTTAGGCGTTTCGTAGACAATGTGACCGTCCAATACCTCGCGTTCGCCGTCGCGGATGTGGATATGCTGGTGGACGTCCGTATCCGTGTTGTCATAGGAAAGCAGGAAAGTGGCGTCCGACAGGGACTTGCTGTATTCCATGACTGTATCGACGACTTCCTCATACGCACTGCTGTAGTCGGTCATCAGGGCACAGATCAGTTCGCTTTCACCCGCAGAGCCAAGGCACTCAGCTGTGTAGTATTCGTCGGCAAGTCCTTCCAGTTGGCCGCACAGGGGTTCTAAGGTCTCTGTGGGGAGCGGTTGCCCGCTCCCGTCTTTTCCGTACAGATTCCACTGTGTAAAATAGCTCACGGCGCTTCCTCCTGTTCAAGTCCCTCACAGATGACGGCCGCTTCGCGCAGCATGGAACACAGGCCGTCCGCATAGCGCCGGAAATCGTCCGCCATGGCCTCGCAGGCGCCAGCGTCCAACAGTTCGGCATCATCCAGCAAGAGGATCTCGCCTTCCTCTTTTTCTATCTCGTCGTAAGGGACCCAGAGGATGCCTTCGCGGACAGGCAGGATGAAACCGCCCGAGGCGTATCCCTCGCTGATGGGATAGAGCCAGACCAACTCGTTTCCGTACCTTTCGTACTGTTCCTCCCGGACAGGGGCAAACGCCCTGTCCGTGCTGCCGTCCTCTTTCAGCCGGGCAATGAGTTCGTCCTTCGTGGGCAGGCTTTCAGGGCCGATTTCTACGTTCATATACGTCCACATTTGCATCTCCCTCTCGCAGATAGCAGTAGATATAGCTGTAGTTTCCGCGTTCCGGCGTGCAGCGGATATAGTATTCGTAGCGATCCGTGCGAACGCTGTAGCCGTAATAGCGGAGGCTGCCGTCCTCCAGAAGCAGCGCGGGATGTTCCGCAATGTACTTGTACATGCGCGCCCTGCTTTTGAACAGGCTCTTGCGGAGCTGGCCGGTCAGACCGTCTAGCTCACGCTTGAAGGTTTCGTCATCATTGCAGCCGTCCGCCGCGTGCGGCTGCCAACTGCTCCAAAACTCATCACCGCCGCCAAGATCGATGCGCAGGTGGCCGATACACCGGCTTTCGCTTTCGCTGCCAGAGTAGAACAGCGCCTCGTCGCCGTTGGGAAGAAGGGTAAAACGTTTATTGCTCATTCGATATTCCTCCCTCTGAAGATTCGATAAACGGCAGAACAATGTCTTCGGGCTGCGCATCGGTTGGTGCCAGTCGTCGTCCCACGAAATGTCGCCGTATTTGAGCGTCTTGTCGGCGATCCGCATGGCTTCCTCAGCGGATGCCGCTTCTACCTGGGCATAGCCGTTCCGGCTGAAGAACACCTCAAAGGTCCGTACGGCGAGGTAAGCGCCGTCCTCGGTTTGTTGTACGTCATACTCCTCGCTCCCAACGCGGATGTACTGGCGGGTCAGGACTTCGAGCGACTCCAACATTTCATCCGAGAGTGGTGCTACTTCGATGTCTGTGACTTCGCCGGTGGCGGGGTCGTATCGGGCAGACGTCGCGATTGCGGTCGTATCATCCCAGACGGAGACGTAAGTACAGGGGATTTGCGTGTTCATGGATTGCTCTCCTTCAGTCAAATCGAATGTCGATGCTTCCAGCCTGCGCAACATAGTTCCAGCCGCCGCCGAGTTCCTTCGCGACCCGCGTACACAGGGCGTCGGCAAGGTCCTGTACGGTATCGAAATCCGCGGCATCCATATCTGCGCGTTGGAAGTTGAGTTCGTCCAGCAGGTGCGCTCCTGCTTTTTCGGGCAATCGGAAACAGACGAGGTCGCTGCCCCAGTCCGAACCCGGATACCGCAGGATGACGATGGATTCTTTCACGATCTGCACCTCGCACTTCTGTCGGTCAGTAGATCACATGCATGTCGGGCTCGTTGGCGCGTTCTTCGGCGTCGCTCAGAAACCGTTCTTCTTCCTCATCGTCATGATCCGTGTCATAGTCCGCGACCCAGACCTGCGTGAACGGGTTGGTGGAGCGGACCTCCTGCACCATCCCGCCGCGGACGGTGATGACGATTTCTGGCGCGGCGTGCTTGAGCGCCTGCATGTCCAGATAGCGGTTTGCGCGCATCTTCTCCTCTACATGAGGGGAAAGCTGGCCTGCGCGCAGGTTTTGTACGCCAGCGTTGTAGACTTGCCGGATGATGCCGGTCATGTGCTTTCCCAACTGGCGCTTGGCCAGCAGGGTGTCGCGGACGCATTCACGGGAAACTTCAGACATGGGCATTCTCCTTTTTAGAACAGGTTACAGGCCATCAATCCGAGACGGTGCAGCCTCCAACGCGCTTGCCTTCATAAAAGATGGTACAATCGCAGTGGGGTCTGTATCTTGCCATATACCCAACCTCTTCCATATCAGGTCTGCTTATCTACAACAGTTGTGCAGCTCCAGGTTCGGCCGGAATGGACGACGGTCAGCGTCCTGCCTCCGCCGAGTTCCTGAATGTGTGCCTCCGGGTCGAAACTGGTCAGGTCTAGGGTATAAAGCAGTTTTTCCATGGCTTCCCGGGGCGTTTGAGCGAAAAACTCCAGGATTTCATTGGTGTCCAAACAGTAGACCTTAATCATGACCTCGCATGCCTCCCGTCCTGGTTTGAATGAGTTCGAGGATGTCGCTCACCAGCAATTTATACTCGCCCTCCTGCCCGGTGACATGGCGCATGGGGATCAGCTCACACAGGCAGACGTTTAACGCTTCGGCGAGGCGAGCCAGCGTTTCAACACTGGGTTTGCGCGTTCCCCGCTCGATGTGCCCGAGGAAAGGAGTGGATATCGCGGCCATTTCCGCCAGTTGCTCTTGCGTAAGGCCTGATTCTTTGCGCCGGCGGCGCACTCGTGAACCAATGATTACATAATCGACAGGCGTCATATCTCAGTTACTCCTTGTTCCCGTGCTGGAAAAGCATGACCTCGAAGTTGTTCGTCATATGAAAAACCCCCGTATCATTCGCACCAGACCTTGCCGCATAGTGGGCAAATTTCCTGCAATCCATTTTGGGGGTTGATTTTAAGCCGCGAGGGTGTAAACAGATCTTCGCAGCACTCGCAGCGCGTCAACTCACCAGAGTTTTCCATGTCGGAGACGCAGCGGTCGCAAAGCATGCGCGCTTGAGGCGTGCCCTCATCCACTTCCCGCAAATCATCGTCATCACCAAAATCAGATTCGCAGCACGAACAACAAGGAAGAAACTCTGCGCCCGCAAAGCAGTTGTGGTCAAGGTTGAATTCGCCCTTGCAGTAAAGGCGCTCTACCTCGCTCTTTGCTTCTTCAAAGGAATCTGCCTCGACTTCAACATGCATGGTCAAGTTTTCGCGAATCATGAATGGATATTTGGCCTTGGTTTCTTTCTCTGGGAACACCTCCGTCAGGGTGCCGCCCTGCGAACTCATGCAGCACCACAGATAGTCTTGAAAGGTCTTTTCAGCGGGGTCAATGCTTCCGTCCGCGACGTTGCTGCCATATTCCTTCTTGAGTTGCGCCTCGGAAATCAGCTTCTCTGGTTCATTCTCGTCCTGGAACCAGCGTGTTTTTCCACCGTGCATATCGGTTGCTCCGCCCAGTTGCTCCATGTAATAGCTCATAGGGATCCTCCTTTTATGCGTGCAAAGTGGTCTTGTGCTCAGTCTTGCCCACGCATATGGGTCGGTTCTGATTCAAGCATCCGCTGTACGCATTCGCCGCCGAAGTTGATGCCAGCATAGAAGCAGCGCCCGCCCACATGGACGAAGGTCAGGAACCGGGCGCGCCATCTGCCGTTTTCATCCTCTGCATAATCCAGGGGCTCGCCCATCTGGAAGCCGCAATAGGGGGATTGCCGCAGGTGGACAGGCGGCAGGACGTTCAGCATGTCCGTGTAGACATCTTCCGAAATCTCGGTAAAAGACGGGACGTCCTGCCAGCTTTCGGGCCAGTTTTCGTGGGTGATCTTCTCCATATATAATGAACCTCCGCTTCTATCAGGTGTGAATGGAATAGAAGAGTTTCTGCCGGTTCCCACACGGCGTTTTGACGGCGCTTTCATGCAGGATCAGCCCGCCGCAGGCCGGGAAGCCGCTGCGCGTGGTAAAGTAGAAATGCGCGCTGCCATCCGGGGACAGCCGCACCAGCTCGCCCGGCCACTGGAAGCAGTCCCGCATTGCCTTGGAAAATGCCCGCCGCAGCCGGCCGTTTGCGGCAATGGGTGCAAAGCGGTCATGCTGGCAAGACAGTTCCACTTTCGCCGTGGCTGCCGCTGGCATGTAAAGGTGCCTGATTTCCGTGCCCTCATATACGGCCTGCATCAGCTTTTCAAGCGGCAACTCAAAACGCTGCTCATGGCCGTTCAGCCAGTCGCCACAGGCAGACAGCCATGAGAAGGTGAAATGGCAGGTACCGCCCTCCAGCCAGAGATGCAAATAGTGTCCGCAATCGCGGTCATAAAAGCTGCGCTCCGGGTGCGTTTCCAGCCACTCCCGCAGGTGTTCCCAGAGAATCAGAAAACGCCCGCGCCTGCCGATTGCCCGGCTGAAGGTGCGGATGGCGATAAAATCGCCGTCGGCCTTGATGTGCGCCAGCACATGCCTGTCGTGCGTGTCCATGATGGCTAGTCTCCTTTCTCTTACATTTCCGCAGTTTTCAAATACTCTCGAATCGCGCGTTCCAGCGCCCTTCTCAGCCCCGGATTTTCCGCGACCTCCTGCTCAGTTACCCCGCAGGCCGACAGCGTTTCTTCCAAGTCTCCCGTGACGACGAACTCATGATTGCCCAATTCAGACAGGAACATCTCGCAGGCGAAGCCTGTGCCGTCTGCATCGGCCAGCATTGCCTCGCGCTGTTCCCTGTGGATGCGGTCAAACAATTCAAGAAGCGCGGGTTTATCCTGCTTGCGGATAAAGCCTCCGCCGCCAATGCCGACAATCACGTCGCACTGAATCTTTTTGGCCTCTTCCGCCAGCCGGTCGATTCCCTTCATGCAGCA
>OGWU01001598.1_pt1 | contig 12693 bp, 14 predicted proteins | sample 1576071 | NCBI WGS metagenome assembly OGWU01 (sample SAMEA3541582, study PRJEB24748) | human gut metagenome | biome: human gut; feature: human-associated habitat; material: faeces | place: China | collected 2012
TGCTTCTTTCAAAGCACTGGTTTGTTTCGCTTGGCTGTTTAATTTTCAAAGAACAACCGCCGCTCTCGCGACGACTCATATATAATATCATCTCTCGCGCTTTCTGTCAACAGGTTTTTTCATCTTTTTTGACGAGTTTTCTTGTTGGGTTTTCAGCGCCGTTGTGACGATGTGTATATACTAGCACGTTCCTTAACTGATTGCAAGCGAAACTTTAACACTTTTGCCGATTTATTGCTATTTTTCCAGGCTCTGTCTATTTTCGCTGCAAATACAAACACAGCCCTGCTGTCTCCTATGGAAACAGGCAGGGCTGTGTATCTTTAGTCTTATTTACGCTTCACCTTTTGGCACTTTCATGAGTGCTTCTGGTTTTCCAACGTAGCGTTCTGGATGGAGTCTGCGATCACGCATTTCTGCGCAGGCGGTAAAGAGTACGTCGGTGGAAGAGTTGATACCGGTCTCGCAGGAGTCCTGGATAACGCCGATGATGAAACCAACGCCGACGACCTGCATGGCAATGTCGTTCGGAATGTTAAAGAGACTGCAGGCGAGTGGGATCAAAAGCAGAGACCCGCCAGCAACGCCAGACGCACCTGCTGCGCTGGCTGCTGCGAGCACACACATGATGAGCGCTGTGCCGAAAGAAACTTCGATGCCGAGGGTGGTGGCAGCAGCGAGAGCCATTGTAGAAATGGTGATGGCTGCGCCGGCCATGTTAACGGTGGAACCGAGCGGAATAGAAATGGAATAGGTGTCTTCATCAAGCTGGAGCTTTTTGCAGAGTTCCATGTTAACTGGAATGTTCGCTGCAGAGCTGCGGGTAAAGAATGCGGTGATAAAGCTTTCTTTGAGGCAGGTAAGTACGAGCGGATATGGATTCTTGCGGATGCAGATGAAGGCGATGATCGGATTGACGACAAAAGCGACGACGGCCATGGCGCCGACGAGCAGAACGATGAGCTTGGCATACCCAACGAGGGCGCCGAGTCCCTGTTCGGAGATGGTGGTAAAAATAAGACCCATGATCCCGAATGGGGCAAAGCTGATGACCCACTGTACGGCGATGGAGGTTGCATCGGAAACATTTTCCAGTGCGTTCTTGGTGCCTTCGCTTGCTTTCTTCAATGCAATACCAAAAATAATGGCCCAAAACAGGATACCGATGTAGTTGGCGTTGACGATGGCGTTGACTGGATTATCAACGAGGTTCATCAACAGATTTGTGAGGACTTCAGTAACCCCGCTTGGCGGAGCGACATCACCAACGTCTGTTCCAGATGCAAAGGTCATGGTGACTGGGAACAGATAGTGGGCAAATACTGCAACCATGGCGGCGGTCAGGTTACCAAGAATGTAAAGGACAACGATGGCCTTCATGTTGGTGCGCTGGCCTTCTGCCATATTGGAAAGTGCGCTCATGACCAGGAAAAATACGAGGATTGGCGCAATGCCCTTGAGGGCGCCGACGAAGAGATCACCGAGGATTGAGATCCCTGTCGCCTGTGGAACAACAAGGCCGAGAATAATACCAATGATCAGTCCGCAGAGAATACGCTTAACGAGGCTGATGCTGTTCCATTTGTGAAAAGCTTCTTTGATACTCATGTTTATTTGCAGACGGTGTGAGAACTGTCTGCCACTCCCCTTCTTTCGTTTTTGATTTCGGCCTTTCAACCGATAAACATAATTATTGCACAAAAATCTTACAATGACCAGACGCAACAAGGCGTCCGTCGATTGAATAATTTAATACACGAAGGGCGTACACTTTTATCTCTCGCGGACACTTGTATGTCCAGCGCACAACAAAATAAAAAACACATTCTCTCATCTCCGCTGTTCTTGTGGCTGGAGATTGTAAGAATGTGTCAATTTACGCTGCTCAGAGCTGGTAGTTGGCAAAAAATTCTTCTCTAAATGCTGGATAGCGGTCTTCGCGGATTGCCTGCCGCAACTCTTCCATGAGATTGTTGAGGAAATGGATATTATGAATGGAGATGAGGCGATAGGCGAGCATTTCATTCGCCTTAAAAAGGTGACGGATGTAAGCTTTGCTGAAATGGCGGCAGGCATAACAACCGCAGCCTTCTTCCAGTGGCGAGAGGTCTTTGAGATACTGGCTCTGCTTGATGCTCTTACGGCCCTGGCGAGTCCAGAATGCGCCATGACGGGCAATGCGTGTCGCCTGGACGCAGTCGAACATGTCGATGCCAAGGCCGGCGGCTTCGACGAGGTTATCCGGATTGCCGACGCCCATGAGATAATGTGGTTTATGCTCGGGCATGAATGGCACAGTTTCTGCGAGGAGCTGGTACATAACGTGGTTTGGTTCACCGACGCTGAGTCCACCAATGCCAAATCCTGGCAGGTCAAACTGAGCGATCTGCTCGATGCTGAATTTGCGCAGATCGGCGTACATGCCGCCTTGGACGATGCCGAAAAGAGCCTGGTGCGCTGGATCTTTCTGCGCTTTGACACAGCGCTCGAGCCAACGAGTGGTGCGCTCGAGAGAATTTTTCGTGTAGCTGCGATCGGCAGTGTGCGGGATACACTCGTCAAAGGCCATGATGATGTCGGCGCCAAGAGCGTTCTCTATTTCCATGACGGATTCCGGCGTGAAAAGATGCTTGGAACCGTCGAGATGGGAGCGGAAAAGCACGCCTTCTTCTGTGATCTTGCGCAGATCACCGAGACTGAACACTTGGAAGCCGCCGCTATCGGTGAGGATTGGGCGATCCCAGTTCATGAAGCTGTGGAGGCCACCGAGCTCACGGATAAGCTCATGCCCTGGCCGCAAATACAGGTGATAGGTATTGGAAAGAATGATCTGCGATTTTGCATCTTTGAGCTCGTCGGGCGTCAGAGTCTTGACGGTAGCCTGGGTGCCGACAGGCATGAAGGTTGGGGTTTCGATCTCGCCGTGAGGCGTGGATAAACGTCCAAGACGGGCAGCAGTGTGGCTGCATTTTTTCTCTATGGTAAATTCAAAGCTCATTTTTTATCTCCTGGGTTGATGAACATGGCGTCGCCGAAAGAGAAGAAGCGGTAGCGCTGTGCGACCGCTTCTTTGTAAGCGGCAAGAATGTGCTCACGCGTAGAAAGGGCGCTGACGAGCATCATCAAGGTGGATTTCGGCAGATGGAAATTGGTGATGAGACCATCTATGATCTGCCACTTGTAGCCGGGATAGATGAAGATATTTGTCCAGCCGCTGCCAGCTTGGAGACGGCCATCTTTGGCAGCGCTCTCAAGAGCACGGGTGGATGTGGTGCCGACGGAGATGATGCGGCGGCCTTCGGCCTTGGCTTTGTTGATGCGGTCTGCGGTTTCCTCGCTGATCTCGTAGTATTCGGAGTGCATTTCGTGGTCTTCGATGTCTTCCTCGCTCACTGGCTTGAAAGTGCCGAGGCCAACATGGAGCAGCACTTCTTCGATCTCAATACCATTTTGGCGCAGCGTCTCGAGCAGCTCAGTGGTAAAATGCAAGCCTGCTGTTGGCGCTGCTGCGGAACCATCCACTTTTGCATAAACGGTCTGGTAACGGTTCTGATCCTCGAGCTGCTCGTGGATATACGGCGGCAACGGCATGGTGCCGAGTTCTTCGAGGATCTCTTCAAAAATGCCGTCGAAGTGAAACGTCACCTTGCGCCCGGCGCTGGTATTGGCGATGACTTCGCCTTTGAGCCGACCCTCGCCGAAATCGATGACGGTGCCGACTTTGGCGCGCTTGCCGGGATGAACGAGAACCTCCCAGGTATTCGGAAGATCGTCGTCGCGCTTTAGGAGCAGCACTTCGATCTTGGCGGTGCCGCCTTCCTTGACGCCAAAGATGCGCGCAGGGATGACCTTGGTATTATTGAGAACGAGCACATCGCCGGCGTGAAGATAGTTGACGATATCTCGAAAAACGCGATGCTCGACGGCGCCTGTGAATTTATCCATCACGAGCAGGCGCGAGTGGTCGCGCTGTGCAGCGGGATGCTGGGCAATGAGCTCTTCTGGCAGTTCGTAATCAAAATCACTTGTCTTCATTTATTGTTGTCTCTTCTCCCTCTTCGTTGATAAACAATGTCTCCTGCTGATTTTGCTCCTGCATGCGTTTTGGCATTGACAGGCCAAAATGGTTGTAGGCTTTTTCTGTAGCGACGCGTCCGCGCGGCGTCCGCGCAAGGAATCCTTCCTGCAGGAGATAAGGCTCGCAGACATCCTCAAGCGTAACGCGCTCTTCGCCGATACTGGCAGCGAGGGTATCCAGGCCGACAGGGCCGCCTTTGTACTGCTCCATGATGGTCATGAGTAAGTCGCGGTCAAGCTTGTCGAGTCCGGCTTCGTCGACTTCCAGACGATCAAGGGCGTAGCGCGCGATCTCTGCATTGATGACGCCCTCTCCTTCTACCTGAGCAAAATCGCGCACGCGGTTGAGCAGGCGGTTGGCGATACGCGGCGTGCCACGAGAGCGGCTGGCGATGAGACGCGCACCGTCAGACTCGATGGGTACATCGAGATGGCGGGCGTTGATATCGATGATCTGTGCCAGCTCATCAGTGGAATAAAACTGCAGGCGCTCGATGATACCAAAACGATCGCGCAGTGGCGAAGAAAGGCTGCCGGCACGGGTTGTGGCGCCGATCAGCGTGAACGGCGGCAGATCCATGCGCAGGCTGCGCGCACTTGGTCCTTTGCCGATGATGATATCGAGGACATAGTCCTCCATGGCAGAGTAGAGCACTTCTTCGACAGCGCGATTGAGGCGGTGGATCTCGTCGATAAAGAGCAGATCGTACGGCTGGATGTTGGTGAGGAGCGCGACAAGATCACCGGCGCGCTCGATGCTCGGGCCGGAGGTGATGTGGATATTTACCTCGAGCTCATTGGCGATGATCTGTGCCAGGGTTGTTTTGCCGAGACCTGGTGGTCCGTAAAACAGACAGTGGTCCAACGCTTCGCCGCGCACGCGCGCTGCTTCGACATAGACCTTGAGCTTGGTCTTTACTTTTTCCTGGCCGATGTAGTCGCTGAAACGTTTCGGGCGCAGGTTTTTCTGTATTTTTACATCCTCGATGCTTTCGCTCGGGGAAATGATGCGTTCTTCAAGCATGGTTTATCCTCTCGCAAAATACTGCAGCGCTTTTTTAAGGGCTGCGTTCACGTCGGTTTCTTCGAGCACGTCGGTGGCTTCCTGCATCTCCTTGATCTCATGAGCGCGATAACCAAGAGCGATGAGCGCGTCGGTGAGATCGTTTTCAATGGCACTTGGCTGTTGCGCAGCTTTCTTCTGTACAGGAGCAGGCGCATCCTGAGTGATGAGCGGAAATTCCTTGGCGATCTTTTCGCCGAGTTCAAGGATGAGACGCGCAGCGGTTTTTTTGCCAATCCCCGGGAGCGAGGAAAGCAGTTTTTCATCGCCGGTGGTGATGGCTGTGATGATGCCCAGTGGCGAAGAAACGCCAAGCATTTGCATGGCGCTTTTCGGTCCGATGCCGGAGACGCCAATGAGCACATTGAAAAGTTTTTTCTCAAGGGCGCTGGAAAAACCGTAAAGGCCGATCTCATTTTCACGCACATGCATGTAGGTGTAGATGGCGGCTTCCTCGCCAATGGTGAAAAGGGTTTCGCCGTCGTTCGGCATCATCACTTCAAAGCCGACGCCACCAACCATAAGGGTGACGATCTGACCGTCGCTTGCAGCGACGGTTCCTTTTAAATATCCAATCATTGTTTCCTCCATTATAACAATCCGCTGCGGCTGTGCGCATGACAGATGGCGATGGCCAGCGCATCTGCGGCATCGTCTGGTTTTGGCAGCTCGGGCAGCTTGAGAAAATTCTGTACCATGTACTGGATCTGCTTTTTCTCTGCATGGCCGAAGCCAACGAGCGCCTGCTTAACCTGCATCGGGGTGTATTCGCCGATGGGGAGATTTTCCTGTGCCAGCCGCAAAAGCAGGACGCCGCGCGCCTGCCCGACGCTGATGCCGGTGGTGATGTTTTTGCCAAAATAGAGCTTCTCCACAGCAACTTCGTCGGGATGGTACTGGCGGATGATCTGTCCCAGGTCGTCGTAGATGACGGAAAGCCGCTGGGGCATATCCATATCTGGTTTTGTGATGATGGCGCCGTAAGCAACGCAGCTGATCTTGAAATTGGTCATACGGATGACGCCATAGCCTGTTGTGGCGGTGCCGGGATCGAGACCAAGGATGATCATGCGCCCACCTCCTTTGGGATTAATGTTTGATATTGCGCGGCAAAAAGAGCACGAGGATCGTGTACAATTCAAGACGGCCAAAAAGCATCAGCGCGCAGTAATACGCTTTGAGCACCGCCGGCAGCGTGGAAAACGGCTCTGTTGGACCATACGCGCCGAAGGACGGACCACTGTTGCAGATGCAGGTGAGCGAGGTTGTGAACGCTTCGAGCATCGGTAAGCCGACAGCAGCAGCGAAAAACGTCGAAAAGATGATGATGGCCGCGAAGAGAAAGACATAGATGGCGACGTTGATGACGACGCGGTTCGGGATTACGCTGCCGTTGATCTTGAGGCTGGTGATCATGCGCGGATGCAGCATATTGCGCAGCTCGTTGCGCGACTGGCGCAGAAGGATCATCACACGCTCGAGCTTGACCCCGCCGGCGGTCGATCCCGCGCAGCCACCCATGAAGATGATGAGCAGCACGAGCAGCTGCAAAAACGGTGGCCAGACGTCATAATCGACGGTGACAAAACAAGTCGACGAAAAAAGCGCCACCACATTAAAAAGCGCGATGCGAATCGTTTCCATCAGGCCGTATTCGCCGCTCGGATAGAGCACGATCACAATGAGCGCCGAAAAAAGCAGCACGAGCAGCACAAAAAAGCGCCACTCGCCGTTGTGCCAGAGCACACGCAAGCTGCGCCGGCGAAAAACGCGGTAATACATAGCAAAGCTGCAGGCCGACAGAAACATGAACACCATCGTCACCCACTGCACGCTCTGCTGCGGGAAGGCTAGAATGCCATCGTTGCGCGTTGAATAGCCGCCGGTGGAGACGGTACTCATGGCATGGTTGGCCGCGTCAAAAAGCCCCATGCCGCAAACGACGAGGGCGAGAAAATTCAAGAGCGTCAGGATCAGATAAATGATCCAGAGAATCTTCGCCGAATCGCTGCTGCGGGGGCTGAGTTTTTCTTTCACAGGACCGGTGACCTCGGCGTTCAAGAGCTGGGTGCTGCCGCTGACACCGGAGAGCATCGCCACAAAGAGGACGACGATCCCCATGCCGCCGAGCCACTGCGTCATGCTCCGCCACAGGAGAATGCTGCGCGGCAGACTTTCTACCTCAGCGAGCACAGTGATCCCTGTGGCTGTGAAGCCAGAGAGTGTCTCAAAAAAAGCGTCGAGATAGCTTGGAAAATAGCCGCTCATAAACATCGGCATTGTGCCAAAAAACGACGCACTGAGCCAGGCCAGCGTCACCAAAAGAAACCCGTCGCGGATGCGCAGCAGGCTTTTCGCCCCGTGCCCAATGCCGAGACAAAGCCCGCCACAGGCAAGCGTCACCGCAATCGAGGTCAGGTAGACGTCCATGATATGTTCGTTGTCATACACGCTCATCAACAGCGGCACCACCATCGACAGGCCGACGAGGATGATGAGCTTTCCTAAAAATCCAATGATCGTTCGATTCACACTGAGTCGCCTCTATATATTGATCAGTTTTTCCACTTTGCGCACAGCGCGCTTGCCGACAAAGATCGTAATACGGTCACCAGGCTGCACAACGTCCTCGCCGTTTGGGATGATGACATCGTCGTTGCGGTCGATGGAGGAAATGATCACGCCCTGCGGGAACGGAATGTCCTTGATCTTCTGACCGCAGATCTTGCGATGATCCTCGTTGACAATGAGGTCGATCACCTCAGCGCTGCCGGAATCGATCAGCGTCAGCGATTCCAGCTTGCCTTTGCGAATGAGCTTGAGAATGGCCTCGCGTGTCAGCGTCTGCGGATCCACAGCCACATCGATACCGACAGACTGGATCAGCGGCATATAGTCCGTGCGGCGGATCTGCGTCACCGTCTGCTTGGCGCCGAGCTGCGCCCCCAAAAGGCAGGCAAGAATGTTGAGCTTGTCGTTGTCTGTAGACGCCACGAGAATGTCCACGTCACTAATGCCTTCCTCAGCGAGAATGTCCGCATCGCCGACGTCGCCGTTTAAGACGATCGTCGTGTCGAGCATGCCGGAAAGAAATTCGCAGCGCTTGAGATTCTGCTCGATGATCTTCACCTGCACATCCATTGGCTCCAGGATCTTCGCCAGATAATAGCCCAAGCGCCCGCCGCCAAGGATCATCACTTCCTGGATGACCTTGCGCTTGAAGCCCAGCGAGCGTTCGATCTCTTTCATATCCTCTGTGCGCGTCATCAGGAAAATATAATCGTTCTCGCGGATAATCTCATTCCCGTTTGGAATGATGAATCGGCCATCGCGCAAAATCGACGTGATCAGAAACGGTTTGATCTTCGGCAGATCTTTCAGCGCCTTGCCATTGACGAGGCTGTCTGGCGCCACTGGCAGCTCCACCATCATCAGCTTGCGCTTGTCAAAATAATAAATGTTCTTCGCTTCTGGAATACGAATATAGTTGCTGATGACCTCCGCCGTGACCTGCTCCGGATTGATGAACACATCCACCTCCGGCATCAGCCGACGCAGCGCAGCGATGTCGTTGGCGTATTCAATATCGCGCAGACGCGCCACTGTCCGCTTGGCCCCTGCCTGCTTGGCGAACGTACAGGATAGCATGTTGATCTCGTCGCGGTCCGTCACCGCTACCACCAGATCTGCATTCCCGATCCCGATCGCCCGCTGCAGACGCGGACTGGCACCGTTGCCATTGACAACCTGCACATCGAGTTTTTCATTGATGATATTGCCGCGCTCAATATCCGGCTCCACAACGATCACGTCATGCTCGTCGCTCGACAGCATGCGCGCCAGACTGTAGCCGACTTTACCAGCGCCAATAATGACAATTTGCATGGAATCTCCCTCTCCCTTTGGTCTTGTATAAGTATAGCAGAGAATAATTCCCGACGCAATCACACCGCGCGCAAATGAAAAGCGGAGCGTTCGTGACGGATCACGAACGCTCCGTGTCTCTTACTGTAAACCTCATTCTTTGCTCAGCAGATACGGCTCAAGCAGCGCTTCCACAGCGTCGACGCCGAGGCCAGTTTCTGCGGAGAACAAGAGGATCTCCTCGCCTTTTGGCATTTCCAACGCTTTACGGATCTGGGCTTTCTGCTTTTCGTACTGACCACGGGCGATCTTGTCGGCTTTGGTAGCGACGACCTGCACAGGCTTGTCGTAATAGCGCAGCCACTGATACATGGCGATGTCGTCCTTGGTCGGTGGATGGCGCAGATCGATCACCTGAAGCACAAGCTGACAGGCGTCACGTTTCAGAAGATAGTTCTCGATGAACTGTCCCCATTTTTCGCGCTCCTTCTGGCTCGCTTTGGCGAAGCCGTAGCCAGGCAGATCGACGAAATAAAACGGCGAGCAGTCGGTTTCGATCTCGTAGTAGTTGAGCTCACGGGTCTTCCCCGGCTGCGAGCTGGTGCGCGCAAGATTTTTGCGGCGGATGATGCGATTGATAAACGACGACTTTCCGACATTCGAGCGACCGCAGAGGGCGAACTCAGGATAGCCGGTGTCGGGATATTGCTTCGGCGACACAGCGCCGATGAGGAATTTGCTATTTTTAACGATCATCCGATCACCTCATTTCCGCCGATGCCAATCTGGGCAAATGCAACTTCCCACACGTCCTCGACGCGCTTGACCAGGCGAATCTCCAGATCGTCACGCACTTCCTGCGGAATCTCGTCGATATCGCGCTGACAATCCTCAGGAATGAGCATCTTCACCGCCACCTGCGCTGCCTGCGGCGGCGAGGCCCGCGTGCCCTTCGAGCCCAAGAGCGACCGTCCTGTTTATTGCAGCGACTGCTTCGCCAAGATGCGCGAGAACGGCTAATCGCTGATTCAGTAGATTGCAAAAGCGGCTGTCCCCCTCGGTGGACAGCCGCTTTTTACTTCAAGTCGGGTATCAGCCCTCCCGCACATAGTCATAGGCTGTGCGCAGGGTGCCGCTGGAGGCGTAGATATTCCCGCATTTCCGGAAGCCGTAGCCCTCAATGGCGGCCTGCATGGCGCGGTTATCCGCGTGGGTGTCTACCCGCACATAGTCGGAAAGCCCGGTGCAAAAGTCGAAACAGGCCCGGGACACCCCGCGGACTGTACCGTTTGAGGCCAGGCGGTGGATGGTGCCGTAGGGCAGGGTATCGTTCAGCCACTTGCCATCCTCGATCCGGGCATAGGTGGGGTCCGGGCCAAGGATAAAGGCAAACACGCCCTCCAGCTCGCCGTTGACAAGGTAGAGGAAGAGCCGGTTGGAATCAATGTCCTCTTCCAGCAGCTCCTGCGGCGGGAAATAATCTCCCCACTGGGTGGGGTTGCCGGAATCCGCCATTGCCTGCCGGGCGCGGGCATAAATTTTCAGGATCGCATCCAGATCTGCACGTCTTGCTCCACGAAACATCTTCATCCAACCTCTCTTCCGGCAGGCCGCTGCCCGCCCTGATCGTTCTGCTTTAATATAACACAAAACGGCCCTCTCCGTCAAAGCCTGCTGCAAAGGCGGAGAGGGTCGTTCACTGATGCACTTATGTGCGCTGGCTGCGCGCCCGGCGGTACTCCCGGGGGCTCTGGCCATACCGCTCATGGAACAGGCGGTAGAAGTAGCTGGTGTTCTCGTAGCCCACCTGGGTGATGATCTGCTGGATGTTCAGATCGCTGCGGCGCAGCAGGCGGGCGGCGGTCTCCATCCGGTGCTTCTGCAGCAGCTCCTTATAGGTCTTTCCGGTCTGGGCCCGGACGCACTCGCTGACATACGCCAGCGAAACGCCGTAGCTGCGGGCCACATTGGAAAGGCTTGCTTCGCGGTAATTCTGGGTGATCTCCTGTAATGCCGCCTGGACCAGCGCTTCGCGGCTGACCGCCTCGCCGCGCGTTTCCAGCGGGAAATTCTTGGTCTGTACCATAGCGTTAAAACCCTCCGTTGCGGCAGCGGCGGGCGGGGACAGGGGGATGCCGGACACCCGCCGCAGCCAGTTCATCAGGCTTTCTGGGGAAGCCTTTCTGCCTATAATACGGGCGGGGCACAGAAATAATTGCAAATAGCTCAAATTTTTACAGAAACAAAAGATCAGAACATATTTTCGTTATGATAACGCCCGCTGCGGACGAACTCCACCCACTCGGCCAGATTCACGGCGTGGTCGCCGATGCGCTCCAGGTACTTGATGACCATGAGCAGATCCAGGGCGGCATCCACCTTGCCGGGGTCAGCGGCAATCTCCTGCGCCAGCGTATGCTTGATGGCGTTGAAATCGTAGTCCACCTCATCGTCGGCGGCAATGACCCTGAGGGCGGCCTGCTCGTCCTCAGAGGTCAGGGCATTCAGGGCATCCAGGATCATCTTGTGCGCCTTCTGGCCCATCCTGATGGCCTGGCTCACAGCAGGGTCGCCCTCCTTGCGGACAATGACCAGATGAGGGATGATCTCCGCGATATCGGAGGCATGGTCGCCGATGCGCTCCACATCCGTGACCACCTTCATGGCGGTGGAGATGCGGCGCAGGTCACCTGCCACCGGCTGCTGGCGGAGCAGCAGGGTCATGCAGCGGTGCTCAATGTCCCGCTCCATGTTGTTGATGCGGCCATCGCCCTGCACCACGGCGGCGGCAGCCTCGGCATCGGCGGTGCAGAGGGCTTCCATTGCAGCTTCCACGGCATCGGCAGCGTTCTGCCCCATCTCGGTCAGGGCCGTTTTCAGGGCGGCAAGGTCGTTTTCGTATTGTGTACGGTTGCTCATTGCGTTTTTCTCCTTAGCCGAACCGGCCCGAAATGTAATCCTCGGTGCGCTTATCCTGCGGGGTGCTGAAGATCTGCGCCGTTGGGCCGGCTTCCACCAGCTCGCCCAGCAGGAAGAAGGCGGTGCGGTCGCTGATACGGGCTGCCTGCTGCATATTATGGGTCACGATGACCACGGTGTAGTTCTTTTTCAGCTCGCTCATCAGCTCCTCCACCTTCATGGTGGAGCCGGGGTCCAGGGCGCTGGTGGGCTCATCCATCAGCAGGACTTCGGGCTTGACAGCCAGGGCGCGGGTATTGATTATAATACAGCAGCGACGGTTTTGTCAACGCCTTTTTCAAAAAAAGGTGATCCTGCAAAATTTCCCGGGAAATACATTGAATTCATCACTTATTAAGTATTCATGTGCGATTCGGCGGCAAAAAAATGCGAAAAATGAGTGCAGAATTCGAATATTCTGTGACAAAAGTCGAAAAATTACAATATGAGTTTGGAAATGGGTTGAAATGAACCGTGAAATATGCTAAAATAACCGATATGTTTGCGAAAATTCTATTTTCGGAGGAGTTGCTTGTGAACAAGCTTTGCAGGCGCGCACTGTGTGCGATAACAGCATTGCTGTTTGTGCTCTGCTCTCTGCCTGCCGGCGCAAGAACCGAGACGGAAGCGGGCGGGATTACTTCATATGCAGAGGATTCAAACGGCTTGATTTTTTCTTTTTCTTTCTGTCTATTTATATTTTGTTGTTTACCTACTTTCTCTTGCTTATC
>OGWU01001599.1_pt1 | contig 12671 bp, 12 predicted proteins | sample 1576071 | NCBI WGS metagenome assembly OGWU01 (sample SAMEA3541582, study PRJEB24748) | human gut metagenome | biome: human gut; feature: human-associated habitat; material: faeces | place: China | collected 2012
AGCACAGAGACAGATGCGCTCTATGACTGGGAAGAAAATCATGCGATCCCGGAGGCGGGAAGTCATCTTGGAATCAGTAACGTATATACCTGTAAAAACCTTTGCGAACTGGTCAAGGTTTCGGATGCAGAAGTACTGATGCGTTATGGCGAAGACTTCTATCAGGGATATCCGGTGCTGACACACAAGGCATTTGGCAAAGGCCATGTATATTATGTGTGTGCAGATATGGAAATTGGATTCTATCAGGATTTCTACGGCAGAGTAGCTGCAGAAGCAGGTCTGAAATCTCCAATAGAGATTATTCCGGAAGGAGTTTCTGTAACAGTAAGAGAAAACGAGGATACCGAATATCTCTTCATCCAGAATTATGCGCGTAAGCCACAGGCTGTTCCGGTTCCGGCAGAGTATGAATTGCTTTATGGAACAGAGAGTGAAGTCATGGCTCCGCTGCAGACAAGGATTCTGAAGAAACACAAATAGAACAGAGATAATGTCTTCAATACTGTTTTGAAGCTAATAACAAAGTGTTTTAAAGGAAATGGTGCAGTCTCAGAGATGGGACGCACCTTTTTTGATATTTTCACATATAGAAAAATTCTATTAAATTGACGAAAATGCCTAATTAATGATAAAATAGTAACTAGATAATGCAAGGAGTATGCTGACAGAAAAATTGAAATAACAAAAAGAGTGACTGGACAAGGAATTGTTCCTGAAGGAGAGATATCATGAACTCTAATACAGAATTGATTATTTACACAACTGACGACGGAGTTACAAAAGTTGAGGCAACTTTTGATGGCGATACTGTCTGGCTGTCACAGGAACAGATGGGAGAATTGTTCCAGAGGGATAAATCTACGATTTCCCGACATATCAGAAACATTTTTACAGAAGGAGAATTAGATGAGAAAGTGGTTGTTGCAGAAATTGCAACAACCAGTCCTCATGGTGCAATGAAGGGGAAAACTCAGAATAATATTACAAGAGTTTATAATCTTGATGTTATTATTTCTGTTGGGTATCGTGTAAAATCTCTTCGTGGTACGCAGTTTAGAATTTGGGCTACAGGAATTTTAAAAGAATATATGCAAAAAGGATTTGCCCTCGATGATGAGCGTTTAAAAGGAAATGGTGGTGGTTCTTACTGGAAAGAATTGCTTGACCGTATCAGGGATATTCGTTCTTCTGAAAAAGTTCTTTATAGACAGGTTCTTGATTTATATGCAACAAGTATCGATTATAATCCGAAGGCACCGGAATCAGTCAGGTTTTTTAAGATTGTTCAAAATAAATTGCATTTTGCAGCTCACGGACATACAGCTGCAGAAGTTATATATGAGCGTGCTGATGCAGAAAAACCGTTTATGGGATTGAAATCATTTGCAGGTGAAATACCGGCACTTAAAGATATTGGTATTGCTAAGAATTATTTGACTGAAACAGAACTTAAAGTTCTTAATAATCTTGTTTCCGGATATTTCGATTTTGCTGAAATCAGCGCTCTTGAGCGTAGACCTATGTATATGAAGGACTACATAAATCAACTTGATACAATTTTGTCTTCGAGTAACAGAAAACTTCTGCAAAATAGTGGGACGATTAGTCATACGCAGGCACTTGAAAAAGCAAAACAAGAATATCGAAAATATCAAGAGAAAACAATTGCGCCTGTCGAGCAAGCGTATTTAGATACCATTCATGATCTTGAACAAGAGGCAAAAAAACAAATCAGAAATAGAAAATAGTTTGCATTAAAGCACAACCAATGAAATTTTATTCAAAGGTTGTGCTTTAAGTTTAATTCTTTAAGCAAATTTTCCTGAGAAACAGATGGCTGATAATCAGGAGAGCCATTTTTATAGGTGTTCATAATTGCCTGTTCGTCGGGTGCAGGCAGATCATCGAGATGTTATGATGTATACAGAAGAGATGACCGTGCCGTTGGTCACGCCGGAGCCGCCGTACTTCTTGTCGTCGGAGTTGAGGATCTCCTTGTAGCTGCCGGGGTTCGGCACGCCCATCTGGTACTCCTTGCGCAGCACCGGGTTGAAGTTGCATACGACAAGCACCATCTTGCCCGCAGCGTCGCGGCGCAGGAACGCGATGACACTCTGCTTGCTGTCGTCGGGCACGATCCACTGGAAGCCCTCCCAGCTGTAATCGACCTGCCACAAGGCGGGCGTGTCACGGTAGAAGTGGTTCAGATCCCTGACGTAGCTTTGCAGCTCACGGTGCTTATCGTAGCCGAGCAGCATCCAGTCGAGCGGTTTCTTCTCGTCCCACTCGATAAACTGGCCGAAGTCCTGGCCCATAAAGAGCAGCTTTTTGCCGGGGTGGGCCATCATATAGCCGAAAAAGGTGCGCAGGTTCGAGAATTTTTCCTCATAATCGCCGGGCATCTTGTTCAGCAGGCTGCACTTGCCGTGGACGACCTCGTCGTGGCTGATGGGCAGCACGAAATTCTCACTGAACGCATAGAAGAAACTGAACGTGACCTTGCCGTGGTTGCCGGCGCGGAAGAGCGGGTCGGTTTTCATGTAGCTGAGCATGTCGTTCATCCAGCCCATGTTCCACTTGAAATTGAAGCCCAGACCACCATCGGCGGCAGGCTTGGTCACCAGCGGCCAGGCCGTGGATTCTTCCGCAATCATCATCTTGTGGGGATAGCGGCTGAGAACGGCGGTATTCAGCTTTTGCAGGAAGGCGATGGCTTCCAGATTTTCCTTGCCGCCCTTGCAGTTCTGTTCCCACTCGCCGTCACGGCGGTTGTAGTCGAGGTACAGCATGCTGGCCACCGCATCCACGCGCAGGCCGTCCACGTGATATTTCTCGATCCAGAACATAGCACTGGAGATCAGGAAGCTGGCGACCTCGTTCATGCCGTAGTTAAAGACCATGGTGCCCCATTCCTTATGCTCGCCGCGGCGAGGGTTGGGGTCCTCATAGCAGGGGGCGCCGTCAAACATGTACAGACCATAGGCGTCCTTGGGGAAGTGGGCAGGCACCCAGTCCAGAATGACACCGATACCGGCCTGATGCAGCTTATCCACAAAGGCCATAAAGTCCTTGGGCGTGCCGTAACGGCTGGTCGGTGCAAAATAGCCCGTAACCTGATAGCCCCAGCTGCCGTCGAAGGGATACTCGGTAATGGGCAGCAGCTCCACGTGGGTGTAGCCCATCTCTTTTATGTAGGGGATCAGCTCGTCGGCCAGCTCGGAGTAGTTGTACGGAACACCGTTTTCGGGGTCCTTCATCTTCCAGCTGCCGGCCTGCAGCTCATAGATGGACATAGCGCTGTTGATCACATCGCGCTTTTCTTCGTCCTTGTTCCACGCATCGTCGCCCCAGGGATAGCCCTCGATATCATAGACCTTGCTGCCGTTGGAGGGGCGGGTCTCAGTATGGAAGGCATACGGGTCTGCCTTGTAGATCAGTTCATCGGATGCCGTGGTAACACAATATTTATAAACGTCGTACTCTTTGATGCCCGGGATGAACAGTTCCCAGATCCCGTCGGCAACCTTCTGCATCGGGTGATCACCCGGCGCCCAGTTGTTGAAATCGCCGACAACGGCAACCGCGTTGGCGTGCGGCGCCCAGACGCGGAACACCGCGCCGGCCTGGCCGTCCTGCTCACACAGATGCGCACCAAAATAGCGGTAGGCTTCCTGGTTATTGCCCTGCCGGAACAGATAAATGGGCAAGTCAGAAGTTTTGGGCGTCTGTTTGCCTTGCTTCAACGTAATCTCCCCTTTTGGGGCGTGTTTACACACGTCCCGTGTATTTTGCTATTTCTATATTACCTGTTTCGCAAGTGAATTTCAAGGTTTTTCTGTAATAATCCGCTAAAATTTTAGTACTTGTTATTTACGATTTGTGCAAATTCGACACAAATCCCGATAGGATGTTGTATTCTTATACAAAAAGCCCTACGCAAGGTATTTTTTACACCTTGCGTAGGGTTGTTTAAGAATTATGCACCGTAAATATAATACGGGTTTTGTCCGCTGTACTGGCTGCGGCGGTTCCACACCGTATGGGTGGAAAGATACTCGGCCCAGGCACGGTAGCCGGCCGCGTTGAAATGCACGCCGTCGGTCACCTGATAATCGTCGATCTGGCTGCCATCCGCCGGGTTGGTCAGCACTTCGCGGATGTTGACGAAGTAGCAGCCCTTGCGCAGGGCCAGATTGGCCAACAGATCATTTACCGTGGAAATACGGCCGTTCTCCAAACCGGGCTTGGTCTGGACGACGGTTTCCTGTACACCGGGAATGGCCTGAATATAGATAATCACACCGGGATTGAGCTGTTCCCGCAGCATATCGATGAAGCGCTCATAATAGGCCAGGAAGCTCTCTTCCCCGCCCTGTGTGACCAGGTTGTTGGTGCCTACCAGAATATACACGTAGTCCGGCTGGGTAGCCACAATGGCCTCCATCGGGGTTTCCTGGTTGCCGGTAACGGCGTTCTTCATGGTGACATTGTTCACGAAGCTGTTGACGCCCGCACTGGTGTAGGTGGCAAACTTGGCATTGGGCAGGCCGGTCTGGTAGATGCCCAGGCCTGAAGCAATGCTGTCCCCCACAAAGGTAACGGTGTCAAAGTATTTGGCCGTGACAGACCCCAGCATCGGTACGCCGATCATACGGTGGTCGGTGTTGAGGTATTCGGTATCAATGGTCTGCTGCACCGCCGTGGAAGTATTCCACACCGCGGTGTCCACATTCTGCACAATACGCTCCGGCGTTTTGCCCACCACGGCTTCCGGGGTCGGCTCCGGCGAAGCGGTCACCTCCGGCGAGGCCGTAGGTTCTGCATCCACCGGCTGGGCATCGGTGATCGGCTCCCCATCGGAGGGGGCATTGTTCTGGTGCCAGAACCATCCGGCCGCCGCACACAGCAGCGCCAGAATCACCAGCAAAACAAGGATAAACCGACGCTTGCGGCGGCGGTTGGCATATTCATTTCGATAGGTATAAAAATCAGACATGGAAATCTCCTGACATGTGTTTCCTGCGATGGACCCATTATACCGCGTTTAAGGAACAGGGGCAAGGGGGCCGCCAATCTTTTACAAATACAAGCCAAAAATATACCGCAAATCTTTCACTTGACGCTTCTGGGTCTGCCCCCTATAATAAATGTAACATAACTTGTTTGTGAAGGAGGCACTGCTTTATGGCATGGATGATCGTATCAGACAGTTCCTGCGAAATCCGGGAGCTGGAACGCCCTGCTGCCGGTGTACAGTTTGCCTTGGTTCCTTTTAAAATCCGCATCGGCCAGCGTGAATATGTTGACCTGCCGACTTTGAATGTACCGCAGATGCTGCAAGCCATGACCGACTACAACGGCGCCAGCACCAGCGCCTGCCCCAGCCCGGAAGAATGGGCCGAATGCTTTTTGCAGGCGGACCAGATCATTGCGCTGACGATCAGCAGCAATCTTTCCGGCAGTTACAATGCCGCCCTCTCGGCCCGCGAGATGGTGCTGGAAGAACACCCCGAAAAACAGATCTTCATTCTGGATACCCTGAGCTGCGCCGGTGCCCTGGGCGATGCCGCCGAGCTGGCCAACAAGCTCATCGGTGAAGGACTTGGCTTTGATGATATCTGCTTTGCCCTGAAAAAGTTTGCCGAAACCACTCACATCCTTTTCTCGCTGGCCAGCTTCGACAATCTTGCCAAAAACGGCCGCGTGAGCAAGGTGGTCGGCTTTATCGCCGGGCGGCTGAACATGCGGGTGCTGGGCCGCCGCACCAGTGACGGAAAGATCGACTTTTTCTTCAAGACCCGCGGTGAGACCCGTGTGCTGGCCAAAATTCTGGAGCAGATGGACGACGATCAATATGATGGCGTACATCCGGTGTTCATTAGCGAATGCAACAACCTGAACGCCGCCAAATTGTTGGAACACGGCATCCACAGCAAATGGCCCGAGGCAAAAGTTCGCATTCACCCCTGTTCAGGTCTGTGCAGCTTCTACGCACAGGATCAGGGATTGATCATCACCTACTAAGGCAAAAGGACGGCTTGCGGGCCGTCTTTTTTATTTTTCCACAGCAAAAGCCCCGGATTCTCTCCGGGGCTTTTCTCTTTACTGATCGCGCTGCTCGCGTTCCTTTTTTCGTTTCATCCGCTCCACAAAGGCAGCACGCTGTTTTTGCCAGCGGGCATCCGCTTCGGGCGTAGCCGGGTTGACGCAGCGCGCAAAACTCCAATGCAGGCCGTCGCGTCTGCTGAGCTTGAAGCGCACATACCAATGCCCGCAATAAGGGCATTCGCTGCGGGTGTAGTATCCCGTATTGCCCCGCTTGAGCCAGACCTCGTCATGGACAAGGCGCGCCCCGCACTCCGGGCAGTTGACTTCGTTGACTTCCGGTGCATTGCGGTAATCATCGTGCTCCAACCGGTCCATAAATACCTGCACATCCCGCGCGGTGGTATCATCCCCCAGCAGCGCCTCCCGCAGAAGTTCCTCTTCTGTAGGATAAGTCGCCAGGCCTTCGGCCAGCGGCAGTTTGCGGCAGATTCGCGCGGTATACAGGGCATCGTCCAGCGCGTTGTGGAAGGGTTCCTCCTTGGGGATTCCCAGCCGGTCCACCACGCTCTCCAGCGTCAGGCCCTCCCCTTCTTTCCGCGGATAGGTCTGCAAAAAGATGCGCTGCAGATCATACCAGCGCGCGGGCCAGGTTTCATCCAGCCCCACCAGGAACAAGTTCTGTTTCAGGACCGGTACATCGTCCAGGCCCCACTCGGCCAACTCGGCATCGGGACCGGCCCAATCCAGAAATTTCTGCAGACCGGCCTTCATCGGCATGCCGGCGTCCAGGTCCCCCTGGGAAAGCCCGGTGACTTTGGCAATATGGTGCTGCAACTTGCGGAAAATACGCGGCCGCAGATTGACTTCAAAGGTATCCAGTACATCGCCGCGCTCATTGATGCGCACAGCACCGATCTGGATGATCTCGCCGCGCAAAGTCAGTTCCGTCCCGTGATACAGAAAGGTCTTGGGCTGATATCCAATATTCCATTCCAGGTCAAAAACGATCAGATTCACAGATCAGTTCTCCTCGCTCAAAATATACTGTTCTACCGCCAGCCCCACGCCGTCATGGTCATTGTCGGCAGTCAGGCAGTCGGCGGCCTCCTTGACGGGTGCCTGGGCATTGCCCATGGCCACGCCCAGCCCCGCAAACCGGATCATCGGCAGGTCGTTCCAGCCATCCCCGCAGGCCATCAGGTTTTTGGCCGTCAGTCCCTTGTTGCGCAGCAGCAGTTCCAGCGAAGCCGCCTTTTCCACGTTCAGCGGCATTGTCTCGATAAAGAAAGGCTGCGAACGATAGATGGACAGTTTTCCGGCAAACTCCTGCTGCATCAGTTCTTCCACATGGGGCATATCCGCCGGGTCACCGGTCAGCAGCAGTTTATGGATAGGATACCGCACCTCCGCCGGCAGATCTTTGACCTGCCGGACCGGGATCTTGTTGATGCGCGCTTCCTCCTGCACATAGGGGCTGTCCGCCTGTTCCGTCACAATGCCATGGGCGTCGTAAGTCAGCGGAACAACATTCCAGTACCGGCTGAAGGTGCACACCGGCTCGATCAGATCCGGCGGAAAAGCATGCTGCACCAGGGTCTGGCCGGTTTGACAATCGATGATCTTGCCGCCGTTGTAGCTCAAAATGCAGCCGCCGTATTTTTCCAGTTCCAATTCCCGAGCCAAGGGCTGAATACCAACCGTTGGCCGTCCGCTGGCCAGCACGATACAGACACCCCGCCGGGCTGCCTCCTGCAAAGCCGCCTTCGTGCGCGGCGTAATGATTTTTTCGCTGTTGGTCAGCGTTCCGTCAAGATCCAATGCCAAAACTTTATATTGCATACTTCCTGCCCCCGGTACAGTTTATGCCTATTGTACCCTAAATGCCGTAATTGTGCAAGCCGCAATCCCCCGCCGCCCGCTTGTGCTTGACAAGGCCGCGCCGGCATGGTAAGATACTGGCAATGTGTAAGGGAGTAGTCGGCGCCGCAGTGGAGCAGCTGCAGCGCAGTTCTGCCAACATAATGAGCCTTTGGGCTCTGGCTTAACTTCAAATGGCGAGACTTACCTGTTCTGTTTTTACGGGACAGGTAGGTCTTTTTTTATGCCGAAAAAAACGGAGGAATTGTATTATGACATTGTTTGACCTGGTTTTGATCGCCATCAGCCTTTCGATGGACGCTTTTGCAGTTTCCATCTGCAAGGGATTGTCCGTGCGCAAGGTGAATTTCCGCCACGCCCTGACCTGCGGGATATGGTTCGGCGGTTTTCAGGCCCTGATGCCTGCCCTGGGCTATTTTCTCGGGGATCGCTTCTCCACATTGCTGACCCGGTTCGGGCCCTGGATTGCCTTCTTCCTTCTGGTCTTTATCGGCGCCAACATGGTCAAGGAAAGCTTTGGCGAGGATGAATCCCTGGATGATGATTATTCCCCCAAAGCCATGCTGCCGCTGGCCATCGCCACCAGTATCGACGCTTTTGCGGTGGGCGTCAGTTTCGCCGCCATGCAGGTACAGATTTTGCCCGCCGTCGCATTGATCGGCTGCATCACCTGTGTGCTGTCCGGCATCGGTGTGAAAGTCGGCGCCATTTTTGGCGACAAATACCGCGCCCCGGCCGAACGGATCGGTGGTATTGTGCTGATTCTGATCGGCCTGAAAACACTGCTGAGCGGGCTTGGCATTTTCTAAAAGCCAAAATCCGGCGGGGAAAATTCTCGCCGGTTTTTTCGTAGCATCGCAGGTAAACGAATCATCGGTTTACTTTGCGGCCCCCTCGTGCTATGCTTTTAGCATAACGAAGGAGGCTTTTTCCCATGGATGCAAAAGCGTTCGGTACATTTTTGGCAGAAGCCCGCAAAGCCAAAGGTCTGACCCAGAGCGCGCTGGCGGAACAGCTGCATGTGACTGACAAGGCGGTGAGCCGCTGGGAGCGCGGATTGGGTTTTCCCGATATCAACACGCTGGAACCGTTGGCCGATGCCCTGGGGCTGACTCTCTCTCAACTGATGCACGCCGACCGTGGAGATGGCAGTGATGCCGGCCAGTCTCTGGAAGATTTCTTTTCTTTGCTTGCCCCCAGCCATATACAGTGGTTTTCTGTTTTCAATGCCATGTTTTGGCTGACTGTTGGTCTGGCTATCTTGATTCAGCTTACTTGCCCTATGATGGTTGTTGCGCAGTGGCATCCGAAAAGCAGCGGCGTTCTGGAGCCTAGTTTGGTCCTCCCCAAACCGGTAGTCTGTCTCATCTGTATCGGGGTTAGCGGCCTGGTGACACAAATCTGCAAAGCAGCTGAGCGTGGTTTCTTTCGGCATTCCTTTTTTATCTGGGGCAGAGCCTTCCACCCGCGTTTTTTTCCATGGGTGGAACTGATGTTTCACCTGGTCTATATCTGGTTTGCCCTGTGTCCCCTTTTTGCGGAAATGCTGATTCTTATGTGTAATTAGCTTCCCAGACAAAAGCAGCAGCGGCAGGATATTCCTACCGCTGCTGCTTTTTACAGGTATGTTTTTCTCTCAGCCTAGAGGCTTGCCACTGAACACCGGGAACATATCAAATTCGCCGTAGCTCTCGATCTTCTCCATCGCTTCCAATGCCTGCATATCCTCCGGCGAAATCTGAAAATCCACCGCTCCATTGTCTCGCATGTGGTCGGGGTTCGCAGTTTTGGGCAGCGCCACGGTACCCAATTGCAGCACATAGCGAATGCACAGCTGCGCAGGTGTCACGCCGTATTTCCGGGCCATCTGGGTAATGGCGGGGTTCTTCAACGCTTCCCCATGGGCAATGGGCGAATAGGCTTCCACCAGGATGCCCTGTTCCCGGCAAAAGTCCAGCAGCTTCCGGTCCGTGTTGGTGATGTGCAGCAAAATCTGATTCACCATAGGTTTGATACGGCAATCTTCCAGCAGATTCTCCAAGTCATCCCGCAGGAAGTTGGACACACCGATAGCCCGTAGTTTCCCGGCTGCATAGGCATCCTCCAATGCCCGCCAGACTTCCTTGTTTTCTGCAAAATAGCGGTTTTCTACCCGGAACTCCGCCCAGGGCTGCGGGCTGTGAATGATCATCAGATCCAGGTAATCCAGTCCCATCTTAGCCAGGGTTTCGTCAATGGATTGGGCCGCCGCCTCATAGCTTTTGGCTTCGGCCGCCACTTTACTGGTCACGAACAAATCTTCCCGCGGCAATCCGCAGGTGCGCACGCCTTCGCCCACGCCCCGTTCGTTACCATAAGCCTGGGCCGTATCAATCAGCCGATACCCCGATGCTACAGCATTCCGCACAGCCTGAGCGGCTTTGTCATCTTCAATGAACCATGTGCCCAGCCCCAATTTCGGAATCGTCACTCCATTGGGCAAGGTATAACATTCCTGCAAAATCATCCTCTGTCCTCCTCACCATTAAAGTTTGGCATAGTCTTCATCAGAAACCGGCTCACACCATTCATTGCTGCAATTTTCCCCCGGAACTTCAATGGCAATATGGCTGAACCAGCTGTCCGCCTTGGCACCGTGCCAGTGCTTCACTTCCGGGGGAATGGTGATAACACTGCCGGGAGTCAAACTCACTGCCGGTTTGCCTTCCTCCTGATACCAACCTTCTCCTGCCGTGCAAACCAGAATCTGGCCGCCGCCCTTGGACGAATGATGGATATGCCAATTGTTACGGCAGCCGGGTTCAAAAGTCACATTGGCCAGAAACAGACCACATTGCGGATCTGTTAACGGATTCAAAAAGGATTGTCCCACAAAATACCGGGCATAAGCCGCATTGGGTGCCCCGGTCCCAAACATATTCTGTTGTGTAAACTGTGCCTGATCCTTGATCTTCATGGCAAATACCTCCCTGCCTGAATGTTGATAATCAAAACCAATACACCTGCGATGTCTTTCTCATAACGACATAGCTAATGAAATATGGTTATGATTACACCATCATCATACAAGTTAAACCACACTTTAAGTCAAGAGGTTTTGCAAAAGTTTTTTCCATTCACGCCATCATCCCTGGTTTTACTTTAAGATTTCCTTTACCATACAGGCACTTCCAAATTATGAAAACATTCTTTATTTAGTAAAAGGCGGCCTACTCTCTGAAAGTAGGCCGCCTTTTGACTGAACTGAGAAGTTTTTCTTGGTTCCAAACTGATATAAAGAAAAATACCTGCTCATCAAGAGCAGGCATTTTCTGGTGACCCGTGCGGGAATCGAACCCACGTTAACGGCGTGAGAGGCCGCTGTCTTAACCGCTTGACCAACGGGCCATAACCGCAAAAGATTGCTTGTATAATATACCAGATGAAACGCGGTTTGTCAACATTTTTTTCAGGGCGAATGGGATAAAATGGAGAGAGATTTTTGGCCGGCAGCGTTATTCGGCAAATGTACGGTAGGTCACTGCGCCCGCAGTCGAACTTCAGAGGCCAACCAGACCGCTGATTCGGCTCTTGAACCGGAATAAGCCGTTCCCTACAGAGCTTTTTATAATAGGCAGCAGGCAATGCAAGCAATCTGTAGGGCGGGATACCCTCATCCCGCCGTGGAGAAACCTTTATCGACTGTGGCAAGCACTGCAAATGATTTGTAGGATCCGATGCTCGCATCGGGCTGTTGCCGCTCACCAAACTATACCTGCCAATTCCGCAAGGTTGCTGCGGGCTGATGACAAGCATCTGCCCCTACAAACAAAATCAAGGTACTGTCCTACCATTATATATTCGTATATCCATCCTGTGCTTCTTCGCACGAATCCGCCTGGGGTGTATCTGAAAAATCGAAACTATCGTCTATTTCTACAAACACAGCCGGATTTTGCGTTAAAAATCCTTGGAATCCACAAAGGATTCCAAGGCTCTTTGCCTTAAATCCTGCTTGTGTTTGCGGAATATCCGTCATTTTCTTTGTTTTCAGATACCCCTTAAGGTGTATACCAGAAAACCGCTGAACACCGCTATGCCGCTGCTGCCGCCGATGTGTACCATTTTATCCTGGATAAGATGGTCGATACCCGCCCCGGCAGCGAATGGTTCTGGCAGACGGATAAATACGGCACCCCCGCCCACAAGCCCATTGTGGAGCCGTGAAAAGTGATTGCCGAACCGGCCGGATTTTTGATCGCGCCGCGTGGCTGGGAGCGCGTCAGCGATGTTTCCAACGTGGTATTTACCAATGGTGCTATTGCGGATGATGACGGTAAGGTGTATATTTATTATGCCGCCAGTGATACGCGCCTGCACGTTGCTTCCACGACCATTGGCCAGCTTTTGGACTTTGCATTCAAAAAAACCGCAGACCCTTGGTCTGCCTCTGCCCGGCGATTACGGCCAGGTGCCCGCAAAGCTATGGTACCTGCACAAAGTGTAATGCGCAAAAATTGTGCGTCAACCTGAAAATGATTCCGCGATATGACCCTGTCATTTTATAATGTGCTGTGATATAATGAGGTGAATCGACAATGTCAATTCTAAAACTGACCCCTTCCTGCAAGGATTACCTTTGGGGCGGCAGCCGCCTGCGCACCGACTTTGGCGTGCAGAGCGATTTGAACCCGCTGGCGGAAGCCTGGGTGCTTTCCTGCCATCCCGATGGCCCCAGCTATCTGCCGGACGGCACCATGTTG